>Ga0123355_10009232_pt1 | contig 14974 bp, 12 predicted proteins | sample TergutEmb28metaG_3_FD_89872 | JGI IMG/M metagenome (GOLD analysis project Ga0123355, IMG submission 89872) | Embiratermes neotenicus P1 segment gut microbial communities from Petit-Saut dam, French Guiana - Emb289 P1 | ecosystem: Host-associated > Arthropoda: Insects > Digestive system > Gut ...
GAACAAGTTGCCTGAGTGTTGAACAGTGAATCTGCAACTGTACATTTAACAACATAGCTCAATAAATGCACAATGCTTCTCTTTCCTTTCTAATTTATGTACTGTACTTTAAAAACTCATAACTCCTGAAACGTTGTGAATTGACACATGAGTATATGACTTTTTGACTCAGAATCAGCTCTGGAATTAAATCTTGTAGTAGTGACCTTAACTCCTGGGACACCCTGTATATCAACATGTGAATGCCGGTTAACTTCTGGTATGTTTTTCAGCCACATCAAAATATTAAAAAGATATTAAATCTGCAATTCAATTAAGCAAGCCTGATAGTAAATATATGATTACTTCATCTTCACTTGTTCCTTGTTCCATTTCATCATCATCTGCTTCTGCCTCATCCCTGTCTGAGCCTTCTTCTCCACTTGTATCCAGTGTTATGGTTGCTGCTGGTTTAATAGGAGTGATTGTTGTGGACCCAATTTGGAGTGTACTACCCTTCATGCACTCTTCGACAGTGGCTGTACACACATACATAAACAATTACATTGTGCAAAGGAAATGAAAATGGGAAAAGTGGAGTTCAAAAACTTGTATTTCCTTTTCTGTATTGATGTATCCTCCAGTTGAAGGTAACCCCATAATATCAGCATGTCAGACAAAAAAACTAGAAAATGTAATTATTATTATTATTATTATTTCCTGCAACTGAGATTTCACTCAGTGGCAGTAGTCCTTACACTAGTAACAAATAAGAACAAATAACATAAATGAAACAATAGAAAAACACAGCAAATACAAGTAAACATATTACCAAAACACCCACACATTACAAAACTCATACATACACACACCCACATATTACAAAACAAGTTAAAACAACCACAATACTAGACACACACTAAATGAAATAGTCACAACATAATCAAGTACCCTCTGTATAAGGTCACCCTAATGTGCATGATACTTTTGTCCCCAAAAACTTGAACGTAACTCACTTCACTTCATTTCACTACACGTCACATCACTTCACTTATTTACACTCAATCCCCACTTGAATTCCCTTGCTTGTAACTACATTCTTAACCCTCTTTCTAAATGTGCTTAGTTTACAAGAGAAAAACACAAGTAGGCCTCCAGGTAATGGGTTCCAGCTTTTAATGGCCCTATTTCCAAAGGAATATTTACAAACATTTATTCTTTGTTTCCTAGTCCTAATCTTCTGATTATGATCTTCCCTACTCAGGTAACATGGTTTTAGAAGTCTATCCCCTTATAGCTTTCCAAGCCCATCCACCCATATGTCTTGAAAAGTGTGCACATTTGGGCTATCATTCTACGCTGTGCCAATGTTTCCCAAGCTGACTCATTTATATTATTTCCAAATTTAGCCGCTCTCTTTTGCACCTGATTTAAAGTGCTTACCTGCCTTTCTCTGTATGGGTCCCAACACACCGCTCCATACTCAAGTATCGGTCTCACTAGTGCCGTATAAGCTAAACGTTTTGTATTATTTCCCATTCTGAATATACACATTATGAAATGAAGTGCCCTCCATGCTTTTCGTAGTGTGTAATTGACATGATCTGCCCAGTTTAGATCGCTGCGTATAATTATTCCTAAATATTTAAAGCTACTTGCCTCCAGGATTAACTGATCCCCAAAATAATACTTTATTCTTTCCTTCACCCTAGCTTTTGAAAGCTTACTGATTTACTTTTCCCAGATTTATCTTTGTTTCACTTTCTACTGCCAATTCCCCTAATCTGTTTAGGTCCTTCTGTAACTTATCAATGCCACTGCAATCCATTATTTTCCTTTATATTATACAATCATCTGTGAACAGCCATATACTAGACTCAATGTTTCTCCAAATATCATTAACATAAGTGAGAAACAATACGATCCCTTGCGGCACTCCTAGGGTTACTCTGAATTTCTCAGATAGTTGCCTGTATACTCTAACTCAATGCAAACGTCCTAAGAGAAATTCCTTTACCTATACAACTACCCTCATATCCACTCCGATTGCCGTGATTTTCGTAAGCAGCCTATCAAGTGGAACTAAATCGAAAGCCTTTGAAAAATCTATTATTATCACGTCTGTCCCGACTCCCTCATCCAGTGAATCTGCAATATCCTGACAAACCGTAACTAATTCACTTTTGCAGGAGTACCCTGGTCCAAAACCATGCTGACCCTCATATAAACAGCCACTCATTTCCCAGACTTCTCTTAGGTACCCTGCTTTAATGTGCTCCATTTGTTTGCAGACCACCAAGGTTAAGATGACTGGTCTAAAGTTTCCAACTACCGATCGATATCTCCCTTTGTAAATGGGAACCACTATAGCTTTCTTGCAGTCCCCTGGGATAGCATTATTATTCATCGTAATATCCAGCAATCTCGTGAGGTATGGAATCTTGGCTTCCCTGCCTAACTTTAAAATTTCCCCAGGAATGCCATCTGTTTTGACAGATTTCTTTTTTCCAATTGCTGATAATTGCTTTCTTATAATGTTAATACTAATGGTGAAGGGTTTACCTGATTCTGTTGATTGAATTTGTGGATTATTATTTTTGCAACTGAATAGATGCATAGTAAGAATTTAGAAAGTTGGCCTTTTCTATTGGATCTGTAATGAGCTTGCCATTTTGATCCTTGATCGCTGGAATACTTTCTCTATTTCCTTTACGTCTTTTAACATACTTAAAGAACTCTGTCCAGTATCTACCTTTATTTTTTAAGCCTAAACATAAAAATGTTTCCTGAGCCTTCTTCTTGGCTACCAGTAATTCCTTGGATAAATGTTTCAGTTTCTTATGTAACAAAGAATTATGCTTATTACAAATGACTGCCTTATTAACCTGTAACCAGCCTTCTTACTTCCGCATCATACATAACAGTTACAAATTAATTTGCTAGGTAATTTAAACTAGAAATTTTTTGCTAATGGAAAATATAAAATTCCTGCCCTTTATGAGAATACATGTCAAGGAATATAAAGGAAAAAAGATATAACACCTCTCACTGTATCATAATATGGTGTAAAATTTACAATCCTATGCAGAAAAATTATGTCAGAAGCCTCATGACAGCAGGTGAGGGTGCCACTTGTTTACAGTGTAAGGAGAGCTACTTTTATTTTCCTTCACTCTCACACATTTGTCAGAGAAAACATGAATAATCTAGTACTTCCTGCTAATATATCATGTCTGTTAAAAACACATTTCACAACATCCAACAATGCAAATATGAAACACTCAAAAATTGTTTCATCATATTCTGAACACATATTTAAGAAATGAAAGCATCTATCCTAGCAATATATTTGTGTGATGACTACAGGACAAAAATGGTACCAGAAACCTGGCAGGCAACTGCACGAAGAAATATATACTTTTCGTGATACTTACATGCATCCTTTCTTGGAGCAACTTTCTTTGTTTTCGTGACAGGTGGTATAACAATTGGTGTATTGTCCGAAAACCGTACACTCCCTTTGAGACCAGGAAAACATATGATTGCAAGGAACCAATGGCAGCTTGAACAAGGAAAAATGTATAAAATCACACATTTATTTTCATGAACTCTTATAAATTGTGTAAAACAGTGTGGCAGACAAGCAAGGACCAAATAAAATATCTGGTAAGATCAGTCAAAAGAATCTTGAGTCATGGGATGACAACACAACTGTCTTGAAAGCCACAGTACCCATGGAAAGTGCAGTGAGCATAAAAGGGACCTTTATCAGTCTGTATGACTTTTGTTCATAACATTTTCTGCTCTGAGAAATATTTAACGAGTTATGCTTAGGTATGCAGAAAAACATACATAGGTCTTTATGAAGTGTTCATTACTGATGTCAGATTTAAACCCAAACTGGAATGTTCTGACATTTCCCTCTCCCATATATACACAATGACAGAACAGAAAGTCTTGCCCATTTGTATATTAGGATAATGCATTATGCAGTAAACTCACTGTTCATTTATAGGTATTATAACGAAGTCCTTATCGAAGATGTTAATATTTTTTGTCCAGCTCTTTACTCTGCTGTGTCTCTTTTCTGCTGGCGATAACTTGGGATCATCCTCAACAGGGTGCGATCTTCTGAGTGCTTTGGCGGGGCGGGTGGTCAATCGCTTGTAGAAAAACGAACTAAACACATGAGTGCGAGCCTGATCTTCTTCAGTCAAAACCGAGAGTGTCAGGTACCTTAAACAAAAATATATCACTGAGCCAGGTATCTTAAATATGTATATTTGCATTCAGCACTGAGGAATATTTCCAACATCTGTATGATTTTTGCAGTAATCACGAATTATATACATGCATCTCTGGGGGGGGGAACCTTGTTTTCTTAATCCTCAAAGTGCAATCAGAAGAATTCATGCACCACACTGTGGTTTGTATAAAACTGTAACTAACCAAGTTACACACTTCTGAAAATGTCCAGGCTCTAATGAACTCCTCTGTACTGTGTAAAAAACCAGACACTTAACAAAACACTCACCTTAAGTAAAAGTCTATAATGACATCATTAAGGAATTGGTCCTCTCCCAGGCAGGCGTAATCTTCAGTGTTTATAGGAATGCCTCCTTTTGAGGGTGGTGGAGGGTAAACCAAAATTCTGAGGACAATCCAAGAAACAGGTTAGAACAGGTCAATTCTAAATGATAATACTATGTATCACAGTCATACACAAGAAGGCTGAGTGAATATATTATCATTTCTTCAATTAACTATATGTTTCAGCACTACTATACCATCTCCAGGATATTTTTACAAACCGTTACGAATGCTATGCACCTGGGTTATGGTATTATGAATAATAAAATTACAAGTTAAAAACGGGATTAAGTATCATTGATTACCATTATAAAACAGTAAAATTGTAGGTTTGCATTGTAATTAAGAACTCGAAAGTCATTCCCTGAGTTTTAGTCATGTTATTAACTTGATTCTACACCATCTAAACGCTGAACACCTGGTCTGGCCACCTGCACTATTCTAATACTTCAGGGCACAGCCAGTAAATGAATAAGCACTGCAATGCACACAGCAGAAGAGCATCCATAGTGCTTGAGTATAAAAATTAATACTATGTGGATCAGAGTCCTTCTTGAGAAGCTAACCGGTTTTCAGCTAGTAAAGCAATTCCCTGCATTTTATGGAACCCCAAGGTTCATTACCACACTCACAAGTGCCTACCACCTGTCTTTATCATCAGCCAGCTCAATCCAGTCTATACCCCACATCCCACTTCTTGAAGATCCATCTTAATACTATCCTCCCATCTCACCTGGGTCTACCAAGTGCTCTCTCCTTCAGGTTTCCCCACCAAAACCATGTATATGCCTCTCTTCTCCCCCATATGTGTCACGTGTCCCACCCATCTCATTCTTCTCGATTTTATCACCCGAACAATACTGGGTGAACAGTACAGATCATTAAGCTCCTCATTATGTAGTTTTCTCCAATCCCCTATCACCTTGCCCCTCTTATGAAAATAACACGGAGAATTTAATGACGACAAATCCTCCAAATAGTCAGTCCATACCAACGATAAGGAACCGTATTGCTACTGAATTTCCAGAAAACTTACGTCTGAATTTCATCCTTGGTTTTCAATGGAGACATACCAATTGCTTTCTTCATGATATTCTGAACCTGGAAATATTAATATCAATTTGAATAATATGATGCAGTGCATTTAAAGACAAAAACACTCCCAGCACTAACACAATTACCATCTCGGAACAATGCTGATTTTAATTTATGATCACAGCAACAGTAATGACCAATCCTCGTTCATGTTATAAGTGTTTACAGAAAAATTAATGATACACACACAAAACTTATACTTCTTGGTGGGCACTACATCTCTTAAGAAATGGATTTAAAGTCGCTTAGAAGCTATTTATGTCAGAGTATTTATGGACCTATAAACATTCATGCAGTTTCATAACCATATTAGTATCTCAGGCAGTACTGGATAACATTAAACAAAATAAGAAATTACCATACTTAAAATCAATCACATATTTCACACAGTGCATTATACACTACAGAATTAGTATGATTAAAAAAACCCTAAAATTCAGTTTTGATTTGCATATAAAAACGATATCTAATGTTGTATGCACATTCTTTTCAATTCACTATATTTAAAATTTGGCATTTCCCATATGCTCAGCGATGTACCCAACATAAATAAAAACAGGAAATGCAATATTTTATTAAACCCTTTCTTGTTTATTACACAAAGCTGCTTGCCTGATTACATAGCACTGAATGAAATGGGGACTGATGAAGAATGGCTTGGAAATCCTTTTAAGTGTTCGTGGCATGACTAAGGTACTGTAACACTTGGTCAGTATAGCTCATGTGCTCCAGATGGTAGGTGATCAAATATAAGGTACTGATGGAATAATATTAACACAAGAAAATGTTACTCTAAAAAAATCTGCTGTGTTAACCACAAATACCATATGAACTACAGTGGCAGTGAGCTCAGAAATCCTACACTGAGAAGCTGCCACCCATATGTTGGAGTTATGACATGTACTGTACAGTCTGCTCAAGAAGGACAACAGCTACAGGAATAAACAAGAAAGAAAGGACTACATTTGTGTGCATGCACATGTGCACATCTTAGGGACACAACTCCTGCAAAGAAATACATGCAGCCTTCAATTATAAGATTAGCTTCTGTAATCTTAGTACAGTAAGATGGAAGTGGTTTCTGAACTCACCTCTTTAGGTGATGCCCTGACCAGGATATCATTTGCCTCCTTGTTGCTTAGTTCTTCCAATACATTAGACAAAGAACCAAAAATGTTCTTCAAAGCTATTTTACTATCCTCGTGCAACCTCTCTGGAAGTAATGTTATCCTCTTGTGTGTCTCATCTGAAACACAGTAACATAACTTAAAATGCTCTGTTCAAATTAAAATCTTTTAAGTTTGGTGCCTCAACTTTGTTTATCCATTGATCCATTTGTTATTTCATCACAGTTGCTCAGGCTATACAGTTTCATATCACAGCGAACTGAAAAGGATGTGGAACAAGTTTGTCAATGCCTAATTTGGGATGCTAACCCAACATCAGCCTTCTTAGAACGAGGGAAACCAACCAAAATCTCAGCCAAGATACTGAGGCTCCAAGCCAAGATTTGATCCCAGAACCTCGTCAATATGAAATGGCACTAGTCACTCACCTGTGAGGTTAAATGGTACTATTACACAAACTGACACAAAAAAATAAACTAAACAGAATTCAGTCTTTATAAGACATGACATGAACAGCAAACCACAAGATGCTGGAGCATGTTTTTACTTTTCTATTCATGTGCAAAGACACTGAAAATTACCTTGGCTGCTTGGGTCATAGTATGGGCCAAGTTTGGATTCCATATTTAGAGCAGCTCTTACTCTTGCTGCGGCTGATGGCATAATGTAGAGAAACAAAACAGGCATCCCCCGTCCAAAATGGATTAAAACCTTCTTGATTTCCCTTATGTCCAATGACAGCATCACACTCTTTGAATCTGCCATGAAAACAAACACCAAACACATCACATGTGGATATCTACAACTTCACCTCAGGAGAGTATACAGAAATGCAATGTCTGGGCTCCTGGCACACTGGAACACAAAGATCAGGGTTTGACAACAAAAAAACTCACTGGCTTGCACACACAGTCCTTGCTTCACATATGATTCTCACAGTAAACAGAGAGCAATAACTTCTTAGTACAGGTACTGTGGACGCAATGTATTTACCGTGAGGTAGAAACTGAATTTTAAATTTCATGATCATGAATTTCAGGCTTCAAAGTGTTATGATGTCAAACAAAATACCTGTATGATAGGTTACATTTATTCGAATGATTTTGTTGAACAAAAAATGCAGATTTATTCACTTGATAACATTCTACTTCTGGCCAAATAAAAGTACACAACAGAATGGGTGAGCTGAGGATGCTGACCACACGTCTGCTTAAATGCACAAAATTCACAAACAAGGAGCTGGGATAGCTCAGTCATAGTAGTGATAGGGTAGAGGCTGGAAGACTCAGGTTCATTTCCTTTACAGCCAGGGATTTCTCTCTCTCAATGTTCACACTGGCTCTACGGTCCACCCAGTCTGTTGTCCTATCCCCTTTCACCCAGGGCACAGCTGTAGAAAGAGTCATTAAAATTATTGTCTTCCAGGATGTGATGACACGAAGTCTAGCTGACAGATGGTGACCATCCTCACTGCTATGAGAACCTCACATCTTATACATGAGTATGCCTCTTGGTATGCATAGGAGATGAAGCTGGTTGGACACCAGGACAATTCTGGAGGTTACTGTGGAAAGAAAAATTGGTTGCCCCATCGTGCACCCAGCATGCAGGTACCATGTTCACTCAGCTATCATATATACAGATACTGATTTACAACAGCAAATGTCAGGCTATTGCTGTCAGATATATTGTATTAACCCACTCACATTATTTTTATTTCCAATCTCACCCACTAAAAACAAATTAATTTTTATAAACACGATAATTAACCCTTAGGTGCTTAAGGTCAACTGCAGTCAACTTCAAGTATGACGCTCAGAAAACTACATATCAACTACAGTCATTGCCAGTGACAGGTGGCCATTGAAATGTTGGGTATTTGGCAGAGTACCATTCAGCCTCACTCAAATTTAATGCCTGGTGGGAGCTGGAGAAGAATGAAATTTGAGTCAGACATGCTTAAGAAAGGCCCCTAAAAGTCATCACCATCACCAGGCATTAAGGGTGTGAGGGGTATACCTGATGTTTGGCACCAAAGGGTTTAATTCCAGTCCTAAGGGTCAAAATCAATCATTCTTGTTATCTGCTGCTCATAACCCTCACCATGCTGTCATTTATATACTGTGCAATAGCAAGCCAACCTGTATGGCAAAATAACAAACTTCACAGCCTTCTGACTGAAGTAGAGGGGTAAGATTAATTTTTAAAAGTCATATACTCACCATCTTCAATGGCTGGGACAGCTATTCTAATTCCTACTGAAGAGATCAGTACTCGATCCTTAGGAACCACTTTGTAGGATCCGATTCTAACAGTCCGACACTGCACCAAAGTGTAAGAGCCAGGAATTGAACCATCTACGATGCCATCCATGTCCAGTTCCCTTCCACCACCTACAATTTTTTAACATCATAAAATTCTTGTAACAAGACAGACAATAAGTATTATATGTTCTGAGTGTGTTTGTAACGGTTCGCTCGCGGACTAAAAGCCACGGAGTTTAGTTTTAGTTTAGTGTTTGTAACCGTAGTTATCCAGCATGCAACGCCCATGTGCCATTAACCTTTTGGCGCCAGAATTATTTTTTTAATTTTAGCACACCCTGTATATAAAATGTGAATAATACAGAAACCAAATATGTTAGATTTATGAAACAAACTGCATTTTGAAGAGGAAAAAACGGAGAGTATGTACCATGTTTAAAATATTCAGTACCTGTATTTGTTGAATAAATATATAAAATTCAACGTTTAGAGGTTAGTGGTGTGGTACGACCACTATAGTCATCGTTAGGCATCAAAGGGTTAATGTCATGTGGCCAGTGACGCTCTACAATATTTCTCCGCATTATCTTATAAATGGCAGGATTTTTTTTAAAAAAAGCTACTGAACACAAAATGTGTGTTTTGATTTTCTCTACAACTTTTGTCTGGAACATTTAACATTCTAAGATGAACTGAGAGATATCATAAATGAATATTGGTCTTCATGTAAAGTCTTGTCAGACTCAACAAAACTTGAATTTTCTTGACAGTTTTTCAAAAAAGCCTAGGCAACATCAAATTTCATGAAAATCTGTACAGTGGGAGCCGAGTTGTTCCACGCGGACGGACAGGCAGACATGACTAAGCTAGATCACTTTTTGCAATTTTGCAGAAGTGCCTAAAAAGGAACAAACAAAACGGGAAAACACACAGACATACACAGTAATTACCGTATTTACCTGAATACAAGATGACTCTAATCTAAGCCTATCTCCTAAACGAAATACGTCTCCCAAGGGAAAATGTATTTATCCAAATATAAGACAACTCCCCAAAAATAAAACATCTGCTAAGAAAACATAATTTACTACTAATTGCAAACACTCAATACACAGAGAATGTCAGATTCTATCTACCTTTACCAATCAGTGTCACTGTCTCTAACTTCAGACAGTGCCTTCAACTTCCTCACACTCACTCCTAAAATTCCCATCCACATCACTGTCATTACATAACACATCACTATCAGTCTCATCCATTGTACTGAATGTACAACATGTCTTAAAAACCCTTCCCAACAGCTTCTGGTGATATCCACAGACTAAATAATACATACACAATTATTGGTTTATGAACTTACTTGAACCAATGAAGATTCACAATTTTCTCAACAGATGGTGCTAAGAATTTTAAATACATGTGTTCTGGATTGTTGTGTTGTGTCTGTGGTCTGTTCTGTATGAGTTCGGGAATCTTGTTATAGTTCTTAATTTCTGGAATGGTCCACGTTTTAATGTTGTTGTTCTGTGGTTAAATTTCAATGTTTCAACAGCCATTTTCCTGTTACTACCCTGAACTAGATCTGATCCCAGATATAAATCTTAACAAGTTACAGTTTCTGCCTTGGCCAATGACTGACAATAGCTCGATCTAAGTGGTCCAACAGGAAAGGTGCTTCTCTGCCTGAAAACAGAAACGCAGCCACCTTCTGAAATGTTGTGCTTCTTAAAAAAATTTGACAATGGACAAAAGTCCCAAAAAGGACGACTGTGTCAGTTACCTTTCCCCTGTTCTCTTTTTTTCTTTTACCTCGAGGATTTGGTGATGCAAGCCTTGATTTGGCTCCGCATGAACCTGTTCAGAGTGATCTGGTATGGCATGTCTGTTTCACAGCTTCATACACAAATTCATAAGATGACCTCACATATTTAAGCACCAAATTTAAGGGAAAAACTTCATCTTGCATTCAAGTAAACACAGTGGTTACTTTTAACTTATGATTCACTACAAAAGAATGCCTGACCATGTTCCAGTTTCACAATCCAAATCCCCACAATGAATTTTAAAATCAAACTTTTGTTTATATCCTGCTCTAATTTTTATCACCAACACTAATATCTGTGTAAGCATGTAACTCACAATATAAAGTCCTTCATTCGATTATTGTCAGTTCTTGTCATAACAAAAGTCAAAGACTTGATGTACTGTATGTAGCTATACAGTTAGATTCTGTTAATCTGTTATGCAAAGGACCACACAGATGTTGGATTGTCATATATTAATGGATTATCAGATGGTACCTATATTGACCTAAGTTCTGACAGGCAATTTTTCATTATTGCTCCAATACTTGGGTTAATTTCAATTTCAATGCCTGTGGTATGAAGCCATAAACTCCCTCTGATTTTCACCACTTTCGAATCTCCCTTATTATTTCAGATTTATGTGGAACCAAAGTTCTGTGTTTCCTCTTGCCAGTAGTACCTTGTTTGTTCAAGTGTGGAACTTATGAAGTCATTACAACAGCTCAAACAAAGAACAACCTGTATTGCGTGTAACACAATGGAAACAGAATTCACTGCAATCCTATGGATTGTGCCCTGACAGGTGGCGTGACCTGCTAGTTGCTTGCGATACCACCAGGGCGTGGGGCAGGACCAATTTATGAAAACTTAAAGTATCCTGCTTGGAGAAATAGCAAACACGAAGTCCGGATAACCCGGGATAAAGTCACGGAATTCCAGCACCGTAAGTTACTGTGAGCAAAACGTCCAGTCTTGGGACTACTCTCAGGTGGCAGAAGGTATTTCCAAACAGAAAATCTTGACATGCCAGTCAGTCCTGGTGTATTTAAACTTTGTAATCTGTATGCTGCACATGGTTGAGCTGGCTGAGCACTACTAATGTTGCAATATCAATTCTGCTGTGCCCAAGTTAAAATAACCCCAACACACCAATGCACAACTACCAACAGCTTATATCTGCCTACAAATCCAACACAGTTATGTATTACAGACTCGAGAGAACCCCAAATATGAACTACGCAACTTATGTAGTAACAACATAACGATCTGTGTCTGATTGGAAACTATAGATACATCTGTCAACTACGAGTGTATAAAGGAAATTCCCTCAAGATCACCTCACAAACTTCAAACTTGCAGCAAATATTTAAACAAAACATTTGATTCTTTTTATAGTGTCGCCATGCTTTGTATACATGATTTACACGGGTAAATACACAAAATGCCGTAGTGTGTCTAAAGCACAAACATGAACAGCCATTCAAATAACAAACACCCTAATGAAATAAATTAGGTACATTCTTCTGGTGCCTATGGAAGTCATATTTTAACACACAAACCTCTGACACCCTGAGTCTGTTGATTCTCTCCTGTATCTGATCCTGTGTCATCTTCCTCAGGAAATATGGGCTCTTTGCCCCTAGCTGACGAAGTCACCTCTGGATCAGGGGTGGTATATGAGTTATCGTCCGCAGATAATCGCTGGCCATTATTCTGCAGTCTCTCACCAGTCAATGTTGAGTCCAAATCTGACTGGACACTCTCTTCGTCATCCGACGACAGAGTCAAACAAACTGGAGGGACGATATCAAAACCAAAGAAACTGGGATAAGTGACATTCAAATGGGAGGCACAACATATCTGAAACAACTCTCACATCAAATTCATAACAGCGGAAATAAGGAAATGTCTGCACAGTGTTCGCACTCCAGTCACGAAGGGCACAGACTGAAAATTCCGGTATTGTTTCAGGGTGTGACGTGTTGTGTCACACAACCCTGAATGGTGGAATACACAACATTTTTGAGGAAAACCACTCAACATGACTGACTTTTTGTGTGTTGTGCATGCTCTTTATAATTATCACCAGAACCACTGTGTGAAGGAATCAAATCATTATCTGAATCTCGAACAAAATGATTCCAGCAACAGCATTATCTTCCAAATTCCTACCTTTCAAAAATACAATTTTAGTTTATGACATGCCCACACTTGACACAGTTTTGACTTTCACTAAAGAACCCTGAAAACCACAGAATCACTCAAAGGCAAAGAAAATTATTTCAAAAGGGCACTACATGCACAATCCAGTGACTAAAGCAGAAGCTACATGATTAAAGCACGTATCTACTGCACTGCGTTCTCATCCAACCAAGGTAGGATATGGGAGTTAAAGTGTATAAAGAAAAAGAAGGGGGGGGGGGGGGGGAACCCAAAAAACAAAAAAAAAAAAAAAAAAAAAAAAAAAAAAAACATATCCCCCCCCCGCCGCTCCCACAAAAAAAGAAAGGAAAAAAAAAAAAAAAAAAAAAAAAAAAAAAAAAGGGGGGGGGGGGGGGGAAGAACCACAACAACAACAACAACTTGGATTTAAATAATCTAACACATTTTCATAACTCATGTGCGGACAAATTGACCACACAGTGTACTGAGTACAACTTAAAGGTGTATCCTGGGACACAGAACATCAACCAAATCCTCAATATTAAGTAATTTCTGGCCACCTCACAACCAGTTCATCTTTATTGGCTTGACTTCAAAACATCCAAATCACTGGCCCATACCACTCAAAAATGCTGTCTCCATCTTCATAAATACAAAACACCTAGATCAGGCTACAATTAAGAAGTCTGCAACAAAGACCTTGTGTTCTTCCATCCCTAAGTGTGAACCTCATAAAATTATACTTGGCTTATTCAGAAAGTAAGTACGGTTCTGCTGTAAAAAAAATATTGAGTAAGGTTTCATATAAAATTTTGTTATCAGATTCTACATTCTTCAAACTATTTTTCCACACATTCACCGCCATTATTGAGCCAGTTATCGCAGCGCAGCACAAGTTTTTGTACACCTTCCTCATAGAATGGGCTGTCTGCAATGTTAGCCACTAATGACAATGTTATAGAGTACAGTCCTTGAAATTTGATGAAAGTGCAGGGACAGATTAGAAATTGTGAAACGTCAGTCGTCACGCATTCTTCTGTTGACCTTACGCACCAAATCATCAGTCACCAAAGATGGACACCCACTTTGCGCCTCATCGTGCACTTTCTCTCATCCTTCATTGAACATCCGAACCCATTTCCTAACCATGCCATCACTCATCGCTTTGTCACCGTACACTTGACAGATCTGGTGATGAATCTCACTTGGTAGCACATTCCTAGCATTCAAAAAACGAATTACAGACCATATTTCACAGTCAGCAGTCCCTTCAATTGTCTTACATATGTTTAACGCACAGGAACAAACATAAACATAACATGAATTTCACGAAATGGCATCTGTGGCTTCTCAATTGATAGAGGAAGTCACTGCACATACGCAAAGTGACAGTCTCGAGGATACACGAGAGATATGAGCAGATGGTACTTACTTTCTGAATAACCTACGTATTACTGACAATTCAATCCCTCTAATGAACAACATACATAATGCAGACACCAGTTTGATAAAAAATAAAAATGGTAACCCAAGCAGATGTGTTTGTAGACTGCACAGTTTATACCACATCCTGTGAAGGTAAACCCACAATTACAACAGCCACTGAGAGAAACAAACTCATTCACAGTCTAAATCCCTCAAGTAAGTTTCATGTGTATAGACTCAAGAAAGACTTTCACTTACATAACTCACTTTTACTACCTTTCATACTTCCTACAGCACAATTTCCCAATTTTTTTCCAAAACTGTGAAGTAGTGGCTGTACGAGGTCTGTTAGAAAAGTATCCGACCGTATTTTTTTATGCGAACACCTGATGGATTATAATCCAGCGCGCTTGCATGAGCCGACCTTGAACCTTAGTGCGCATGCGTGAATTTTTTCCCGCCTGTCGATAGCGTCAGTTGCTGGCAAGCAGCATTTGAGTGAGGTAGTGTGTAGTGCTCGCGTCGA
>Ga0123355_10009233_pt1 | contig 14971 bp, 12 predicted proteins | sample TergutEmb28metaG_3_FD_89872 | JGI IMG/M metagenome (GOLD analysis project Ga0123355, IMG submission 89872) | Embiratermes neotenicus P1 segment gut microbial communities from Petit-Saut dam, French Guiana - Emb289 P1 | ecosystem: Host-associated > Arthropoda: Insects > Digestive system > Gut ...
AAAGGCGGATTAAATGATGAGGATATTCACAGTGAGTTTCAGGAATTTGAGGTGTAACTATGGATGTATTTAATCGACTTGCCCCATTTATTCAGGATTTCATTTATTTAAACCAGTGGGAAGAACTTCGTGGCATACAGGTAGCTGCTTGCGAAGTCATCTTTGATAGCGATGACAATCTGCTACTATCCTCCGGTACTGCTTCCGGAAAAACTGAAGCGGCTTTTTTGCCTGTGCTTACACAACTTTATGATAACCCTTCTAAGTCAGTTGGCGTAATATATATATCGCCGCTTAAGGCTTTAATCAACGATCAATTTAAGCGACTGGAGCAATTGCTAATAGATTCCAACATCCCTGTCTGCAAATGGCATGGGGATGCTTCACAGTCTCGAAAGAATGACTTAATTAAAAATCCGGAAGGCATTTTGCAAATCACACCGGAATCCCTGGAAAGCCTCATCACTAATAAACGTGGCGCCAGCTTGCAGATGTTTTCCGACCTACGCTATATTATCATTGATGAAGTCCACCATTTTATGCGTGATCCTCGTGGTGTACAACTGCTTTGTGTGCTAGAACGTCTGCAAAAACTAACAGGTGTCATGCCCAGGCGCATTGGCCTCTCCGCCACCTTAGGCGATGTATCATTAGCACAAACGTGGCTTAACACAGGCACCAACCGCAACTGTGTTGCCCCAATTACAGACGAAGGTAAAAAGCGTATCCGACTGCATATCGAGCGATTTGTTAATTACAGCGACAAGCGGGATTTTGATTCTCAAAGTGTCGATGGTGATATCGGCAATCGTGAACATTACGATTATCTTTTTAAAATGACGCTGGATAAAAAGACCATCGTTTTTGCAAACAGCCGTGAGGAAATTGAGTTTGTATTGGCAAATTTACGTGAAATTGCCCTTAGAAATAAATCCCCCGATGTATACCGGGTGCATCATGGCAATGTATCAGCTATGCTGCGTGAAACCACTGAAGATGAGATGAAATCCGAAGATGAAAAAATAGTCACCGGTGCTACTGTGACATTGGAGTTAGGCATTGATATTGGCTCTTTAGATCAAGCCATACAGATCGGTGCGCCCTTCACCGTCTCAAGTTTTGCACAAAGGCTGGGGCGTTGCGGACGTCGTGGCCAGGTACCCCAGCTGCTGTTTACCTTTGTAGAAACAATCCAAATCAATGCCGACCAGACCCTTGGCCCTATCAACTGGGAATTTTTGCGTATCATCGCCATCATAGAGCTTTATACCAAAGACCATTGGATGGAGCCAATTCCGCCGCTTAACCACACATACAACCTGCTCTACCACCAAACCATGAGCCATTTAAAAAGCTGCGGCGAACTTTCCCCTGCAGCACTGGCACAGGCAGTGTTGACACTAGGATGCTTCAGCTATATTTCTCAGGAAGATTACAAGCAGCTGCTTACTCACTTAATTGCAATAGATCAATTGGAGCGTACTGAACGTGGCGGCCTTATTGTTGGCCGTGAAGGAGAAAAAATTGTAAACAGCCATAAATTCCTTACCGTATTTTTAGCACCAGAGTATTTGCTGGTTAAAGATGAAAACCGCACAATTGGTACTGTAGATAAAATCTACCCGGTGGGCATTCGCTTTGCCTTGGCGGGATTGACTTGGGAAACCGTAGATGTAAACGAAAAATCGAAAGTGATATTTGTTAAACGAGTACCAGGCATCTCTTTAGTGGATTGGGATGTAGATTTTGAGGGAGAATTGCATACAGTACTTGTGCGTAAAATGTGCAGCATCTTAATGACAGATGATATGCATCCCTATTTAAGTGAACGCTGCAAAGAGCGGCTGATCGAGATACGCTACCTTGCCAGAAACAGCGGCATATTGGAAAACATGGTGACGCATATCGCAGATAAAAAATTTGCTATTGTACCATGGATCGGTACAAGGCAATTGCTTACTTTGCATTACGCACTACTTAAGCAAAAAATAATGAGCAAAATACCTTGGCAAACATGTGTATATCTGGAGGTGCTTTTTGACGGCACTGTAGAACAACTGGAAGATATCATTCACAATATACTGCAATCCAATCTGGATTTATACACACTTCCACTACCGGAAAAAATCCAAATCCGGAGCAAGTACAATGAGTTTATCCCCATGAACCTGTTGCGCAAACAATTCATTGAGGATTATCTTGATTTTGAAGGCTTGTGTAGCGACCTCCTTGCTTTACCAAATGTTCATGCGTCCCAGCCTCTACAATAATCCCTTGCTCAAGCACTAAAATCCGGTCTGCATTTTTTATGGTCGATAGCCGGTGGGCTACAGTAATGCTGGTGCGGCCTTTTGCCAAGCAATCCAAACTATGCTGTACCTGAGCTTCTGTGTCGCTATCCAAGGCACTGGTAGCCTCGTCCAATACCAGCAAAGGTGCATCTTTTAACATTGCCCGGGCAATAGCCACACGCTGACGCTGACCTCCGGATAGTTGTGCACCCCGTTCTCCTACGAGGGTATCGTAACCTTCCGGCAATGCTAATATAAAATCCTCTAAGCCTGCATCTTTTGCGGCTTTTTTTATTTCCTCCTGGGCAGCCTCTAACTTTCCTAATGCAATGTTATCATAAATGCTACCCTCAAATAAAACGGGCTCTTGGGGGACATAGGCTATTAGCCCTCTTAAGTCTTGTCGGCTCAGATTTTTCCCATTAGCGCCATAGAGAACAATTTCGCCTGATGTAGGCTCATATAAGGACGCTATAATTTGAGCCAAAGTTGTTTTTCCGCCCCCGGAGCCGCCTACTAAAGCAATTTGTTCTCATTTTAGGATGGTCAAATCAATTCTGCTCAAGGCTTCGGTTCCATCTGGATATGTAAAAGTAACATCTTTTAAGCGAATTGCCTCTGGATGCTTTGTATCAATCCGGGTGGTAGATGCCTTTTCCATTTCACTTGGCTCATCCAAAATTTCAAAAACACGTCCAGCGGCTACCAGTGGAGGCTGTATCAATAATATGAAGGTAGAAAGCCGCAGCATGGCATCCGATCCCAAGGCCATCAAGCTGGCAGTATATACTGCATCGCTCAGTGCCATTTCTCCACGTGACAGCAGAAAAATAGCGGCAATAAAGCCCACGGCCTGCGCTGAAAACGAGAAGAAATCTGTCACACCATACACAACCCCATTGGCTGCACGAAATTTGGCACGTTTTTGCCTGATTGCTTCACATCGGCTGCGATACTGTTCTGCCAAAACAGGCCCTAACATAAGCACTCGCACGACAGGTAATGATCGCATGGTTTCAAGGACAATATTTGAAGAGACAGCAATCTCTTTGCGGGCTTCACGCTCCAGCCTGTTTACATAAGGGTTAACCACCAAAGACAGACCAAAGCATATGAGGTTATAACCAAAGGCCAAGGCGGCAATGCGCCAATCTGTTATTACCAGCAAAACCATGCTGACTGTGGTAACCACAAAAAAACGCAATAAAGATACCATGGCATAGCCTTGCACCATATTGCCCGCCCAATCCGCATCATTGGTTACTCGCATTAAATAATCTCCGGTCTTCCACTTCGATAAAATCTCCAGTGAAAGGCGCTGCATATGAGCAAATAAAGCCTTTTTGAGATTATCCGCAGTTTTTTGAGCACACAGGCTTTGCCAATATCGTCCAATAACAACCAACGGCGTTAAAGCCAGCAGCCCAGCCATCATAAAAACGATATATTGGACAGTCTCAGCTCCCGAATGGCCTGTTATCATCTCCACCAACATTCGGTTAACCACTGGGATGGAAAATAACATAATTAGTTCAAGTGAAGCCAGCGCCGAGCCCGCAAAATATTTACCCTGCACCGGTTTCATATATTTGAATACCCTAAAAAATATTTTTGGATTACTCATGCTGTCAACTCCTGCATCTTACACATGTTATAGTAATAGCCGCCACTGGTGAATAATGCTTCCGGAGTGCCTTCTTCTATTACTGTACCGTTATCCAGGCAATATAAATAATCTGCCTTCTGCACAGTAGTCAGCCGATGCGCCACAATAATCGCCGCACGTCCTTCCAAAAGATTATCCAAAGCCTGTTGAATTTCCCGTTCAGATTGTGTATCCAAAGCACTGGTGGCCTCGTCCAGCAAAACAAGCTTTGCATTTTTGATCAATGCTCTGGCAATAGACAGTCGTTGTCGCTGCCCGCCGGACAATCGGGAGCCAAACTCCCCAAGATGTGTATGTATTCCATCAGGCAGTGTTGATACAAAGCCCCATAAGTCAGCAGCTTGCAATGCTTTTACCACGTCACCATCTGTAGCCGACATGCGGCCGTATCGGACATTATCCAAAATGCTGCCTTCAAACAGGCAAGGCTCTTGTGTCACCAAAGCCAAATTTTCTCGCAACCCAGATACATCTATTGCTTCCCCTGATTTGCCGAATAGCGTTAACTGGCCACCATCATAGCCATAAAGGCGACAAATTAATTTTATGATTGTACTTTTGCCCGACCCACTTGGGCCAACGATAGCTACTTTCTGGCCTTTTTGTATCACCAAATTGAGCCCTGATAGCACATTTTGTCCTTCGATATAGGCAAAGTCCAATCCGTCAAATTTAACATAATCCGCTACTTCATCTGGCTGAACCATTGGGTCGCCCGGGTATTCCAACGGTAAATCCAATACCTCATATATCCGTCCAGAAAGTGCAGCGGCACTTTTTACCTGAAAAATCATACGATCCGCTATCCCAAATGCTTCTGTCACATATATGGCCAAACTGACAAAAGCCATTACTGCACCGATCGTAACCAATCCTTGCGCTACCAGCCAGGCGCCTACAATAAATAAAATCAAAGTCTGCAACACACTGACCACATATTTAACGGTAGTCATGCCCATACCAATACGAGCAGCTTTAGCAAAACGCTGGTAAGCACCATCTACATGAGCGGCAAAACGTTTTTCCATTTCATCTTCCAGCCCAAATACCTTGACTGCATGAATACCCGAAATAGCACCAGCCGTAACATCCGCCGATTGCCCAGAACCGCCACGTGCCTCTTTTTGCAACTTTTCCAATGGTTTACTCACCGCATTTAAAATCCATAGAGAAACAGGCAGCAACAAAAAATAAGCAATGGCCAACTGCCAGCTTAACAAAACACAAACTACAATAGCAAATACAGCCTGAAAAATCAGTCGCATAAAGTGAGAAAAGTTTCCCGCAATAATATCGCAAAGCCGCTCTGTATCTTCACAGACCCGCAAGGCAATATCTCCGGAACGCATGTGGTTTTCAACAGTCATCGTATCTGTACGAGAAAGCACACCAAAAAGAGCCATGCGTACATCACGGAACATCCCCTCGGTAGCTTGGCCAATAACTGTATAGTGTATAGCTGTGCGCAACCCATCTAAACCAATAAATATCAGCATGCCCACCGCAGCAATCAGCATAGCATCGGTATTGCCTCCTACGCCAAAATCCACAGCTTCTCCCCACAGGGTTGCCGCTCGGGTTTTAAATACACCAGCTAAAAGCGCCAGCAATACCATAATAAAAAGCCCTGGCCAATGACGCTTGTTATCTAAAAATAGTCGTGCAAAAGCAGACCTACGGCTTTTATCATTCACTTTCATTCCAAATCAGTCCAGCCTTTCTTTTTAAAAAACTCCGCTCGTATTTCTGGCATGTTTACTGCACCGCCCAATTCTGCATAGGCTTCCAATGCTCGGCTTGGGTGCAGAGATAGTATGTAATGTCTCATTTTCTTATGATTAGCTTGAAATTCCGGACTGGACAAATCAAGCATCCGTCCTTTTGTAGGATAATGTACGACTTCTATATCCCGGCAAAAACATAACTTAGCCCCTGCTTTGCATAGCTGCAAGCCATATTCTGCATCTTCGCCACCCCAAGTGGTAAAACCCTCATTCCAACGTACGCCATGTGTTTTCACAAATGCAGCTTTTACAGAAAAATGCCCACTCCATAGCCCTACCCACGGGAGATACCACTGGCTTACATCTTCGCCAAAGCTGGCAAAGTTGCGTTCCCGGCCATCGCCCATGCTACCATCTTCTTTCATGAGGGCTATGGCTTCATCGGGAGGATGGTTATCCAAGATGTGGCGCATCTTCTCCTGATCCGCCCTATAAGCAGTACCAAACATATTACCAAGGACAACAAATCCATCATCATTACTTTGATGATAAGCCAGATGCCTTTCAAGTGCATCGCTTTTTAACATAATACCATTGTCGTTATACACGATAATCCGGCCATCTGATTGACTGACACCCAAATTGCGAGCCGCTGATACACGAAAACCTTCGTCGGACTGATAAACATATTTTATCTGAAGACTCGAAAACTCCTTTAAAACACTTTGCACATCTTCTGCAGAGCCATCATCCGCAATAATGACTTCAAAGCATTCTACTGGCAGTGTTTGACGGGCTAGAGACTGCAAAGTCATACGCAATTCATCGCAGCGATTATATACAGGGATTACTGTGGAAATATCAATAATAGACATGGGGTTGCCTCCTATGTTACTTTTCTGGTTTTGATACTTTCATCAAAGGCGGTTGCTTTTATATGCTATGCAATGGTAACATAAGGCAGTTTCAAGAACAAGCAAAGGAGGAAATAATCAAATGCATGCTTTAAAAGAAAAAAGTCTGGTCAGCGTAATCACACCGTTTTATAATCGTGAACGTTATATTCGCAAATGTATGGATTCTATCTTGAGCCAAACATACCCCCATTGGGAATTGATTTTAGTAGATGATGGATCAACCGATGCCACTGCCGAAATATGTAAAGCTTACACGCAACAGGATGCCCGCATTAAGATGGTCACCAACGAAAGCAACTCAGGTGTAGCCTATTCCCGAAACAAAGGTCTTGATGCTGCCACTGGCGAATATATTGTATTTGTGGACTCCGACGACTTTATTACAAACTGCTATATTGAAAGATTCCTACAAATTGCTACAGGGCAAAACTGTGAGATGGTGCAGTGTAAGATGAAATGGGGCTGCACACTGGATAGCTTGGACGATTTTGATAAAGATGCACACTATTTTATGACTGTACATCGGGATCGGAACGATGCTTCCCTTTCTATGCATGATGGGCGAGATTCCCGTATTGGTGGCATGGTGTGTGCCAAAATTTATCATAGGCGACTATTTGAAAATATCCGATTTCCGCTAGATAAAATCCACGAAGATGAAGCCGTTATGCATCGGCTGGTATACGAAGCCAATGGAATTGCCGCTATAGATTCGTTAATGTATTATCAGGTAGATTCTGGATCAAGTATCATGCGGGATACCTTCTCTAAAAAGCGCTACGATATTATCGACCAATTGGAGGATAGATATCAATTTTGGTTAGAGAAAGACTTAACCGACTGCGCCGCCATGACGGCACATCGTATTGGTGTACAGCTTATTGAGTTATACAGAAGCACTAAGCAGCATCTAAATGAGGACAACAAAGCGTTACTAAAACAATATGCAGATACTTTGCCAAGATATATAGATGCTCCGTTTATGACAGAAGAAAAAAAGCAACTGCATCTGTTTTGGCTGGATAACCCTGATGAAGGGAAATGGTACTTTACCATCTCATATATGCGAGAAGAATTTTACAAATTACAGGAGTGGAGCTAATTGTATTTATCAATTAAAAGGCTTGGAGATATCGTTCTATCGTTGATAGGTATACTAATGCTGTCACCGATATTACTGTTGCTGGTAATCCTTATAAAAGCAGATTCTCCCGGCCCGATACGCTTCTGCCAAAAGCGAGTTGGCATATACAAAAGCCACTTTATGATATATAAATTCCGCACCATGCGCATTGATACCCCAAAAGATATGCCCACCCATATGCTAAAAAACCCGGATCAATATATAACCCGGGTAGGACGTTTTTTACGCCGCACATCTTTAGATGAATTGCCGCAACTGTTTAATATTCTAAAGGGCGATATGTCTGTAATAGGCCCCCGCCCCGCTTTATGGAATCAATATGACCTGATTGCCGAACGGGATAAATACGGAGCTAATGATATACGCCCGGGTCTATCCGGCTGGGCTCAAATCAATGGCCGGGATGAGCTGCCCATCGATGTAAAAGCTAAGCTGGATGGTGTTTACGTAAAACAAATGAGCTTTATATTTGACTGCAAAATATTTTTTATGACCATAATCACTGCTGTTAAAGGCAAAGGTGTGGCTGGATAAATGCGGCGTAATGAAGACATCACGCCCTACGTGCTTACTATCTCCAAAAACATTTTTTCTGTCAAGATAGGAACGCCCAGAGACTGGGCTTTTTTATTTTTAGATGAGGACGACTCCGCATCATTGTTAATCAAATAAGAAGTACTTGCAGAAACACTGCCTGTACACTTACCGCCTCGTTCTTCTATAAAGGCTTGCAATGCCTTGCGGTTAGGGAAATGATTAACACTACCCGTAATTACAAAGGTAAGCCCTTTTAACCCTCCAGCTGCTTCCGTTTCCTCCGCTTTTTCTACTGATCTTACCCTCAACAAGCCCATAGCCTTTCTTACCCGTTCTACGTTATCTGCATCCGAAAAATACACCCGTAGGCTCTGGACAATAGCCTCTCCAAAGCCTTTGACTGACAACATTTCTTCATCATCTTCGGCCTGCGTTTTTTCTATTATAGTCTCTATATCCCCAAAATGGTTACATAGCAGTTTTGCATTACTCAATCCCACATGCTTGATCCCCAAAGCAAAAATAAAATTAGCCAACTGCACATCTTTTGCCTTTTCAATAGAAGTCATCAAATTATCAAAAGACTTTTGACCAAAACCTTCCATTTGGGTGATTTCTGCTTCGTACCGCTGCAAATCAAAAATATCTGTATAATCAGATACAAAGCCTTTCTCAACCCATTTTTCCAGCGTCTGTTCGGACAGACCTTCTATATTCATTGCATCACGACCACAAAAATGCGCTAATGAACCTATGAGCTGAGCACGGCAGTTAGGATTAAGGCAATATAATGCCTCTCCTTCCCGTTGTTTGAGCACTTCCGTGGGGCTTTGACAAACAGGACAATATTCCGGAAAAGGCGCTGTATCACTGCGTGTCAGATTTTCCGCAACCTGAGGGATAATCATATTGGCCTTATATACGGTAATCTGATCCCCTATTCCCAAGGCCAACTGTCTGAGAATGCTTACATTGTGAAGGCCTGCCTTGTTGACGGTAGTACCCTCTATTTCAACAGGATCAAAAACAGCAATAGGATTAATTAGCCCCGTACGGGAAGTATGCCATTCTATATGACGCAACGTGGTTTCTACCAGTTCGTCTGCCCATTTAAAGGCTATCGAATCTCGAGGGAATTTTGATGTAGCTCCCAACAATACACTATAAGCAATGTCATCATAGGCTAATACTAAACCATCCGATGGAGCACTGAATGCAGGAAGCTTTTGTCTAAAACCACCCACAGCCTCTTCTACAGAAGAAGCATCTACAACACGACGCTCCACCACTTCAAAACCCATATCATTCAAAAAATCCAGTTGATCAGACTTAAGACCCTCTACAGGAGGATTCCCGCCTTGAAGCAATATAGCAAATGCAAAATATTTTACTGACCGATTAGCCACAGTCCAACTATCCAACTGACGCACAGTACCACTGCATAGATTACGAGGATTTTTATAACGATCATCTGGATCAGAAATAGACGCATTAATGGCTTCAAAATCATCATAAGTAATAACCGCCTCGCCACGAATCAAAAGACGGTCATTATATGGGATTCGCAAAGGAATATTACTAAAGGTACGGGCATTATGGGTTACGTCCTCGCCTACTATACCGTTGCCTCTAGTTACAGCACGAACCAACTCACCATTTTCATAAGTGAGTACAACCGTTAAGCCATCCAATTTCCACGATAGCAGACCTTTATGTTCTCCCAAAAAACCGACAAGCTTGTCTACGCTTTTAGTTTTATCCAAGGACAGTAAAAGCACCTCATGAGAGACCTTTTCCAGCCCTTCCACTGCCCCATATCCTATCTGAGCTATAGGACTGCCTGCCAACTGTACACCGGTGAATGTCTCTAAAGCTTCCAGTTCTTCATACAACCGATCATATTCAAAATTGGACATGATCTCCCGGTCTTCCTGATAATAGGCTTTGGAGGCTTCTCTCAGTTGATGAGCCAGGGCTTTCATACGGGCGATGGCTTCGGTTTTATTCATCTTTATTCAGCACCTTTTGCAACGCTGGCCATTGCTAAATAATTTTCCTTTGGAATATACTCCGGTACACTGTTTCCTGTACCCAATGCATAACCGCCTTGAGTGGCTGTACGTTCCAGCATGGCTTTACATCGTTTTTGTATTTCCTCAGGCGTTGAACGGATCATAAAGTCAACATCAATGCCTCCCATGATAGCAATGCGTCCTCCCCACTGTTCATAAGCTTCTTCTACCGGAAGGATCACATCTTCATAAGAATGCTTGGCATCGTACTTAAGCACATCAATCACATCGTCCATAACATCGCCGAAATAACCACAGGAATGTAGTATCACAGGTTTCCCAGCTTTATGCGCTGTCTCCACAATTTTTTTATGCCACGGATACACATACTTACGCATGTCTTCAACAGAAAGAAATGTTTGCGTGTTAAAGCCCCAGTCATCATTGGACATAACTGCGCCTACGGTATCATATCCAACACATAACTCATAATAACGCACCAGACGCTCGCCAACTGCATTAAAAATATCCTGCAAAAGCTCCGGATCATCATGGAGCATCATACACATGTCTTCGTAGCCCACAAGGGCAGTGACGTTTTCCAGTATGCCTCCTGGCCCAAGCGGCATCAGTTTTAGACCTTTAGGCAAATGAGCCGCCGCTTTTTCCATTTTAGAATAATCTGCCGCTTCTGGGTCAGGCCATGGGTATTCATTGAATGCTGCACGGCTTGTAAGCCCTGCACTATGATTTAATGACGTGGTCTGCTTAGATTCGCGGTGCACCTTAAACTGAAAATCTGACGCCGCCACGGTGGCATAATCGTAGCCGGCTGCAGCAAAAGCATCTGCAAGAAAGATAACTTCTTCTACTGTGTTATACTCCGGGGCTGACCGCTTTGCAAAATCTTCATAGAGCGGACGATTTAAAAACAATTCAAATAATGTCGGGCGATCCGGCACTTTCTTTTCTAAAACTTTAAGTAAATTCCTAAAATCGGGCTGGCGCATAATGCTCCTCCTTTTTCTTCTGTTCTTATTATAATCTCCTTATGTGGAATCCTCCATCCACATTAAATACCTGTCCTGTGCAAAAGTCAAATCGTCCTTCGGCTATGGCTATTACAGCGTCTGCCACATCCTGCGGCTGGCCAAAACGCTTGATTGGGGTCAATCCTTCATCAATTAACTTTGCATATTTATCTTTAACCCCGGCTGTCATATCTGTCATAATGATACCGGGACGTATCTCAAACACCCCTATCCCATGTTCTGCCAAGCGATCCGCAAACAGCTGTGTTACCATAGATATCCCCGCTTTAGAGATACAGTATTCTCCTCTGGCTACAGAGCTGGTATAGCTGGAGATTGACGCAATATTAATAATCCGATAGGCGCAATCACTGGGCTGCTTAACCATCTGGTTGGCAAAAAGCTGACACATGAAAAATGTACCTTCCAAGTTAATGCGCATTAACCGTTCAAAACTCTCAATAGTGGTTTCCAAAATATCCATCCGTACTGTGGGCGCTACACCTGCGTTATTAACCAGCAAATCCACTCGTCCAAACTTGGCCAAGGTCTCGTCTAGTAAATGTTGGCGGGCATTTGCATCCGAAATATCGCAAATAATCGCCGTCCCTTTTTTAGGGAAAACTTCAGGCATGGATGTGCTGGCATACACCACTATGTAGCCTAAATCTTCTAAGTTTTGTGCAATACTGTTGCCAATACCCCGTGTTGCCCCGGTAACGACTGCTACCTTATCTGACATAGCCATTTTCCCTTTCCTTTATGATGGGTTAAGCAAATTTATCTTGTACTCCAAAAAGTCTAACACATCCGTCTGGATTGAAGTAGAACAAAAATACATATCCTTCGCCTTATCATCAAGCTTATCATAAGCCATTACAGCACGATAATAAGCATTATGATACTCCGTCGCTACATTCATTTTAGCGATACCAACCTTTACCGCAGCCTGTACTTGCTCATCTGGGATACCAGAGCCTCCATGAAGCACCAGCGGAATCCCCGTAGCTTCCCTAATCGCTTTAATGCGGTCTACATCTATATTAGGTAGCCGGGCATAATTGCCATGCGCATTGCCCACTGCAACTGCCAGCGACGAGCAGCCTGTCCGCTCTACAAATACTGCCGCATCTTCCGGAGCAGTAAATTTTGCTGCATCTTCAAAATCTGAAAGATTTGCAGCACTGCCCACATGTCCCAGTTCAGCTTCCACATCTATATCCAAAGTCTTTGCAACCCGTACTACCTCAGTGGTATGCTTTACATTTTCTTCAAAAGGCAGCACAGATCCATCATACATTACAGAAGAATAGCCTGCCATCATTGCCTGCATAATCTCATCAAAATCTGTACTATGATCCAGATGAAGGCCAACAGGCACCTTCACTTTTTTTGCACAGGCCTTAGTGGTTTCTGCTACGACATCCAAATCAATAAAACCCTTCCAGCCTGGATAAAAGGCAATCAGCAAAGGTTTATTAATTTCCTCCGCTTTTTGGATAGCAAGCTTTATGGTTTCGTAGTTAAACACATTTGTAGCCGCTACACCATAGCCTTTTTTACATGCATTTCTTAAGATATCTCCTGATTTTTCTAAAGCCATTTCCATCACTCCTTTTGGGGTGATTATACCACAAAAAACTCCTAATCATATATCATTTCTACCTGAAATATGCTATTATAGGTTAAATCAAAAGTCGAAAACTAGCATATCAATAGAGGTGATTACGATTTTTGGAGATTCTTATATAGAAACCGAAGAAGCTTTAACACAACAGTTGCAATCCAAGACATTTACTGTGATGGATGCCCGTACTGGTTTTGTGTTGTACGAAAACGCTCAGCACGAGTTAATGTACCCTGCCAGCATCACTAAAATAATGACCGCTTTACTGGTCTTAGAAGAAATAGATGATTTGCAGCAAGAACTTATATTTTCTGAACATGCAGTAATGTCTTTGCCTTATTATGCCGGTCGTTTAAATATGATGGCCGGAGATACTATAACCGTATACGAAGCCCTCTATGGGTTAATGCTTCGTTCTGGCAATGATGTAGCCAATGCTTTGGCAGAACATGTGTCCGGTGATATCGGCTCATTTGTAGCACGCATGAATAGCCGTGCTGCGGAACTTGGCGCTGTAAATACTCACTTTGTCAATCCATGCGGCTTACCCGGCAATGGCCAACACACCACTGCCTATGATATGGCGCTGATCATGCAAGAAGCTATAAATCATCCTGCATTTAATGCACTTATTGCTGCCCCAAACTTTTATATCTCTCCTACAGAAACTTTTCCGGAAGGCTTAACAGTCCGCAATACCAACATGCTGATTCAACCGGAGTCGGAATATCACAACCCTTCAGTATTGGGAGGCAAAACTGGCTTTACCAATGCCGCCATGCATACACTGGTTAGCCATGCCCAACAAGGCGACCATAATCTAATCGTGTCAGTGTTATACGCTCCTCGTGGAGCCACCTTCACAGATACAACTTACCTTTTAGATCATGCATTTACCCTACCGATACAAACACTCTTTGAGGCCGGAAATCATCAATGGGAAGTACCCGTCATCCAAGATATAGATGGTGAATTAACTGAAATAGGAATCGTAACTGCACGAGGCCAAAGTGATCTGCGCCTGCCAATGATAGATGCTATATCTGATATCCGTTATGAAGTACATATACCAGATATTTTAATGCCTCCTATACAAATTGGAGAAACTGTGGGACATAAGTCCTTTTATTTAGACGAAACCTTTATTGGCACTATAGAGTTGATATCCACACAAACCGTATCATCACGGATGGCAATAACCCCAAGTATCCAACAAGCGACTCCTCCCTATGCAATCACTGCTCCACAACCAATGCCTGTGCTGCTTTCTTTTCTTATCGTTGTGCCTATCATCATTTTTGCATTGACAGGGATAGTCCTGATACAGTTACATAAGCGTCGAATGAGACATCGTAAGTTAATGATGAGACGTAAACGCCGTGAAATGGTCAGGATGAGATATGCTCAATATCAATTTTCGGAATAATAACGCTGTGGTAACAAAAAAGACTATGGATGCTTGACTAATCCATAGTCTTAATATTTGGAGCGAAAGTTGTATTCAGTTGGTTACTTAACTGCCAATCTAATCATATTCCAAGATAACGGTTTCAAAACAGCACCGACCTCGCTACCATTAATATTAACCTGCCCACCCTGCTGCGGCTTGACAGATCCATCTCCCTTTGTATTTACCTTTTTAAGATCATGACCGCTCATCTCACTGCACTCTACAACAGATGCAATATCAAACCCTTGCAAGTTTATTTCAAAATCGATATTTTCATCCGCTGACCGACTAACTGCAAAGATAGTGACTTCCTTTTTTTCCTCATTATAAACTGCAATAGACTCTACATATGGCACATGCTCAAATTCTTCGCAGCCGTAGGTTGGAGAATCAACAACAGGATTTAAAACTGTCCCAAGACCATAATTTGCAGCGTGCATAAATGGATAGAAAGTAGTCTGCCTCCAGGCATCTCCACCTTTTTCTGTCATAATAGGAGCAATGACATTAACGAGCTGTGCTAAACAGGCAATTTTTACTCTGTCGCTGTTTTTGAGCAGTGTAATCAATAA
>Ga0123355_10009234_pt1 | contig 14969 bp, 4 predicted proteins | sample TergutEmb28metaG_3_FD_89872 | JGI IMG/M metagenome (GOLD analysis project Ga0123355, IMG submission 89872) | Embiratermes neotenicus P1 segment gut microbial communities from Petit-Saut dam, French Guiana - Emb289 P1 | ecosystem: Host-associated > Arthropoda: Insects > Digestive system > Gut ...
AAGGTGACTACGTGAAAAAATCGTGAATGAAGTAAGTAATAATTGTAGAAAGAGGCATCTTATTATGTGAAGTATTTTGGTGGCAAAAAAATAGGGAACCTTACTTTCTGAAACACCCACATATAAAGCAATCCCTCACCCATTGCAATTTATGTTCCTATTCAAAACTGAATAGCACTGTATACATATTTTTTCTAACCGATAAATCATGAATTTACATTGAATAGAAGGACGATTTTGAAGCACTTTGAACAAAAATATTTTTAGATGTCTCAATACTAATATGTTGGTAACAGCCGGACACCAGGAACCCCTACACGAATTAATGCTTCCATTACCTTTGCAACCCTTCAAGCCTTACCTGGAAAGCTACTTGATAGTGCCAATCATCCAGTTGCTATTAAGTGTAGATATTCTTCTAGGCTAGTTAGGTGTCAGATTTAACGACGGTCCATATAACTTGTGAAATTTATTTCAACTTCCTTTTTCCCATTTCTACATCAAAGGATAGGAATCTTTTCAATAATCAGCTGCAAAGCCTGGCACATGTCAATTACTCTTCTATCTCTTCTTCGTATCTTTACGGAATTGATAGCAAACCTGGCTTAAGTGCCCATTCCATCGTATTCTTTGCCTTCTTCTTGTAATTCTCCCTGCAAAATTGTAATTTAAGAATTTATTCGGCTCTGGAGCTGCGATAGTTCATTCATTGTAACTCCTGGGTTACATGATGAACATCCGGCCACTCCGAATTGGATTTCATTCAGCGATAAAATGTTTTCTCTTCTGCAGCGTCCATATTGGCTCCAGGGTCCGTAAGTTTCCTACCAAGGGAGTGCTGTTTTTCTATTTCAGAGGTGTAACTTGCCTCTCACTCCAGCTAGTACGTGGATTAGTATGCACACTGCTCTGCCTTCAATTCACCATACGTCTTTTTGGCGTAGTGTTACTAAATACATGCCAACATTACATTTATACCTCCTCCTGCATTCGTGATCATCACATGAACTTCATGCTTTTCCGGGAAAATGTTTAATTAATTAAAATTTACCCTTATTAAGCTCTTAACTTAATTAATAATTTCTTTTAACCCCCATTAGTAAAATTTGATTCGTTTACGTTATCTGTACTTATTATGAAACCTTCTTCTTCCACAAGAAGAAGTAGAAGAAGAGAGTAGGAGAAAGAAGAGAAAAAGATGTACAGACTGTGCTCCGTAGTTGATTATAAGGGAAAACATGAATTCCACCCTTATACAGGCCATAATGACACAGAGGGAGAGTTGAGGTATAGCTTTCCTCTTCCTTTAACCTCGGCGCTATAAGGGCATGGGTGATCAACGTCATGCTCAGGCTGCTTTGCCTCTCGGAAAGACAGCCACTACCATATTATATGGGTCTGAGTGGGCCCCTAGAATCCTCTTACAAAATGGCAAGGAATAACAAAATAATGGCTGGTAATAGAGTATCATATAGGATCAGGAACCATAAAGGTTATATATGTTACCTCCTATTGCCAGACATAACCTAGTTACGTAAAAGAGATTTGAGTGGGGGCATTCAAATTTAAAAGAAAGGTTAAGTGATCCCGTTACACGCCCGGTGTAGCCCAGAGGGTGGGTAGAGATATAGATCTACTCTTCTATGCCAGCGCCGACTGCTTCACGGTGTTCCTCATTTTGATGCAAAGAATCTTTATTTCCTCACTATAGGGTATGCCTATTATATCACATGCCGTGTCCCACGTGCCCGCCGCCAATGCGCTAGATTTCGCAACATTCAGGGTTGCGCCAGTTGCCTTCTCGTAACAGGTTATGGCGTCTCGGACTGTTCTCACGTCCTCCTGCTAAGTTACCAAGAAGGAGATATCCTCGGCGTACTCGATCACCGTGGTCTTCCGTTGCGCCCCATGTACGCGAAGTCCCTGTAGGCGTTCATCCAGATAGTATAACAAAGGGTTGAGACATGCTAAGGGGGCATCCCTCTCGCACTCCACATTGGGTGGGGATGGGAGTAGATATATGTCCATTGACTTGCATGACCGATTTAGCGTTTCCGTACAACATTCGGATACATTCTATGAATCCCGCATCAAAACCGTATCTACGCAAGACGGTTAGGAGGTTTGTGTCCGAGATCCGATCAAAGGCCTCTTTGAAGGCCAGAGATACTACACATAATGGGCGCCGAGTCGTCTCCGCGTAGGCAATGGCATCCTGTACTGTGGGCACGGAGCCGAAGATCGTGTTTCCGTGCACGCCGCAGTTCTGGCTAGGATGGATCAGTTCTGCTAGAATGGGCCGCACACGGGTGGCTATCATTCTCGCTAATATTTTATAATCTGTATTGAGCAGTGTTATCGGCCCATAATCCTCTGGTGTAAGAGGCCTCGCGCTTTTCGGGATGCAGAATATGACCCTTTGTTTCTGACGTTCTGATAGTTGTCGGTCCCGGAGCATCTGAGTAAACAGTGTTCTCATATCACCTGCTATGTCTTCCCAAAGAACTTTAAAGAACTCCAGTCCTATACCGATTTTTTGCTCTCTCCTTTAAACACCGCTGCTTTCAGCTCTTCGGTCGTAATTGGCATCTCGAGTATCTCCCTCCAAGCATCAGGCACACACCCGTGTCCCGTCTCTAACTTTGTTCTGACACTGTCCTCATCAACCTCTGTGGGGCGATACTTCGCATTTGCTCACTGAACACACACACTATAACACTTGCAGACGTCTGCCATCAGTGATCCCGATCCTGCACTTCCGAGATTTCTCGCTGCTTTGTCCGTTGTCTCCGTTTAATCAAGTGGAATAGGGACATGCGTTCCTTCTAGAAGATATCTTGTGTTCGTAGCTCAATCTGTCGCCGTGCCAGTCTAGCACTGTGGAGTTTCACAATTTTGGCTTGAAGATGATTAAGCGCTGCCCTCCTTTACAAGTATTGGATCGGGCGCTGCAGTATGTCATAAAGACAGGCGTAATACAAGTTTTCAATCTGTGTTTTCCCTCGTCGCTTCACAGTCCCTTTACGGATGAAGAGTTTCTTGATGTGCACTTTTGCCACTCGTTCCCACCACATCACCATGTTAGGGTAGTTTTGGTCTGTTTGGACCATTCTGCCCAACGCTGCCGAAGTTGTTCCTGGAAACGTTCCTCACGTAGTAAAGTGTATTCATATTCCAATAACTGCGTCCGCGCCGCATGGTGGTGGCTTCAAGAACTGTTCGTATCACCACTGCCAGGTGGCCAGTAAACGCAGCAATTCTCTTTTCCGCACCCCGTTTTTGTCTGCTCAGGTTGCGCAACGCATATAACCTATCAATTCTCGAGGTTCCCCAACTGGTGTAGTGGGTATAGGTAGCACGCTCCTGGGACGCCTTCCACGTGTCTACTAGGTCAAATCCTTTAACGAACTCTTGAAGGGCCCGACTGTAGTTTGGTTGTCCTGCGGCGTCCAGGTTTGGGAGGACGCTATTGAAGTCGCCTCCAACCAGGAGCGATGGTGGGATGCCCCGCAGTAGGTATGTGAGTTCATTCGAAAAGAAGTTTTCCCTGTCCCTCCTCCTCCTGGCTCCAGACAGTGCGTAGATATTCACTATGGTTACATTTTGGAAATCTGCTGTCATTCCCCTGCCAGTAGGGAGACTTACTATGTTCGTAAGCTGAATATGGTCTCGTGTCAGGATCGCCGTCCCCCACCCCGTAGTGCCTATGTTTGTGTAAGCTGTAAAGCCTCGGATGTCATCGAAGACGGGCCGCGTGACTTCCTGTAGGAGAATGATGTCTAATTCCTGTTTTTACAAGAAGTCTTCCAGCATCGCTATCCTGGGTGGCGTAGCCATGCCGTTAATGTTGAGGTTCGCGATTTTTATAGATATTAGGCATCGCGAGTCTTACTAAGGTGGGGACGCCTCGTTCTTAAATGGAAGCGATTCCCGTAGTCCTCGACCTACTCCGCCGTTGCACCGGAGGAGTGTCGTCCTATCTGTCGATCTTCAATTTTTTACCCTTTAGGGACTGGTCGTCGTAGCTGTCTTTTATATCCCGTCCCGGGGCGCTAGACGACCTTATTTTTCCCGCCTGTACGTCACTCCAAAGTGCCTCCTTCCACGTCCATATTGTTTCTGATAGCTCTTCCACTCTCCTCAGTGCCGGGCTGCCTCATCACTGGTTGCTGCTCTTGAGGTGTCTCCATCCTGTCCTCCAGCCCCTCCCGGGACGGTGGGACATGATAGTTACTGAGCGTCCGTCGCCTCCCCTCCACCTGTGGTCGTTCGCCCGCTGTGCCATTGTAGGTTCCAGTACACGCTCTTCCTCCATTGCGGGGGCGGCCTCCACTGCCCTTTGGCCTATCTCGTCCTTCTGGGGCGTGGGGGCGTTATCAGGTACCTGCAGTGTCTCTGCCTTCATATTTTCGGGTGCAGCCATGTCTGTGGCCTTATCCAATATTGTCGTGGTGTTTGAAATGGGCCTAATCACCCCTGCTTCCACAAATGATGCCGTGGTTGCCGGTCTGCTTCCTACCCGCTTAACACACGTACTCCATTGGAAACCCGATAGCGATATACATTTGGATATTTCCGATTGAATGTCACGTATTTCACCAAATACATCCAGCGCCATTTTCAAGCTCTTGTCTTCCACTTCGTGGGGGGGAAGTGGGGGGGGGGTAAGCTCGCAGCCCTCTCTCGTCGCATTCCTACTCCGACTGCCTCGATTCGAACTTCGGAGATTTCGCCGTTCTCTTGTCGAAAATCCTCTTGCCTCTGGGTCGCTGTAAATATTGCCTGCATCCTCTGTGGGTGCCTGAATTTTATGCAAACGTGTTTCCGAGGCCCATCAATTTGTGTCATCACTACTTCATGATCTTGTAAATGCAGTGTTTCATAGACCCTTTCGTGTATGTCGAACGACGACACACGGGGGCTACGTTGATCGAAAGCACAGACGATCTTTTGTTGTCGTTCAGTCATGTTTACTATCTCCCGCTGATAGCTTGTTGGTGTAGTATCACCGCACAAACACATTCACTGCTTCAAGAGTAGCTGCTCGGCCGGCTCACTTCTTGCGTAAACACTACCGCACTCCACCATATCTCGAAGCAAACTGATTCCATCCCGGACCGTCCAGCCCGACTGATCTACCCGGCCCACTATAATTGTATATACTTATATATTTATATATACACATGTATACATATATAGAATGTGTTTGTATGTGTGGTTTATTTAGGGACGTTAGAAACTCAAAGTAAGCAGTACTATTAAATAATGGTTGGGAAGGAATGTGAAAGAGAACAACCGAGATCTAATTTGAAATAACTTCATTATCCCGGAAATTCTCTGAAAGAACTGAGTAAAACCACGAATATATCAGCCAAAATAACAAGTCTCTGGAAACAGACTCGAGTCCGAGAACTTAGGAATGTGTTAGAGGAATAAATAAATAAATAAATAAATAAAAGCACTATAGTTTAGTTTTAGAAAACAAAACACAAACTCGAGGTGAAAAACAAAAGAAATGTAAGATAAATAATATAGAACTATAGACTAATATTTCAGTAAAACTGTATAACTTCAGTTCAATACAAGGAATGTGCACTGCGGAATACTTTGGTGTTAGCAGTCACACTACTGGAATTCCATAATGTGATTCAGCAAATAAATTATTATAAAAGAAAATACAAGTTTTTGATACTTGTAACTGTAGCATTCTGCAGTGTTGTTAACTAACAAACAACACACTAGCAGTTCGCTTTCAACAGTATCAGACTGTGAATGGAGGTTTGTGGGTTACGAGTACATAATCAACTACATTTTTCGGCCCTCCTAAGCCATTTCGGCCTATCACTAAACACTATATTTCTTTAATTAGATGCTTGATATTATTACAGCATCCTTTGAAAGGTCACTGCACACTATAATTACAATCCCTTTCCTAAAACTTCCTTCGTTACAGCCTAATGATTACTCAGAATTTACTCAAGTCATTACTTGTTACTAATTGTGACGATACTAGGACAGTTTGAAGAAAACGAATATTATTAGTATATAAAGTTACCGTTCTAAAACGTCGTCATAATATCAAATGACGATTTCAATAAATACTGTGTTTAATGATGACCTGAATAAAAGTCGATTTGTAGCCTATAGTTCACCATACAAATCTGATATAGTAAGTTAATAAAGTTATTTGAAAGGGAATTATTATTGTAGTAATTATTATAAAACTACGCAATACTAAAACTGCACATAACTGTATCTACCGTATCACACAACAAACAAAAATATTCTGACAAAACTTCTTGTTAGAAAACACACCATTCGCAGAACTAACCATTAATCAGAATCCAAGAAAAACTGTATAAACATTCAAATGGAGAGGGAAAGTGAATGTGGGGTACATTTCTAAGAATATTTAAGGTTTAATATTAGTTTAAAATTTTTCGAGTTTTCCACTACTATAACTACTTTCTTTTACTGCAAACTGCTGCAAGATACATGGAGTAACCTGCCATAATGAGATAAATAATCTGAACATCCCTTTTCCGACGTTTCGAAAGATTCTAAAGCCTTCGTCTTCACGATCAAGTCGTCCATGAGGATTGAATCTTCAAACACACAGCAGTGAGTGTCTCAAATCTCGCCATTTGTAGTCCCATACACTGCAGGAAATTTCTGGACCAGATTTTAAAGAAGAGTCTTCCTCATGAGTCAACTAATAAACATATTTTATTATTTATTTATTTATTTATTCATTCATTAATTTCTTTCTTCTCTCATACTACAACACACCACTGACAACAATTTGTAACTTCCTGTCTCCTGCGCGGTTTAGTTAACTCCGACGTATAAAATTCTTAAGTAAAAAATTTGATGTTTTGAATGTTACGATTTTCAGTAATTGCCATATTCTGAGGAAAAACAATCGGCGTCTCCATAGGCACAAAGTTTTTGCTACTGGTCTATGTTTCCCGGGCTGAGGGCGAAAGTTCTGCGCAAGATAAGTTACAGAGGACAGATTGCATGCATTAACAGAACGTCTGAAACTGAATGCCTATTTGTTTTTAGTTTAAAATTTTCTGAAATTCCGAGTTCAGTTAAAACTATTTGTTAGACAAGAGTTGCTCAAACGATGCGTGAACTCCAACTTTTGAACATCACATTCAAGTTCGCAGTTTCTGCGATTTATTCATATAAACTGAAAAATTAATTTGTTCTACTAGGCTGGTCAAAAGCACGTGAAGTACAGCGCTCTTTCTGGGAACTCAGACATGGAGAATGCGTGGAAAAGTAACACAAAACAAACATATCAGTATGGCTTTTAGCCAAAGAGAGAACTTTTATTTAGTAGTAAAAGCATTACTGTGTCTTTCTTTCTTTCTTTTACTTTCTCTTCCTTTTTCCTTCCTGCGTCCTTTATTTTGTTCTTTCTCACGTTTCATCAGAGGTAGAAGTTTTAGTCTTTCTTACTTACTTTCTTTCTTTCTTTCTTTTTCCTTTTTTTCTATTTTTCCTCTCTCATTTATTTGGTTATTTCTTTGCCTCACTTTTCAATGTATCGTCACTGTTGTTTAGTTTCCTTGTATTCATTAGTTTGTCCCTTACTTGTCTCTTTTTTGTTTGTTTCTCTTGTCTTTTCACCTCTTGATTTATTCCTTCCTTTATATTCAGTTGGCACGGCTATAACTCTATAACTGACAATGCCTTGTAGTAATTCTAAGATCTGTTGGCGCAATACTGGAAGAAGATCAGCTGTTTTGGATAGCTTGTGTCATCGCGTGTTAATGTTAAGTTTGAACACCCATACACGTTCCGTAGTCAGTTTGTACAACCCTTCTTCCGTGTATTCAAAATTACTTTGTCCTTTTCTATAACCGAATATATTCAACAGCTGATATAACGTTTTTAAAGAAAACAGCAAAGGAAAATACCTAAGTTAATATTTTTTCCCAGCTTTGTTTGATTTTTTCTGAAAACAAAAGTCTCATATATGGCACTACAATCGCTGGAAAATTTCTACCTCCAGCTAGACTTGTATTTGAAGAATGTCTGTTTCTTATCTTAACCGGAACACTGGTTTCCTTCAGTGAGATTTATTACGAAAGTATTGTAGAAGTGAAACTCAATTAAGCTAATACCGCTTATTTTCGGATCCAAATTCATCATTCACCGATCATCCTACAGTCGACGGTACGTAGTGTGAGAAACTGTCTTCATTTACAATAAACCAAATACAAATTTTTGTCTCTGTGCTTTTTGAATACGAGCATATAAGATTAATTGACGGGAGAAGGTTTAAATTTATTTTAATCTTAAACTTCCTTGAGTGATGGGTCAGAAAGGAACACCCAAAAAAAAAAGCATTGGGATTTTGCTGTAGCAATGGCTAACAGGAACTTTCTGAGAAATTAGATTTTAGGAACGATGAAGTTTGGAGAGAACTGGCTATGTTTGACAGGCGAAAGTACAGCAATCAGACTTCTATCAATACAAACTCTTCTGCTACAAATTTTTATGGTCTGCTTTGGGAATAAACCTGCATCATGTATTTCAAACACCGCTACCCATTACAGAGTTCCTTAATACAACCCAAGGGTGCCTCCTTTACTATCCTTAGCTAATTATTATTCGTATCCTTCTTCACACCTCATTCAATTATAAGTACTTCTTTCTTCTGAACAGGCGTTCTTAAAATAACATTAGAAAGATCAGGCCTAAATATGTTTAGTTTCGAACATTTTAAAAGATCTTATATTTAAAATTTTAATATACTTCTATCTACATTACGTAACTTTGTGCTGAACTTTCCACTTTACAAATATATAACATTATTTTTAATGGTCATGAAATAGGAGGTAACGTTGTATCTATTTATAAAACAATAGTAGAAGCGTATATTGTGTGTTTGTTAAATATAAAGATGGATTGAATTCAATCCGAGGAAAATATTCCTGAAAAATGGCACATAGTAAGTCACTCGCTTTTATCTGCATATAGAATTTTAGTAAACACTATTAAACTTTTTCAGTTAGAAAACTTGTCCCTCTTCTGTACAATTTCCTATCCAATTTTTTAATCTTCAGCTTTTCTCCATTGCATGCATGGGGCAGTAGTGTAGTTAAATATTTCCTCATGTTTTGTTAGAAACCATCAAACTCAAATACATAACTTTCCATGCAGGAACTAGAATGGATAAGACTTTTTAACTTCTGTATCTGTCACTAATTTACTCGAACAATTAGTGACCTTATTAAAAATTTCAATTACTTATTGTCAAAAATATGAAGCCTGTATGTAACCTCTATGTTTTAACAGCGCCATTACACTTGTGTTTACAAAGCTAATGGCCACGGGCACTGAAATTTTCAGAGAGAAAGAGGAAATAATTTTACCCAGTAAAAGTAAATGTCTTCAGCTACCATTCTAGGTATATAATTTTACTGCTATTAGTTAAATAGTCTAAAAGGCATTCTTAGCGTCTTCAATATAAACGTAACGGGATTATTCACTCCGGCCTTCTTCATTCCATACAGTAAAGGTCTGATTGATCCATTTTGATTACTTTTCTTCGAATATTCCTCTATAATTCATGAACCGTAGTTCATAAACTCAGTACCTGCAACTTGACCTCACAAGCACTTCCATAGCCTCAATTTCTTTCCGGAATGTTGCGGATCTCTAATTCATTTCAAATACCTTCACGCTGTCTTTGGTTTTCAAAAATATATTCGTATAATTAAATGCTCGTTACCACTATAAGAAGCGTGAGAGATTTTAAACGCGGTAATGAATATTGGGATTTGATTTATAAAACGAACAATATCTTCATCGGGTAAGTGACTGTCAGATTATGAAGAAGGAATCTGTTTCACGTAGTTTCTTAAGAATAAAGTACATATACTAAGGGAGTAACGACAGTCTGTGCAACTGTTGGTTTTCCGAATATTTTGTTTACCTACATACGGCAGCCATAGGACAACTCGTAGTTCTGGTACTTTGTTCGTCAAATCTGTGGATAATTGTGCTTCCTTGGCTCCAGCCAGTTTGAGCTCTTGATTTAGAGAAGAAATAAATCCATGTAGTTCAGATAATTTCGTCAGAATTAACGGCGAATTTGTATGGAAAAGACTAACGGCAAACCAGAGCAACAGTACTGAAATTCTTGCTGCAGGCCCCTTTGAACAAGCAGTATAACGCAAGAAAGAGTCTGAATTGTTTCAGATGATTTTAAACAGGAAATTATGTGACTAGTTTGTTAACATTTTTCCTTTTTTGGATTCATAAAGTCGATTTTCATCACTGAAGGATTTTCTCTCCAGAAATGCGGGAAAACTGAGGGAATAAAGGATATCTCTGACAAAGTGTTCTCTAATATGGAAGTCCAATTATATCACACAACACAGTATTCTTGCTTTTATCCTTGTGCAGAACAGGAAATATGAAAGAGAAATTACAATATTAAGATCAATAAATATGCACTTAAATCGCGCTAACGTAGATATTTTGCAAAATGTATGGCTGACGCTGGAAACAGACTGTTTTATTGTGTCTGATGTTTCTCTTAGAGTGACAATCGTTAAGCGACAGCAGTGAAATTACAAAATGGTCCTGAAAGAAGCTGGACAATTTTCAGCAGTTTCGGAGAAATAATTTTGCAGCGTTTTCTAAACTTCGACATTCGCAGCTACATTACAAATTGTCCATGATCTGATGTGTGATTAACCGTGCATCGTAGTTCAATGTGGAATAAGAAATCAACTAGGTGTCACTTAGTATTATATTTATTTCTCCTTTATAAGTCGCTCAACATGTTTCGGGCCACCTTGTGCCCATCCTCAGGAGCTGACAAATTAGTGGTATTTTTGCCGCGTGTGATGTAGTCCCGTGTCTGTGTAGGCAGTCAGATCCTTTTGGCTTGTTGCGTGTCCATTGGGAAGTACGTAGCACATACGCACCACTAATTTGTCAGCACATACGTGCTACGTACTTCCCAATGGACACACAACAAGCCAACAGGATCTGACTGCCTACACAGCCAAGGGACTACACCACACGCGGCAAAAATACCACTAATTTGTCAGCTCCTGAGGATGGGCACAAGGTGGCCCGAAACATGTTGAGCAACTTATAAAGGAGAAATAAATATAATACTAAGTGACATCTAGTTGGTTTCTTATTCCACATCGTCCATGATCTCTTGAATGTTTATTTTAAATTATCCCTGAACTTCAAGTCATGTGCTATGAAAGCATATGGGGGTTAAAATTTAACCTTGTTACTCGAGGCAGATGGATGTTCAACTCCACACCCCCGCACCTGTTATCCCGTCGGAAAAGCACCCGGTACCCATCGAGCAGGATACTGAGTAGGTTTAAAAGTAACCGGAAAGTTTTAGGATGTGAAGAATCCTTTACCATTAAAGTAACCGAATCAAAATCCCTCGACCTTCCATCCCGTAGTTAGCCAATGTGCCTACGGAAATAACCCGGCCTTGTCAAATACTTTTATTTATTTATTTATTGTTTTCATAATGTAGTCAGAATAGTGGCTGGACTACGGGCTGGAAGATCCAGGTTCCAAATATCAGCAGGTCAAGACATTTTTCTCTTCTCCAGGCCTTGAAACCGACTCCGAGGTCTAACCAAAGTCCTGTTCATTGGATTAAGGGATTCTTTCCCGGGTTAAAGCAGCCAGGGCGTGAAGTTAACCACTTACTTTCCTCTAACGGCGAGGTTACGATTAAGTATATCTGTACTCCCAATTCACCCTTTATAATTTCGTAGTTTGTACAGGGTCAATTTCACATGTACTTGACGTTTTCCGTACATATCCTACGAATTATTCGGATTACGTAGCAGGTAGTGTTAGGAATATTAGTAAAAATACATATTCAAAAGCATGCGGAAGTTGCCAAAGAGAAAGGTCGCAGCCTGTTTTGAGAAACGGTACTAATATCTGCTTTGGGGAACTAAGGAGAACTACAAGGAGCGTCTTCAAGTACCGGCGGTCCAAGGGCTGCGAACGTACTTCAGAGTTTCCAAATACGAAGAAGGAATGCCGACCAATCGACAGCGGCTCTCACTGCTGTACAAACAGTTTTCATTTTGAGAGGTAAAGTTCTCACAGCAGTAATTACGAAGACTTCTAATATGCACTTAATGAAGTAGGAGGAATACACAGTCGTCGTCTTCATGTAGCACGGCAAGAGTAGTGTAACTGTTGCAACTATACACAGATCTGCAGTAGCTGAATTGAAAGGTGTATGCAACAATGGAACTGACACATTTATAATTTATTTAATTATATAAAATTTCTAAATTATTCAGTTCGTCGTTCAGACTTTTTATTCATATTTCTAAAATGTTGATTTGCTGGGCTGTCCGTATGCATTTGGAAGAAACGCGCCTACATTGGATGAAATGAATGGGGGTTGGTGGAGCTAATTTAGCCTACAGGAATGTTTGTACACCAGATGTCATCACAGAATGTTTGCTATGTATATTCACAGAAAACACATACTCACGGTACGTGCAAATTGAACGGGCTTTTATGAAACTGTTGTCCAGGAACAGACTTTGTATATCCGACAGTTGATACGGTTTAAACTGCAAAATGCTGCTGTAATTCTTCTGTTATTTACTTTTAAATTTACGAATAGGTTATTGAACTGATTACAATTATTTTTGGTGCAAAACTTGGTTTTGACAGTAAGGACAGAGAATAGGTTAAGTGGGTTTGAGGGCAAGATGCGAAGAATGTTTGTGTCTAAGAAAGAGAAAGTAGTAGGAGAATGGAGAAAATTGCATGACACCGAAGTTCAAAGTTAGGCTATTTTATATTGTAATTACACTTAAGCCAAAGGTAACGATGGGTGAGTTGTGTAGACTGCGGAGATGAGGAATTCTAAGAGCAACTTAAATTGGAAACTTGAATAACGCACACTACTTGGGTTATCTAGGTGGAGATAAAAGAATAATATTAAAATTGGTCATACTTGAAAAACCGGTAGCAGATGGAGACTGATATAAATTGATTTATGTCAATGATCATTAGTAAATTTGTAAGAAAGGAAATGAATCCGTGTGTTCAATAAAACATAGAATTAATTTTATAGACTTTTTAACCAACTATCGGTCGTTCGGTGAAGAATTGCAGCATGAATTTAAACATTTTTCTTTAAACCCATATTTTTAATGCAGATTGGTGATGGTACGTTGAGAGAGACACAGCTTCGCAGATCTTCTGGAGGGCGAACTTTGTTTAAGGACGTTTAAAATAACAAAGCGAATAATCGTTCACTGCGTGCGACAGACAGTACTTTGCCGGTACCATTTCACTGAACAATTATTCTGGCGAGAAGGACTCTTTGTCACTTTCGCGAGGAAACAATTGACTTTCAAGCCAATAAATTTCATCTGTGCAACATTTTCACTTCCATTCTTAGTTCGAAATTTGTTAATTAAAATGTCTCTCATATTTAGGTTTCATGCTTCTGTGTTTCTTTAACGAGAGAGGATGTTTCATGTGCCGTAAAATATTAAGTTTATTTTAGCGTTATGAAGTACATAAAAATTATTTATGTTTATAAAAATTGATTTTTTATTTGAAGTATATATTTTTACATGAACTGTGAATATTATTTGTCTATAATTAATCTGAAACCAACAATATAAGCAATTCCTTCTTCAAGAATTTACTTTGAAATATTTTTGCATGCTCCAGAGAATCGACGTCACTCAAAGTACATTCTTTACGTGACGCACCAGTCGGCATGTTTGACTACAGCAGTTCTTCATCACATAATTGAAAAGCAAGAACTGGTGTTAGCAAATCGAAGTACGAGTCGCTAGATTTTATATTTGGCCACCAAATTCCGATTTCCAGAAAAAACTTTTCTAATCATTTTCTTGAATTAAATAACATATCTTCAGATTTTTCATAATAACACCAGGTATAAGGTTTTCTGAATTGTGGCAGCTATGAGCAATTTTTGTTTAGTTTGTGCAGTGTCGCAGAACAATACTATAATAATAATAATAATAATAATAATAATAATAATGTAATACTTTATTTCTGTAGCTACCTATCATATTTCGAATAAAGTTTCTCGGTGTTTCGTTACATTATTTTTAGACATTTTGCTTTTATGACAGGATCGATTAACTCCTTTACTTAGCACGGCTTTCTCATTGTAATGAGTTCTTAGTGTAAATTTGTATGAATATCATTAATAGCTGATAGAATATAGAGGAACAAAAAAGAACGATAGTAAAATTAAGCAGTCATAGTCTATTTCAAAATTCTATCTCGTGAGACAGAATAACCACAGAAGGTGTGTAGATATTTGGTCACCGCCATGACGTTTAATCTACTGACATATCGACTATCATGTCCACAATGAAGCAAGACTACTGAACACTTCAATGTAGAATTTTTGGTTTCTTAGATTAACATTTTTCACTTTTATGTACCAAGCAAATAATCACTCCAAAGTATAATAATCTCCCCTTAGAGCAGGCTATTTATGATAAGGGAATGGTCTCTCAACTTTTCAACAAATTCCTTGACTTCTGTGAAGTGTCAAGATTTATTACATCATGCTCTTATATACAAGCCTAACTTCGTTATTAATCTCTACTTTAAGCTGCTTTTCTTCAGTAAAATATATTACATGACTTATCTTTAAGATTCATTGTAATAAGAAGTTCTCATTCATGCTCGTGTCTTCGAAATAGCTTTTTTTAAGGTTTCCTTACATCTCTGTATTTTACGTGGTATATGTGGTATGCTTAAGCGAGCAGGTTAATTAGAGTTGGTAAGGCAGATTATGATTTTTCTTAATATAATTATGTTGTTTCGTCGTAAGTTGAGTGAAAACATAACAAAAGAACGATGATGGATTCTACAAATAAAACGCGAAAATTCTTGTTACTGCAGATTCAAGTCGTCGGGGATATTGCACTATGTAAAAT
>Ga0123355_10009235_pt1 | contig 14968 bp, 14 predicted proteins | sample TergutEmb28metaG_3_FD_89872 | JGI IMG/M metagenome (GOLD analysis project Ga0123355, IMG submission 89872) | Embiratermes neotenicus P1 segment gut microbial communities from Petit-Saut dam, French Guiana - Emb289 P1 | ecosystem: Host-associated > Arthropoda: Insects > Digestive system > Gut ...
ATGTTTCACAAGTCGACGGGCGAGACCCCGCATCAATTCATCATGCGCCAACGGGTCGAGCGTGCCAAGGCGATGCTGCGTGCCGCCAATGCGCGAATATTGGACGTGGCCGTGGCCTGTGGCTTCAAGACCCAGCAGCACTTTGCCCAGGTCTTCCGCAATGTCTGTGGAATCAGCCCGACACGGTATCGCCAGGATTTTTGACGGGGCAGTGACTGGCGCTTCAAAAACGCGCTCCGAACCTCCGCGACGCCTGTGATTTGTGGTTCGCTGTCCGGTTGTCCCTTCAACGGATCGCCCTTCACTTCCTTGTTAACATCGAGTCCTGCCGCGAATTTCTGACTAACTCTAACTCATCGCTCCTTGCCCCCTCCTCAGCACTCGGTCCCCGTCAACAATTCTGACTCGGCCATGTCCGATTCGAACTCTCGTCGTCGTTCCCTCAAGACCGCCTCGAAACCGGTTCGAGTTCGCTCGAGCTCTGTCTCGGAGATAGGAATGCAGCAGGATTCCGACCATCCCAGCAGAAATCCGCACAAGTCCGGTTTCGACATGGAGTTTACTCACAGTTGTAAGCAGCGCTGCAGCTCGAACCAGCCGGACACCAGATTCACCGATCATTGTGCCGGTCGGACCTGATTCAACACGGGAGAGTAACTCAATGGAAGCACTTGGACTGTTGGTCACGCTCGAAGCACGCGCAGGCAAGGAGGCTGATGCCGAGGCATTTCTGAAGTCAGCCCAGCCCCTCGCGCGGGATGAAAAAGGGACGTTGAAATGGTATGCGATCAAACTCGGGCCGGGGAAGTTCGGTATCTTCGACACCTTTGCCAACGAAGCCGGCCGCAATGCCCACTTGAGTGGCGAGATCGCGAAGGCATTGGGAGCACGAGCCGATGAATTGCTGGCGGTTCCCCCGCAGATTGAAAAAGTGGAGATCCTTGCCAGCACACCCTTAAAAAGCTGAGTGCGAGGTTCGAAGTCACGATCGAAAGGAGAAGCACATGAGTCAAACAGCCACCAGCATTCAACCACAGAAGTATGACGACGGCGCCGCGAGAGTCGACATGAAGCTCGAGGTCGCCCTCATCCCCGTCTCCGACGTCGACCGTGCAAAGGAGTTCTATACGAGGCTTGGTTGGCGGCTCGACGACGACATCGTGATGGGAAACGACTTTCGCGTCGTCCAGTTTACGCCCCCGGGGTCAGGGTGTTCGATCACATTCGGCAAGGGAGTCACCGCGGCCACGCCCGGCGCTCTCCGGGGTGGGCTGATCGTCTCCGACATCGAGGCCGCCCACAGGGAGCTCGCAGCCAGGGGCATCGACGCCAGTGAGGTGTTCCACGGCTCGCCGTTCTCTCCGGCGGGGCGCATCAGCGGCCCCGATCCCGAACGTCAGAGTTACCGCTCCTACGTCTCCTTCGAAGACCCCGACGGCAACATGTGGATCGTCCAGGAGGTCACGCGTCGGCTGCCGGGCCGCATCGATCCCGCGACGATGACCTTTCGATCAGCAAGCGATCTGGCAAGCGCCATTCGGCGCGCGGCAGCCGCCCACGGCGAGCACGACGAGCGCAACGGGCAGGGCGGCGCGAACTGGCCTGATTCGTACGCAGCTTACATAGCGGCAGAGCAGGCAGGAACCGAGCTGCCGATGTGAGCGAGTATCTACCTGTCAGTAAGTCCTCAACTAAAGGAGAGAGAAACAACTCATCGAAGGAGAAGAAAAATGATTATCAGGGAGAAAGGAATGAAAACTTCACAAATATACCTGGCTGATTCCGCGCCCCAGGCGCGCACGTCGGCACTCCGAGGCCGGATACAGCGTCTCGGACTAACCCTTCTCGCGTTTGCGCTCGTCATCGGTGTGACCGCTTCTGCGAGTGCCGGCCCGGCTCAGGACGAGGCAGCCGTTCGTGCGCTCGGAGACAACTTTGCCAAGGCTTTCATTCAGAAGAACGCCGAACAGCGAGCATCCCTGTTCGCCGAAAATGGAACCTTCGTGACGCCGGTGGGCGACTTTCTCGAAGGGCGAGCCGCCATGGTGAAGGATTTCGGTCCCGAGGCGCAGCAAGCGGTCAACGGCAACACGCAAGCGGCGTTCTCCAACTATCGGATCCGGTTTATCAAACCGGACATCGCAGTTGCCGACGCCATCCTTACCGTGCGCAATGTCAACGGCCCGGATGGGACGGTCATCCCAGTGATCCCGATCAACTTCTTCTACGTGGCCGCCCGCCACGGGGATCAATGGCTGATCGAGGATGGGCGCGCACATTTCGCCCCCGCAAAGGCCAATAGCATGACCTCCGGGAACTAAGGTGGAGAATCATTGTGTCCTGTTCGACCGAGCTCGATAAGGATCGAATCGCTACACTCACGCCGGAGAATCAGGCCGGCGTGCGTGTGGTTCGCAGGCACCACCTGCTGGTGCGATGGAGTCACTGGCTGAATGTGCCAATCCTTCTTGGCCTCATCCTGAGTGGCATTTCCATTTATTGGGCATCTCCGGTCTATCAGCACAAACCAGATCCGCAGACGGGAAGCTTCGATCGTCTGGCTGACATCGGCGTCTGGATCTGCGCGCATCTGCCTGGATTCGATCACTACGGCAGTCCGCCCGACTGGGTCTACAACCACATAAGCCTTGGTCCCGGCGTGCTCGCCGCGGCTCTGCGCCTGCATTGGCTCTGCGCTTATCTGTTCATGTTGAACGGTCTGGTCTTCGTTATGGGTTCGGCCATGGGAGGTGGCTGGCGTTCTCTGTTACCTAGACGGACCGACCTCGGCGATGCAAGCAAGATGTTCTGGTATTACAGCGGTGTTGCTTTTGCCAAACTGACACGCCGCACCTGGCTGCACCCGCGTTTCCATACGAAATACAACCCCCTGCAACGGGTCGCTTATTTTTTCGTTGCTGTCGCCGGGCTCCTGTCGGTCCTCACCGGCTGGGCGATTCACAAGCCCATGCAGCTCTATCGGTTGACTGCGGTCTTTGGTGGTTATGACAAAGCGCGTGTCTGGCACTTCTGGCTCATGTGGTTTCTTGTTCTCTTTGTCGTGCCCCACGTGATTCTGGTTCTCGCGGATGGATGGGATACTCTCCGCAGCATGATCGTAGGTTGGTCGATGAGGACGGAGGGATCGGAGGATTTTGACAATGGAGCCTGAAGACGAACACTCTGCGCGAGAGGCGGACGACACATCCTCGACTGAATCTGTGTCCCCGCGAAAGCCCGCCGGCTTCTTCGGGGAACGGCCGCCGCAGGCGATTGAGATCGCCCCGAAGCTCCTCGGTCACCGGACTCGCCGCGATCTGCTGCTGTTCGGAATGGGCGCGATCGCCGCGGCCGCAGGCGGTGGGTCTCTGTTGCCTCAGGCTACGCTCAGACGTCTAGGCATCACTCGCGGAAGCCAGAACTGGCCGAAAAAGGAACGGCTTCTGAATAAATCCCTGCGCATCGATGACGATGTTGCAGAGGCTCTGTTTTCGAGAAATCGTTCGGTGCCCACCTACACCAAATCCCAGATTACCCAGCTCCGGAACAACTACAACGGAGCCACTCCCGATGCAAGCTACATTCCGGAATGGCGTCTGGCTCTCGACGGGCTTGCCTCCGGCCCGGGCGTTACTTTGAACATCCGGAACCTGCTCGCATCGTTTCGGCTGCACGAGCAAATCACCCGGCTGGTGTGCGTCGAAGGTTGGAGCGCTATTGCCTGGTGGGCCGGGATCAGGTTTGATGATCTGCTGGGTTCTTACCCCCCGGCGTCACAGGCGAAATGGGCCCGGCTGGAGTCATCGGTCAATCTTGGTCGGTGGGGAAATCCCGACCCGTACTTCGTCTCGCTCGATCTCGCGACGGCCCGTCATCCGCAGACCCTGCTCGCAACCCACCTGAACGGAAAGCCTCTCACCCTGGAACACGGAGCTCCATTGCGGCTGCTTGTCCCTGTAAAACTGGGTCTGAAGAACATCAAGGCGGTTACGCGGATTACCTATACCAAGGACGAACCGCCGGACTATTGGGCAAAGCGTGGATACTCACGTTATGACGGAATCTGAATCCCCACCGGTTTCCGACCACTTCGCCGGCATCATGGGAAACAGGCGCCATCGTTTCATCTTTGTTGGCTCGCATCCGATGGGGCGTAAGTGGCTGGTGCGGTGAAATCGGCAAGCAGTTGCCCCGGACCGATGCCCTGCTGTCGAGCTGGCGCCCGGTTTTTGCGGCTCCTGTAAAAGAAAATTGAGGGCCTCACTCGGGTCGTGAGGCCCTCCTCAGCTTCCGTAGTGGCGAATCGGCCAGGCTCAAGGCTTGATCACGCCGAATATTCCAAGCTTGTAACCGTTGGGTCCGCTGGTGAAAAACAGGTCGTTTTTCGCTCCGTTGGAGCTCGTCCCTCCACCGAACTCCAGGGCCCACAAGTCGGTAAGCACGATTGCCTTTCCGGCGCTGTTCTTCAGCGTCCCCAGGAACGCCCCGGTCGTGGGATTGAAGGCATTGATCTCTCCGTTCCCGGTGTTGCCGACCAGCAACGCCTTGCTGAACGTGCCAAAGTTCGTCGGCGACATCGCCAGGCCCCACGGCAGGTTCAAAGGCCCGCCGGCTACACCGGTGATGAGTCGCTTCAGCACTTTTGTGGATGGGGTATAAACATCCACCGCGCCTGCCTTCGAACCGAACGCCCCCAGCGTGATGTAGACTTTGCCACTGATCGTCTGGATGCCATACACGGCGAGGCCGGACGGTGTATTGGGATCGGTGAAAGAGCTCACCAGCTTAAAGCTGCTGTCGAAGATGTCGACCTTATTGTGAGCATTGTCGGCCGCATACAAAAAGGTCGCTGTTCCGACTTTGGCGATCGCCAAGCCGGTGAACGAATCGCCGGCCGACTTGTCGTTGACGGCAACGACTGCACTGCTCATGTCGACGCTGGGGTTCCAGCCACTGATCGTCCCATCCAGAGTCGAAAAGATGAACGAGGCTGCACCTTTGGCCGTGCCCTTGCTGATCATGAAGATGCTGCTGTCGTTGTTGGCCACCTGCCCGGTCGGCGTACCGACGCCCGTACCGGACGCCGTGGGAACGCTGACAGTGAGCTGAAGGTTGCCGGCGGGGTCATAGACAGTGGTCTTGCCGGTTCCATTGTCCGAGACCCAAAAGGGACTCGTCGGCAAAAACGAGAGACCCCAGGCGTTGACCAGGTTGGGATCATTGTGCGCTGCCCCGGTTTTGTGGGTGGTTACGAGATTGGTCACGGTGTACTGGGCGAGTGCGCTGGAACTGAATGTTGCCAGGGAAAGGGTTAGGAGAGTCAGGGTGAGCGTGGGATACGATTTCAGCGTCAGGCGAGACATTTGCGATTGTCCTCCCAGGATTTCCGATTTCCCGACCGGATTTTTGAAGACTAAGGCACCACGTCCCGTGACGATGTCACCAGCCTGTCAAGCGCCTGTGAATCCTTGTCATGCGCTTCCCCGGGAACGCCCGTAACTTCGAACCACGAGGTTATTGGACGTTGTCGAGGAGAGAGTTAAAGTTAAAGAGAACTTATTCGAGATAGTAGGTGAAGCGGGGGAGGCTGTTATGTTATGTTATACAGCGAACCGGGCCATTCGAAGACCGGTGCCATCCGCCACTCGGCACCTCTCTTGACATTTCAATCGCTCCAACCGCTCTTCCGGCCGCACAACCAGCGACAAGTCATGGCTGGTTCGTGGACATCCTGGATGAATCTCATTTCGGCGGCAGCAGTCCGAAAGCCTGCGAATGGAATTCCAGCACTTCCGGGAAGTGAGCCAGAAAGTAGGCGGGGCTGTGGTCGCCGGAATAGGGATGATATTCGTGCTTGACCTGCTCCTTTACTAATTCGTCATGGAGCGCCTGGGCGCCCTTTTCAAACCCATAGTCATCGTCTTGTCCGCAGTTGAAGTAGATCGCCAGTTTCCGCAAACCCTCCACGTTCTTTTTTGCGAGGACAAACGGGCTGTTTTCATTCCAATGCGCCACGTCGATGGGCTTGCCGAACACCGGCCCCAATACGGCGAGCACCGGCACGGCGGTCCCGGATGCCGCATCCAGTTTCTGCGGCGACTCGGTAATCAACGCCGCACTCTGTGCGCTCACGGCCGAAAACAGTTCGGGGTGTGCGAAGGCAAAGCGCAAGGCGCCGTAGCCTCCCATGGAAACACCGCTGATTGCCCGTCCGGCGCGCCCTGCTCGAGTACGGTACTTGGCCTCAATGTGAGGCATAAATTCCTTGAGAAAGAAATCGTTGTAGCGCACTCCACCGTCGGCGGAGTTGACGAAAAAGCTGCGGCGGCCTTCCGGCGCAACGATGAGGAAGTCGCCCATCTTGTGTTGGCGGCGAAAATCGTCGAGCAACGTCCACCCGCCGCTGTTGAACAGGGTCTGCTCGTTGTCGCCCAGGCCATGGAGGAAATACAGCACCGGAAACCGCCTGGGGGGATGCTGCGCTGAACTCGCGTCGTACCCCGATGGCAGGTACACACAGTAGTGCACCGGCCGCTTCAGAATCTGGCTGTTGAGCGCGCTGCAATCCATCCGGCTCTGCGCCCACAGAGACCCTGCGGCCAACACAACGGCCAGGAGGATTGAGCGGCGGCCAAGAAGGAGGGCCTGTTTCATCGGGCTCGTTCACTCATAGCGCAGGGCCTGCACCGGATCAAGGTGCGCGGCACGGTCCGCGGGATAGAGCCCGGAAATCAGGCTCACGAAGAAAGAAAAGGCGATGCCCAGGACGACCAGCCACCACGGCACCACCCAGAAGTGCTCGGGAGGGATCGACTGGCTCCTGAGCCAGATGTTGGTTCCGAAGTTGATGACCTGGCCGATGGCCCAGCCGAGAACGACGCCGACGATACCGCCCAGAATCCCCATAGCGCCGGCCTCGGCAAAAAACAGTTTCTGCACGTCCCGGTCGCTGGCTCCAATGGCTTTCATGATTCCGATCTCGCGACGACGTTCCAGAATAGCCATCACCAGGGTATTCACGATTCCGATCGACGCCACCGCGAGCGCAAGGCTGCCGAAGATTCCGAGAAACGCGTACAGAACCCGGAACACCTGCTGCAAACTGCGGCTGGCGTCGAGAATCGAGAAAGTGGTGAATCCCATCTTCTTGATCGCGTCCTCCACACCCTGGATCTTCGAAGGATCTTTTACGCGCACGCTGATCGACGCATACATTGGCTGGTTGCTCGAGGCGCGGGAAATATCGCGCAGGTCGGCAAGCTGCACCACGTGGAGACTCTCGGCAAAGCGCAAGGGGAGAAATACCCGTGCCCGCATCGGTCCGCGCATGCTCTCCGGATCAAGATCGGCGATACCGACGATGGTCAGTTTCTGTTCGCGCGAGATTACGGAATAGGAAGCGCCGGCTACGTCGCCGTCCTGGGAAGCCCGAGCCTCGGATCCTCGGTCCGGCGTCGCGGGTGTGCTCGCCCCCCGCTGTGCGTAGTGCAGGCTGAGTTGCTTGCCCAGCAGAGGCTTCGCCAGCTCCCCTACGCCCGGTTCAGGCGCACCGAGCGGAGGAGTCTTGCCCAATAACTCTTCGGCAAATGCCTTCTGCAGGATTACTTCCGCGGCCGTGTCCGACGAGAAGAAACGGCCCTGCATGCCTTCGAACGCCTCATTGGACTTGGCGGATAAGGGCAGAGCCGAGATCATGGTCAGATGTGGTTTGTCTTCGAATTGCAGTTCGGAAGAGAAGCGGATATCGGGATAGGCCTCTTTGACGTTGGCGAGCTTCTCCATTTCCATCCGGGCATCCTCATCCAGCACGCGGCTCTCCCCCGAGCCGGGGCCGTTCCTCCGCTCCTGGCGTCCCATGCCCTGCGCCTCGCGGCGCGAGGAAACGAAAATCGTGTCGAATAAACCTGACTTTTCCAGGCGTCGTGACAACAACTGCTCGAGGCCGGTCCCGAGCGAGAGCATGGCGACCAGCGAGGCAACGCCGACTGAGATGCCAATCGTAGTCAGCGAGTTTCTGAGCAGCGACTCCCGCAGGTTGCGCAGCGCCAGCTCGGCAAGATCAGGCATCTTCACGGGCGGCCTCCCTGCGGTTGGGGATGATTGCTCCGATCGTCGATCAGTTTCCCGTCTGCCAGAAAAATCATTCGCCGCGCGTAGCGTTCGGCCAGGGCACGCTCATGCGTCACCATCACAACCGTCATGCCCAACTCCTGATTGAATCCGCGAACCATGTCCATGATCTCGGTTCCGGTGTGGCTGTCGAGATTGCCGGTGGGTTCATCGGCGAGGAGAAGCTTGGGACGGTTGATCAGGGCGCGCGCCAACGCGGCCCGCTGCTGTTCACCGCCGGAGAGCTCACTGGGGCGATGGTGGATGCGGGCCTTGAGCCCCACCCGTTCCAGAGACTCGCGCGCCCGCGATTGGCGGAGTCCGCGGTCGACCTCGGCAAATCGCAGCGGGAGTTCGACGTTTTCAGCGACCGTCATGCTGGGAACCAGATTGAATGACTGAAACACCATCCCGACAACATGCAGCCGGTACTTGGCCAGCTCTTCGCGCGAGAGTTTTGCCAGGTCGCGGTCCCCGACGATCACACTCCCCGATGTAGGCCGATCAAGTCCGGCAATCAGGTTCAGGATGGAAGACTTTCCGGAGCCGGAGCTTCCGAGCAGGGCGACGAACTCGCCGGCCTGCAACTCCAGTGACACTCCGTCGACGGCGCGGATCAGGGTCTCGCCCATGCGGTAGTGACGGCAAAGATTTTCGCTTCGGATGGCCGCGGTAGAACGCTCGGCGGAAACCAGGGGGACGGTGGTCATGGCGGCTAGCGCATCTCTCCTCGCAGCACGCGCAAGGCGTCGCCGGCTTTCGCCTCTTGATGGTTGGCGCCGCCGCTATTGCCCCCCGCCATCACCGTGTCGCCCTCGCCGGGGGCGAGAAACAGGTTTTCTTCGACCCCGTGTTGCCGGGTATAGAGGTCATAGTAGCGCCCACGGGCGGCATAGAGCTGGGTGTGAGTACCACGTTCCACGATTTTTCCTTGTTCCATTACCAAAATCTGGTCGGCTCGCCGGATGGTCGAGAGCCGGTGGGCGATAACAAACGTCGTGCGTCCCTGCATGAGATACGACAGCCCGTGCTGAATCAGCTGTTCCGATTCCGAGTCGAGGCTCGACGTTGCCTCGTCGAGAATCAGGATCCGCGGCTCCGCCAGAATGGCGCGCGCGATCGAGAGGCGCTGGCGCTGCCCGCCCGACAGCTTGACTCCCCGCTCGCCCACGACCGTGTCGTATTTTTCCGCAAAGGTTTCGGCAAACTCGTCGACACGCGCGATGCGGCAGGCTCGCATGATCTCTTCTTCGCTGGCTCCAGGCCGCGAAAACGCGACGTTCTCGCGGATGGACCCGTCAAACAGGAACGACTCCTGCAGTACCACGCCTAACCGGGTGCGGAACGAATCCAGGCGCACCGTGCTCAAATCGACGTCGTCGATGCGCACCGTCCCTTTCGTGGGTACGTAGAAAGCCGAGATCAGGCCAATGGTGGTGGATTTTCCCGATCCCGAGGAGCCGACCAGAGCGGTCACCGTCCCCGGCTCGGCCAGGAAGGTAATGTTGTGCAGCACTTCGTGCGTCCCATCGTAGGCGAAACTCACGTTGTCAAACGCAACCGTGCCCACGATGTCCGCCAGCGCGACGGACCGTTTCGGATCCTGATCTTCGGGCCGCTCGCGCATGATTTCCTGCGTGCGCTCAAGTCCGGCAAGGGCCTCGGTGATCTGGGTTCCGATCGAGACCACCTGCAGGATCGGAGCCACCAGGAACACGAGGTACAAGTTGTAGGAAATGTAGCCGCCGGCAGTGAGCGTATGACCTACCATTTGGCGGCCGCCCACATACATTGTCGCCGCTCCCACCAGGCCCAGCAAAACACTGGCGGAAAGACTCATCAGCGAAGTCGCGGTGAGGGTGCGCATGACGTTGTCCAGCAGCCGGCGGACGCCCGCGGCAAAGATCTTCTCCTCGCGCTCCTCGGCGTGGTATCCCTTCACCACCCGGACGCCGCCCAGCGACTCGGTCAGCCGTCCCGTGACTTCCGCGTTGATCTTGCCTCGTTCGCGAAAGATGGGGCGGATGGTCGAGAACGCCCGGCTCAGCACCAGCGCGAAACAGGTCAACGACCCCACCGCGATGAGGGTCAGAGGGACGCTGGTGCGCAGCAGCAGAACCAGCGCGATTCCGGCGGCGACAATGCCGCCGGAAAAATCCACCAGCCCGGTGCCGAGCAGGTTGCGAACGCCTTCCACGTCACTCATGATGCGCGAGACCAGGGCTCCGGTCTTGTTGGCGTCGTAGAAGGCAACCGCCAGCCGCGAGATATGCTTCTGCACCTCCTCGCGAAGTTCGGCGATCAGGCGCTGCGCCGCCTTGGACAGCAATTGGGTCAGCGAGAAGGAGGTGACGCCCTGAACCAGGGTCGCGAACAAGACCGAGAAAACCAGGGGTCGCAGCATCCACAGCTGATTCTTGGTAACCACATTGTCGATCAGGAACTTGGAGGAATAAGGCAGAACGAAGCCTGCGACCTTATTGATCACCATCAGCACGAACCCCAGCGCCAGCACTCCGCGGCGCGGGCGCATCAGCTTCCAGACCTCGGGCAGCACTGCCTTCAGTCTCTGGATCTTCGGGGGGGCGGCGGCTTCTTTCGCTGGGGGGCTCAATCTCCTGTTTGACTCCGTTCAGCCCGTGGTGGCTTCATTATTAGTGCATTTTCACACATCTTCGGCCTCCCCTGCCGGGATATTGACAGACAGCAACCTGCTGTGACACCCGCTGTCCTCGCGATGTATGCTCGATCTGTGTCCCGCCCGTCTCCGCCGCAGCGTTCGCCGACGTTTGGCCTGCTGTTGGGCCTGACCATCACGCTGTCGGTGGTGCTGGCTTATTCGGCCTACATCACCTGGCAGGTCACCGGCCTGCGCAAATTCGAGACCGAACTTGTGGACCGCAACCGGAAGGATTCCCTGGAGTTGCTGCGCATCCAGAACGACTTGAACCTGCTCGCCGTGGACCTGCGCGACATGGTCACGGGCGACGAGCCTTATCCGCTTACGGCGTGGTCGGCGCAATTTGAACGCATCCGCACCGATCTTGACGACGCCATGCGCCTTGAAGCCGGTTTGGCCGCGGCCAGCCGCACTCCGGAACAGAGCGCGTTTCTTTCGAGTGCTTTCACCCAGTTCTGGGATGCCGTCGATCGCGTTTTTGCCCTCGCGCATGAGGGTAAGCAGGACCAGGCACGCCGGCAGATCCAGGTTTCGCTGCAGGAACGTCAAGCGGCGCTGAGTACGGCTGTGGCCCGCCTGCTCGTCGAGAACAGCGAGAACCAGGAGCAGGCCGGCCGCCGCATCGTCGAGATCTATGACCGGGTGCAACGCCAGGTGTACTTCTTCCTGGCCGCCACGCTGCTGGCCATTGTCCTCAACGGTCTTTCTCTGATCCGCTGGAATCGGCGCCTGTTCGCCCGGCTGGGCGAAGTTTCAGAAAGGCGCAGCGAGCTTGCCCAGAAGCTGATCGCCACGCAGGAATCCACTCTCCGCTACATTTCGCGCGAACTGCACGATGAATTCGGACAGATCCTCACCGCGGTTGGCTCGATGCTGCGCCGCGCCGGCACCCATGCCCCGGAAGGTTCGTCCCTGCGGGCCGATTTGCAGGAAGTCCTTCAGACCGTGCAGACCACCCTCGAGAGCGTGCGCAGCCTTTCGCAGGCTCTGCATCCGGTGATGCTCGACGAAGCGGGACTGGAAAGCACGCTGGACTGGTACATCCCCACCGTGGAAAGACAAACGGGAATTGCCATATCCTATGACAAGCAGGGGCAGTCTTTTCCGGTGGAGGGCAGCGCCGGGGTGCACATCTACCGCGTCCTGCAGGAAGCGCTGAACAATGTCGCGCGGCACTCGGGCGCAAAGCAGGCGTGGGTGCGTCTGCGGTTTCTTCCGCACACGCTCGAACTGGAAGTCGAGGATCGCGGCACCGGCTTTGTGGAGCGTCAGGGCAAACGCGGAATCGGGCTGGTCGCGATGCGGGAGCGCTCCGAGCTGATGGGCGGACAAATCATTTTCTCCCGTCCTGCCGAAGGCGGCACCCTGGTGCATCTTACTGTACCTCGGGAGAAAGCAGAGGTCTATGGCAAAGAAGATCACAGTCTTGCTCGTGGATGACCACAGCCTGGTTCGCCGCGGGTTCCGGCGCATGCTGGAAGATGAGTCCGACATGGAAGTCGTCGGCGAGGCGGGTAACGGCGAAGAGTCCGTCAAGCTGGCAAAGGAACTGAAGCCGCAGGTGGTGGTGATGGATTGTGCCTTGCCCGGCATGAACGGCCTCGAGGCCACGCGGCAAATCATGGAGGACTCTCCCGGGACGTCGGTTCTGGTGCTCAGCATGCACAGCGAGAGCACCTGGGTTCGCCAGGCCGTCGAGGCCGGGGCCAAGGGGTACGTTCTGAAAGACGCTCTCGATCTGGAGCTGGGCCAGGCCATCCGAAAAATTGCCGCGGGCAAAACCGTGTTCGATCCCAAGGTTGAGCAGCGAACCGCCTTGCGCGGGGAACGCAGCGCAGCCCTCACTCCACGGGAACTCGAAGTACTGCAGATGATTGTCGACGGGAAGTCCAACAAGGAAATCGCCGTCGTGCTCGATCTCAGCGTCAACACCGTGGCGGTTCACCGCGCCAACATCATGAACACCCTGGGCATCCACAAGACGGCGGAACTGGTGGTCTACGCGATTCGCGCGGGGCTGGTGAACGTTCCGTGAATCGTCGCTCCTTTCTGGGAGGCCTGGCCGGACTCGCAACCTGGTCGCAACTCTCCCGCCTCGGGGCTATGGGCGCCCAGGCCGGAGCCAGTTCCCTGGGGTTTCGCTTCAGCGATGTAACCACCCAGGCCGGAATTCGCTTCCAGCACAACAGTGGCGCCTTCGGCGGAAAATTCCTTCCGGAGACCCTGGGTTCTGGTTGCGCTTTCCTGGACTACGATGGCGACGGCTGGCAGGACATTCTCCTGGTCAACGGCGCGGACTGGCCCGGCCACAGGAAGTCGCGCAGCACGCTCCGCCTGTATCGCAACAACCGCAACGGCACGTTCACGGACGTGACTGCGCGTGCCGGACTCGACATCGAGCTCTACGGTATGGGCGTGGCAGTCGGGGATTACAACAACGACGGCTTCCCCGACATCCTCATCACCTCGGTCGGTCAGAACCGCCTGTTCCGCAACACGGGCAAAGGCACCTTTGTGGACGTGACCAACGCCGCCGGACTGGGCAAGCGGGAAGGCTTCAGTACATCCGCCCTGTGGTTTGATTATGACCGCGATGGCTTTCTCGATCTCTTCGTCTGCAACTACGTGAAGTGGTCGCCCGAGACGGACGTGTTCTGCAGCCTTGATGGCAAGCATAAGTCCTACTGCACGCCGGAAGCCTATCGCGGAGCCACTTGCTGGCTGTACCACAATCGGGGCAATGGCACCTTCGAGGACGTGACCGCCACCAGTGGGATCTTCGACAGCAGTTCCAAATCGCTGGGCGTAGCGCTGTTTGACGAGAACCGCGATGGCTGGCCCGACCTGCTGGTGGCGAACGACACCCAGCCGAATAAGCTCTACCGGAACCAGCGCAACGGGACCTTCAAGGATGCGGCGGTCGAAGCCGGCATCGCATTCAGCAGTGAAGGCAAAGCCCGCGCCGGCATGGGCGTTGACGTCGCTGACTTCGACAACTCAGGCACGCCGGGCGTTGCCATCACCAACTTCGACAATGAAATGATCGGGTTTTACCGGCCGAGTGGCCGCAGTTTCGAAGACATCGCGCCGCAATCGGGGATCGGCATCGCTTCCCGAAACAGCCTGGGGTTCGGCTGCAGCTTTTTGGATGTCAACCTCGATGGCTGGCTCGACTTCGCTGTGGCCAACGGGCACATCGACGAGACCGTCCGCAACATTCGCGGCAACGTGGGCTACGCACAACCGCCACAACTTTTTCTGAACAACGGAAAAGGAAGCTTCCGCGATGTCGCCGGGGAAGTGGGTGGCGGCTTCGATCAGCCGAAAGTGGGCCGTGGTCTGGCGTACGGCGACTTCGACCGCGACGGCGATCTCGATCTGCTCATCACCACCAACAACGGTCCCGCTTATCTCTATCGCAACGATCAGCTGGGGGGAAACCACAGCATTCGTTTCCATCTGACCGGAACGAAATCGAATCGCGATGCGATTGGAGCCCGGGTGCGCGTCTTTGCCGGCGGACTGACCCAAACCCGGACGGTGAAAGGGGGCTCCAGTTATCTGTCGCAGTCGGAACTTCCCCTGACCTTTGGCCTCGAAAAGCGGGACGCGATCGAGCGCGTGGTCATTGATTGGCCGAGCGGGCAGACCGAAGAATACAAGAATCTCTCCGCCGGCCGGGCCTACCAGTGTATTGAAGGAAAAGGAATTGTTCCGAAAAACGGTTATTGAGGGCGGGGGGAGCGGCCGCTTCCGGGAGCCGAACCGGCCGTCGTTTTTGCAACCGTTTCAGGCCGTCGTTATTTACAACCGTTCCTAGCCCTCGCTGGTGGCGCAAACTAGGTTGTGAGCAATCCCCATCCCAACGTCAAGCCATCTTTCACGATATCGAGCGGCGGCAACTCTCCCACGTGCAACTCCAGGAAGCGGCGGAAAATCTCCGGATGTTTCCGGAAAACGTCGAGCGTTCGTCTCTGCAGCCTGGGCCGCCGGTCCATGAGGAGCATCAGCCGCGCCATCCAGGTTGGACGCCGCGCCAGCTTGCGGTGTTCGAGCTGGTAGTGCGACAAGTCCCCCGACTCGAGGCACGCTGCCAGTCGAACCGCTTGCCGGAATGAAAGACCCAGCCCTTCGCCGCTGATCGCATCCACCGTCCCGGAAGCGTCCCCAATCAGGGCA
>Ga0123355_10009236_pt1 | contig 14968 bp, 7 predicted proteins | sample TergutEmb28metaG_3_FD_89872 | JGI IMG/M metagenome (GOLD analysis project Ga0123355, IMG submission 89872) | Embiratermes neotenicus P1 segment gut microbial communities from Petit-Saut dam, French Guiana - Emb289 P1 | ecosystem: Host-associated > Arthropoda: Insects > Digestive system > Gut ...
CCTGGTTCGTTGAGCCAGCGGAAGTCTTGTCGTCAGACGAAAGTTGCACGGCTGGTTCGAGCCGCCTCGAGACCGACGCCATCGGACCGGACTCTGCACAGGGGCAGACACCGCCGGTTCGCTGCGATTATGGTTTGGCGCGGGAAGAGGCAAACAGAGTAAGCGGTATCCCCTGAGCCATAGCGGCATAGCCCGAGGGCGATGGATGAAGATGATCGCCGCAATCGAATGCGGGGAGGAAACGCTCGGGATGCCCGGGGTCACGCGCGATCTTGTCGAAGTCGATCACAGCATCGAAGTGCCCGGGGGTTCGGATCCACTCATTGACAGCCTGGCGGTCGGCTTCGTTGGCGGGGCCGGGATGATAGTAGTCCGACCCCACAAAGGGAGTCAGCGTCGCGCCGATGACCTGGATGCCGCTGCTGTGAGCGCGCACGATGATCTGCTGGTACGCAGCCGTCATGCGCTGAACCAACGTGTTGTGATCCTGTGGTGAGGAGGTCGGAGCGCGCGCCAGCATGCCAACGTCGTTGATTCCCTCGAAAACGATCAGGTATCGAACCCCCGGCTGAGCGATCACATCATGATCGATGCGGGACAGGGCATTTGGTCCGAGGCCATCCGTGAGCAGGTGGTTTCCTCCGATGCCCTGGTTGAGCACAGCGATGTTGTCGGTCCACGGTTGTGCTTGCAGTCGGCTCGCCAGAACATCGGTCCAGCGGTCGTTGCCGTTGGTCGTGGCCCCGTGTCCGTCGGTCGTCGAGTCGCCGAGCACCACAATCGCAGCGCTTCCCGGCGCCGCTGCCACATCGATACCGGCAACGAAATACCAATGGTCGACAGTTTTTGCGCCCGCGAGTTCCCGGGCGGAAACCTGATTCCCGTGGCTTGCGTAGGACGTCGCCCGCGAGCCGGGATGGCCGGTCTCGTCCTCCGGTGACGCATCCAGGTGCATCGTGATCGCCACATCGGAGAGGGCATCTGCCGGAAATGAAACCGGATCGGAAAGATAGTCGGCATGGGGCGGAATCGCGATATCCGGCGATCCGGAGAACGTCAGTACTTTCGCGGTGGAAAGCACGATCTTGCTGGAGCCGGGAGAGACAGCCCGGGCAATGTCGAGGGCTGTCACAATCAGCGGAGTGGAGCCAAAGCGGTTCGAAAGACGCACCCGAACTTCGTTGCCGCCGATGGACAAGTGAACGATCTGGCGCAGGGTCGCGTCGCGGAGATCCCCGGCACTGAGCGCATTGTTGGGTTCGACCAGTTGCGGAGACGTGGCCCAGGATCCGACCCACCACCGTTGGCTGTCATTGGCGCGGACATCAGGAGCCGACAGGCTGGCGAACAAGAAAAGTATTACGAAGCCGGGGACCGCTTTTCGATTCAACATGCCAGCCACATTGTATATTCCAGAACCGCCCGCGGGTGAATGGGAGCCGCTTTCGAGGTTTCGAACGCCCCGATTGCGTGAAGACTTCTGCCTTGCCCTGAGACCGCGGTTGCCACTACGCTAACCCCGCGACAAGAAATTCCACGAAGTTGTTCCAAATTTTGAAATGTTGATTCCGCCTGGCCCGGTGATCAACGATCGGGGGTTGATTGTGATCCAAGATGAACGAATCCCGCGGGCGCTTTGCTTGCTGTTTTTCCTTGCTCTGCCGGGCCCGGCGTCTCCCGGAAGTTGGGCTCAGAACGGCGCCCGGTCCACCTCTGCGGCCCCACCCACGATGCCGGGCGAACGAGACCAGCAGAACATGATGCAGCAGCTGGGCATCCGCGCTTTGCGTCCCGGGCCGAGCGGCGACGAGAAGGCGCCCAATCATGCCAACTACGATGAGAGCAAAGCCAATCCGTTTCCCGACATTCCCGACGTGCTGACGCTTCATGATGGTCAGAAAGTCACGACGCCGGAGCTTTGGCAGAAGCGTCGCGCGGAAATCATCGAAGGATTCGAGTGCTGTGTTTATGGACGGATACCGAGGAACGTACCGGGCGTGACATGGTCGGTGAAAGCCGTGGATCAGGAGTTCGTGGGTTTCAATCCGGTAACCGCCAGGGAAGTTGTCGGTCACGTAGACAATTCCGCGTATCCGCAGATTGATGTCAACATCCGCATGATTTTGGTAACGCCGGCGAACGCGAAGCAGCCGGTTCCCGTCTTGATCATGTTCGGCCCGGCGGAATTTCCCGCGCCCAGGCAGCCCTCGGCCGAGGAGTTGGCGCGCATCAACCGAGCCCTGAAAACGCTGCTCATCCAGCAGGATCCATCTTTGAAAGAAGTGTTTGACCAGCACCCTGCGTATGAACCCGAGGCACCCCGGCCATTCCAGCCGCCGCAGATGAATGCGGATGGCGACCCGCCAAATACGTGGCAGCTGATCCGAGACGGCTGGGGCTTTGCTCTGCTCGATCCGGCCAGCATTCAGGCCGACAACGGCGGGGGTCTGACGCGCGGCATTATCGGTCTGGTCAACCACGGCCAGCCCCGCCAGCCCGACGACTGGGGCGCGCTGCGCGCCTGGGCGTGGGGAGCGGGCCGGGCTCTCGACTACCTCGAGACCGATCCCGCGGTGGATGCCAAACAGGTCGGCATCGAAGGGGTTTCGCGCTACGGCAAGGCGGCGCTGGTCACCATGGCATTCGACCCGAGATTCGCGGATGTCCTGGTGGGCTCTTCCGGCAAGGGCGGCGCGACTCTGCTGCGGCGCAACTTTGGCGAAGCGGTCGAGAGCCTCACCGGCGGAGAGTATTACTGGATGGCGGGAAACTTCATGAAGTATGGCGCTTCCGATGCAGTCTTCGGAAGCAAGAATGCGTCTGACATCCCGGTCGATTCGAATGAGCTGATCGCGCTTTGTGCGCCGCGGCTCACCTTCATCAGTTACGGTATACCGGAGAAAGGCGACGCCCGTTGGCTGGACCATCGTGGTAGTTTCATGGCCACGCTGGCCGCGAGCCCCGTGTGGACCCTGCTCGGAGCAAAGGGGCTCAGTCCGATCAACGGTTACAACGCGGATAACATGCCGCCGGTGAACACCGGACTGCTGGAGGGGCAGCTCGGATGGCGCCAGCACGATGGCGGGCACACCGATGCCCCCAACATGAAGTACTTCCTCGAGTGGACCGATAAGCTTCGTCAGGAGAAAGTGGATAGCAATCTCGCGCGATAAGTGGATCTTGACAGTGGTCGGAGGATGCTCATATAGTTCGACTCACGAACTAAAAATGCGAGAAGTTTGACGCAGGGCTGCGCCTCGCAAAAGGTTTGAAGTGATGTTGCGCACCCAATACCGGGAAATTCGGGCAGCAACCAGCGAAACCGCCCGCGGCATCAATCGCGGCATCGTGCTGAATCTGATCAGAAGACGTCAGCCTATTTCCCGGGCTGATCTGGCGCGCGTTTCCGGTCTGCAGCGCAGCACGGTTTCGCTGATCATCGAACAACTGATTCATGAGAAGTGGGTGATCCCGGGGGCGCTGGGACGGTTGCCGCGCGGGCGCCGTCCGACCTTTCTTCAGTTAAACGATCGCCGCGCGATTGTTGTAGTGGATCTGAGGCCGACCACGACCACTTTCGCCATTTCGGACCCCAACGGGCGTTTCCTGTCGCAGCAGGAGATGCCGACTCCGCGAGATGCGGGTACGGCAGCCGTCGAGTTTTCCGAGAAGATCCGGCAGATGATTTCCGCCTACCCAGGCCTGGTTTTTGAAGGAATTGGCGTCAGCGTGCCGGGCAGATTCGACAAGCAGCAGCGGGTCACGTTCACCCCCAACCTGAAGTGGGGAGAGTTCGACTTGCGTGGACCTCTCGAAAAAGGCACTGGACTCGAGGTGGAGCTGGAGAACGCAGCCAACGCCTGCGCGCTCGCCGAGGTCTGGTTCGGACATGGCGAGCCGACGCGCGACATCGTGGTCGTCACGGTTTCTGAGGGCCTTGGGGTCGCGATCGTCAGCAATGGGCAACTGGTGCGCGGGTTCAACGGCATGGCGGGCGAATTCGGCCACGTGCCTCTCGATCCAGGCGGTCCGCTGTGCGGCTGCGGAGGACGTGGCTGCTGGGAAGTCTATGCCTCGAACTGGGCTGCTCTGCGCTACTACGACGAATCCCGAGCCAGCGCAGGTGGCCTGACCTTCCGGCATCTGCTTTCTTTGGCCGGCAGCGGCGATGCGCTCGCCCTCCAAGCACTGGATCGTATGGGGAATGCGATCGGCCGGGGGATGCGGGTGATCGTGGCCGGAGTCGCACCCGAAGAGATCGTGTTTGTGGGTGAGTTTACCCGTTTCTGGGATCGGCTCGGCCCCCGGATCGAAGCCGGAGTTCGAGGCGCGGTGCTGGTCGGCAAGCCTCCGCGGGTGCGGCCGGCCGAGGCCAATCCGAGTACGGCCCGTTTGCGCGGAACGGTCGCCATGGTCCTCGAGAAACATTTCGGCCCGGTCGTGGAAAGACGCAAGGGTGTACCGGGCAGCCAGGGACGAGCACCAGCCCTGGCCCGAAGTGGCAGGTGAATCGATGTAGTTCAACCGCGTGGTGAAGTGCGGCCCGCCCAAGGCGCCTTCGTCCGCTCAAGGAAGCGAGGTTATCCCATGACGGAACACAAGTCGCTGTCAGACTCCATCTATAGTTCGATAGTCAAACAAAATCAGCTGGCTCTTGTTTTGTTTCTCGCCATCTCGGTCCTGGGGCTGGTGCCTCGGTGTGTGGCGCAGGTGCTCTACGGATCGATGACGGGCACCGTGAGCGATTCGAGCGGCGCGATGGTGACTGGCGCCAAGGTGAGGGCGGTCGAGGTCGATACCGGGGTGATCCAGGAAGCGACCACCGATTCCGCCGGCATTTACCGCTTCACTGCGATGCTGCCCGGCACGTATAGAGTGACCATCGAGGCGTCGGGCTTCACGACGCAGGAGACTCCCGGAGTTCGCGTCAATGTGAACGAAGTGGCTCGCGTGGACGCACAACTTTCGGTAGCAACCAGCAGCCAGAGCGTGACGGTCACGACCGAGACGCCGCTCTTGCAGACAGACCGGTCCGATGTGCACACCAACCTGACCGAAACACAGATACAATCGCTGCCCGCGATTTCGTCGGAAGGGAGAAGCTTCCAGGCGCTCTACAAGATTATTCCGGGAGCGAGCCTGCCGATGGAGAACAATTCGGCGGGAGGCAATCCGCAACGGGCGATGACGTCCAACGTCAACGGCCAGTCTTCGCAGGGAAACAATACGCTGATTGATGGCGTGCAGGACTCTTATCCCTGGCTTCCCAACAATATAGCCTACGTGCCGCCGACCGACGCAATTGAAACGGCGAATGTGGTGACCAACTCGTTCGATGCCGAGCAGGGCAAAGCCGGCGGCGCGATCGTCAACGTTGCCATCCGGTCCGGCACCAACCAGTTTCACGGAGACGTGCATGAATTCCATACCAACAACGCGCTGATCAATCTTAACTATTTTTCGGCGCCCAACACGCGCAAGCCGCTGAACGTGTTCAACCAGTTTGGCGGCGCCTTTGGCGGTCCCATCAAGAAGGACAAGCTGTTCTTTTTTGGAGACTGGGAATCGACGCGCCAGGCCCAGGCCCCGAACGGGGGGAATCCGCAGACGGTTCCATTCGCCGGTCTTACCTACCAGGCGGCCGAACAGGCGGGTTTCTTCGACTTCCGCGACATCACCACGAAGGTCAACAACCAGACGGTTCCGGTGAACATCTACGACCCCCGCACCGGCGCTGCCAATGGAACAGGGCGCTCCATCATCTCCTGCAACGGGGTGCAAAACGAGATATGTCTGTCGGATGTGGATCCGGCAGCGCTCGCCATGGCAAAGCTGATTCCGGAGCCGAATCAGCCCACACCGGCCACGTTGGGGCCGGGAATCACGAACAACTACTACCTTACCCAGACCGGATTCTTCCACCGCGACGACTTTGACGGGAAAGTGAACTATATCGTGAACAGCCGATCGACCGTTTTTGGACGTTACTCGCTCTCGCAAAGCAATATCTTCGATCCTCCGGCGCTCGGGCCGGCCGAAGGCAATGCCACCCTTGGCGGGCAGCTGGGGCATTCGTATTCGAGAATTCAGGTGGTGGGTTTGGGCGGAACGCATGCGTTTACCCCCAACCTGCTGCTGGACCTGAACGGAGGGTTCACGCGGCAGCGCATCAACGCCGAAGCGCCGGACATCAACAACAACTTTGGACTGGACACTCTCCACATTCCGGGGACCAACGGACCGGACCCGCTGCAGGGCGGCATCCCGGCATTCTTTTTCCAAAACAGCACGTTCTCGCCCCTGGGCAACCCCAACACGGGAAATCCCTTCGTCTTCCGCGACAACCAGTACATCGGCAACGCCAACACCACCTGGATCCGGGGGCGGCACCAGATCAGGTTTGGCATTGAATACAACCACACGCAGTTGAATCACTTTCAGCCGCAGGGTGGATCGTTCCAGACGGCCCGGGGCAGCTTCAGCTTTACCGGGGCGGCCACCGAACTGAGCGGTCAGCCGAGCAACGCGCAGTTCAACTCTTACGCCGATTTCCTGCTGGGGCTGCCCGATGTGGTCGGCAAGGCCACGCAGAATCTGGACCCGAATTCTCTCCGCTGGTCGCAGTGGGCATGGTACGTGCGGGACCAGTTTCAGGTTACGCCGCGCCTGACCGTCAACTATGGTTTGCGCTGGGAGTATTACCCGATGGCGTACAGCGACATCGGCGGAGCCCGCGTGCTGGATACGAGCACCATGAATGTGCTGGTGGGCGGGGGCGCGAGCGGCATCCCTCGCAACGACGGAGTGGATACCGGTCACGGCCTGTTCCTGCCGCGTCTGGGATTTGCCTACCGTCCCTTCCAGAACACCGTCATCCGGGCCGGTTATGGCATGAACGCGGATTCCAACAACTGGCGCTTCCTGCGCAACGCCTTTCCTGCCGTGACCATCTCGAACTTTTCGGGCTTCGATGCAAATCCGGCGGCGCCGGCAGGCAGCCTCACCGGATTGAATGCCGTTGGCCCCTACGCCAGCCTTCCCATCGGAATTCCCGAAATCCCCCTGAGTGGGGGTACCACCCCTGGAATCTTTCCCCTGCCCGATGCGGTTGGTACGACAACCGTTCCGCTGAATTTTCGCAGGGGATACATCAACGATTTCAGCCTGGTGGCCGAGCAGGATTTTCGAGGCTTCGTGGCCAACGTGGGTTACGTTGGCGCCCGGGGGATCCGTCCTCTGGTGAACATGAACATTAACCCGGCTCCGGCCAACGGCGGCCAGAACGGCAGAATCCTCAACGCCGAATTCAACCACACCACCAACAATATCTGCCCCACGGCCACGGATCCGACTGCGGCTTGCGCGGGGTGGCCCGATATCAACCAGTTGACGCCTCTCGGCAACAACTACTATGACGCACTGCAGGCAAACCTGACCCGCCGCTTCGGATCGTCGCAGATTGGATTTGCCTACACCTTTTCAAAGGCGATCGACTTCGAGGATGATGAGGAAATCAATGCGCTGCTGTGGCCTTATCCGGCCTACATTCCGCGCAACAAGGCGCTGGCCAGCTTTGACCGCACGCACAACCTCGAAGCTTATGGAGTCTACACCCTTCCCTTCGGCCGGGGGCAGAAATATGAGCTGTCCGGGGTTGCCGGGGCCCTGGCGGGGGGATGGCAGGTGAATTGGGTGCTGAGCGCGATGAGCGGTACTCCCTTCACCATCACGGACTCGGGCGCAGGAGCCACCTTCCTGAACGCGCCCGGGAACACGCAGACGGCAAACATCGTGGGGCCGCTCAAGATTCTCAACGGCAAACCAGCCGCCAGTTGTCCCGCGGGAAACACTTCCTGCCTGTATTTCGACACCTCCGCCTTTCAGGGGGTCACGGCCACCACTCCCGGCTTGCTGGATGGCTACTTCGGAAACGCAGGCCGCAATATTCTGCGGGGGCCGGGCTATTTCAATCTGGATATGAGCCTGATGCGCAATTTCAGAATTACCGAGCGCTTTACCTTCCAGTTTGAAGCCGATGCTTTCGGAGTGACCAACACTCCTCACTTCAACACCCCGAACACCAATATCAGTGGCGGAAGCTTTGGCGCCGTTACCTCGACTCTGGTGACCACCAACGCCAGCCTCGGTGGGAGTGGTGGCCAGCGGCAATGGTGGTTCGCGGGCAAGCTGATCTTCTAGACCGCCGGCAGATTGGCGCGAATCTGCCGGGCTGACGCGGGCCGCCGGGATGGCGGTCCGCGTTTCACCGCGGATTTGGAGTAAGATCCAGCCACGAGAAATGACAACGAAACTTGTGGCCATCGCCGTGTTGCTGGGTGCATGGTCAACCTCTGCTTCCGCACTTCGACAACCCCTCGGAGAGGCTTCGCGCGTCAACCCGAAAACCGTCACAGGTCCGAAAACCATCGTCCTCGACGGCACGGTCACGATTCTCATCAGTGCCGACGCAGCCCAACCCATTCAACTGGCTGCCGACGACCTGGCAGCCGATCTCGAAGCCGTATTCGGAACACGGCCGAAGATCGTTCACCGGCCCGAAGATGCGGCCAAAACTACGATCGCGGTCGCCGCGCCGTCCGCGGTCCCGCGTGGTGTCCGTGCCGTCCGGGGGACTGCTTCGGAATCGTTTTCCATTTCAACCCAGAGGGCGAACGGGAAGGCCAAGGGCCCTGCTCAGGTGGTGCTGCTCTCCGGCGCAGACATGCGAGGCACGATCTATGCCGTCTATCAATTCTCGGAGAAATATCTGGGCATAGATCCTCTGTACTACTGGACTGACAACCTGCCTGCCCACCGTGATTCCATTCCGATACCGGCCCTTTTGGCTGAAACCTATCCCGCCCCGGTCTTTCGCTATCGCGGATTCTTCATCAACGACGAGGATCTGTTGACGGGATGGGCGCCGGGGGAAGCCAAAGACAGAAGCGGAATATCTCTGGACGTCTGGAACAAGATCTATGAAACGATTCTGCGTCTCGAGGGCAACATGGTGGCACCCGGCACCTGGATTTTTCCCAACGAGCCGCAAGTGCAGCTTGCCGCCAGACGCGGGCTGATCATCGCGCAGCACCACGCGATTCCTCTCGGTCTGAACTTTGCCCGCTGGCTGAAAGATGTTGCCTACAATTACACCGAGCATCCCGAAATTCTCGAGCGCGCCTGGAAAAACGCCGTCCATTCCTATCTGCCGGGTCAAGAGGTCCTGTGGACGGTTGGCCTGCGCGGACTGTCCGACGTGACCTATGCATCCATGGATGCGAGCGTTCGCGACAACAATACCGCTCTGGGCGCGCTGATCAGCAAAGCGATTGCCGATCAGATCGAAATTGTGCGTGCGGTTCATCCCGATGCGAAGTTCGTGACCAACCTGTGGCAGGAAGGAGCCAGACTGGTCGAGCAAGGCGCGCTCAAGATTCCGCCGGAAGTCTCCATTGTCTGGCCCGACGACGGCTACGGCTATGTGCAGGATCACGGCGCGGTTTCCGCCGGGCAAGGTATCTACGATCATGTGGCCATGATGAACGGACGCGCCAACCAGCTGACCGAGATGGTTCCGGTGGAGCGCAGTTTTTCCGAGATTGGCCGCTACCTGAAAGCCGGTGCGACCAGTTACTTTCTCGTCAATACCAGCGACATTCGCCCGGTTTCGATGTCGATCCGGGCAGTGATGAATGCCGTGTCGAGGGGAGTTCCCAGCAGCGAGGATAAGGGGGGCGAGTTTTATCGTCAGTGGTCCACCGAAGAGTTCGGAAAGGAGAATGCACCGAAACTGGTTCGACTCTACCAAGACTATTTCAAGGCGGCTGCGCGCCTCGGCGATCCGGAGCACGAATACGGCGATCAGCTGTATCACAGCGAAGCGCGCCGCATGCTGCTGATCTACATGATTGATTCTCCCCTTTATGCTCTGCCCAGCCAGGCGCCGAAGTGGGAGCCTGCCCGCATTCTCGATGGCGGGCAGGCGGCCGGGCCCAACCGGACGAGCGGACGGGAGTGGCTGGACGAAACGGTGTCGAGAGAAATTCAGCAGTGCGGCGAAGCGCAGCCGCGTTGGGATGCGGTCTGGACCGAAGCCCTTGCCATCGAGCCAGAAATCCCGGCGGAGCGGCGGAATTTCTACGGCGAGCAGGTTCTGGCGATGATCGCCATCAATCGCGAGAGCAACCGAATCCTGTGGCTGCTATCGAAGGCGATCCGGGAAGCGGAAAGGGGAGACAGGGTGCAGGCCCACCAAGACACGGATCAGGCCCTGGCGGCCTTCGACGAAATTCAGCGCGCAGAAGATGCGGCGGAATACGGCAAGTGGAAACACTGGTACCGCGGAGACTGGCTCACCGGCATCTACCGCACCCGCGAACTGGTGAACGTCTTCTCGAAGTTCCTGGACGACCCCGAGACCCACCTGGGGCCGCCGGTTCTGTGGGACGGGTGGGAGGCTTATTACCACATCATGCACTATGAGGGGGATCGCTCCGCAGATGTCCAATGAGCGCCGAGCGACGGCAGGAGTACGGTTGCAGGTGATGGCAGGACTCGACCCGCCGGCAGTGCTTCGGGCGGGCAGAAGGCAGCACCTTCGACTCCCGTCAGAACGTCCATGCACAGCCTGGTAAATTGTTTGGCTCGGGACTGAACAAGAAACAGGCAGCTGTTTGAGATTCTCCATTCCGGGACGCTCCTCGAGTGGGGTGTCGGCTCCGGAAGTCTTCTGCCCGGTGCCTTGTTGACCCACCGACTGCCGCGAATAAATAAAAGACACAGTGCAAATCTGCAAAGAATAAAAGAATAAATGACGTAAAAGCGTCAGAAAATATATCGATTTTTCTGACAAAACATGCTGATCAGGGCCGCGTATACAATGTCGGCATTCCTGGATCATGAGGTGTTCGAATGATCATGCTGGGGAGAGTCGTTGCCAGGCGTTTGTTGGGAGCTTTGAGTCTGATCTTGGTGACTTGCCTCTGCAGTTCCGGGAAATCCAGATCAGCTCCCGTAGACCCGGGGCCACGTATGGGTTCGCCCGGTGCCGGCAATCCGCTAAACGGGCTTCGGGCAGACGAAAACGCCTTCTTTCTCGACGGACAAGCCCGATTCGCCGAAATCGAGGTCGTAGCGAAAGGCTCGAATAATGGCCTTGGTCCCCGCTTCAACTCAAACCAGTGCTTCTCGTGCCATTCACAACCAAGTATGGGCGGATCGAGCCCGGCGAAAAATCCGCTACCTGAGGTCGCGGTCTTGGACGGAGCCAAGAATGGCCTGCCCTGGTTCATCGTGCCCGACGGACCGATTCGCGAAGCGCGGTTCAAGAAAAGCAATGGCAACGGGGATGGCGAAGTTCACGACTTGTTTGTAATCACCGGGCGGGCTGATGCGCCCGGTTGCAATATCGCCCAATTCGACTTCCAACCGGCGGGGAACCCTCTCACCGGTCAAGGCGGAAATCCCAACATTATTTTTCGCATTCCGACTCCGGTCTTTGGGGCCGGGCTTATCGAGGCCATCCCGGACTCCGCCATTCTCGCCAACATGCGCTCTAACTTGACCCAGAAGTCGGCGCTCGGTATTTCCGGGCATGCCAACTCTCACCTCAGCGGAAACGTCAACCTCAGCGCCAACGATGGGACGATTACCCGGTTCGGCTGGAAGGCGCAGAACAAATCTCTTCTTATGTTCGCGGCCGAGGCATACAACGTGGAGATGGGTATTTCAAACCAGCTTTTTCCACAAGAGCGCGACGAAACTCCTGCCTGTCTGTTTACTCCCACTCCGAACGACACCCTCAACTTCACGACCACTCCCACAACGACGGGGAACCCGAATACGGCTGTCATTTCCGACATCGAGGCCTTTGCCAACTTTATGCGAATGCTCGCCCCTCCCACTCCTGGTCCCGCTACGCCGGCCAGTGAAAAGGGGCGCGCCGCCTTCGAGAAGATCGGCTGCGTTCACTGTCATAACCCGTCTTTCACCACCGGAGCAATGATTGCGAGCGGCTCCTCGACAATTCCGAGCGTTGCGCTTTCCAACCAGACGGTGAATCTTTACTCCGACCTGCTCGTCCACCACATGGGCAAAGGGCTAGCCGACGGGATTACACAAGGGGGCGCCGGTCCAGATGAATTCCGGACCGCTCCGCTCTGGGGCATTGGACAGCGCGTCTTCTTCCTGCACGATGGGCGGACGTCTAACCTGCTGGATGCCATTCGAGCTCACAAGAGTGAAGGCAGCGAGGGCAATAAAGTGATCGAAAACTTCAACAAGCTGAGCGCTTCAGAGCAGCAGGCAATCATCTATTTCCTGCGCTCGCTCTAGTTGCGCTCGAGATCGGGCCTGGCCTTTCCATGGACGCATGCGTGTTCGAGCGAAGAACTCCTCGATCCACATGGGATGGGTCCCATTTTCGCCAGCAGGCAGAGAAGCGACGAAGCCCCGGCGGAATCGAACAGAATCCATGGACGGGGCAAGCTCGAGCGTTTTCTCCACCCGGAATGGGCCAACCGGGAGCTGTTCGGAGGCCTGGATGGGGGATTCGAGCCTGCGAGGCACGGTGTCATTTCGACAAATGACGTGTGCCTTGACACTTAAAGAACCGTTCCGGTGCGCAACCGCATCACATCAAGCAACTGCTGGAGTTCGCCCGTCGCACAGACCATATTGGCGATGTTTCGTCTTGGTCTTTGACGTGTAGATACCACCATTTGCTATAGGCGGGTTTTATGGTTACGGCGGCGTCAACCTATCCGAGGGTGGAGGAGGGGCGTTATCTGGCCCTGCTGCGGGCCGCCAACGCGATTGCGACCTGTACCGACTGCCGTAGCGCCTCCGACTTGCTGGTAAAGGAACTCCGCGAAGTTACGCCTTTTGACTACTTGCACCTGGTAGCGTTTGACAAACAAACAAATGCCAACTGCTGGAGCGTGCTTGAGGCAAACGGCGAACGCATCGACCGGTCAACGCCGGGTCCTCCTTCCCTTCAAGACTCGCCTCTCGGGCAGGTTCACGAGTTCGGCGAACCCCTGGTGATCGACGACTGGAGCCAGGAAGCGAGATTCGGGGGATATCGAAGTTTCCTTCGAGAACTGGGCATTGCGTCCACCTGCACGCTGCCGCTGGTCCGAAGGACGCGCCACCTCGGAGTCCTCAGCCTCGGCAGGTTCTACCCGAACGCCTACGATGACGAGGAAGTCCGTTTCCTCCGTCTGGCTTCCGACCAGATTGGCCTGGCGATCGACGCCGCGGTGAATTTCCATTTGTCGCAACGAAACCAGGAACGGCTCAAGCTTATTCTCGATCTGACCAACCAGGTGGTGTCGAACCTGGAGTTTCACGATCTGCTCCTCTCCGCATCCGCCAGCGTTCGACAAGTGATGCATTGTGATGCCGCGGCTGTGATGCTGGCCGATGCCGGCGGTACCCACCTGCGGGTTCACGCGCTCGACTATCCCGACAGTCGCGGGATCTTCACCGAAGGCGCCCTGGTTTCGATCGAGGGTACCATGCCCGGCGACTCGTTCAAGGGTGGAAAGCCGATGGTGGTGAACCGCCTGGATCCGGCCGAGTTGGCACCCGCGATGTACCAAAAGGCATCCGCGGAGGGCCTGAATTCGTTTTGCGATGTTCCGCTGATCAGCCGAAATCGATTGCTGGGAGTTTTGGCTGTGGCGAGGCGAGAGGAGAACGGTTTTGGCGGAGACGATGTTGCCTTTCTGATGCAGGTGGCAAATCAGGTAGCGATCGGGGTGGAAAATTCGCTGGCCTACCGCAAGATTGCCGAACTGACCGACCGTCTGGCCCAGGAAAAACTGTATCTGGAAGACGAAATCCGCGGCGAGATGGACTTTGAGGGAATCGTCGGGCAAAGTTCCGCGCTGCGTCACGTACTGAGTCTGGTTGAAACCGTTGCTCCCAGCGATTCCACTGTGCTGCTGCTGGGCGAAACAGGCACGGGGAAGGAACTCATCGCTCGCGCCATCCACGATCGCAGCAAGCGCAAGGATCGAACCTTCGTGAAGCTTAACTGCGCTGCGATTCCGACCGGCTTGCTCGAGAGTGAACTCTTTGGTCACGAACGAGGCGCATTCACCGGCGCCATCTCTCAGAAGATAGGCCGCCTGGAACTGGCCGATCAGGGTTCGTTGTTTCTGGACGAGATTGGAGATATTCCCATCGAAATCCAGCCCAAGCTGTTGCGCGCCTTGCAGGAACAGGAGTTTGAGCGTCTGGGCAGTACCCACACCAAGAAGGTGAGCGTCCGCCTGGTGGCGGCGACCAATCGGGATCTGGAGAAAATGATTGAGAGTCGCGAGTTTCGCAGCGATCTTTATTACCGGTTGAACGTCTTTCCCATTCGCATCCCACCCCTGCGAGAACGTCCGGAAGATGTTCCGCTGTTGGTGCGCTATTTCACTCAAAAATATGCCAGGCGCATGGAAAAGCAGATTGATGCCATTCCCACGGTTGCCATGAAGAAGTTGGCGGCATGGCATTGGCCGGGGAACATTCGCGAGCTGGAAAACTTCATTGAGCGAGCCGTGATCCTGACCCGCAACTCGGCTCTTCAGTTGCCGGTTTCAGAGATCGGCACCAACGGAACAGTGGTCCCTGTTCCCGGCTCGCGTCAAGCCGATGAACGTGCCGAGATTCTGCGGGCTCTGAAAGACGCCAGGGGCCGGGTTGCCGGCCCGCAGGGCGCTGCCGCCCGGATGGGAATGAAGCGCACCACGCTGATCTCGCGCATGAAAAAGCTCGGCATCGATCCGCGCAGCGTTTCCTGAGAAGCCCAGGTGCCGCTTGGCTGGTCTGGCGGGATTTGAAATGGTGCCCGGCCCCCTGTCATGCCCCGTCGCCAAACTGTCGACCGGCTTCGACACTTGTCGACATTCTCGACACGGACTCGCCGTCACGTTCCGCTTTACAGAGATAAATCAACGATTTAGCACAGTGCCGC
>Ga0123355_10009237_pt1 | contig 14966 bp, 15 predicted proteins | sample TergutEmb28metaG_3_FD_89872 | JGI IMG/M metagenome (GOLD analysis project Ga0123355, IMG submission 89872) | Embiratermes neotenicus P1 segment gut microbial communities from Petit-Saut dam, French Guiana - Emb289 P1 | ecosystem: Host-associated > Arthropoda: Insects > Digestive system > Gut ...
GTTGATAGCTTGGTTACTGATGTGAACGAGGATGCGCGGCTATTGATGGATTATTTTTGGCCAGGACCGTTGACGATCATTTTGTCGAGTACTGGTGTAGTGTCAGAATTGGTAACAGCAGGGCTAACGACTGTAGGTCTGCGTATGCCGAATCATAAGATAGCACTGGAGCTGCTTCGTACATCTGGGATCCCACTTGCTGCACCAAGTGCGAATATATCCGGAAAGCCCAGTCCAACTCGTACTGAACACATCATACATGATATGGGAAATCGTATTGCGGGTATTGTAGCTGGTGGGATATGTGAGATTGGACTTGAATCAACTGTGATTGATATGACCACATCCACACCTGTTATTTTACGACCTGGAAGTGTTACACAAAGGGAAATTGAAGCCAAAATTGGACCTATTAAAGCTTCAGAGTTTGTAAATATGCAGCCAAAATCACCTGGTACGAAATACAACCATTACGCACCAAATGCAAAAATTTTTATTGTAAAAGGTAGTCTGAAGTTCTTTAAATCAGTCATTGTAGAAAACAAAAGAAAGGGGTTAAAGGTAGGTGTTTTGTGCCACATATCGAATCACGATTTTTACCGCAGAGCACATGTTTCTTTTGCTATTAGTAATAATGGAAAGAAGCTTTATGATGCACTACGGAAGTTTGATCGGTATGATGTTGATATTATTTTAAGTGAGTGCTTTGACGATGAAGTGGTGATGAATCGACTTTTAAAAGCAAGTGAGGAGCGCGTCTTAAATGAAATGGAAGATTAGGGAGATTGAAATTGATAATCCAGTGGTGCTGGCTCCCATGGCGGGAGTTACGAATGCAGCGTTCCGTGTGATTGCCAAGGAGATGGGAGTTGGGTTGATTTATGCGGAGATGGTGAGTGATAATGGGGTTAATTACCGCAATCAGAAGACGCTTGATATGTTGTATGTTGACGAGTGCGAGCATCCGATGACCATGCAGATCTTTGGTTCATCGAAGGAGACTTTTGTTCAAGCTGCGACATATATTGATGAGAATTGTGCGTGCGATATTATTGATATTAATATGGGATGCCCAGTGCCGAAGGTTACGAAAAATGAGGCAGGCGCTAGGTTGTTGCTTGAACCAGAGAAAATTTATGATATTGTTGCGCGTGTTGTTGATGCGGTGAAAAAGCCTGTCACTGTTAAGATGCGCACAGGTTGGGATCACAATCATGTTTATGCAGTCCGCAATGCACTAAAGGTAGAAGCAGCAGGCGCTAGTGCGATTGCATTACATGGTCGAACTAGAAGTGACCAGTACAACGGAAAATCTGACTGGGACATCATTAAAGATGTAAAGGATGCGATTAAGACAATTCCTGTTATCGGAAATGGTGATATTACAACACCAGAAGAATTTGAGCATGCACTCACATCGAGTGGTGTTAACGCGATTATGATCGGTCGAGCAGCCCTTGGAAATCCATGGATATTAAAAAAAATGGTACACTATCACGCAACAGGCAAACACATTCCAGACCCAACAGTTGGCGACCGAATTGCTCTAGCTACGTTGCATATGGATCGCTTAATAGAACTTAAAGGCGAACGTGTTGCGATGATGGAAATGCGCAAGTCTATGGCTTGGTATATGAAAGGATTGCCTGGTGCTGCAACAGTTAAACGCGAGATCGTTCAGATGGATACGCGAGCTGGAATGGTTCGTTTGTTGGCTAAGTATGAAGATTATTTAATTGAAAAGTCATTGACACACAGATAGTCTAGCTATAGATGGAAAGGGTTCGGCAAGATGTCGGCCTTTTTACTCTTCTGGAAACTGCGGTTGAAGGGTTGTGTTAAGTGATCTTATTATTTTTATGTGGGGCAAATACTAGCTTTTTTTGTCAAAATATGGTATAATAGGGTGTGTAAGTTTATAGTGAGAGGCGGGTTTGAAATGAGAAGAAAATGCAAGGTATGTGGGGGTCCTCTTGATAGTGAAATGTGTTTTTATTGTGGTACTGACCATAGTGCGAGTAAGCAAATATCATCACAATCGGTAGATTCCTCAAATCATGATAGCTCAACTGAGGATAGCCATAGTTTTGATGTGCCAAATACTCAACCGCAATATTCACAGCCCGTACCGATGATGGAGTTGGAGTCTAAAGGGGTTAATCCAGCGATTATTATTGGAGCTATTCTAATACTAATTATTATTGTTGCCGCATGGTTTATCTTCAGTGGTGGTACTGATTCGCGTTTTGCTTCCGATGATTCATATGAGTCAAGTGAGTCAAGTGATTTACTGGAAGAATCAACACTTCTTGGATCTTGGGGAAACGGGCGGGGCTCAGTTCTTTTATTTGTTTTTAATGAAGCGGATTCTGTTGAATTTTTAGAGGATGGTACTGTGATGATCATTCAAGGAAGTAGTAGGTGGCTGACCGATTGGGAGATTGATGCGCCAGGTAGTTTTACCGCTGATGGAGAACAATTCAGTTATTCAATTGATGATGATACTTTAGTGATCACAGATAGTTGGAATGATGATTGGACATTCGATCGCGTTGCTTCAGGCACAGTTTCAGATACAACTAATCTGAGTAATGATGGTATTGATGGTGCTCCAATTGGGGAAGCTGATCTTATCGGTACATGGGGCTGGGATTTCAATGATGATTTTATTTATGTTTTCAATTCCGATGGCACTGCAGTTCGCGGTTTCTCAGATTTGCACTTTGATTTCAATTGGGAGCTTGTTGATGACAATATCATTTATATACACTTTGGTGATCATAATTTTGGTACTCATACCGAACGTTGGTCAGCTGTTATTGAAAATGGTGTCTTAACACTTGCTGATTTAGATGGTTATGATGTATGGCAGTATGTAAGGGGTAGTGATTCTACTGATACTGCGGTCACAATTACTGATTCAGCGCTTCTTGGAACTTGGGTAGATGGATGGGGACCTATTTTCTTGTGGGTATTTGATCAAGCAGATGCAGTTGAATTCTTAGATGATGGTACTTTGATTATCACTCAAGGTAGGATACGTGAAGAGATAAGCTGGAGACCCGGTGCGCAAGGTACTTTTTCAGCAGGTGGGCAACCATTTACTTATTCAGTTAATGGCAATATTTTAGTTATTACAGATAGCAATGATGATAATTGGACATTTGAGCGTGAAGATGATAACGCAGATAAAAAAGATGATAACGATATTGAAATTTCAACCAACAACCTTATTGGAACTTGGGAATGGGATAGTAATGACGATTATATCTATATTTTTAACGATGATGGTTCTGCAACTCGTGGCTTTTCTCATTCACATGTGGATTTCCAATGGGAGTTGACTGATAATAATGTCATCTATATGAATTTTGAAAATGACACCGAGCGTTGGGATGCTACCATTAACAATGATATCCTAACAATTTCTAGCTTAGATAACGACCAGGTATGGCGCTATGTTAGAGTTGATTAGTTTGTATTCGAAGAAGTTGATCTTGTTACTTTGGCGGAAAACTGTCGCTGGAGGGTTGTATTAAAAGAAATTGCTCTTTTTTGGGCGAATATCAAATGCTAGTTTTTTTTGTCAAAATATGTTAGAATAAGATGTATAAGTTTATAGTGTGAGGCGGGGTTAAAATGAAAAAAAAATGTAAAGTATGTAGTGCTCCTCTTAGCAATGAAAGATGTGATTACTGTGGTACTGAGCATGGTGCAAAAAAGAAAACATCATCAGAATCAGATGATTTTTTAAATTATGATATTCCAGCTAATGATGTTCCGATTAATGATGTTCCTGGTTTTGATGTGCCAAATGCGGCAGATACTCAGACGCAAGATTCACAGCCCATGCCGATGATGATGGAATCTAAAAGATTTAATCCAGCTATCATTGTTGGGATTATTATTGCGCTTATTATTGTAGGTATACTATGGTTTTTATTGAGTGGTCGTGATGGCTCAAGGGATCGTGATGATTCGAATTTAGATGCTGTCGATTTGTTTGAGAGGTCGCTTGTTGCCATGGAAGATGTGGAGTCGATGATTGTTGAATCTACGATGGATATGCGAATTACTGCACCTGGTGTCTCGATGGATATTCCATTCAATGGGCGCATGTATCTTGAAATGTTAAATACAGATGATTTTAATATGAGCTTGGAAACGGATATGTCTGCGCTCGGAATGGAAGAAAGAGTATCAATGTACTTCCGCGATGGGTATTTGTACACTGTTGAACATGGTGTCGTTAATCGCGAATCAATATTTCCGGATGAAGCGCTGGATGTTGCACTAGAAAATATGGCGATCATGGATGGCATGATGGTGATAAATAGGGATCTTGGTACTAGCACTGAGATAGATATGATGGAACCAGTTTCAGTCACACCACTTAATGATGGTTATAGGTTGGAATTTGTTCTAGATTTTGATGAGTTGATGAGTAACTTTTTCATTGAACAAGAAATGAATTTGTTTGAGCTTGGTGACGAGCTTGAAATTGAAGATTTTGTAATAGTCTTTTACTTAGATGAAGATTACATGCATACATCAGCTTCTCTTGAGACATCGATTTCATTCACAGATACGGGCATAACTGGCACAATTGATCTTTCAATGGGCTTACTTATGTTCAAATTGGAGATGTTACAGTTGACTTCCCTGCTTATCTTGATGATGCAGAGGACATAGTCATTGGTTCGGTGACTGATTCTGCTCTTCTTGGGTATTGGGAAAATGGATCAGGTGGCGTTTTCCTGTGGGTATTTGGGCACGCTGATTCGGTTGAATTCTTAGAGAATGGTACGGTGATTATTACAGAAAATGGTGTGAGTGAGACTGTGAGTTGGAGTCCTACTGGGTCAGGCGCTTTTAACGCAGGTGGACGACCATTTACTTATTCAATTAATGGTGACATTTTGACAATTACTGATAGTGCCAATGATTCTTGGTCATTCGATCGTGAAGGTGCTGATATTCCAGTTAATGACTTAACTGACTCTGCTCTTCTTGGGTATTGGGAAAATGGGTCAGGTCTAGTTTTCCTATGGGTATTCGGGCGCGCTGATTCGGTTGAATTCTTAGAAAATGGTACGGTGGTTATTACAGCAGATGGTGTGAGTGAGACTGTGGATTGGAATCCAACTAGGGCAGGTGCTTTTAACGCAAATGGACGACTATTTACTTACTCAATTAATGGTAATACTTTAACAATCACAGATAGTTCAAATGATTCTTGGTCATTCGATCGTGGTGGTGGTGATGCTCCTCCAGTAACTGACTTAACCGACTCTACTCTTCTTGGGTATTGGGAAAATGGGTCAGGTGGCGTTTTCCTATGGGTATTCGGGCGCGCTGATTCGGTTGAATTCTTAGAAAATGGTACAGTGATTATTACAGAAGATGGTGTAAGTGAAACTGTGAACTGGAATTCGACTGGGGCAGGTGCTTTTAGCGCAGATGGACGACCATTTACTTATTCAATTAATGGTAACATTTTGACAATTACTGATAGTGCGAATGATTCTTGGATATTCGATCGTGGCGATGCTGCGGTAGATAACAATGGTGATGTTGACGATGAAGATAATGGCGATCGTAATAATGTTGAAGCTTCAGATATCAATCTTGTTGGAACTTGGGAATGGGCACGCAATGATGACTTTATCTATATTTTCAATGACGATGGTACTGCAACTCGCGGTTTCTCAAATTCACGTATAGATTTTGAATGGGATATTACTGATGATAATGTCATCAATATGCACTTTGATGATCGTACTGAGCATTGGGAAGCTGTTATTGAAGGTGATATGTTAACAATTTCTAATTTAGATAACAATGATGTGTGGAGTTATATTAGAGTTGATTAGTATGTGTTTGAAGATTGAAAAAGTCGAGTTTTGACGAACTCGGCTTTTATGGTGACATTTCTTATATTTTAGACGTACAAATACGTATGCCAACTATATTCGTCTATTTTATCTAAAGTAAATCCAGTACATCACTCACCTGCATCAAGCATTTTGCTCCACGGTTAATAAGTCCAAGCCCGCCAGCTGTAGTCCGAGTTTTTTTATCAGGCAAAACAACAGCTTGCTTCCCAACCTCCGTTAAATAATTCAAATACTTCACTCGTAAATCAAAACTTGCTAGCTCAAACACGCATACAACCTGACTTAATTCAGCCATCAGATGATAAGAGCGATAATAAGCTTGTAAATTAAACTTAGCATTCGGCGGAAGTTCACTTATAACCAGATCATCAGCGGTGAGCTGTCCATAGATATCATGCTTGCGATATAAGCCATCCGCTGCAAGCCCTGCCGCAAGGCAAGCAATTCGTGATTTCGCATATCCACTTGCATACACTTCAATACCACGCTCAAAGCCAGTTACTACACTAACACCAACAGGTAGCTGCCTCATCAAATTCAACACAGCTTTCTTTGTGTGCTCACTTGCGACCTTACCACCTACAATTGCAATAATATCCTTAGTAAGCAACTCCCAATTACCCTTTAAATACATAACAAAAGGTGGTTTCGACATCTCGCGCCACGCAACCGGGTAATGATCATCCATTATTGTTACAACCTCACACTTCAGTTGATCAACTAGCTGGCAAGCTGCAACATCATCAATTGAATTCAGCTTACTATCAATTTGTAAAAAGCGGTAAATTTCAGCCCAATCACCTTTTTTGACCATACTCAAAGCTATCAATTTTTCACGCATAAAAAGACCTCCTTCAAAAAAGATCCCCTATATATTATAAATACGCAAAAAAAAATATAAAACCTTCTTTTTGACGATATGAAAACGCCGATCCAAGCAAAAATAATTCAATTTTGGCGCAAAAAAGTCCAGATTTCTCAATCTGAACTCCATTTTTAACTTCAACTCAATTTGGAAAGCCAGTGATATTTTTAGAATGGTGCTGCTGCCGCTGCACCTGGTTTTTTAATAATAAATGATTGAATTAGCATCATGATCTGGCTCACTATAAAATATAATCCCATTGCAAGTGGTGATCCATACACCATCAGTGCCATCATTGGTAAGAATATTAAACTTGTCATTTTCATCGTACTTGCTTGTGCAGAACCTGCATTACTGCCTTGGGTTCTTTTTTGTGTCATTGTCTGTGAGACATACATCAGACCAGCTACGACTATAGCAAAGATAACATTTGGCATTTCTCCAACAACTGATAAACTCATACCTAAGAAATATCTTACTTCAGCAGTAGCAATTAATGGATGGCGTGAGAATGCTTGAAAAAACGCAAACATCAACGGCATTTGAATTAACATCGGTACACAACCTGCTAGTGGATTAATACCCTTTTCTTTATACAGTTGTTGCATCTCTGTATTCATCTTCATCTGTGTTTCACGATCAGATTTGCCCGCATATTTTTGTTTAATTTTATCCATTTCTGGTTGGATTGTTTGCATTTTAGCCGTATTATTCATTGACTTTAACATTAATGGCATAACAGCAGCTTTTGTTAAAATTGTTGCAAGAATAATCGCAACACCAAGATTGCCAACGAGGCCATACAACCAAGTAATCATTTGAATCAACGGTAATACAAGGAATGTATTCCAAAAGCCTTCTGCTGTTTCAGGTGTCAAAGCACGTTCTGGATCTACCTGAACCCCACAGCCTGACAAAGCTACAACTGCAACTACCACGATCAAACCTAAAATCAACTTCTTCTTCGTATCTAACTTCATATCAAAATTCCTCTCGTCATTAATATCTCTCTTTTATCGTATGATTCGATTGCAAGAAATATTATAAACTTTCTATTTAAACTCTGTATAAACTCTTTTATCCCATAAGCGTGGCTTATTTGTAAACGTAGTTTATTTGCACATCATATTATAAAGCAAATCGCCACTAAAGTAAAGAGAGAAACCCTTATCATATAACAAATTTCTTAGTAAGATTAGTCAACTTCTTCTTCTAGTTCTTCTTCTAGTTCTTCTTCCAACTCAATAACCTCACAAACGGCACCTTGACCTTCCAATCCTGTAATTGCCAAAGACAATGTCATATCATTTTCAAAATTGCTGACACCCCAGATACGATTCAGATCATTAACAGAAATGACCGAATAATCATAAACCTCAGCAAGAACAATATAATTATTGGTAAGCTCAACGATATAAAAAGTAATTCCCTCAATTTCATTTTCAGTATAATGTTCTAATAGTTCATGAATGTCATCATCGCTTAAATACGTGTCAGGCGAATATGTCTCACGAAATTCATCACGTGTTATCGTCGTACTAACCGTCCAGAGCAAAATTTCCTCATCATACCCTTGCACTGTAATAACAGTCTCACCAGCACCACCAGCAATTAGACTAGCAGGGACTTCAGCACATCTTGTATACGACTCACCACTCATACTATCACATGCAACTAAGAATAGTAAAAATAATAATGCCCACAACTTCTTCATCTTAAAAACACCCCACAAAACTTATCTTTAATTAATTCTACCATAACTACCCCTTACTATTCAACAACTTATATAGTAAATACAACGCTTGATCTTTGGAACGCACTCGTATTTTCTCCCGCGATCCACTGAAATGGCATAAATAAACCTGAACATCACCGTCGAGATAGATTCCGATATATACTGTCCCAACTGGTTTCTTGTCAGTACCGCCACCAGGACCTGCGATTCCCGTGATTGAAACTGTTGCATCAGCATTAGTTAAATTCTGTAGCTTGACAGCCATCTGTCTTGCACATTCCTCTGATACAGCTCCATACCGCTCAATTGTTGCTACATCAACTCCAAGTCGTGCCACTTTTGCCGCATTGCTATACGTGATCACGCCTTCTAAAAACACATCTGAAACATTAGCCACTTCAACGAACGCTGACGCCAACATCCCACCCGTACAGCTTTCTGCAACAGCAATCCTCATATTCATAGCTCTTAATTTCTCTACAACAGCAGCATTCAGGCTAACATCGGCAGAGCCAACGCAATACTCCCCGAGAATTCCCAAAAATTCCGCTTCGAATGTATCAAGGGCATCAGCATCTGGTTGCTTTGCCGTCACGATATAGTCGACAAAAGAAATCGTGGCATAAGGTGCAATGTCTAATGTGGGATATTTCTCGTAAAGATGGATGATTTTTTCCTCTGCTGGGGATTCACCGATTGCATATAAGCGATAACTACGTGTGATTAGTGGTATTTCGACTAGCTTTTTAATAACTGGTAATACATTAGCATCAAACATTGGGAAAATCTCACTTGGAGGTCCAGGTAGTAAAAATACCTTTTTTCCATCTTTATCAAGGGCAAGACCCGGAGCAGTTCCATTATTATTCTTTAGGACAGCACCTGTTGGGAATTTATATGCCTGTTTTTTATTATTTACAGGTGTCGCACGATTCATACGAGAGAAATGCTGCATGATATCTTGATAGATCGTCTCATCGTAAATTAATTCCTCATTAAAATAATGCGCAACCCCCTCTCGGGTTAAATCATCAATCGTAGGTCCTAAGCCGCCAATCGTTATGACAAAATCAGTATACTCATAGGCATGATGAAGCCCAGATACAATATCATCAACTGTGTCTAAAACAACCTCACGATGGACAATTTTAGCCCCTACTTTCTCTATCTCTCTGGAAATAATTGCCCCATTTGTATCGATAATTTTTCCACATAAAACTTCATTTCCTATTGCTAGTATTGCGATGTTCAAAAAAATCACCTCTGTGAAAAATCACTTCTTGTGATTAGTATATCATATTGAGGTGTTTTTTCCAAATAGGTGGTTGGATTGGGTAGTGTTCAAATGTGATAATATCTTAAAAAGAGGCACCTACCGCTCATCTATTCCTCTTTAACATATCCCCGTAACAATAGAATAGCAATGAGATTAATAATCGCGGTTATTCCTACTCCTGTATCAACTAAACTCCAAATGGCTCGAGGATTCCCAACGGCACTAATGAATACAATTAGCAAAAGTATTACGCGAAGTCCTGTAATAGCTGCTTTTTTACTTGATAAAAATTTGATATTCATCACACCGTAGAGGTATGCTGTTATTACTGTAGAAAATCCGAAAAAGAAGATGATTGTTGGTAATATAGCGGTTGTTGTTGGTCCGAAGAGTTGGGTCAGGGAGAAGTAGAGGAATTCTATTCCGTTGCCTGTTGCACTTACGATGTGATGAGCACCTGTTGACATGATCATGAATGCGACTAGTGTTACTACGAGGATTGTTGTTAGATAGACGCCTAGAATACCGATGTAGCCTTGTTCTTGTGGATTTTCATGGTGGGTTAATGCTGCCGCATGTGCACCTGTTCCGAGACCTGCTTCGTTTGAGAAAACACCACGTTTGATTCCTATTGTGAATGCAACTCCGATTCCTCCACCTGTTATTGATGGTAGGTGGAAGGCGTGAGTGATTATTTCGGTAAAAAATGTTGGGATGTATGTGAAGTTGATAATGATTGTGACTGTTGCGAGCCCGAGGAAGAAGATGGCAATAAGTGGGATGATTTTTGCGATGAATTTTGAAATTTTTGTGAGGCTACTTGTGATGGTGATGGCGGTTAAAAGGACCAGAATGAGAGCAATGATGGTTGGCGAAATATTGGTGTTTTCTGTGAATATTGTTGTCATGGTGTTCATTTGGATTGCTACGAAGCCTAATGTATAGGTTATGATGAGAATTATTGCGTATAAAGCTGCTAATTTTGTGCTTTTTAGTCCATACTTAATATAGAATGCAGGTCCGCCATAATAATCATCTGATTTCCCTTGTTTGAAGCGTTGCGATAGGGTGTTTTCTGCGAAGGTTGCAGCTGATGTAATCATCGCACTTATCCACATCCAAAATATGGCGCCAGGTCCACCGAGTGCGATGGCAAGTCCTGTGCCAGCTAGTGTGCCGACCCCTACTCTTGCTGATAATGCGATGAGTAAGGTTGCAACTGGTGTAAGTGCCGCGTTTGAGTCTGATTTTTTTAAAGCATTCAGCATCTTTTTAAGTCTGAATTGTGGTGCTTTGGTATATATCGTTAAAAAAATGCTTATCATGAATAAAAATGGTATTGCCAAATATAACCAAATGGTATTTTCTAAAAGTTCCATAAAATCTGACTCCTTTTCTGGAAAATAGGGATTTGTTTGAAGAGCATACGCTTTCATCTCACTTTGAAACAAAATTCGGCAATAAAATCGGTCAATTATCTGTACAAATTTGATAAAATTTGTTATAATGGCTATAGTTATAATTTTTAAAATTTCGCAAAAAAATGTTTATTTTTTCTTTGGTTAGGAGTTGCACCAATATATGCGCGTTTATATCTTACTTTCACAAACAACATCTGTACTTACTAGAGTTATTAAATTTTGCACTAAAACACCTTATAATCACGTTTCTTTAGCTTTTGATGAGCGATTAGAGTATACATATAGTTTTGGTCGAGTAAATCCGAATGATCCCTTAATTGGCGGCTTTGCTCATGAACGTCTTGATACTGGTGTATTTAAGAAAGCAACGTGTCAGCTTCTAAGTTTAGATGTTACACCTGAACAATACCGCAAAATGCGTGAACGTGTTGCCGAAATCGAAGCAAATCAATCGAAATATAAGTTTAATTTTATTGGACTCTTTGGCGCAAGATTTGATTTTGAAGTAAAAAGGAAGCATGCTTACTTCTGCTCGCAATTTGTTTCTAAAGTGTTGCAAGAAGTGGGGCTTTTCCCTGAGGATTTTCCTGCTCATCTTGTTAAACCTTGTGATTTGGTCCGCCATGTGAATTTAAAAGTTGAGTATCAAGGTCTGCTTTCTGAGTATTTAGAGCTGGCAGGTGCACCAGCATCTCCTGAACGAGAAGCTGATGTATTGTTGCGCCGTAAACTGTTCTTTATGCCGTTTCGTGTTCTGTTTGTCCCAATTAAAGTTGTACGAGTTAGTACCCGAGTTAGTAAAACAACGATTAAAACAAGTGGTCGTTATTTAAATCGGTCGCGTAAGTATATCGTTAAAAAGATTTTTCAAGATGAACAATCTGGATAATTATGGAATTTTCTAAAATCGCCTGAATATTATCAAAATATGTTGCAAAAATTATGAAATGCTCGTAAGTGTTATATGCTGTTATAATAATGTAAATGAAAGGAATGATTGCCATGGAAAATAATGAATTCAATGTAGATACTGAACAGCTTAAAAACGAAACATCAGCAACGGTTAAAGATACAAAAGAGGCACTGAAAAATTTAGATGTTAAAAAAGAAGTTGAAGCAACGCAAGGTTTTTTGAAAGATTTCTTCAAAGACCCTGTGACTCATGTGAGAATAGCAACTGATAAACCAGAACTCTTTGGTATGGCAGTCTTTTTAAATATCATTTGGATTATTGCTTTGCTCGTACCTGTTATTACAGATGTCATCAGATGGTCTCATCATGGTAGAAACTTCGTTCAACAATTATGGCATATTGTAAGTTCAGTGATTACACCAACTGTGGCAATTATCGTTCTTGCTGTGTTGATTATGGCGTTTAATAAAGAAAAGAAAAAATCACTTACTACTTTGATCACTGCCGTAACAATCTCACAAATTCCATCTATTGCGGCTTCTGTTATAGGAATTTTGACTATTCTTAGTCATGAAATGTTTCGCATTACAATCCGTGTTTCAGGATTTGCGACAGCTTTATCAGTTATTTTGTTATTCTTCGCAGCGAAAGAGATTTACAACGAAGATGATGATAGCAAATTCTTTATCTCATTTGCTAAGCTTTATGGTGCTTATTTTATTGTTAGATTTGCTTTATCATTTATAGGACTTTAAACCTCTCCTAGGATTGGATTTTTAGAAACACCTTTGTACACGTTATTCTAATTTATGAAAACGATTCAGAATCAGATTGGGATCAGGATTTTGCCTAAATCGCGTTTTATTGATGTTTTTTTGATCCTCAAGCGCAAATAGAATACCGGTAATCGCTTTAATGCCTTAGATTAACGTGCACCTTTGAATAATCTAGTTGATAAAAGCAGCTTAACATGTTATAATATTGTGATACTTAAAAGTCTATGCTAGCATAGGCTTTTTAATGATTTTAATGAGGTGAAGGTTATGGATAAAACTATTGTTCAAGGGCTGAAAACAGTTGTTATACGTCAACTGTTTAGAAGTAAAGAAAAATATGCAGATCAGGAAGTTGCGATTAATGGTTGGATCCGGAATAATCGTGCACAAAAGTCTTTTGGATTTTTGATGGTTAATGATGGCTCTTTCTTTGAAACACTACAAGTCGTTTATTCAGAAGAAAATTCAGAAAATTTTAAAGACATTCAGAAATTTGGTGTGGGAGCAGCTGTTCGTGTAACTGGAAAGGCTGTTTTAACAGGTAAAGATGCACAACCGATTGAAATCCAAGCAACCTCGGTTGAAATCATCGGTGATTGTCCTGAAAATTACCCCATTCAGCCGAAGCGCCATACAAGGGAATTTTTACGTGATGTTGCACATTTGCGTCCACGAACTAACCTTTTTTCTGCGGCATTTCGCGTGCGTTCGCTTGCTGCATATGCCATTCACAACTTTTTCCAAGAACGTCATTTTGTTTACGTCCATACACCACTTATTACAGCAAGTGATGCTGAAGGTGAGGGTGAGATGTTCAATGTGACAACTGATGATAAAAAGGATTTCTTTGGGAAACCAGTCTTTCTTACGGTAACAGGTCAATTAAGTGCTGAAGCTTATGCCTTGGCATTTCGTGATGTTTATACATTTGGACCAACATTTAGAGCAGAGAACTCGCATACAACACGTCACGTAGCTGAGTTTTGGATGATTGAGCCAGAATTTGCTTTTGCTGATCTCTCTGACAATATAGAACTGGCTGAGGAGATGGTCAAATACATCATTAGCTATGTTCTTGAACATGCTCCTGAGGAAATGGCGTTCTTCGATAAGTTTGTAGATAAAGGTATTTTAGTACGGATGAAACAGCTTCTTTCGATGGACTTTAAGCGGATGACTTATACTGAAGCGATTGATATCTTGCTTGCTTCAAGGAAAAAGTTTGAAAATCCAGTTTCATGGGGCATAGATCTTGCGACTGAACATGAGCGCTATTTAACAGATGAACATATTAAAGGACCTGTTTTTGTAATTGACTATCCAAAAGAGATCAAAGCTTTCTACATGCGTATGAACGAAGATGGAAAAACGGTTGCGGCAGTGGATTTGTTGGTTCCAGGGATCGGCGAGCTAATTGGTGGTTCCCAACGTGAAGAACGACTTGACCTCTTGGAACAGCGCATGGATGAAATGGGAATTCCTAAAGATGAGCTAGATTGGTATTTAGACTTGCGACGCTTCGGCGGCGTTAAGCATGCTGGTTTCGGGCTAGGATTCGAACGCATGATTATGTATATTACTGGGATAGAAAACATCCGCGATGTCATACCATTTCCGAGGACACCAAATAATGCAAAATTCTAATATTAGTTTAACAATGCATATTATGCAAAATGAAGAACGTTCGACAACATCATATGATACTAGTGCTGATTTTCTTGAGAAAGATGGGGAATTTTCGCTTTTATTTGATGAGAAAAATTATGATGATGGTGAAGTCACTAAGTGTCGCTTGGAAATCAGTGATGATTCGTTGCGTATGCGACGAAATGGTCCGATAGTCATGGAGCAAACACATGTGAAAGATCAGGAGACTAAAGGTTATATTAAGACTCCTTTTGGTCGTGTAGAAACTGAGTTACGAACTTTTCGATTTTCTTTTACCCAACAAGTTGATGGGAGTTATCACCTAGAGCTAGCTTACGACTTATATACTGATAATGAAAGGACAGGAACTTATTTATTAGAGATTACCATCACGAAAAAGGAGGAGATGCTTTCATGATAGGGCAAATCAAACAAA
>Ga0123355_10009238_pt1 | contig 14966 bp, 7 predicted proteins | sample TergutEmb28metaG_3_FD_89872 | JGI IMG/M metagenome (GOLD analysis project Ga0123355, IMG submission 89872) | Embiratermes neotenicus P1 segment gut microbial communities from Petit-Saut dam, French Guiana - Emb289 P1 | ecosystem: Host-associated > Arthropoda: Insects > Digestive system > Gut ...
AGGATTTTTGGTGCGATGTGAGGAGGGGATGGGTGCGGCGTACTTGCAGTACGCAAGCCCAGACCCGACGAAGCAGCGCGCCAAAAAGACCGTTGGATTGGTCAGTTTATTTTTTCCAAATGCCTAAGGTATACCCCTTTACTTTTAAGCTCTTAAGCAAAGGGGTTGTATCCTTCCATTCTAGCCAGCAGTTGCACCTAATGTCTTTTCCAACTCGAAAACAGCACCTGTATCAATCATACAGCATAGTTTAGCATAAGGGATTTTATAGAAACCATGGGCAGAAATATCTTTAGAATTGTCCTTTGTGTCTGTTGAACAAACGCGAATCAATGGCACATCTCTCAAATATTCACTGACATGTATATCCGAATTATTTTTATCTGAACAGGTTGTTTCCAAAATCAGCTCCTTTTTGCTTTCGTATATATCCACTTCTCCTAGTCCATCAGCTTCGTATTTCAGCTTAATCGAAGACATAATTGGTTTGATAGAATATTTTGTTATTGCTCCACGAACATACACTTCTAACATTTTACCAAGCATGTCGCCACGACATAAATTACGTATATCAACATCCATTTTCGAGACAATATCAACACCAAGCCGCGTATAAAAAAGCGGACTTGTGAGGCATATAGAAAGCACATCGAATAATTCTATCAATTCTGATGGCTTATTACAATTTTTCAAAAGTGATAATACTTCAGCTGTTTTTGGTAATGAATCCAAGTCACTATTCTGCTCAAACTCCACGCTTGCCATTCCAGACCACAATAAAAAGTGCAGAATTCTCGCTTTGTCTTGCACATTTATACGTTGTACCACTGCTTTGCTTTCAGTTAGAAATGCATCAGATAGATCTATCTTGCCCCATTTAGTTGTCGTAACATCTTTAAGAGCATTAAGGCTATTATATTCTTTACCTCCTACATTCAGCTTGTGTCCAATTGATTTAATATAAGATGTTGCCTCGTTCAGTTTATATGCAATTAAATTACACATATGCAATAAATCATTTTCCTTCAAATCAACGAGAGAGTGGGTCAAATAACGTTTCTCGTTTCCAATTTCGATCTCTCGATAGAACGTGTCAAAATAGCGTGTATCGAACTGTATCCGTAAATCCTTCAAATCTTTCATAAGTAAGTAATCTGCAAAATCCTCATTTGAAACGCTGTCATATTCGTAGTAATTGGAAATACGTCCTGTCATATACAAGTACTCTATAAACATAATCGGCGGCAATCTAAACAAACATGACCTGCCACCAAGCTTAGATACACTGAGTTTCGTTATATGTGCTGGGGAGGAGCCTGTTATAACAACTTTGAAACCATGGGTTCGTGAGACATTAAATATCCTCTGCAACACTTGCTCATAGTCGTCTAAATTAACAGCTTCATCTAAGAGCAGCAATCCTGTTGGCTTGTCTAAGAACTCATCTTCAATTGTAGCTGAGTCTACTCCCTCAGCGGACAGATCAATATAAACGGCATCAGGGTAACTTGCCCACAATTGCTTTAATGCAATCGTCTTACCAACTTGACGAATGCCTGCAACAAGCGCAATAGAGTTATCTATGTCGCCATCAATGAAATCACGCAAATTCTGCACAATAAGACGCTCTTTGTTTGGCAGTTTACAATATGTTTTTGCATAATCGATTATCCAATTAGGGTCGTGCCGTAATATAGGACTGTCTGCCCCATTTACGGTCAACTTTTTCTTTGGAGGTGAGTCTCTGTGAATAGGCATAGCGCAACCTTTCTTCATAAAAAATAAACTTAAACTCATCAAAAGACAATGCGGACAGCTCCACTCTGTAATCATCGTAGTACAGATTAAGGAAAACCGCAATAGGAACTTGTAAACATAGCCATGCCAATGACTGCGGCAATATTTCTCTAAGTTAATAGTATTTGATTTTCATTGACTTCTTCAATAACTTGATTTCTAAAACAAGTTATTTGATTGGTTGTTAAAGTAAAGCGATCCCGGGTCAAGCCCGGGATGACGATCTTTCTCAGCTGGTTCGAAACATGTGCATATTTCATTTATCAAACAGGCTCTAGAATCGTATGATATTTCCTATATCCGCAAAAAATAGAACAGCCACTTGTCTGCCAATCACATTATTGGCAACAAGAGTATCTAGCAAGATAGAATTAGTATCTTTCGAATTAGTCAACAGGGCGTTTACCATATTGAGCACAGCGTCATATCGTAGAAATTGATCAGAGCTTTCTTGAATGTTTCTTTGGTTTTCGCTGTATAGGCCAATATCCACTGCTTTGTCGAGCGCGTGTTCAAACAAAAAATCTCCATTCACTTCTGAGTATCCAAGTGCTCTTAACAAGAATACTGTAAACTCTTGATATGTTACCAAACGATCTGCTGCGAAAAGCCCACCTCCTATACCTGCGGCAATACCTTCATTATAAGCAAATGCCGCGATTCTTGAGCCCCAGTCAGGTGTATCACTAAATGTGTTCGCTCCGATATATCCAAGTGCTCTTTCTTCCAGTCCCATCAAACGAATTACCAAGGCAATTGCTTCCATGCGATTGAGTGGACGGTTCAATTCGAATATAGGTGATCCGGCAGCATCAATTCCAATACCTACAAGCAGCCCTATCTCAAAAAGTTCATCCGCCAGCGATGGAGCTACTTGACGAAACTCATTGACCGTTGTGAATGATGAAGCTTGCACAGGTACGGATACAATTATCGCAGATGCAGGTTCGATATCAGGCGTTGGTGAAGTCGTTGGCGTTGGAGAGAGATTTGTTGGTGGCTGTGCTGGAGAGGTTCGAATCCTGGGTCGTAGCTCCCATTGTCTTGAAGGCGTTGGTGGTTCTGGCGTTGGTGTCGGAGGTTCTGGTGTTGGTGTCGGAGGTTCTGGCGTTGGTGTCGGTGGTTCTGGCGTTGGTGTCGGCGGTTCCGGTGTAGGTGTCGGCGGTTCCGGTGTAGGTGTCGGCGGTTCCGGTGTAGGTGTCGGCGGTTCCGGCGTAGGTGTCGGTGGTTCCGGCGTAGGTGTCGGTGGTTCCGGCGTAGGTGTCGGCGGTTCCGGCGTAGGTGTCGGTGGCTCTGGCGTTGGTGTCGGTGGTTCTGGTATTGGATCCACTGCTAAGTTGTCAGTGTTTGCGATTGGTCCATCCACATGAGATATGGTCACAGGCTGACCATCGTGTGCGTAGACCTCCATCATTGTGCCTTCCGCAGGATTCGCCGTAAGTCCATTTACATCGAAGTCGGCAAACGCTACCTCATGAGTCGTTGAGTCTTCATAGGTTAGAGTGACTACCAGTCCTGCCAAGTTGAGCGTCTGCCCAGCTGTATATGTTAAAGTAGTCGGTTGAGTTTGGATCGCTATGTCTGTTACAGGGTTGTTGCCCACTTCCAGAAGCATAAAACCTTCCCAACCAGCCGCTATAAAAGCTTGAGTTGTTCCAGCTGGAATGTGAACCTCAACAGCTGATCGAGCAACCCCTGCAAATGTTGTGTCATTTATTAGTTGTGGGGTTATGCTAAGATTGAGGATTGTTCTAAGGCTAGTTGTACCAATAAATGCAAAATCACCTATGCTGTTGACAGATGCAGGAATTGTGATCGTTTCAAGGGATACGTTTCCATTGAAGGCATAAGGCAATATTCTATTATTCGGGGATGTAACTTCAACACTATTTGTTGGTGGACGCACTGTTCCATTTGGTCTCCGTCCCGCCTCAAATGTCTCACCACTAATCATAGCCATGCGTCTGGTGAGCTCAGCTCTACATACAGCACATAAAGTAGCTTCCCATCCCTGCATTTTACACGTCCAGTTTGTAGATGGAAAAATATAGCCTGCTGGTGCATCTACTGTTCGTCTTGTAATTCCTGCGTGCCCATACCAATGACCCCACTTTAGCTGTTCATTTGTATCTGTAGCACGAGCCATATTTGCGTGCGCTGTGTTAGGTGAGCCAAATCCGTATGCATGTTCATCTACTAATAATCCAAAGTTATGTCCAATTTCGTGGACAACTATACTGTGATATGCCGGTCTACTCCACCCGAGAATAAAAGTATCCGTAAACCTAGTTGAAATCCCTACAGAATTTCTGTTTTCATAATTTGCAGGAGTCCAGTAGGCTACTCCGCCACCAACACGTGTATTTGCAATAACCTGAGTCATAATTGCATTAGTGGAAACCCATTCAGAAATGTCAAGGGCATGTTGTGATCTCGTCATTCCAAGAAACCACGGTACCTCCAGGTAAGTTCCGAGATAAGTGCCTGGATACGGAGCATCTATCGGAGATTCAAATGTTCCAACCCGTATTCCTTGCTGAGCAGAAGGTGTTTCAACTGCATATATCTTGAATACATCACTAAACAAGCTAAACGGATACATGCTTGTAAGAGTTTCTGCAAACTCATGGGCACTATATAAAAAAGTTCCTTCTCCGGGGTTTCGATAATCTCCCACTTGGCCATATTCATTACCAGCTGTAAAACCATCGCCCAGCAATACAAGAACGATGCTTTCGCTGCAATCCCTTCCCTCGCCCCATATTGTTCTTACATTATATGTAAAATTATTTAACGCCTGAATGTTATTAGCAGCTATAGGCTCACCAAAAATCTCCACCAAATCCTCTGCGGGAATTTCATAAGTTGAGGGACCAGCATTTGGTCTATAGACCCTTTTATATCCAATAGCATCGCCTTGTTGCAGCATTACACGAATTTCATTAAGTGTATAACTGGCTCTTTGATACTCATCAACTTCATCTACTTCGGCATCTTGACTTGATGCGGCTATAAGGTAATCATCCGTAAAGATCATCCCATTTAATTCATTCGTCTCGAACGGCAACAACTCTGCTTGTGCCGTAAAGACCGTTTCCGGGAAAAATGTGAGTAACATACAAAAAACTAATAGTATGCTAAAGCTTCGTTTTAATATCATGAATACAACGCACCTTTCTTCGATAATCACAAGGTTTATATTTCAACTGTCCCAATTGTCCTACCCATTCAAATCTGGTTGTATCACCTCCAATGTAATGAACCAGTCATTCTATTAATCATTAATCCGCATACTATGCCAGTAGCAAAATACTATTGACATACCTTAGAGCGTGTTTGATAAATAATAATTACTATGCAAGATGCCCAACTTATGGCAGAGTTTTGAGCAGCGTCATTGCGGGCTTGACCCGCAATCCCCTGAGATTGGCTGATTTCAGGGGATCCCGGGTCAAGCCCGGGATGACGATCTTTCTCTGCTGGTATGAAACATGTGCATATTTCATTTATCAAACACGCCCTACAGCTCGAGATTATACATCTTAGCGGCATTGCATCTGTCAAAACTGCTTTACTACGAAATTATCTCTTATAGCTATGAGATTTGGGTTAAGGCCTAAACGAAAAAAAACCAAGAATACCCAGCAGGTACTCTTGGTTTGATCGATTGGAATGGTCCGATGTGAGTTACTGGAGCCTTTGATACATACGATACAGCAATAAGGCCGCATCACCTCTGTTCACTGGGGCATTAGGAAGAAAACGCCCGTCTGTCCTGGGAATAACTATGCCAGCCCGTGTGGCCAATGATATATCCCCCAAACTCCAACTTGCAAAGTCGTTCCTATCTGTGTACCGACTCAAATAACGATTCGGATTAGACGGGGTGCGGTAATTCATTTCGATACGCAATATACGGGCAGCCACTGATGTTACTTGATTTCGCGTTATAACTGAAGATGGCAAGAAATAACGTCCTTGTCCCCGCATGATTCCATTCATATAAGCCGAACTTACAGCCACATAGAACCAGTTATTCGGTCGTACATCAACGAAACTGCTAACAGCGGAAGGGTCTAAGCGGCCCAGCATACGCACTGTAATGGTTGCTATTTCGGCTCTGCTAATCGAATCATTAGGGCCGAACCGATTCCTCCCTGTACCAGATATAATATTTTGAGAAGCAAGCTCACGGATAGCTCTTTGCATTTCTGCCGAAAGTCCTTGTATATCCTCAAAATCCACGCGGTTTACCCTCGTTGTGAAGATGCCGCTAAAACTTATTCTAGCTTCGAGCAAACTGCTAGCTGGATTATACTTTGTGAGAGCAGTTGCACCCTCGATACTCATCAAGGTTTGGTAAGCAGTTGTGGTGCTATATAACGGCGGAACCGAAAGAATTAATGGTGAATTTACTTCACGGCTAAACTGAATTGTATGTATGTTTCCTGCCATAACATTAACAGTTAAAGGGTCATCAGTTGCTTCGGAAACAATAAAGTTTGATGGAAAGGTAACTTCGTAATAAGGGGTTCGCACTTTAACATGCTGCACTGCGGCTTGATATGACGAAGGTTCCACCCTAATTTCCATCTCTCGGTAATTTGTAACGAAGGAAATATTTGCTCTTAAATCTCGCCAAGGCTCATAGCCCTCTTGAAGTAGCATGCCGTATATAGCATCACGGGTGTCTATTGCTATATTTTCTAACGGGGCAATTGAAGCCTGACTAACAACCACAAGGTTGCCGCTTACATCCCCACTAGCGGCACGTCCAATAGCTTGTTCTGCGAATAGTTCCAGCAATCCAGTTTCCAGATATTCTGGGCTCATTCTGATAAATGCGTTATGGACAGCTTGTACTGCTGTTGAAGTGTCGGATATAGTGCTTAAAGCCCGAGGGCCAAAGGGATCGTCCTCTAAAGCATCTTCAATTTCGTCTGCGCTATGGCCTTCATTATCATGTGCAGCGTCTTCTTCGTTGTCCTCTTCAATGCCCCCTTCGGTGTTGTTTAATGTGGGGGAAGTTGCAGGCGTCGTAGTTGTGACTGGTCTCCACATCATTGGTTCGAGGAGCCTAGAGAAGTTGGGGCAGTTTAAGCGGCCACAGACTGGACATTCGAGCAAATCTAAATCTGGAGCTGTGGGTAAAATCCATCCCGGCCCATGTTCATAGGCATCCCCTACAAGAACACCCAAGCTTATTGTTTCATCAGTAAGCTCATTTGGTAGGTTCGTTGATGCTGAAACGTTAACAATCTTATCGACAGTTATAGTTAGCATAATTATCAAAGCAACAATTACTTTTATAAACAACCAAGCATTCCTCCTCTACATACACGCTGTACAAGCGACCAATTTTCAAAGGTGGCGGCAAATAAATGTGGATCGGCAAAGGTGACCACCCCGTCGCTTCGCGCCACCCCTCCGTGGGAGGGGAATTTTAAATCCCATGCATCCGTAGCCGTTCCCCCGCTTGCACTTAGAAAGGGATTATACACTAAAGTTACATTGTATCAGTCAAAATTGATTTACTAATAAAAAGAGCCATCCCATGATGGCTTCTTCTATTCAAACCTCCAAATCACCCCACGCCTAGGATCTGTTAAAAAAAACCCTAGCTCCGAGATTACGAAATCAGCAAGTTGGCTGTGGGGCAACACAATATCTTCAGCCGGCATTTGCGTTTCCAAATTCATAGAAAAGACAGGGCTTGCAACACCTGCCAAGGAAATGGCCTCCCTAACAGCCCCATCCTCCAAAAACACCTTACGCAAAGTATTGAAATCCCATATATAAATGGCATTATCATAATACCGGATGCGGGTTGGGCGGTAAAACAAAGGTGCAGTGCCATCAATGAACGCACGTTCATCGGGCGTTCCTGCCAAGTTGGTAAGTTGTCCTTGTTTATAGTACAACAGTGTGCCGTCGGCTTTGTCTGCTAAATATATTCTGCTATCACCATAGGTTATCGCACTTGTTCCTAAGGGAAGCACTGCCAATGTCCGGATATCACTTGTATTTTGCCTATCTATAGTACGCAAATAGGTGGCCTCAACGCCATTATTTCGTTCAATGAAATAGATTGTTTCCTCTGCTACGATAAAATCACGTATTGCGGTAAAATGGGCATTTGCATAGTACAGCATTTCAAAACCATCACCAGTATAACGCATAATACCGTAAAAATTCTCATCATCATCTTGCCAAATATCGGTAAGGATATACACATCGTTTTGAAAAGTACGTACCATAAATGCCCGAATATAAGCTGGGTCTATATTAATTGTTTCGATCAATCCATTTTGTAAGCGACGCAACAAGCCGGCATCAGTAAAATAAACAGCTCCATTATATGTAGCATCCATGCTTTCAGGAGAAACAAATTCGGCATAAGCAACGTTTCCGTCTACGTGTTCACGATAGCTAGAACCTGCAAATAACCACATAAAGTGGCCAGATTGAAAGCGCATAGAGATATCCACCATATTCTCCATAGCCTCTACTACATAAACTCGTACAGCGATCCTTTGCCCACGATATTGAGCATAAATCGTTGTTTCGCCTACGTTTAGGCCTATAACGCGATTGCCATCCACTTGAACAATATGGTTCGCTTCAGTTTCCCAGTTTAGCTGGTTGGGATCCAACAACTGCTCTTCATCGCTATTAATAAGAAAGCTCAGAAAGGCATTTCGACTCTCTGGGAGCACTCGAGTTATCGTCACTTCACTAGCTTGCAAGACTGACACAGTAATAATCTCTGGTGCTGCATACATAACAGCTGCTGCCCCTACAACCCTTGAAAATAGGCCTGTCACCAGGGTCATAGTTGCAACGGCCATCATTATTACAGATAATATTTTAGCCGATTTACGCTTCCAAAGAGTTGCGAGTATTTTTTGTTTTCCTATACTTGCCTGTAAATGTAAACTCTTCAAGAGTTCGCTTGATGATTGATACCGATCTAATGGGTTTAATTCCAAGCACTTCTCAATGATATCACAAAGCCCTTTTGAAAGGAGTCTCCTTAGCAATCCACGATTATTTATGCTTGGGATTTCACCCACTGTTGCTTCAAACAAAACAACCCCTAGGCTATAAATGTCTGTTCGTTCATCCATAAGCCACTCTTTGCGTGATTCAGGCAGTCCGCGAATACCTCCGAAACGCCTCCACATAATGTTTTCTACATACTCTACTAGCTGCGGTAAGGCTTTAAGCTGTTCCGGTGCGGCATATTCAAAGGTTATAGCCTCTATAACGGGATCATCTGATTGCCGCTTTGATATGCCAAAATCAATGAGCGACAATTTATTCCCGAGGCTTACCATAAGATTAGATGGTTTAAGGTCAAAGTGAAATACAGGTTGTTCTCTAGTATGTAAATACGCAAGTACTTCTGTAAGTTGACAAGCCCAATCCAGCAACTTAAATTCGGGGATTACCGAAGTGTCCGCCACACTCTCAGTTTTGAGGGCATCAAGAACAGATTGCATAGTTATACCAGGTATATGGCTCTGCACTATAAACAGGCCGTTTTTGCTAATGAAAATATCTATAACTTGTGGTAATGAAGGATGGTTAAGGCTTTTTAGAATGTCTGCCTCTTTGGTCAGCCTACCGATATGGCGAGGCACGTATTTAATAATCCAATCGTTACCAACATTATTTTTACGCGCTAGAAAAACGCGGCCCATTCCACCAGATTCCAATTCGCCCAATAAAGTGTATTGTCCATCCAGTGCAGCTATATCAATATCTTCTACAGATTTAAGCTTCACAGAATAAATCTCACTCAAATCAGGCTGGAAACTAACTTTATTATTTGGCAGTGTGCTCATAGAATGGATGCTTTCATCTGTCAGATCAGTCTGGGCGAAAGTCACAGTATCCCCAACCCCCGATTGCATTGTGGCACCAAGTGCGTCAAATGGCTCTGTTTCCCGTTTAACGATCTCTTTCAAAAGCCTAGTGCTTTTGCGTAAGGCAATTATATAGGTTGTCAGTAGGAAAAATAATGCAGCTGCAACTATACTCGCAATAAATAGGGTTTCTTCATGATACACTGGATGCACCTACTTTGAAAAATCATAAATTCTTAATCATCAATTCTCTTTCACCAATCCGAATTATATCACCGCTAGTGAGCGATACAGTCTCACGATAGCCAAGCCTTCTCTTGGAATTCACATAAGTATAAACGCCTTGTGTTGTAGAAATATGAGTGAGGGTGTATTCGCCATCGCGCTTACTTATTTGAGCATGCTTTCGGCTAATATTCCTATCACTTATGCTATCGAAGCAACAGTCTACTTCGGCACGATCTCTGCCTAACACAAATATATCGCTGTTTATAGGTATTTTGGCCGTCCATCTACCTTTCTCTAGGACATAGAGAATCGCAGTTCTGGAGAGTTTAGCTGTGTCAAAAGTGGATTCATCTTCATTTGTACCGAAGATATTCTGGATAATCTCTTCCATTCTAACTATGCCATCAGATTCAAGGGCATTCAGAACAATCCAGTCGAAGGGGTTCTTCGAATCCAGCTTAGGCATCGCACATTCCTCAAGAATTCCATTGATTAATTTTACGCGGGGTATAAATTCTTTTTCCTCATTAGCCATCATCCATATTATTATCAATGATTTGCGGGTTATTTGCTTTATTTTCCCGTTTTTATCCACTTTTTTGTAGTATATATCAAAGAGGGTAGGACGGCTTGGGGCGTCTTCATACAGCCGTTGCTGTAAATGGCTTAGCTCAGCTTTTCTTAAATCTTTTGGAATACCAATTCTCATCATTTCACATATTTTAGAGAAAGATACATCATCGCGATCATGCTTATTAAGTTCGCCGTTGCCTTGGTTTCGTTTTTTTTCACTGGTATGGTAGCTTATTTCGTTCGAAAGGACTTTATTGAAGAGACATTTGAAATGTCTGTATGCAGTATTGTTGAAATAGCCAAACATATCTTTGTTATCTGTTAATAAACTATGTAACTCATTTTCAGTTAGAAAATCTTCTACTTCTTGTTTAAACATAAACGTAAGGGAGCATTTTTTTTCGCTTTGTACCGGGGTTGGGTTTGCGGAGTTCAGATAGTTATATTTAACTACCAATTGGGTGGCCCTTTCATATGGAACTTTATTTGATAGACAAAAATAATATATTATATCCATGTAATTTCTAAAATGAAACCAATCGTGGCCACATTTCTGCAGAAAATCCTCTGTTTCAAAAATATCCAGCTTTAACGCAAAGCACAATTCTATAGCTTTTTTCCTAGATATGCTTTTGCCCTTCAGCCAATTGGAAAAATTCATTTTGCCAAATTGGATTTTCAGCTCTTTTATATCCGCACTTTTGTAGTCTATAATTTTCTTCAGTTCATCCCCAGTATCTCTAAGTAGAATGTTTTCTTTTACATACTTAAGGGCTTCTTCAAGGCTGTATTCTTGTGCTCTTTGTTCGAGCAAAAGTGTTAAAGCTTTATCCACTAAACCACCTCCATGGAAGGATATTGTAACATTATGTATTATTTATGTCAAGGTAAATGTTAACTGTTTGCTAGCATTTTTTATATCAAACACTACAAACCATCATTGCTCATCAAACAAATGTGATGATTATTCTGACAATCATATTTGCACCCTACTTTATTAATCGTCATTGGTTCCAGTCGCGATTATTGTGATATAATATTGACATGTTTCAGAAGCAGCAGACAAATCTCATTAGTCCGTCATTGCGGGCTTGACCCTCTATAGAAATAAGGAACGAGGTGTTTAGTTAATGTCAAAAAACAATGATCATTCGTTAGCATTAAGTTACTTAAAAACTGGGATCTATTTTAACCCATCAAATGAACGTTTTGTGGAGTCTTTAAGCTCGGAAATTTATGTTGACAAGTCTGAGATTATTGCTTATATGAATGGTGTTTTTAAGACAGAACAAAAATATGTTTGTGTAAGTCGACCGAGACGCTTTGGTAAAACTATGACAGCAAAAATGCTAACTTCCTATTACAGCCAGGGGTGTGATTCTAGTGAATTGTTTGAGAAATTGTCGATTTCGAATTGCGAATCATATTCAGAGCATTTAAATAAGTATGATGTGATTTTCTTAGATATTCAAGAGTTATTGGATAGTTCGAATGATGTAAATGATATGATCAAAAAAATCAAAAGTACGCTTGTAAAAGTAATTTCAATAGCATACTCAAAATTATTTTCTGCTTCTACCAAGGATGATTTAACCGATATATTGCAGAAGTTATATATTTGTACTAGTAAGCCGATAGTATTTATAATTGATGAATGGGATTGTATATTTCGAGAGTATAATACCGACATCCCAGCCCAAAAGAGTTATTTGATTTTTCTGAGATCTCTTCTTAAAAATAAAGATTATGTAGGTTTAGCATATATAACTGGAATTTTGCCTATCAAGAAACGTGGCTCACAATCTGAACTTAATATGTTTGATGAATTTACTATGACTAATCCGGCAAAGCTTGCTAAGTTCGTTGGTTTTACGCATGATGAAGTAATATTTCTTTGCGATAAATATAAAATGGATTATAATGAAATTTCTCGATGGTATGATGGTTACAGGTTTTTAAAGGATAAATCTGTATATAATCCAATGTCTGTAGTTAAAGCTTTATTATCTGAAGCATGTGATAATTATTGGACTAAAACATCAACATACGAAGATTTGCGTATATATTTTGATATGAACTTTAATGGACTAAAAGATATAGTTGTTAAATTATTGAACGGAGACAGAAAAAAGATAGATACTGGTGCTTTCTCTAATGATATGAGTACCCTTAATTCATATGAGGACGTACTTACCTTGCTTATTCATTTAGGATATTTGGGATATGATTTTGAAACGCGTGATGTTTTCATACCTAATAATGAAATATTAGATCAATTTGCGATTGCAATTAAAAATGTAGATTGGAAAGAAACGACTGCAGCTTTAAGGGCATCAGATGACCTTTTGAAAGCTACTTGGCAAGGTGATTACAAGACAGTTGCACAAATGATAGACAGTTTTCACGATGATTCTTCACATTTAAAATACAACGATGAAAATTCCTTAGCTCAAGTTATAGATACAGCGTACTTTAGAACAAAAGATTTTTACACAAAAACTAGGGAGTTGCCTACTGGAAAAGGATTTGCAGATATAGTATACATGCCTAGGCCAAACCATTCCGATAAACCCGCCATGTTAATAGAACTTAAGTGGGACAAATCTGCAGCTACGGCTATTGCACAAATCGAGAGCAAAAATTACTTAAAAGCACTACAGGGTTATAAAGGGAATATTTTATTGATAGGAATTAGTTATGATAAGTCATCGAAGCTCCACGAATGCATAATTAAGCGTGTATAAGGGGCCGGGGCGAGGCAAGCCTCGCCCCTACGTCAGCACTCAAGTAGAAGGGGCAATGTTACTGAAAGCTTCGAGCTGTTTAGCTCCATCCCCCACATCTGCAGTATAGAATAAGGGGGATAGCCCAGTCTTTTTTTTATATTCACGCCCAGTATGTTCTATAAATGCTTCAACTGCATCTTCTTTAACTAAACTTACGGTACACCCACCGAAACCTGCCCCAGTCATTCTCGAGCCTAAAACACCTGGTGCACCCCAAGCACCCTCGGCCATTGCATCCAACTCGGGGCCAGTTACTTCATATAAGTCTCTTAGTGATATATGAGATTGGTTCATCAGCTCTCCAAAAGCTGGTAATTTGCCGGCTTTTAAATATTCAACAGCCAATAGAGTCCTAGCGTTCTCGGCAACCGCATGGGCGGCACGTTTTCGGTCCACATCATTTTTGATGAGCGATTTATTCGCCTCAAACATCTCAACTGTCAATTCACATAGATAATTAATATCGAATCTGTCTCTCAAATCCGAAAGCGCTCTTTCGCACTCACTTCGGCGTGTATTATATTCAGAATCTGCTAGTCCACGGCTCTTATTCGTGTTAGCGATTATCAATTTATGCCCTTCTAATTTGAGTGGTACATACTCATGTTCTATTTTATTACAATCAAGCAAAATCGCATGATCTGTTTTCCCAAAGCCAATCGAATATTGATCCATAATCCCGCAGTTTACACCAACATACTGATTCTCGGCACGTTGGCAAAGCTTCACCATTTCCAAACGATCCATGCCACAATTAAACAAGCTATCAAGAACCACGCCCATCAACAATTCCACACTGGCGGACGAAGACAACCCAGCAGAACCTGGAATATCCCCTTCTATATAAATATCCAAACCGCCAATCACGTAGCCGGCCTCTATAAATCCAACTGCTACGCCTTTCAAATAATTGGCCCATCCATCATTCTCGTTAAATTCCAGATTATTAACATCCACCTCAACTCGTTTATCTATATTACCTGAAGCAAAACGAATTATCGAGTCATCTCTTTTTCTGGCCACAGCATACGTCCCGAAGCTTAGGGCGCATGGAAAAACATATCCACCGTTATAGTCAGTATGCTCACCGATAAGGTTAACGCGGCAAGGGGAAAAAAAGTAAGAGATATTATCTTCAAGTTCGTAAAGTTTTATGAATTGTTTTCTGAGGTTGCTTCTATCCATACCAAAAACCTCCAAAAAATCCGCATTATACAAGCCAAGGTCATTAAGCTAGAGTTTTATAGTTTATAGGTCGGCAGGGGTAACCACCCCGCCCTTCGGGCACCCTCCGAGGGAGGGGAATTAAAGCCTAAACTTTTCAGCTTCTGTTGTTGAAAAATTCCCCTCTTATTGTAGGGATAATTCCCATCCTATGGAGAGGTGCCCCAGTCCAATACCACTGTTAGGTGGGTAAAGCGGCAAGGGCGGGGTGGTTTACCCTGCCGATTCATTAAAGCATATTTCCAAGCTTAATAGGGCATGTTTCAGAAGTAGCAGACAAATCTCGTTAGTCCGTCATTGCGGGCTTGACCCGCAATCCCCTGAGATTGGCTATGTTCAGGGTATCCCGGGTCAAGCCCTGGATGACGATCGTGTCTGCTAAATCGACACATTTTTGAAACACGCCCTTAATAGCGTTACACAAGTGACCAATTATCAAAGGCGGCGGGCTGAGGTTTGCGATGGGGAGGCCTGTCGTGTTTGAGCCGAA
>Ga0123355_10009239_pt1 | contig 14966 bp, 15 predicted proteins | sample TergutEmb28metaG_3_FD_89872 | JGI IMG/M metagenome (GOLD analysis project Ga0123355, IMG submission 89872) | Embiratermes neotenicus P1 segment gut microbial communities from Petit-Saut dam, French Guiana - Emb289 P1 | ecosystem: Host-associated > Arthropoda: Insects > Digestive system > Gut ...
AAGTACAGATATTAGCATTACAGAAACAACATATTCCTGCCAGTTTTAATATGTATTTGGTAATCAATAAGTGTGTAACAGCTGTCAAAGTTTCAAACTTCTCTGGCCATTATCTCCGTAACCTTTCAACTTTGGATATAGGTGTTTTGGGTTATAGCGGTATACTTTAACATAAGGAACACTCTCCCGAAGTCTGGCACATTCCTCCTGGGACACCCTGTATAAAATAAAGTATGTTACCTTACATAAATTGTGTACAAATGTAAGTACAGTATAAAAAGTAGGAAATGAAGCATTATAAGCAATAGCATCCATCTGACTCAAGAGCCAATAATGATACTGAGCAATAAACAAGACTTGGTTGCAATGTTACGTATGTCCCAGCTCTCTCTGGGCCACTGACTCACCTGCCTTCCTATATCCTGCATGCTTTTACAGTACACAATCAACTGTGAATAGAATTTTTAATATTTGTCAATCCAAATCATCTGACATCCAGATTAACTGTGACCGGATCAGCAAAGGTTTACTGTAATATCATCAGATTACATTTTTACACGTGGAAGAAAAAATAGTTATCTGTACTTGGCAATTGTGTATGGAGACAAGAAATACATACCTCTTAACCTTAATGTTATAAATTATGAAACACAAGCAACAACCACAACAAATGAAAGCATGAGTTCAAGCTGACAAAAATTAATTGGCAGCAATCCTACTAACTTTTGCAAAATCATGTGGAGAGCAGGTGCAAAACATTTTAAAGCACATTTAATTTTGAATGCCTATGGTTCTGTTAAGTTTGTTCACATCCAAAGAGCCCCTGAGCAAAGCTGTCTGGAAAACACTGTCCCAGATGCATACTATAAGAATCTAGCAGAGGTACAACAAACAGAGTGCACCAGTGCTTCTGAAACTAGTTTAAGAGAATGCAACTGCACAAAATGAGGGGATAAGTACCCTGAAACACTGTTACTGTTGAAACATATAATTGTTACACGGCACATGACCCAAACCTTTCTCAGTTACCCATGCGATTCAGCAACAACAGGAAAGAAGAGCAAGACCTTTTATTTATGAATTATATTGCGCTCACCAACACTGCAAAATTTAGCTCCAGATGTGCGCGGAAACGGTATGTAGGCATCCTGGAAGCCGCCATATATATTTGAAGGCTCGAGGTATGATGAAGGCTGAGAATGATGCAACCGCGAGAATGGCTTGTTTTCAGATTCATCACTTAAAGCAATCTGCAAGGGCACAATAAATGACAGAATGGCACAGCAAATGAATGGCTTGTTTTCCAATTCATCACTTCAAGCAATTTGTATGGGAAGAATAAATGACAGAATAACTTAAGACAAGACTGATGCTCCTCCTCCCCCATCTATATAAGGCCAATTACACAGAAAACACAGGAATCTTAAAAAAATATACATAACAACAAACTCCATATATATATATACAAAAAGACAACAAGAAGAAATCACATCTGCTGGACTTGTTAAAGTATAACAATTACAAAACTATTATTGAATATATGTTGTTAGTACAGTTCAAAACCAATTCAATTCAATTCAATTCAATTCAATTCAGTACATGTTATAGAGACATAGCAAAATTACAGGCCAAACAATAAATGCACAATCCACATTCACAATTCACATCCCATTAACCCTTTAAATGCCAAGTTAAATCCCATCTGCCATTTGCAAGCATTCTTATGAGCTCACCCTACTCTCCATGTTAGCAGGATAAGGGTTAAAGCAGCAAACTGTCATGAGAGTACTTTATTTCATAGAAACGTTTGGTGTCAACATAAAGGAGAAGGCAATTCAATACCTGACCACACCACAAGTCGTTAACCTTTACAGTCCGTGCATCCTACATATAGGACGGCATTTAAAATCCCCCTGGGCTCGAGCATCCTACATGTAGGACAGCTACAGTCTCAGCCAATTAAATATTTCACTCTTAATGCCATGGGACATTTAAGGAAGCTTACCTCATTCGTAGCACCACACTAGAAGTTTTTACAGCTTCATGCTCTGATTGATTTACCCCTTGATAGAAAACTCCCAGTATCCATTTTTTATATGAGGTTATTTGTACCTACAGCCAGTAAGGATGTATTGGCGACGATGCAAAGCTTATTTTTGCTGCTCTGTTGTTCTGGCTTGTGCGTGACTAACTGTATAGACGGGAGAGTGTATCTACGCAGCACTAGGGTTACAGCGATAATATGGTGACAGGCTGCAATAAGCAGAACTTTATCTGCCATCCTTTTCTTTGTGGGTCCCCACTTACAAAATGACAATATTGCATTTCATTTCTCACACTTTGGGCTCAGTTTACATCCACAGTGTTGCATAGACAGCTTGTTATTCTTCCCAGTAACCATTTGACAGTCGGTGTGTGTGTTGCCATAATGAGTCAACCAAGCAAGAAGCCAAGGTTGCTGCAGCAAAATATGTGAACCGATTGCTGACACTGATTGTGACAAAGCGATAGTATCAAGCGATGTCAGTTCAGTTGAGGGAGGTCCTGAAGGTGTGCCAGGGGTGTCAAAACCTCAACTGCACCACCAAACAGCCAGTTGTCCCAAGTCCAGCAGTTCAATTTCGTGCAGTGCCTCTGACAAAGAGGAAGCTGGTGAGAGTGGGCCAGGTGAACAAACTCAACAGCCAGTAACCCTGCAATGGACACGCCCCTCTTGCCCTCAGAGCAATGTAGCACACACATATACAGGAGGCCCCAAAGGAAAGGACAATGAAGCGTTACACATAAAAGATGGCTCAAGTCCACTTAGCATTTTCCTTCTGTATTTTGCAGAAATTATCACTAAGCTGGTGGTGGAGACTAACAGCTACTATCATGATTACTGGGTGCTGATAAGTCCTTTGCCCGACCAGGAAGGAAACAAGCTCGGAAGCACGTCAGGGACGTGCACGATTTCAACAACATCGAGATGCGAGCTGTCATCATGTTTTTTTCCTGCATGGCAAAGCATAGAAGGAAATTCGCACCATTGTGACAGAAACATTAGCTTGTTTCCCTCCTGGTCAGGCTAAGGACTTATCAGCACCCCTGTACATAAACAGACTTGACGATGGACCGTCTGCTGAACCTGACATTACTGAAGCCGAAACGTTTGTGTTTCTGGCATTGACAATACAGAAGGGACATGGCAGAAGGTAATTTCTGTAATGAGGGAGGAAAAGCCATAAAGCCGCAAATTGTGATGGATTATAACTATCACATGGGCTATGTGGATAAGGGTGACAGAATGGCCAACAGTTACTCCATCAGCTGTCACACACTGAAGTGGACGAAAATACTGTTCTATCATCTGTTAGACCCAGCCATTCTCAACAGCTACATTCTTCATTCCTCATGCGGGGGTAAGAAAATTTCATATACAGATTTTCAATATAACCTCGTGAGGAATATTTTGGCACTTGCTGGACCAGAACAGGGAGTACCAAGGCCATTAGGTAGACCACCTAATGTTGATCACACGTCACTAGCCTCGAAGCCTGCAGCAGCAAACATTGGCCTATCCCACCTGAGACGCAGCTGAGGTGTCACATGTGTAAGGCCAGGGGTGTGACACAAAGTGTTTGTGAAGTGCCATAAGTGTGAAGTGGAACTGTGCGTTAAAAAAAACATGTTTTGAAGATTACCACACAAAGGCATGGTTCTAACTAACTACATCAGGTGTGACCTCCTCAAGAAAACCTGAGGAATCAAACCAATATGTAAGTAAAAGAAACTGATGGGACCTAGTCTGGGTACCAAGGCTAAATTTCTGACCTTTAATAGGACTCAATCCAGGGTTGTGACTGGCCTTCTTATGGGACATAACACCCTGAGGAGACATCTTCACCTACTAGGGCTGCTAGACAGTACATTGTGTAGGAGGTGTGGAGTCAGAGAGGAAACCTCGGCCCACATTCTTTGTGAATGTGAGGCTTTGGCCTTCCTCAGACATGCATATCTGGGCTCCTTTTTCTTGGAGCCGGAGGATATTAAGAGTTTAGGCTTGGGGGGCCCTCTGGAACTTCAGTAAAGTTACGGGGCTCCTATGATTTGATGTGGGGCACAAAGGGCCCATCATTAAAGCCTAGGTGCATTGGGGCTGTGAGGTCCCGAACCCAAATGCTAATCAATCAATCAAACAAGAAACTGAGATTTTTGCATATTATATAATTTTTTTTTTTTGGTCTATTCACGAACTAAAAATTATTACTGCTTTCTTGAACACACACAGAAAAATCTCTCTCTCACTTCCCAAAAAAATGCTGTTTACTCTATTATTTAATTTTGTTTGGTTCCCGTAATATTACGTTTTTGTAAACCACGTGCTAAAATTTAAATACCTAGCAAAAAGGTTAATGAGGATGCTGAACAGGAGTGGCCCCATTGCTAGTGCCACACCAAAAAACACTTCATATGGTGAAAGAAGCAGTCTACAGTAACAGACATGAGATATTTTGTTCATAAAGTAACAGTGACACTAGCTTATGTAAGCTGCTGATAAATGTAGGAGCAGTGCACATGTAACTAAGTTGAACACATTGCTGAAGTCAAAACAGATGGCATCAACCTGTGACTGAGAACAAATTAGCAGTCATAAGTCAATATATTTGACAAGTCTGGAAGTGGTAAATGAGAGGACCACAAAGAAGCACAGGAACCATGTAAGTAAGGATTACTGAAGACAGTTTTAAGGTGGTCAGCAGAAGCCTCTGCAACTTCATGAGGCTGGGAGAGATGGTTTCCATTAATGTCAAGTTCAACAGAATTTTTTTCCTTCTTCCTGAATGATGAAATACATTTCTAAAATTGCACAAAAGTAGTCTTAAAGGTTATTATAAATACTTTTAAGCCAATGAAGCTTGTCAGACCTCATGGCTGCTTACTGACCTGGTCCAAAGTTGATACAAGCTGGCGCAAACATGGCTCAAGGCACGATTTATTTTTTCGCACCCTTTCCTGTGCCGTTTGTTTCAAAACCTAAGAAAAAGAGGAAAACAACTTACGGTAATGTGACACATAAATAAGACAATGTTCTGAAATGCATAAACACAGGAAGTTCATATTATGTTCAAAAACAGATGACAGAAAAAGCCTTACTGAATGACATTAAATATCAAAACTGCAAGTTTAAACAACATAAGGGCAATGGGCAAAACAGAAGAATAAATGCTGTGCAACTTTCTTCAGTAACAGCAAAACAGGTACTGTATTAAAGTATCATTTAAGGTACGCAATGGACATTTCTCAGCATTATGCACTATGTTCTGAACAGTTCTTCTGCAAGTGTAAGCAGTAACAAAACACTTAATGATTTCATAGGTAGATGTACTTTTAACCTATTACCTCCAAATGTTAATTTTTCATGCTGCAGTTCTTTTATCAGTCATCTTGCATGCTTGTGTACATTTCTAAAGCAAGAACAGCCATTCTCTTATTTTATGTTCTTATGTATGTTCACACAAAGTGGCCATTAGCTTTCTACCAGCCTGTCCACGTGAAACAACTTGGTTCCAATATGGTTTTTCATAAATTTTATACTGGAAGTTTTTAATACAATCTGTACAAAAAATTCAAGTTTTGTTAAAATGGGACGAAAATAACAAACACTTTACATGAAAACTCACGAACGTTAATGGTACCAGCTCGCTGTTTGCCATACAGATACAAAAAATACAGCAGAGCCAGCAGGGCCACAGAACCGTTCACGCACATAACATGGTGTCTCACACACACACACACATGCAATCTGTGTGCCAGGTAATTAGGGTAAAAATATATATTCAGAATGTTTAATATTTGTCATTTATGTCTGCAAACATGATATTTGGTGTGTTAGTAGAGTGCGAGTATGCCTATAAATTATGTATGAAACATTGTTTGTAAGTTAACGAGTAAATAATCATTAAACTGGGTGAAAATCTGAGGTTATGACTGTTGAATTTAACACAGACAAAACCAACACAGGCATATAAATAATAAGTTCATCAAAGAAATATTGTGCCAAATAATATCAGCCCCTAAAAATACCAGTACCATTCTGCAACATATTTAGAAGTGGGAATAATGACAAAACTGTGATACCAGTACATAAAATGGTGTGATCACCTGAGAAGAATCCAGGATGCAAAGAACTCAATGCACCTCAATGTTATGTTATAAGAACACGACAAATCTTGTTGGTCTTTCAGACCTTGTTTCAAAAATATCTTCTTTCTCAATCAACCTTAAAAATTTGGGTGTACATTTTTTTCAATTATCTGGCTAAATCATAATTGTTAAAAAACAAGTTCCAAACATTTAGTGGCAACCAAACTAATATTATTATGAATGTAGGTACTAATAAGTTTCTGACCTTCACTCCCCATAGAATGGAATAGAATACAAGAAAGGTAGGCACAGCAGTGACCCATGCACTTCCAACATACTAAATCTTTTGTGCAGCCCTTATGTTCATGCATTTAGCAGCCACAAAATTTAAACTAAGTGCAGTATCCCGCTACCACAGACTTCCTCCAAGTCATCTGATTCATAAAATGTTGATCCAGGTGCCTGAACTTCACTGAGGCCAAAGCCACACAATCACAAACAAAAAGTGAGGCCATTTCAGATGCCTGTTTGCACCTGTCACACTTAGGACTATCTACCAGGGCCCAGTCTGTGTCATGTCCTTTTAAATGACAGTGTCCTGTTAGCAGTCCCATCCTTGTTCATAGTTTGTTTCTACTCAAGTTGAGTAATTCTAATGCTTTTTTTTTTGGCAAAGGATCTCTTAAGAAAACCCTTGGCTTGCTTTTGTCCATGAATAGACTGCCAATATTCCTCATGATTCTTCATGCCCCATACTTCAATGGATGTAGATGTCTACTAAACAATGAGGACCACAACTTCTTTGCATTCTATATACAACACGAACAGCAAATTATGTATGACTGTTTAACTAAAAAGCATGGAGAAATATGAATTTGTGGCTGTGTTCAATACTTGCACTACTGCCCAAATTGATCAACGTTACATCTGTGCCAGCAATAATGAACATCCACACCTTAATCACAGATGTACAACTATAATACAACACATTTCAAAACTATGCCCTGAAACTAACACACACTTCACACTGCTGTTCACAAAACTGTATAGCGCCATCTTGCCCATCCCCTTGCACGGTATCAACAGCATGGTTTTCTCCTGGTATATGAACTTCACTATGTGAATAACCTACATTTTATGCCATCAGAATGGATAAAATTCTTTAAACTGTACAATATTCAAGAAGCAGCAATATTTTAAAATAAAAGAAAATTACCTTAAGTAATTTTGCCATTTTGTTGTTATCAATAGATGTTCCCTGGGCAAACTGGAATGTGGGTGCAGCATTGTAAGGATAACTTGGAGGAAAATTAACTTGAAGGATAACAATATGTGCATTTGTTGTGGCAGTAACCGTGCAACTTCGTGCGACTGCATCCATCTGTTGGAGATAAAGACAACCTTAATATGATATGGGTCTATAAACAACATTTGAGCCTTAGTTAGAAACACAAATGTACAATACTCCTGTGCAATACTGGAACTCATGCCCTTCATACAGTATCCTCAAACCAACAGCCCAATTGCAGTGGTCAGACCAATCCTGAAAGCATGAATAAACCCTTCTTCTGAAACGCTCTCAGAACCCACACTGTGTTGCCAACAATAAAATACAGTCCAGATTACCTGACTAAATGGGATGGAAGGATCATTAGATATCCATAAATGTTGGATAATACAGAATAATGAAAAATACAAGGGTAAATACCAACTAAATGTGTAACTCAATTCCCTATTACATTACAAAGAAAATACAATGACATATCAAATAAAAAGGTCTCAGTAAAAAAAAAAACAGTATTTCACATACTGTAAATTTGTATATGAAAGTTTATTTTTTGAAGAAATGAGTAATCAATGTTTTTTTCCACGGTGCCTCCCTTCCTTTTGCATCAAGGTCACACCAGCTTCAGAGCAGTAGTATGTGTGCAGTAAGTCACAACTCTTTGCTGTTCAAAGAAAGCATTTATGGTCTCAATATTCTTCAATCTCGCACTATAACTCATTCTATTAACTTTTTCTACGCCATCACTATTTTCTAAATGGTCGTTGCAGCATGACTCACAAGATTTACTATACTGCTGTCAGCCAGCTGCTGTGGTTTTGATTCATCTTCTCCTGAATTCTGTTACTATTCACACTTTCATAGCCTAGCACGATTTTAATAAAGAAGGAAGATCTTCACACTTTTCTTCTACTGTTTCCTCAACAGTTTACTGCCAATTAGTTTTTATTCTTCTCCAAGTAACTCTCTCCATGAACACTTCAGTATTTTTTGCGCCAATTTCTCCCAAGCCTAAGCTGCTCAATAAACGTCTTTCAGGTCATTTCCTCAAATGTCCTAAAATTTCCCGTCATTCATCAACAACTTCTATATATGCTTGATAGAAGTGTATGTTGATATTTCAATGTTTCAATGGCACATAGGTCCATTGGTTGACACATTGTGGTAACACCTGGTGGCAGAAAAAGTCTTTATTTTCCCACTCTTTAGTTCCTTTTCATTAGACTGAGAAGGAATATTGTCAATGAAAACAAATGCTTTCCTTTCAATGGTTTTTACTTTAAAAACACTTCTGCTGAAAGGACAAACCCAACAGAAAGAGACACCGCCAATCCTCATAAGTCCAAGCGTACTTATGCACAGTTGTGGCTATTATGCCAAACTGCAAGTGCAGAGCACACTACATTTTTGAAGGCACAAAGTTGTCTGGATTTTTCAAGAAAAACACACCTTAATTTAATCGTTACAAGAGGTATTAAAGCAGGCAAGAATCACCACTCATTCTTTACTTCTGTCATAGCTAGAATGTAATGTTTCTTCAAGGTAAGCCAGAATATTTGATAGAAGCAGTTTAAAAGTTAGATGGTTTCATCATAGCTGTAGAGCTGCTATGGAGATAAAATTTCATTCTTTGTGGTCCACTAAACTCCAAAAATGATTCAAAAATCTGCCAATACTTTTTTCTTCATAGAAGTTGAGCTGTGTCACTTCATAATGTTTTCTCCTTTTATCTATCCACCCTGTACTACGTGTGATGCCTGATTCTACTACACTAACTCTTCCTGAAAGATCAGAACTTTTTCCTTCGTAAAAGAGGTAAAGTCATTTGGTGGATTTTTAACTCACTGTTATATGAATCAAACAACTGCAGCTTCCCTCATCTTTCAAGTCCATATTTTTCATATTCTTCATTTCTTCCCTTCTTTTTCCTTTCATTTGAAGCTCTGTCAGAACACAATTTTCAACATTGCTTCTTTCCTCTCCCAATCACTAAAAGATATATAACCAACAACATATTCTTCTACTACATTTTCCAGTTTCAACTTTACACGGTCTTCATCTTCTTCTTCCATGCTAATAACCACTTTCTTTCATTTGACACATTAATGACAAAACAATTACTTTATTTAGAAATTGGTAACTTCAACCATGCACCTGCAGCACAACTGTGGAACTTCCAACATGTCACTGAGGCACAAGAACATCCTTGTAATCAAAACACACACAATGTGAATAAACAAAATATACACAACAAACAATGGAAACACATAAGGAATGATAATTAAAATGCAGACATATGAACATACTGGAAAGATCAATTCATAATGATGACTGCATGATAAAATAAAATGAATGTTGCAAATAATGTTGGTAATGTAATACAGTGTTTTGACAACATTCTGATAACATGGAATGTCAGGTAAGTGTGATCTACTGTATTTATATTCTTATATCACTTCCTTCAATTCATCTTTCAGCTTAAAGAGGCAGGTATTACAAGTGGTCAAATCAAGGAAACAGAGAGAATAAGATGTCATGTGAATGCTGTGTTTAGTTGAATATCCAAATATGCAGTAAGCAGTATGGAACATGCAATACAATGACAGAGTCATATGCCACTTTTCCATGTTTATAAAGAAACATACAGTCACTTTCACAGAGCACAAACCCCATCATGCTACATCACCAAGGTGATATACTTACACATTATAAGTCATTCTAAAAAACCTGTATTAAACTAAATTGATTTTACAATTTTTCACACTGTGCAGCTTTCCATATGAACAATCTGTAAAATCACCTAAATTTGACTCGACATGTCAATGCAAGGCTTGTAACCATACTTGTTTTGGCCCATTTGACATCACATGTGTTGCTACCAGTTGGTGTTACAAGCTGTAATATGCAGTTTGTAAAACTGTATATAAATATATATTATATAATATAAACTAAACCAAGTTAATCTAACATACTTGAGAAACGTAAAAACACATAACCTGGCTCTAACATAAAGCTGTGTGGCATGGTACCTGATAATAATCATATACTTCTCATACAGTGCCTCTATCATTTCAATATTTCCCATAACTACACATAACTCAGTATAATAATTACATCACAATAGAGTTCACATATCCCAGGCAGTCAGTACCTCTCTATGTGAAAAGGGACTATAATTATCATGAGAAATCACCGCATCCTATCTTAAAGTGTAAATGAAGTGACTCCAACAGAGCTAAGCCCTATGCCACAAAAAAATAACTATTCATATAATCTTACACATGGCATTACATACTCAATACACAATACACAAAGGCATGGAAGCCTTTGGTTTCTAGGAGGAGTCTAAAACCTGAGACATTAAACAATGTAGTAATGCAGCAAGGATAATCTTACCACATCCATCTGAACATTCGGCATATTCACATTGATGAGTGAGAATTCCTGTTGGAGCGTTTTTGGCTGAGTGGGAGAAGGATTCACTTCCCTCTCTAATGAATTTCCAAGGCTTGCATCAGTGCCCTCATCCAATATCAGACTGTTTGACATGTCTGACATACCTGATCCATTTTCTAGAGTCAAATCTTGAAGGGGATGTGTCAGTGCTTGTTCCAAAACTGAAAAATTATTTAAGGATGAGAACTTGAAGTCTGGTGAAAGGCAGCAACAAAATTTCTATGAAAAATTTCAGAATGATTTTGCACAATCACAAAAGTTTATTACAGATCACAGCTAAACCCAGCTAATATCAGAGAGATTCAATACATGCAGAACATACAGTTAGACAATTTTTCTTGCAAAAATTAATGTAAGAGGTGAAGATGCATTCATATTCTAGTTTCCAGTAACACAGCAATGTCACTTGGCACTGCCTTGACACAGGAACTAAGGATAAAGAGCAGGTTCAATAACACACTACTGACTAGCATGGAAACAGAATACAAATCCGTGGCCATTCTAACATAGAGTAGAGGGGGTTATATTGCAAATATAAGAAGCATAAGTTTTAAAATGCAGAATTTTACATTCTTGCAGCAGTGATACTGAACATTCAAAACTTCTTAGATGTTACACTGTAATGACTGGTTGTTAGCAACATTTTTAAAGATTGTTGTTCTTTTCGAGCAACTGCTTCAGCCTGAAGATAAAGACACTATCAGCCTTCAGAAAATCAGCAACTGTTTACCACTTAACACCGTGTAATATCCTGGAATATTTGAAATTTCCAGCTTTAAAAGCATTTAAGTTTTACACATTACAAATAATAATCAAATAAAAGGGAGTGGCCATATTTAGCCCTGAATCAAAGAATCAACTTACGTAGGTCCGACTGTTAAACATTCTATGGAAAAACCATGTTTCTTACCTTACACATTCTACATGTTCAACAATATATATTGGAAGCAAATGTAAAGTAGTGCAAAACATGCCATTACTCTTTCACGAACTCGAAAATGAAAGAATGTTACATGAAGGAACACTATGTAGGTATACTGGCAATGTATTGTAAACAGAAATGTACTTGTTACATTTAATGTTATATACTCTTGTCTCAGAAGAAGTTGTGGGGATTTAAATAAATGTTTACAGGAATTTCCTGGGGGGGGGGGAAGTAAAAGTTGATTGTGCATAATGACATAATTTTAGGGCAAATTAATAAAACATAGTGATACGGGTAGTAGCCATAGCATTGGCTATAAAAAGGTAGAGTTGCAGAGCTAGCATATACAGTTACTTTAGCTTCCTCTCCATTTAGAGACACAATGTTCTATGAATTACAGGGATGACTTAGCACACACTGGAAATGGCCATGTCAAATGGACGTCTGACAAAATACAGGGTAATATACATCGAAGTTCTTAGGCAGAAATACCAATTTAGACAGATTTTTACCGAATAACCACCTTTTAAAAAAGGAATCTCCTAATAACTTAAAAAAAGCAATCTAAACTAAGAAGTTATGGATGAAACTCTAATTGGCAGGCACTTCTGTCACTTCCATTATTTACCAACAGATGTATAAACACAACAAACAAATCTTATGAACAACAAAGCTGGTGTGCATTTTGTACAAATTTAACACTATGCATAAACAATTTGCTGTTGAAAGACAACAATGCATTCTGTGAGTGCTGTTGAGTTACATGTCACTGTCAACTATATAGAAATGCTGTGTGTTACACAACAATGTTGTCATGGTAAATTTGTTAACAGCAACAATGCAAATTTTACGTAACAGTTTTTGAAAGAAATTATATTATAATTAATTTGCACTCAAATGTTACATATAAATGCTACAGTGAAGCAAAGGAATGTCTGCTTGCTTATGGCCATTTTTAGACATAAAATTTGGCCAAACAGATAGTAATGACATGTACATAGTTGTACAGTTTCTCAGTTTTACTGTTGCCATAAATACTTTATGAGATCAGACAGAATTAATTAATTAATTATGTAGCAATATGTATTACATATAAGGAGCGTGTGTCTGTGTTCTGGATTCAGTTATTCAGCAAGCAAATCGCACCTTTTCTGCGCCATGTTACACTGTCATGTGTGGCCTGTCTGGAGGTACTACATTTGTCCACATTACCTTACAAACAGCACGATTTTCAGAAAAAAATGTACTCGATATAAAATGTGTGTTTGACTTTCTCTACAACTTTGTCTGAAACACACTTCTAATTCTATGAACAATTAAGTGAGATGCTATCATAAATGTATAATGGTTTTCAAGAAAATTACTCATTATTCTTGTCAGAGTTCAATAAAAATTGGATTTTCTCAACAGGCTTTCAAAAAACCTATACATATCATATTTTATGAAAATCCACCCACTGGGAGGCGAGTTGTTCCACATGGACAGATGGGCAAATAGACATGACAAAACTAACAGTCACTTTCCAAAACTCTGTGAACATGCCTAAAAACTAGATATAAAATTTTACCAAGAAAAATCTTATGAGTCCCAAATGTAACAGAATTGAGAAATGAAATAACGGAAGGTATAAAAAGCAATCCCATTACAGGCCTGGACAGGTCCTGAGGTTCCAGGAAGTTGAGGCTCCCAGAATTCAAGAAAATCGGTACATGAAGGTGGTAAGGTTGTAAGACCTATGCACCGGCTGCATTTACCCCGAGGAAGTATTCCTGGTACTCATTTCTGTTAGAGTCCAAGTTGACCCCAGGGCCATAGTGCGGCCGGAAGGATTATGTAAATGAAAAATTTCAATGACACCAGGGGTATAGAACCCATGACCTTCCGACTTGTAGCGCAGTGCCTCAACCAAATGCACTACGGCGTGCCCCATCAGAGGGTATAAGTCAACTCAAAACAACAAACGAAATGATGCCCAGCTACCCAGAAAATGAAGGATGCCCAATAATAAGTCATGAAAAAACTAGGACAATTTATTAATAAGCAGCCTAAGAACTCATTTACACATTAATCACAAAAAAAAAAAATAAACAAATACATAAATGCAAAAACTGTTACCACTGTATCCCCTAAACGAAGCAGAAAGTAAATTAAAAAGCATACTTGCAAGAAACATACCTAGTGAGTCAAGTTCAGGGTACAAAATATCATTCAGTGAGATGCCACCAATAATCAATGAATTAGAAACATATATAATACATGAATGGTAAAACACAATCTACATCTATAACTTGTGTGTCTGAAGAACACATAAGCTTTATGTGAATGTTGCTTAATTTCTGGCAGCAGAAAACATTCCTGTGCTATACTCTCCACACACCTATGGTTGTTCTAACAGTTGTGGCATCTTCCGCATCTTGCGAATCCAGTGAATGGTCAACATCTCGTTCATGTCCACAAAGCTCCATGAAAAAATCAGACACCAAACATCAATCCATGTACGTTACAACATAAGTCACAATGCAGCCACTACTTTATTCCACAATAATATTAATATATTGCAAGATTTTAGGCCCTCACGGCAATGTTGATGAAGATTCAAGTATTCTGCACTGTCATGCTCTATTGACTGGTACATAGTTACTGACGTTTCAGAGGAACATGGATACTAAAGTCAATCTCAATTCACTTTCCTTCACATTCCACTCAGACACTGCCAAGTGCTCAGCACTCACATTCCCATTGGCTCAGAATCCCAAATTGCCTGAATCTACCTAATGTACCCATTTCTTGGCACAAACACTCGCCTTAGACTACTTCACCCTGAAGATGAAGGCACTCCTGAGATATCAACAACTATTCACAAGTTGAAATGATGTAACACAGCAGCAAACTTAAAAAATCATATTCATATATATCATCAAACTTGAATACCTTTTGTAGAAATGGTTCAATTCTCCATATTCGAAGACTCTGATCCTTTGACCATGTTATTAACTCATAATCCAAAGTATCTGAAACAATTTTCACAATGCAGGTCACCACATAATGACTGTAAAATTAATTTAATGTGGAAAGATTTTGCAATGCTCTGAAATGTGTAAACTCTAATGACAATTGTCAAAAAAAAATCACTTAAGCCAACAACAACAACAACAACAACAACAACAACAACAA
>Ga0123355_10009240_pt1 | contig 14965 bp, 8 predicted proteins | sample TergutEmb28metaG_3_FD_89872 | JGI IMG/M metagenome (GOLD analysis project Ga0123355, IMG submission 89872) | Embiratermes neotenicus P1 segment gut microbial communities from Petit-Saut dam, French Guiana - Emb289 P1 | ecosystem: Host-associated > Arthropoda: Insects > Digestive system > Gut ...
AAAGAAATTCGTTTGTGTTGTTGGTTTTGCGTGGATTTTTTGTTTTTTTTTTGGGGGCGGGGGGGGGGGGGGGGGGAAACTACTTACTTACCTTACCCACCTCCAAACAGAATTCCACATTCCCTGCTTAACCCCTTGAAGACTAACATCACTTCACAATATTTATAAGAATTGAGTTTGTGCTTCACATAAAGCGCAGTTTGCTGGCATTAGAAAGACCAATCAGTGAGTGCTGTATAGGGAAATACTCACGGTATATTGTAAGAATCATCATAAAAAGATATGTATTTATTGAAGACCTTTCGCCGCAGTATTTCAGGACGATAAATTGAATGTTGCTAGTGTGAACCCTCGGTAGACTTTCGCATGACTGCGATTTTGTTTTTAGTAGTAATAAACTAAGACTGACAGCTAATGGTATAATATGATTAGCAAGTTTAAAGAGGACTCTGCAGATGGTACAAAATCGACTGGTAAAGAGATATACATGGTCTGGTACATCATAAACCTGTCTTGTCAGAGAAAGAGAAGTTTGTTGAAAAAAATTATATAGATGACCGTTATTTGAATCCTATTCCAGTTGAATAGGACGCAAGAATTATATCTGCCATACAGCGACGTGCGTAAAGGGGAAATGATGGTTCTTGTGAGAACAATGTGCATGTACAAGAAGCAAGAATTGTACCTTTTACGAAGCTATGTTCATATAGTGGAAGCAGTGGATTTTGTGAGAACAGTACTTAGGCCCAAAAACTGGCCCGTTAGTTCTGTCTTGTAGAAGCAGGCATTCGACTCGCTTGCGACCTTCATACTTATTACGTAAGAGATAGGCTGCTCGTCTGCCATCTGTACAAAGTGCTCTGAAATTAGGCACGGAATCAGGGAGGTAGGCACGTGTACTTCGTGTATGTAACTGCAGGCCATTAGTTATTAGAGCACGGATTGCATTGTCATCTGTCCGAATTCGGCGCACGACATTCTGAGCTGCTTTCTTATTACGAAATAGTGATTTTAGGCGCGTTCGCAAAACTGCGAAAAGCGACTATTAGCTTCGTCATGCCCGTCCGTCTGTCCGCATAGAACTCGGCTTCCACTTGACGGATTTTCATGAAAATTGATATTTGAGTATTTTTTTTAAAAACTGTCAACAAAATTGAGGTTTCATTAAAATCTGACAAAAATAACAGGCACTTTACATGAAGGCCGCTAGACATTTTTGATTATACCCCGTTCATTTTTTTTTTCGAACGAGAACTGTTGCAGGCAAAACTGTAGAGAAAATCAAAATACACATTTCGTGTTTGTTAACTCTTTATATCCGAAAATCGTGCCGTTTATGAGATAGTGTGGAAAAATTTTGTAGAGCCGGATAGGGCACAGATGACAATATGGCGTATGCCCTTTGCATCCTGCATACCTAATGCTACTAGCACACACTCATAATATATTATACTTCATGCTTTACCACTGCAACACTGGGTTGCACGAACGCGCCTTAATATCACGCTATATGTATTGCCTGTCTAGTTTTGGAGATAAGTTCAGGACATTCACTTGTGAGGGAAAGGACAGACGCGCCTTTCTAATTGCAGCTTGTGTTCTGGCGGGCACACAACGCACAAACATATACAGTAATCCTTTTTAAGTCGCAGTTGCATTTCCTGCAAAACATTTCGGCGAGACATGCTGTCTCTGTCTTCAGAGAAGCAGTAATTTATACCCACCAGACTACATCGGTTCATAGCCTGGAACACTGTAATATCAATATTGGCCCCGCCTGTTAAACTTCCAACTTCAAGCAAATCAGATTGATTTTAATGTTGCCGTATAACTGAAATCAACATTTCGGTTTATATGTGTATAATGTATTATATACCGTCAGTACACAACAATTTATCGGTACAGTGATATAATATAAACAATAAGGTCATATTATGGCTACATGTTTTACCGTAAACGCTCATCTTCAGACCAATAAAGAACATTTTTTAAGGTACAATAAAGTAGCGCTCAATGGGATCCCGTTTCGTTTAAGTAAGAGTTAAAATAATGTATGATGAAATTCCTATTTATAATTAAATCAATTAAATAGGAATTTCATCATACATTATTTTAACTCTTACTGTAAACGAAATGGGATCCCACTGAGTGCTACTTTATTGTACCTTAAAAAAATTCTTTATTGACCTGAAGATGGCCGTTTACGGTCGAAACATGTAGCCGTAATGTGACCTGTTTTATATATTATATCACTGTACTGATATATTGTTGTGTACTGACCGTATATAATACATTACACAAATTTGTTAATACACAACGGGATGGCTTCTGTCATGTTTCGGTTTATATTTACCCACACTTGGATGTTTGTAACCACCTGCCAGACAGTTGTAGAAATATTCGATGTCGAGTGCATTTCTTGGTTATTGAAGCCTTGTTAAGTTGAGAGGACAGGAGATAAATTGCAGTGTTGCCTGTGCAAAGCGTGATAACTGAGTTGAGAACTCAGCGTCTGTTTCAGTTGAGGGCCACTTCTTGCAGACTAAGCAAAGTGTGGACCAAAAGAGACTCTAGGTCTGTAGATACTGTAAAATCTGAGAAGACCATGTTCGAGTTTCCTTTTTCAGTTTGAAGTTAGTCTACGTAGTGTCTAAAAGTTCAGTTCGTACAGCCTATGACCCTTCGTATCAGAACTACATTGATCGGTGTTTGCAATGAAAGTTTTCGTGTCAAGCGTTCCTCTGTGTTACTTTCATAGGGCAAATTCTATTTTATGTTGAGAAGGGGCGGAGAGAATAAATTTAAATTTTTGTATTTCGTTTGGTCTAAGTAAGCCCGCAGTGCGTTGGCAGTTGTGAATAACTACCGTTCAGTCGACTTTAAAACTCACTGACCAATCTGACATTCTGAGGACCGTGCATCGTGATATATTCGTATAATAGAAGCCAACAAGATGCACTGTTTCTCAACTTTATTTTGATATACAACTCTACATGTTTCGGACAGACTTACTGTCCATCATCAAGAGTCTTGATACCGTGTTCACCACAACTGGTATTTGTCATACTCTTCTTGTTGACTGGCAGACAGTCAACATAAATAGTATGACAAATACCAGTTGCTGTGAATACAGTTTCAAGACTTTTGATGATGGAGAGAAATTCTGTCCGAAACGTGTAGAGTTGTATATAAAAATAAAGTTGAGAAATAGTCCATCTTGTTGGCTTCTATTATACGATTCACTGACCAATGTTTATTCGTGAACGATCAGCTTCACGTTTGGGAGACCTGACCAGGAATGAAACCATAACAATAAAACGTAATCGAAAGAAGAAGTGTGTGTTGATGTAAACCGGGCTCAAAGTTTTTTGTGAACACGCTAATGAACGTTTCTTCCCTACTATGAGAAAACTTCATGGCCAACTAATCTTAAAAATATAGATACTGCATCTTGTTCTGCGCAATTATGTATAAAGCCAGTTGTTAACAAAATTATTATGCCCACCGTTTAATTATTTGTACAAGTATATGTCAGAAACCAGCATTTACCTGGCTGACACTGACATATGGTGAGACCAGCTGGGAGATATCATTAGTGCGAAATGAACACAGTTTGTTCCACAACAGTGTTGTTTTGTGGCTTTTGTTAGCATTCTCGGTGTGCACTGTTTTATATCTGTTTCGCTGCTTCACCATTGGTATCTGTTACTGGATCTTAAGAGGAAGATTTCATCCGCAAACATAAAATATAATTATTCTTTAGACACTTATGCACCACAAACGAGCATCTTCACAAACTCCCTGTTGATTCTGTTCAAGGATGATGTCAACCGATTCACTAGCCTTCACGGAGTTTGAAGAAGGAATTACATTCGATGCGGATGACCCGGATTTTGTCAACTCCAACATTTCGACGAGCTCCGACACCAGCACCACCAAAGCAACAAGTAACAAGAACAAGAGCTGTTCCCTGGAGGCTTTCGGTGAGTAGATCTCGTTATGTTCAAACTATTGGCCCCATAATTTAAGTTTTGAAGTAAGGCACTTGTAAACCATGCACGTATCAGAATGCAACATGTGTTGATGCACACTGCCAGAATGTCGCAGATCTCCGTTAAGTAGATACGAAATGTTAATTGTGGGGTTAGATGGATACGACCGTAAAAAATGTCTTCCTTCCACCAACGAATGCATGAAAATATAATGTTAGAGATATGTGGTGGTCCGTCAGAAATGTACTGGTGAATGACACGTAAAAGATTAATGCTTCCCTGCAAATACAGCTAGGCTGTGACGTCGGTGCTGTGTTATGATTCCTCACATTCCTCTTACCATTTACTTTCACATGTGCAGTCTAGAGGCCCCTGACGTGTGCAGAATGTTCACAGTAGGAATTCGGCGTTTTAGAGTCCTGTATTTTCGTAATCACAACACACTAGTGAATGTTATTAAAAATTAATTTTTTTTTGTGTGAAACTTGAGGTTCTGACAGCAGTGACTATGAAGATTATACTGTCTTCCTGTATGCGCCGTCGTTAGAAAGTAAATGGGCATTCGCATGCACACACACTCACACCCAGAATTCGCATTAGTGAAGTTTCACGTGTTCACCTACTTTATTGCGACAGATAGTGCGACGATAGCCAGTCTCACCTAAAAACTAACGGCCTAATAAACTTCACTGTATGAACCCCAGAAGGGAAAGTCAAGGGGATCTTAAATTCGAGACCTAGTAGGCTATGAACTATAGCATAAAAAAATGTAGACACTTTTCTTGTGGACCAATTTGATCAAACTTTCTGAAAGATGGGAGGTGTGTGATTTTCTTGGAAGACTTCTAGTTGCAGGGAACCGAAGTGTATGAAGATCCTTGATACGTGTTATTGCATCCTCAGGCGGTTTAGACAATGTCGTCATATGCCTATCGCATTACAGTAGGTATGTGCACATGGGGGACTGACTACAAACTCTGAAAATGTGCCCTCATTTCATTTTTCTTTTAACTCTATCATGTATCATTACTGCGTAAATACAACACTTTCAACATCCCATCATATTTTGTGGACGTTATACTAGTTTAGGCCTCACAATGCACTTTTTACTGTGCGCGGTCCTTTTCAGAACTTTGTCATCAGGACAGAGGACTGTTTTCCGCCAAATCTTCAGGCATTCTTTCCTTGTGGGCCGGGCATGGCTGAGTTGCAAGTAGGACAATAACTTCAGTGCCCAGGGGTAAACGAATATGTTTTGTTTTCGATTGGTTGCAAATTAATAACTGAACGGAGAACGAAGTTTATGTAGGTCCACGTCCATTTGTATTTTCAGATTAACAGAGACATGAACAGATGAGTAGGTTCCGAATACCGGTTCTGTGCTTCTCAGCATCCTTGATAGAGCTTTTCTTTATCACACAGACTGTTACTCATCTGATGAAGAAATTCACTGTTGTCCGTATATTAAATGATTGCATTTCAACTGCAACAATTTTATAGTCTATTGTCGAAAGAAATACGAAGGCAATGAACGACTTGTAAGTAGGTAGGTGTTTAAAAGGATGGTGTCGTGGTCTGTTTGATGGTACTGTCCACGCATTCGTCAGGAGAGACGAACGAATGATCAAGGTGTCCCTGTACACGCTGTAAAGGCATATAGGGGGAGTAGGGGTATAGCTGCACGCATTCTTAACCTCAGCACAAGTTGGAGGTGGGTGTTCAACCTCGCGCCCCGGTACCCATGAAATAGGTTGCTGGGTGGGCCCAAGAGCTTGTCTGAACGGTTTCTGAGAAGACAAAAGTGCTTACCCATGCCGGGAGTAGAAACTTGGACCGTCCAGTTTGTAGCTATTCGGAGACGAAGAAACACAGGAGTAAAATATAAGGTAAACCGGCCCAGATACCACCTCCTCCCGAATAAACGCGTAACACGTGACTGCTGTATCATCTGCTGTAGCCGGAGATACCATTAGTTGTTGCTTCTTGTTATGCGTATCCGTAATTCTAGTGTGAACAGAGCTAAACGCAGAGATAAGAAGATGCATTGTGGACTAGACGGACCCACACTACAGAAGTTTGGAACTTCTACATCCTACTGTACGTGCGTGGAAGACAAACTTGTCTGACACGTGGTTGGCCATCGTCAGGAGACATTTGTCATGTCATTCGCAGTCCCTGTGTATGGAGTTCAGGAAAAAGAGAAAATAAAACTCGTTTTCTGTAGTTAAAGTCGCTCCGAACTGTAGAGGCTTGTCTGGATGTTTGAAATTCCATCGAAAAGTGATACAACAAGTGAAAGATGTAAGAGTTCTTAAATTGGGTTATTTTTTGTCTCCGTCTGAATTCCAACACAATATTCTGTTAGGAGAAAGGAAGCGCTAGTGTTATTAGCTCGCTCTTTGTTTAACAGTGCATCACATACTGAACTGAATCGTTAACGGTATAAAAGCCTGGTCCAGCTGCAGGGCCGTAATTATCTGACCTGTGAAATGTCCTTAGTCTTGCAATCGCAGAATGATGATGATGGATCAGTTTAATGCGGTGTTGGTGGATAGCCACCTAGCCAGTCTCTAAATCTTTGTGGCACTCACTTTATTTGTTTGCTTATTTAGCGACGTTTTGTTAATTAATACAGCTATAAGCCAATCCATCGACGGGACTGACAGGTTGCTAACCAGGTAATTAAGTTGATGAGCTTTTAGCAGGAGACTTCATCGGCCTGTTTTAAGGCGTAACAGATTTTCTACCGGGTGAGGCCAAAGGAAATAATGAAAGACAGTCTACGTAGGCCTAGAATCTAACTACCACCCTCTAGAGTATAAAAAATTTTCTTCATTACCTTACAAGTATTCTGGAGCTTGTCGATTGAGGATTCTTTTTATACGTGTCATGACATGGTACTGGACAGGGGGAAAGGAGAGAATTCTCTCAAGTCCCATTATGACCTGAACGGACATGATATTAAATTATAACAAGTAATGTAATCTGTGGGAGAAAGTAATTATCTCTACGAATACTGAGACTGATTAGTGGGAAATTAATAGAAGAAGGGGGAAGAACAGCGCCAAAGTGACGAAGTAGGCTATAATAAATTGTGAGGCAATTCAAAAAGCCGCAGACATACCAAAGGCACCAAACGAACTCATGTATACTAGACACCACTATTGTTTTACATTCGCGAGGAGATTTTAATTATCTCGGAGGGGATTATCCGATTTCCTTATGTCAACTCAGACGAATGATAAGATTACGCGTAAAAGAGAAAACCCGATCTTCGTGCCGCAGAATTCATCTTGTTATAACATTTATTCAGAATTATCTTACTGTTATATTATTTAGTGACGCTGTTTGAATGTAAAAATTTTATAGTGTTTTACAACGTAGAAAGGTTATAAAGAATGACGCTTAGGGAAAAATTGGGAAGGAGGTGTTAGTGGCTCTTTCAAAGGTACTTTACAGGCGTTTTATTTGAGGTACTTAGTACGTTCTGAAGTCAAATGTAGAGTATTACCGCTTCACGAAGGTTTGCAATTTTGTTAAATATTTGATAAAGTAGTTCATACAGCGTCGTTGATGTGCACATAATGGTAATTCCTTTTACTTTTAATGTTGCTCCATAAGTAGGGATAGCTGTGTCATATTTTATTAAATAGGTTATCAATACATGGCGAAGGCTGAGAGCTTTTTTATCGAATATTTCGGCTGTGATTTTCACCTGTAAGATTTTCATAACAGATCGAAGACAGTATATCAGAATTAAATCTTAGTTTTAAAATGGATTGGTAGGAAATGTGATGAAATGCGTTGATCGAATTCTGTACAGCTGCTTCCTGATAGCGGTCATCAGTTACGGAGAGCTTCGTGTTAGCGATAGAGGCAAAGCTGAATAGTAAATCGAAAATGTAGGTTATAGTTACATGTAGGGATCCGAATCAAGACATAGCAAAAATTTAATGCCCTTTTTCTATGAGTAATTGTCATTTAAGTAACACATCAACAAACACACATATGTAGTCTTTTATAATCTAAAATTTACATTCAAATACTTAAAGCGCTACCACATATTTCGATCATACGATCATCCTCAGGGAGCATACTTTGTTCCTTGCTAAATTTACAGTTTAAAATATTCAGTTATAACTGAGTGTTTTAAACTGTAACTTTAGCAAGGAACAAAGTATGCTCCCTGAGGATGATCGTATGATCGAAACATGTAGGAGCATTTTACGTGTTTTAATGTAAATTTTAGATTATAAAAGACTATATATGTGCATTTGTTGATGTGTTACTTAAATAAACTACAAAATGTACGTTGCAGCGATAAAGACAATAATCCTCAGTTTGTGCACCTCACGTTGTGTTAGGACGGTTACATTAAGGAGATTCAGGCGGGCAGTATTTAATGTATGCAGCATCGTATGAGGAGGAGAAGGAACGAACACAAAGCTTTTAGTGGAGAACCTCAAGGGAGGAGACAACTTCGAAAAGCTAGGCCTAGATTGGAGAATGGCATTAGAATTCGCCTTAAAATAGTAGGTCCTATGTGATGTTCGTACAAGCTTATTCATTTTTCTGATGGTACGAATTTATTGGCTTCAGAAGTAACGGTGAGGAATCAATTTGCCTTCTCGATCATCTATGTAGCTGTAAACTGGTGAAGGAAGGTCCTTTATTATGGAGTTAGTTACTTCCTCTCAACGCACGCATACACTACACACCGGTTTTGTTCTTCTTTTGTGTAGACATCCACAGAAGTCCTTTCATATTCTTTATTTTAAAGAAACTTCCTGTCAGTCAGTATTTATGTATGCTAACATGTTATAATCGTTGTTGAAAAACTGCAAATAATAAGCTGTACCTTATTGCTTTCAAGTTACTTTCACTGATCTGTAACGCCAAACATTTAGACCAGAATGTCATCTTTAAACGATGTACTCTGCCTTGTGCATGGTATAGAAGAGGCTGGTAGACATGCAGTTGTGACTTTCAAAAGATGTTGGGAATTAAAAGCAAATAAAATCTGTGATATTTAAGAACCTTCCCTGAACATGGTTTTACTTGAAGTCCTATCAGAACCGATTCACGGCTCATGCGAATGGCGTAATGCACATTACGGATAGCTGCGGCCGATAACTTACTTCACACTAGGATCGAAATATACGTGTAAAATAACAATAATGTTTGCCTGCTTGTCTGTTGTGACACAGGTATGCTGTGAATGAAATGATTAACTGCACACTGGAAGGAGCGGACTCTCTTTTATGTTTGTTTAACTACAATATAGCAACTGACGATTGTGTTAAGGGGGTCTGTTCAACTTCACCACAGCAATGCTTGTATTGAGGCTGTGGTTGGCAACTCTCAAGGATTCATCTGGAGTCGGTTCAAACCAGTAAACGTCACTGTCCACCTGTATCTTAATTGTGTCTTCCCGTCTTTCTCTTACGCAGCCAGCTGTGTTTAATCTCCAACAAAGTATCTGGTTCTGTCTGGAAGTTACTCTGAACGTCATTGGGTGATTGATATTATTTATGGGTTTTTCAGCTTATTTATTCAAATTTCAGCAATGGCAGCTTCTCTCTGTAATATACAGGTTACTCCAACATATTTCGACTAACATATGTAGCCATTCGCGGGTAGTACACACAGAGGTCATATTTAGTTAAAAATATATGTAATTTTGTCGAAGATTAAGGTAAGATGTACGTTTCAAAGTTAATTACTTTATATTCGTATGATATAGATAATGATGCATAAGGTAATACAGAACAATTAGTAATATTTTAATATAATTTTAGCACATACTAAATTCTATTATTTCGGAATCTCTGATAATGTTGAAAGAAGATGCTTGGACGCAAATAATTTTGTTGATTGCGTCCTCTTGGCTTATACATTATTGCCTATCTCTTCGACAGTTTTATATATTTGTACCTAAACACGATGTTTGTGTGTACTCCATGAGGATGGCTACGTATGGTAGCCGAAACATGCTGGAGTAACTTATATGTGGTATAAACCGTTCACTATGTTGAAATAAATCCTGTCTGTACATTACACATTTAACGGAAGATGTATATTTTGAAGTTTTTTGAAATATCGTCATTACGAAACAAAATAATATTAAACGTATCATAGTAGTACACTTAGATTTCATTCCCGAGGAAGTGGATTACATGTAGAGTAAGGGATATTAACATTTCTTTTTAAATTCGTTAAGGGAAAGGAGAACAAGTGGGGTACAACATGTGACAACCTGTTAATGGGGAGCCAATAAAGTTTTAAGTTTGTTGAACCCAAAGCAGATGACCCTGCGTTGGTGGCTTCGCGTCGCTTGCTAACAATATACGCATAAAGGTTTTTTTTTTACTTGGCAATTTACGGACTGGCAACCGAAATTGCGAAGCCCATTCAGAGTTCAGAGTTAAAAAATATTTAAAATTAGACTTTTGGAAATCTGAAGAAGTTCAGTATGTAGCCCATCAGGGCAGCAGCAGTTTTTTTTTTTTTAACAGAGGTTTTGATTTAATACGTTTTATTCTCTGCGTAGGTAGTGGGGACGCTGGGGGTCTTTCGTTTGGACATCAGACAAGTGGGATGTGAAATTGAATCACTCCATTCTTTCGAATATTTATTAATAAATTGTAGCTAGAAATTCCCTTATGTCGATTCTAACGAGATTTGTTTAAGGCCACTCTTCTTCTTCTTCTTCCCTTCTTCTTCTTCTTCTTCTTCTTCGTAAATGAATTGTGTAACTTTGTATGTATAAGAACCAATAGCCATTCAAAAATGAAGTATACAGTGAAGATAGTGACATGTGATGAACTAGTGTTGAAGTGGTAGAAACGTGGTACAATGTGATCCTCTGAGATGCCACACGCATACTGCCACTAAGAGATGTCTCATACCTACCGAAAAAGAGCGAGCGGTATGAGTATCCATCGTTCATTTCGTCTTATCGTGTACAGTTTCACACAACACATAACGTAGATTTAACCACCGTCCGATTAAAACAGTTTAAACAGTGAAAGTGCAGACACGTCGGGACGTAAGCGCTGCAAGTTTCTGCTATGATGTAAGCGACTTCCTGTAGTGTCACGTTAGTGGATTTTACCTTTCATGGACACCAGATAAGGTTGCGCCTCCCACCGACGGGAGCTGTTTTCTGCCTCATGTCTTTACATAATATCGCATTAATGTGGTCATAATCCGGTATCTAACTGGAATGTATATAATGTGTTGTGATAGTGATCTGTTCAAGTAGGACATGTTTCTGTTATATTTGAGAGCTAAGAAGCTCGTTGAACACAGAGCAGAATTGTTATAAAAATATGAGAAACTTTTCATGTTGCCCTTTCTGTTTTACATGTTTAAAAATTTTCTTCCTCGGGGAGAAGAGACACTGGGGATAGTTCTTTAACGGTCCATGGCAGTGGCCGATTCATTAGCGACTGTTGTGTTGCACATTGTTCAGTGCGTGAGGTGTGATATATGATATACTTGTACGTAGTGTTTCGAGAGTTGGTTCAAATACCGTCTTCAGGTGATTGTCATTGTGGAGGTTGGTTTGGTATTTTTGTTTCGAAAAAAAGTCACAACCGTTTTGAATACTAGGCTGGTGATTAGCATACTAGCCTATTCCATAGAATTTCATTATTACTTTGTTTTCAAACGCGCGAAGTTTGTCAATATCCCTTTCTTCAGTCCAGCTGCACTTGTAGTTGGATTCGAGCTCCCTGAGGATGGTGTTAATAAACACCGCAACGCGTAGAAAGCAAGAAACTTACATGAGTGAAGAAACACGACATTTGGTGAACAAAGGGATAGAGTAGAACTTGGTGCAGGGTATGCACGATATTAAAAAAAAAAGTGTACGTTGTATTTTTTCACGGTAAAAAGCATGTTTCACAACCATGGACATATACTGGCAAAACTGTTTTCTATACATACAGATTGTTCTGCACTTAATATACGCGTGTAACATGTATTCATGTTCATTAAGCTAATTGGGATGAAAATATTCAGACTGTGGTCTTCTGGGTGGTTACAAACGCTTCGAAATGCCCTGTTACCCCTATCTGCTGCCCTGAAAGTAAGGCGGAGGCAACAGGTTCTGTCGCAGTATTTGTATCGCTCAGTGTTTGCAAGATATCACAAGTACATCGTCGCTCACACTGTGACTTTTACAGCCATGAAAACCTCAAAACGCATATTATTTTGTGAACATTTTTAATTGAATAGTAAAAACAGTTGTATGAACTTACTTTTCTCCAGCGTTTTTCATGAATCACATTTCTGTTATTTCCAGATACACTTCGGAACATATTTAACTGGCGCACTTCAAACAAATTTGTGTCACGACTTTCTCTTGGAATCTTACCTATCGTCAAATTGTGGAGTCCGCCATAGGTATCTGCAGATATGTAATTATTGTATATTCAAGATCTGATATAAATTTGCTGATGACCTTCCATGGTTTCCAGCAAGTGGAGAGATACAGGCTCTGTGCTTCGGTTGACATTACCTAGGTCACTCGGTCAATAGAATTTAAATTACGGACAAACCTTAACGACTTTGAGTCCATTAATCATTGTCATCGTCACACAATGGACCGTTCCTCAAGGTCACTTGTACCGTGATACTATCACGCATGGGTGCCAGGCAAATTGCACCTCTTGGATCAAGAGGGCCGCAACATCGGGGAAACTTGCTGCGCTGTGAGTAACTTTGTTGCGCAGTTTGTTTGGCAGTAAGCCTGCAGACCGCTTCGTAAACACAACCTGTTCGACGTTCGGCCTTTCCATCTAAAACTGTAGGACGCAATCTGGCACACATATTGGACATTTTGCGTTACCTTTCTTGTTTTGCTTAAAAACTGCAATATTTCGGAAGTTTTTGTGAGTCCGTCATCAGCATAATACGAAGAAGCCTACGCTGTTGGGCCCATCAGGTAGAAACAGTATCTGGGGGCTGTGATTAGCACTATATAGTGAGCCCGACACAAAATTCATCGTACGTGACATGATGCCAGAAGCTGAGCCAACTTCCGAAATGTTGGGCTATTTAACCAAAATGATACGGCGGAAATGTCCACTTTTCGAGTTGGCCTGTATTCTAGTTTTATTACACACCTGCATCATTACATGTGATGCAGTCGAGCCATATTTTAAGGATCGTTCAATTTACCACAACAACAGTGCAACCGGGTCATATTTTATAGGTATCCGGTTCTGGTACTTGTCGAGGATCACATATTTTTATAAAGTTCTTAAGTCAGTTTAAGCTAATGTCAGAATGTGCTTCAGCCTCGTCAGCAGCACATCGTACGTCCGTAGGATGTGAAAATATGTTCATGCTGTTTTGTAAAAGTGAGTGATACAAAATAAGACCCTTACAGGCGGCAGACTGTAGTATTCTGTCGCTTTTCTTTCAACGCTTTATTATTCGTGCAGTTGGCGTCAACGTTTTTAAATAAATCAACAGATAAGCAATAACCCTTTGTGGAAGACCTACTCAAAAAAGTGGCTGTTATTGTGGAACACGAAGGTTCATCGCTGTCATCACAAAAGTCCGTTTGTTGTAACGCTGCCGTGAGCGATTAAGACCCTTTCAATGCAGGACTGTATTTATAAGGAAAATTTCCCTCTTATTAGGCCTACATTTAAATGTCGTAGTTACGATTTCTTGTGTTTAAAAGTAATACATTAATTTATATTCTTTCAAAGAAAGGAACTATGTTTCATAACCATGCAGAGCTTCTGGCTTTAATAATTCCTAATTCTAAATTCCACTCTTACGTAACATAAATGGGATAATATTTAAACTAATTATTCATCTAATTCCAACACGAACATTGTTATTGCTCCCAGACTTTTACAGGCTTGTATACGTATACACATTTTTTGCCGCACGCTGCCGTCGTTGGCCAGCCGGTGTACATATTTAAGCTAATTTTGTATTCAGCGTTGTAGGAAGATACGGTCTCCAGAATGGCATATACCGTATTCGGGTGCTCCTTTCGGAACGAACTGTTCAGGAGAAGGGTTAGTTGCATTTAATGGCTATTAACACTTCAGACTCTAGCCTACGTTATACACAAGGCTTGTTGTGATCTCCTCACACCGCGCCTTCAAATAGGCCGCCACTGTTTTTCCCGTGTCTTTTTCGATTAATCATTTACTGTATCCTTTATTCCACTATATCGCTTTGGGCGCCAGTAATCTGATCAAGTAATACAGTGTAGCAAAATGAGGAAGTAACAGTAAAATTGTGGAATTGACTCTTTTTATCTCCTTTGTCTCTCTAATATTTTGCTAATCTTCTCCGTACACCAAGGTTTATCCTATTGGCGTAAGTGGCCCATTTTTCCAGAGATCATAATTCACTGATAAAATAACAGTTATGTATATTGGGGATGCTGGGATAGCGTAATTTGGTTTGAAGATCTGGGATTCGAGTCCCGGCAAAGGAAAAGCATTTTTCTCTTGTGCAAAAGATCTAGGTCGGCTCTGGGTCCACCGGCTTCCTATTGAACGGCTACCATGAGTTCTTTTCCCAGGGGTAAAGCCGCCGTGGAGTGAAGTTGTCCACTCACTTCCGTCTAGCGCCGAGACCGAAAAATATATAACTATTACCGATTTTGGGGTAAAATACGTGTGTTTGGGAACACTAGCCAGTAGAATGATGGACTGGTTGTAGATCTGGGCAGATATTGAGATGCTTAAATATGAGTAATTTAAGAGGGTAATAAAACACGTGTATGAGGTAGGTGTATCTAATGGAGAGGAGGCTACCGCTGCCTCTATCTGAGAGCAATCGAAAAATAGTCCCAATAAGGAAGTTGGCCTGAACTCTTTATTATTATTATTATTATTATTATTATACGATATGGATGTCTCTTGTCACAGGCTTTTTCTTCCCGGTACTTCTCTTGAACCAGCGGTGATCCCCACCGCTCAGGCTTCAAGCTTCAC
>Ga0123355_10009241_pt1 | contig 14964 bp, 9 predicted proteins | sample TergutEmb28metaG_3_FD_89872 | JGI IMG/M metagenome (GOLD analysis project Ga0123355, IMG submission 89872) | Embiratermes neotenicus P1 segment gut microbial communities from Petit-Saut dam, French Guiana - Emb289 P1 | ecosystem: Host-associated > Arthropoda: Insects > Digestive system > Gut ...
GGTAATTCCCCGGCGTCTGAGTTCTAATTGCCGACGTTTCGGAACTCACTATCGGTTCCATCTTCATAGGCAGGTGAATGAAGTATGAAGTACTTCATTCACCTGCCTATGAAGATGGAACCGGTAGTGAGTTCCGAAACGTCGGCAATTAGAACTCAGACGTCGGGGAATTACCCAAAAAGGAATAAATTACATTTAGAACACGGCGAAAGCTTAAAAACAACGTATCATTTGTTTTAACTGCTAAACTGTCATAAATATATGTACAAATCAATGATAAATTATTTTCACTACTATTATTATAAGGTAAATCAGTCTCATTAGAGCCCCGAGGTGTCCAGAGGGTTCCAGGAAGTTAAGATTCCCAGATTACGTGACAATGGCCCAGGATGGTGGTAAGGTTGTCATTCTTACGCACCGGCCGCTTTTACCCACAGGAAATACTCCTGGTACTCATTTCTGTTAGAGGCTGAGTCGACCTCAGGGCCATAGTGCGATCGGAAGGATTATGTCAATGAAAAATTCCAATGACACCATCTGGGATCGAACCAGTGACCTTCCGATTTATAGCACAGCACCTTAACCACTGTGCTATCGCGGCCCCCTACAGTTATTGTAGGGTGTAAATTTAATGTCTTTTCCCCTCGACAACAGTATCTGTGATGTCACATACTTCCTTTTTAAATCCCAAATTTAATTATCACTGAAAATAGCTTTTCTTGCAAGACATTAATTTTTGAATGTCGTGTTATTGATTGAATTGCGTGAAACTCTGTTAAAGAAGGTACTCGATGAACAAGAATTCCCTGTCAACGTACTCAAGAAGGGTGCTCCACGGTGCTGGAAATGGGAAAGTGGCATACGTAAAATACTTCTGGTGATACAACTGACTTCCGTCACACGACACTTACTGTAAGCGTTAAGTACTATGCATTCGATTGACTTCCACTCTAACCTATATCCTACTTCCAACATATGCAGAGGGACTTTTACGTTGTTCGTACCGTGCTTATTCGTACAACCAACAGGCGCACCTAATAGGACACAATTCATGACAAGTATCAAACTCCATGTTTCGGCACCGCGGTGCCATCCTCAGGAACTCTTCTAGAACAAAGGAATACCGGGATATTCCTTTGTTCTAGAACACTTCTTAAGTGTGGCGCCCGGATGTCAAAACATGTAGGAGTTTTGATACTTGTCATGAATTGTGTTTTATTAGTTGCGTTCGTTTGGTGATTTTTGATGGTTCAAGGGGTATTTCCGTTCACTCTGTAGAAAGTTAAAGTCAGCACGCATATTTTTGACGTTTTTCTGACCGTGCATCTCTGTATATCTCAGTAATTAACCAACTTGAAGCACAAAATGTTTGTTTTACAATAAGTTTATTTCATGCCTCTACATGTTACGAGCACATTTGCTCATCATCAGGAGGTCAAAATTGCATTACACAGCCTCTGGTATCATCACACCTATAGGTGGCCATCTCATGCACAGGTTGAGAGAGAACTCTCTCAACTTGTGCACGAGACGGCCACCTATAGGTGTGATGATACCAGAGGCTGTGTAAGGCAGTTTTGACCTCCTGATGACGAGCACATGTGCTCGAAACATGTAGAGGCATAAAATAAACTTATTGTAAAACAACAATTTTGTGCATCACGTTGGTTAATTACTGAGACTAAAATCTGCACGCATAGTTATACTTATTCGGCAAACATTTAGCGAAAGCTTTGTGTTATAAAGAATAAACTGTTACTATATCGCTGTTATTTCTAAGAAATACACAGGCCATGAACACCCGCTTCAGTCGGCTAAATACAGTTCCATAAACAGCGGTATTGCAGCTGTTCGTGGCGTACTGACGCAACTTGTTACAGTCTACTGGCCGTCCTGAATCTGCAGCAGAGGTCAGTGCTGCTCTTGAACCGAATGCCTGCTTTCACGTATCGTGATGAAACATCTGGACCAGCGGAATACACTGAGACCAAGAAAATCGTTCAGAGCTGGCGTGTGGTAATTTGCAACTCAAAGGCTTCTTCGACAGCCAGCTTGCAATGCAAATGCGAAAATTACACTGCGCTGTTACTATTTCGTCTAACATCGTCTCCCACGACGCTCACTGACATGAAATTCTTCTGGATCGCAGATTCGTATCCCACACAAGGCGTGAGAATATTTCCACGTTTTCCTGTGTATGTAAAGGCCTTGCTATGGACTGATCTATCCTCAAGGAAATGGAATCTCAAGACTGTAAATGAACTTCTTATTTCGTTGTAATTTTTTGTATTCCAAAACAATTTGGTGATCACATGCAGTAATGACTGTAGGGCACAAGAATGCTTTCAGTACTGTAACATTACTCTGCTGGTAGCTTTCTCCTAATTCTAAATTCGTGGATGTCTTATGTAAGACATTTGGATCAAAGCCAACGTGTCAAGAGATGACGTGTTCCGCGAAAACAAGCGTATTATCCCACCTTATGAGTTATTTTAGTTTGCTTTATTTTTAAGGTATCCCAAGGGCACCCTCTATGAAAGCAGGCTGCTCCACTGGGACCATCATTTTCAGATATCACGTGCCTAAGGCTAGATGAAGGAAGTGTTTATTTAACGACATTGTCACTTGCTAATATTATACTATAGTGTCTGTGGGAGATGAATGGACTATGAGTGTGGTGAAAAGGTGCGATAATACTGACGGGACAATCGAAACACTCGGATATGATATGATGTGATATGATCTGTTATGATGATATTATATTTATTAACTACAATTGGATGTCCACTCGGTGGCAGTTATCGGTAAAATTGTACACATATAAAATATACAACTTTATACATGATTAGAAACAATACACAAAACAGTACAAAAACATGGAACACACAAAATAGAAAGTAAAACACACAAAACAAGAAAAGAGATAAAAAAGGAATAAATTAAAAAATAAAGCAATTAATTAGAACCTAACAAAGAACATAAAGCAAATAGCAATACGACAAGAAGAATACATACTGTACAGTAACCCACACACAAGAAGCTTCTTCATTGTCACTTGGTCCAACCAACATCCCAAATGGACCATTGTGGGATACAGCCCAGACGTCCACGTGACAGTCCAACTAACTGTTTGAGCCAAAGCATAGCCTCAACAGAGGAGAAAACACAAACAGTGCAGAATATAATAGTATTCAGAAACGTACCGACAAGATTCTAAACGGTACAGTCTGTTATATCTTGGCGGCGCGGGGTGAAAAGCTAAACTTTGAGCCCACTGATCGTTAAAGGAACGACAGGTGTTGACAGCTTAGCTACACATCTGCAGGTAAATATTAACTATTACTGCTGTGAGCTTAATTGATGCTGTTTCGTGCAGCTATGTTTGGTGTTGTTCCAGGGGTCTATGAAAGTGTTCTGGCAAGTCGCCTTGCCAGGCGAAGATTGTCTTTACCTACGCTCAGGCACGACTCTCCGTGTTGCCACGCAGAAAGTTCCACATTAGACTTTTCTGATGCACAGCTGTCAGCGAATTTTTCGAAACTGACATGAGAGGTAAATATGTGAGAACAGACTCGATACAATCTTCGCTTGACCTTTGAAGATGGGACCGAAACGTCGGTAAATGCCAGTCTGCGCTGGGTAACATCCCAGAAGAGCGAAGATCACACGAATCTTATCTATGCATATCTCAGAATGAAGCAACTTTACGTCTCGAATATATTACAAAGGCTGATAAACCCTGGTTTAGTTGATACATTTATGGATGTGATCTGTGTCAGTCTAGATGTTCTGCTCACTCAGAGTAAGCAATGATAACACCAAATCAACAGCCGTTATCAAGGATTCTATCATTTAGGGACTAATGGTGCTATTGGTGTCATGGGACGAGTTTCAGGTGTTACGTACACACACTGCATATAATAAATGAATATTGAGACTTCTTGTCCGTCCGTTTTTGTCCCTTCGAGGGGTTTGTATTAATTACTAAAGAGTACAGTCGACACAAAAGTATTTATTAATGAAGATATAACTGCAGAATAATAATAATAATAATAATATTTATTTACTGTAATTGGGTTATTACCCGGTGGCAGTGGATTACCCGGTGGCAGTGGGTTACCCGGTGGCAGTGGGTTACCCGGTGGCAGTGGAATGTTTGAATTATTTGGTCAGTATGATCGCAATGATGCAAGATGCGCACATGAAATTAAATGCAGGTGCCCATGGCAAAAGCAGCATTCATTAAAGCGACTCTTGTCACCAGCAAATGGGACTTAAATTTATGGAAGAAACTGATACTCCATCTGGAGCATAGCTTTGTCTGGTGCTGAAACTTGGACACTTCGGAAAGCGGACAGAAATACCTGAAAAGTTTTTAATTGTGGTGCTACGGAAGGGTGGAGAAGATCAGTTGGACCGATAGCGTGAGAAATGAGGAAGTATTACATAGAGTAGAGGATGGCAAGAATATCATACATACAATAAAAAGAAGTTAACTGCACTAGTCACATCTAGCGTATAAACTTCTAAAAGATGTTATTTGAGGAAAGATAGAAGAAACGACGGCAAGACGAGGAAGAAAGTGTAAGCAGCTACTGGATGAACTTAAGGAGACTACAGGATAGTGGAAATTGAAAGAAGAAACACTGGATCGCACTGTATGGAGAACTCGCTGCGGAAGAAGCTATGGGCTTTACGTAAGACAACGGAATGAAAGTGTATTTAGAGTTTCCTTTCATGTTTCGACTTTTCGGTGTGCCATATTCAGGCCAATATGAATGTGCTTGAGAATAGTACGCTGTATGCGAGACTAAATACCACGTTTATCACACTGTCATGGTATGGCATGTTTAATAAATAATGGTATTGCTGTTGGCACACTGTTAGCCTGAATATGACCCAATAAATTCTCGAAACATTTATGTTATTTTAAATATCTTAATTAATAAATATGTTTGGGCGGACTGTATTTTATTAAACACTGCCAATATCCAACGCGATATATCAATTAAGAATTGTATTTATATTAAATTTGGTATTATATGTGTTGGGGACCGCGGTAGCACAGTGATTAAGGCGCTGTGCTACAAATCGGAAGGTCGTTTGTTCGATCCCAGCTGGTGTCAAGTGGAATTTTCGTTGACGTAAAATCCTTCCGATCGCACTGTGGCCCTGGGGTCCACTCAGCCTCTAACAGAAATGAGTACCAGGAGTATTTCCTGGGCGTAAATGCGGCCGGTGCGTAAGGCTGGCAACCTGCCACCATCCTGTGCCGTTGTCACGAAATCTGGGAACCTTAACTTCCTAAGAACCCTCTGGGCCTGTCCAGGCCTGTAACGGGACTGCTTTACCTTATTATATGTGTTACTTTGTTGGGCGAATTAAATTTTAGTGTCTAGACCTGCATATTCATTCAACAGCCTTGTTATTTTATGCTTGAAGATTAATTCAAAATTTTTAGGCCAATATCGTTTAACACTTTAAAGAGCAATGACTGTTATATACACTATAGGACTTGTTTTCGCCTTAAAAATTCTGCCCTATTTAGGTCAGTATGATTTTAAGCATAAACAGAGATCACGTTCCTAAACAACATTATCTGGCTGATCTTTGCGCTGGAGTAGAACTGTTGTATGTGTGTGTGTGGTGTGATGTGTGTGTGTGGGGTGTGTATGTGTGTCGTGTGTGTGTGTATATGTGTGTGGTGTGTGTGTGTGTGGTGTGTGTATGTGTTTGGAATTGTTTCTGTATGCAATTTCCAGGCCCGTCATACTTCAGAGATTTAAACCGGCTTATCGTACTGGCTACAGAATCGCTGCTGTATCGAATATAATTAGATTTTTCATGAAGCTCTTCAACTCTGACGGGAAGAGATGTTCTAACTGCGGTGTTTGTGAAGTTTCGAGGCTTCTTGGATGTGACACCTTGCTGATCGTTAAATACTTTCCGACGTTTCCGAAGATTCTGTACCTCCTTCGTCTGGGTCTAATCAGGCCAAAAAAAAAATCTTTTCCAATCGACATCGCGTCGTACCTTAGAAGACTTAGAATGCTTTCACTGATATTTGGATATACGTTTATGCGATGTATATGCGACGACATGTTAAGAGACACCTAAGTCTACACAGCTTGGTACCTGAGATGCCTTCAGCTTTGCAACAAAACCTTATATCTGCAATAATACATTTGTACAGGCAACTAATTAATATTAGTGGCAATGAAACATGGTATATACAATGTCCAAGAGGTCATCAATGAACGTTACGTACTTCCTGGATGCGACACGCGTAGTTTGGTAGACATATGCCGACGTTTTGAACTACCTTGCTGCCTCCGTCCTCAGGGTTACTATTCTGCCTTGAACATGGAGAACTTAGGTTTTTCCGATGCTTCGTTGAATGTCCACCGAAATACACGGTTTCATATGCACGGAGATACCAGTAACGTGTTTAGCACCCACTGTGACATCATCAAAATGCCACACCTTGCCCCTTTTGTACGGGGATTTTTATGCTATGAAGATATCTATCTAAACGCCCTTGTTAATCCGTATCAGTTCGTCCCTCCGTCCGACCGAGACTACGTAATAAGATATAGCACATTTTAAAGGATACGTTAGACAATCAAGATTTCAGGTTCATGCTTTGTGGTCACGCGGTTTGAAGCATGGGTTTGAGGCCACTTGCTTGCCAGCATTGCGGGTTCGAATCCCATCCGTCTGTCTCTTGTGAATTTTGTGTGTTTTCCGGTAGAGGTCTGTGCGAGGGGTCAGTCCCTCCTCCAGAGGGGTCCTACCGAATGTGTCTGTGTGTGATTGAGTGTGCAACAATATCTTTCTACTCCTACAATGAGTAGGAAAACAGAGATCAGGCTAAGGAAGACAGAAAGAAAGAAAAATTCGTGTTCTGAGCACTTGTTGTCATTGATGCTACAGGCCTATATCTAGCTAGGCCAGATGGCTGTGTCAGAACTAATGGTGCCATATTCACACTAAGATAAATCCTTAGTAGGTTACAATACAAACTTGCGTCACCTCCACTATTTTACGTGGTTAAAGGTCTTCCGATATCGGGTATCGACACAGATAACAAGTGGAATGTTCAGCAATGACTGCCTGCTTGTCAGCGAATGGTCACGCATTGAACACCAAGAAAAAGGGACCCTGGATCAGGGCTGGGTAATTATTCTCTCTACAAACAAACCGTTCATCAGGGATCAAAGGCCCACAGATATATGTTGTACGAAGTTTTTTATAAAGTTTGTAGCGTAGAATATTTTGGCATGTGTTAGCTCACATTTGTCGGCGTAACTACGTTCGTACCGCAACACATAGATTTTTATCCCCATGATCTATTTACAACATTATGGATGGTTTAAAGTGGTAGCCACATATATTTGTGATAGTTGACACATGATCCTAATTAATGAATTACTCAAGATCATGATTGCGGATTTCGACCATGATTATAATGCCCTGTACTTTTATATTCTATATATAATAATATTTTAATACTGTTACGCAGTGGAATTAATTTCACTTCAATTTTTTATATGTTATACGAGATCTCGTAGATAACAATAACAATACTTACTCTGTACTTACTCCATGGTGCAGGGTCCTTCTTCAGAAGCTAACTGGTTTGCAGCTAGTCAAGAAATTCCCCGCATTTCACGGAACCCGAAGGTTCATTACCACACTCACAAGCGTCCGCCACCCGTCTGTATCCTGGGCCAGCCCAATCCAGTCCATATACCCACATCCCACCTCCTGGAGATCCATCCTAATATCCACCCATCTACGCCTAGGTCTCCCCAGTGGTCTTCTTCCCTCCGGTTTCCCCAGAAAGACCCTATACGTCCCCTCTCCTCACCCATACGCGCCACATGCCCAGCCCATCTCATTCTTCTCGATTTTATCACCCGCACAATATTGGGCGAGGAGTACAAATCATTTAGCTCCTCATTATCCAATCTCCTCCATTCCCCCGTTACCTCGTCCCTCCTAGGTCCAAATATTCTCCTTAACACCATGTTCTCAAACACCCTCAGCTTCCTTTCCACCCGCAATGTCAACGACCAAGTTTCACACCCATACAAAACAACTGGCAAAATTATGGTTCTACATATCTTGGTCTTTAAATTTTTGGATAGCAACCTGGAAGACAAAATATTCTGCACCGAATGATAGCAAGCATTTCCTGGCCTCAATCTGCTCTTAATTTCTTCCGCAATAGAATTTTGATTGGTTAAAGTTGTTCCCAAATATTTAAACTCTTCCACCCTCTCGAAGGTACAATAACAATAACATTGCTAATTGTGTGGTTTACCTTACTAAGAAAAAGATGATTCATAACCAGAGCCGAAACACGTAGTTGAAAGAAGCAACGTAAGAATACATCTTAACAATAAAAACATTAAATAAATTTTGTTTGACTATATTTTACCTACATGTTTTATGGCCTAATAGGTCAGCTACCGTTCATAAATTCTACTTTCGATAGATACCGTTACGTGAGAAGAAATGTTACCGGTAATGCATTGCAGCACTACGGTCATTCCTCGCTTTTCGCGGGTTCCTACTTCGTGGTTTCGCAAATTTGCAGGATTGCCCCGAGAATGAAAATGCATCATTGGACCCTTAAATGGATAGAACCGTCAAAATTTTTCGACAACTTGGATAGATCTTTGAACCGTTTTGTGTGACGTTCATGGAGCTGAAGGGGAAAAAAGAAGCAGCCCCCGTCAGGTTTCTGAAAAGAAAAGAAAAGGAAAGATATGCGCTAAAATTAATAAAACGTTTTCTTCAGGGCTGTCAATGTTTCGCGGATTGTCAAAAGTGTATTTAGGTCTTCGGGCAAAATGCCGTATTTTTGCCCATTTTTAGCCAAAATTATAACATGTCGACGAATTTGAGTGAAAATCCGAAATTTGATATTTTACCAAAGTTCGTTCCCGTAGTTTCTCGCGCTGTTCCATGCTGACAGACAGACCGACCGAGAAACGGGAAAAAATCACGAGGCTAATAGCGTTTTTCTCTCGTTTGCAATCGCGCCTAAAATTTGCCCAAAAATATTAGGTAACAATCGCGTACTCATTGTCATGTAATGACATTTCGCGCCGAATGCCTGTCTTGGAAACATCTCTTGTCTAGCGAAATATTCCATCCAGTTTTCGCCAGTTAAAACACGACTCATGTATGTCATCATGCTGTCTGGAATGGAATCTGTTTGTAAAGCTTTCCACTCCCACGTAAGTTCATGTCCTGTCTGGAACACGCGAATCATTTATGACACTTCTTGTAGCAAGCATTGTAGGCGTAACACGAAACCGCGTGACGACTGCGTATGACTCACAAGGATTTCCAACTTCGCCGATAATCGAAATGGAAATAAGTCAGTCATTGACATTATCGTATCACTTAAAGTGGCCAGAAGGAAAGTCCGTAGCAATCGTGCTTATGCAAGACAGTTCTGAGGTGCAACAGCCCCACTCGTTTCCAGGCCGCCTCATTGTTGAGGTTTCTAGATCACATACAATTCGACACGCCAAGTGCGGTAGGTCTTCTCTTGAACGACTGATCAGCTCGTCGCAGAGGCCGCTACCTACACAACACACGGCAAACACAAGAGGGTAAAATTTGTAAAATCTGTAGACTTTACAGATTTGCAATGAAGCTTTACTATAAAAGACAGATAGGTAGACAGATAGATAGTTGAAGAATAAAGACCAGCTTAATGTCACTTGCTATTTTATTTCACTTCTTATGTGCTCAACATGTTTCGGACATAAGTATGTCCATCATCAGGAGCCTGCGACTATTCTGTTGAATTACCACATTGGTCGTATTGTTCTTGGTTCGATGTGTGTTGGAGTTTCGGTGTGGTTGGTTTGGTGTGGTATCCGTGTTGCAGGCTGAAGCACAACTATGCTTCAGCCTGCAACACGGATACCACTCCAACCCAACCACACCGAAACTCCAACACACATCGAACCAATTACAATACGACCAATGTGGTAATTCAACGGAATAGTTGCAAGCTCCTGATGATGGATATATTTATGTCCGAAACGTGTTGAGCACGTAAGAAGTGAAATAAAATAGCAAGTGACATCAAGTTGGTCTTTTATTCTTCAACTATCACAATGGTGCACGGTCCAATAAACGTAAGATGTATGGATTTAGTTTAAAATACAACGTTGTATGCCTGGAAACTGTTATTTTCTCCCTATTTATTAGCCTTCCAACACAACATAGTTGTACGTACAGCAAGACATACTTATTTAGACGTGCACGTTTAAGTTCAGTGTGTAAAAATACGACACATTATATCTCAATGCGCTGTTATTTGTTGTTTATTAGCTTTTCGTAAGTTTACAACTGTTTGCATCTATATTACGTTAGATTTCTCTTTAAGACACACATACATAATTTAGAAAATACGACCCTCATATAATGTAGTGTTATTTATTTGCTGTTTATTGGGTTTATAACAACATAAACACTTGGGATACAAGAATTTAACATCTGAGCCAGTGAGTTGTCCCTAATCGCGGAACTCATTTCGACAAATTCTACCTTTTGGGTCGATATACAGCGTATGTTGGCAGTTGTTTATCGAAGCTGTGGGACGGCCTATCGGTTCCACCTTCAGGAGTTAAGAAGTGGGACCGATAGGCCGTCCCACAGCTTCGGTAAATGACTACAAACCTACACTGGGCATCATCCCAGGAGAGTGGAGTCCTCGACTGCACCGCGTCGAAAGTCTGAAATCGCGTTCTACGGAGCAACGGGGGGGGGAGAGGATTATGTAGTCGGTATAGCGACTAGGCTGTCGGCTGGACGGTCCTGAGCTCGAATCCCGGTAGGGACAAAGGATCTTCTTTACCCAGAAAAACGTCCAGTCCGGATCTGGGGCGTGTACCGCGTTCTGTCTCGGGAGAAAATCAGTCGGAGCGTGAACTTAGCCATCCACCTCCATCCGGTACCGAAATCAAGAATTAGTGGAGCTATGCTTTTACTCCCCTATACGCCATCATGGCGTGGACAGTGACAGCTTTACTGCTTTTGCCTTACATTTGTTCACCGCGTGTTAACACTGGCACTTGCTGATAAGAAACGATATTTGTCAGCAGACGGCTTCCTTAGCACCTTAATCACTTTATGCGGAACTGTTTATTGCGTTTGTAATTTTTTGTGATAATGAGCAATTAGATGGAGGCGCAATCCCGGATATGTCTCATTACTTATAGACCAATATCAAACATTAGCAGTGTTGTCTGCTTGTTTATGTAACGACGATTTTTGAACCACAGAGCTCAGTCAGACAGAACCGTTGTTCGTGGAAGGAACAACCAAAATTTGGACACAGATATTTGTGGGATACTAATCGAAACTCTCAACCATCTAGTGTCGGGATTAAAAATTCGTGGAATGCCCCAACCACTTCTCCGTACATCTTCAGTCCGTGATGCTTAATTAGACGGATAACGTAATCTTATCCACTAACCCGATCGAGAGTCAAACCTCGTACCTCCTATTACAGGGCTGGAATCTAACCACTACATCTGCTTCCTGGAGGAGGTAAATGATAACTAATTTAGATTCAGTTCTTTTGGGATAGGACGCCATGTGGATTGGTAAATGGTACAGATCTTTTCGAGGGGACAGGACCCTGGAACTTCCAACTTCAGTATACAAGGAGGTAGGAGCTCGTCTGAAACGACGGTAACCAATAAACAAGGCGTTATATCCCCCCAAAAATATGAACCTTCTTCAACTCCACTGCCAGAGCTTCACACCTTTACTTCTGAGCAAGTTTCTCATTTCTTTTTGTTACGTTTCGGTAACTTCTCCTCTACTTTGCAAGAAATTCCAGTCTGTATGGGTTGCCTTTGTGTTACTGCTGTCCTTGCTGGTCGGTTGAACTGGCAGCATTCTGGTGTCTGTTGAGCAGAGACTTTTCCCGGGAGGGCAGAAGGCCAATCAATTTCTCAACTTCTACAAACTAAGAAGTTAACTGCCGTGTTCACAACAACCTATCATTGGACACTTTCCTGAACTAAAGTAATTCATTTCATACCCGCTCATCTTATTTCTATAGAATTCGTTTTAATACTGTCCTTCCCTGTGCTCCGCGATCTCCTAACTGGTCTTTCCCTTTCAGACTTTCCGATTAAAATTCTCTCTCCACACATTACACGTTCTCAGTCTAGTCAATCTTCTTGATTTGGTCACCTCATTAGGCTAATATTGTTGGTTAGTCGCCATTAGACCGATTCGGTGTTTGCAAACAAAGATTCCGCGAGAAATCATGAAATAAATACATAAAAACTTCGAAGTGCCCTGCAAAATTTCAAATTTCCCCCGAAATATCGCGTTTCCCCCGTGTGCTACCGACAGCCTTGTGTGTGTGTGTGTGTGTGTGTGCTTGCTTGTGCGTGTGCGTGGCCTGTAAACGTTTCCGTAGGTAATGTTTCCTCGGGATATGAACAATTGTTTTAGGAATTCCTCCACGGTAGAAAGTATGAGAAACGCTGGACTAAGTGTTTCACTTAAAATAATGAAATTCCATTTACATCCATGCATACCAACTGGCGGGGCGGGATGGCGTAGTCGGTATAGCGACTCGATACATGCTGGACGGTCCAGGGATCGAATCCCGGTGGAGGCGAGGTTTTCCACACCGACCCTGGGGCCCGCTAAGCCTCCTATACAACGGGGTACCAGGTCTTTCCCGGGGGTAAAGCGACCGGGGCATGGCGTTGACAACCCACCCAATCTAGCTCCGACCACCCACCCCATCTAGCGCCGAGGTTAAAGAAAAAGTAGAGCTATACTTCTACTCCCCCTCTGGGCCTTCGTGGCCTGTACCAACTGGCAAAATTTTCACTAACTCGAGGGACCAGAATCCCTTTTAGGAAGCTAAGAGTTTGTCGGCTTATTAAACAGTTCGTAGGAAAATTTCAAACCCGAAGGTTCATTACTGTGTTACAAGAACAGCCACTAGTCAAAATTACATGTTTGTGGGACATTTTAAAATTTACGCTTTTAGGTGGATGGTGGTAAGTTGTGGGATTATGAAGGGACTTTTAACTGCAGTTTCAGAATAGAAACCTGTCTTTCCGAAAAGGGAGGCACATATTTTCAAAACATTTAAGAGACTCTCAGATTTCTAGGCGCCAGAATGGTGACATGAAGCTACTGTCAGATTGAGGGCCCACACACATATTTGTTGTCAGCATACAAAATTATTTGCCATGGCGATCTGACGCCTGGGATTTGTGCACCCCTGCTTCGGAATGTAATCTACTTCTGACTTCATCCTGACATGAATTTATTACTGGCTTGAATTATACTTCCAAACTATATATGAACTTCAGCACAGTTGAAAATAATTTAGTAACGTTATGAATATGCTATAAGCTTATTGATTGACGAGACATTGACACGTGCTTAGTTCTCTCTACACTTTCTTTCAGACTAGTCTACAATCGTCAACGAGAAATTTGTGTTTTTATCTTCACAATGCTTATGTCTCCAGAAAAAAAAAATGATAAACAGCATTGGCGTAGTTCAGAAAGTGACTCAGCAAGTTTACTTCCTCCCTTTCGTAATGTTCTTTGACGTTCGTAATGGTAAATTCTAATGAATGACGAGGAATAATGACCTGCATCAGACTGTTCTGAGTATTAGATATGTCAGACAGATATTTATTGACTTTATTCAGACTTTACTACATGTTCTTATGAAATACTTTGATTGGTTTCAGCAGCTTTGTGGGTACACCAAATTCAGTAGTAGCATATCGATAATATCGATAGACTAACGTAATTTTATGCACCACGTGGGACCCTCAACCAACGCAAAGTACGCACCTGCGAGTCCTCTGCGTTCTATTTTAGTTGCTCTTGGCTTGGCAACAAATGCCGTGCCTTTACTGTCACAAGACGCGTACTGTTCTTGCCAACATCTTACCCTAGTTTAAGAGGCATAAATGTAAATTGTAAACAAATGCACGTAGTTGTGCAAAAGTTTCATAGTATTCACGCTTACGAATAAAGTTGCAAGTCTGGTTGGATGACCGAGCGATCGCGGTTCGATTGCCGGCAGGGGCAGGATATGTAACTCCTCTTCGCAGCCTCCAAGGCCTGCGATGGGTACCAAGCCAACTCTTTAGTGGGTACCGGAAACTCTTTGCCGGGGTTAATCCGACGGGGTGTGATTTTTACTACTCATGCCAACGTAGTGCTGGGGTTATGAATGAGCAGAGCTGTGACTCCACTCCATGTACCTTGATGTCGTACACAGGGACAAATTTACATTTAAACTACAGTGTGAATAAAATGCTTCGTGGCTTCATTTACCATTACAGTACCGTTATTCACCATCACCTTCATCGTCAAGAAATATGCGGAGTTTCCTTAACAGACATTCTGTAAGAAATTCTTGTTTCCTCTATTCGATAGACGTGGACAATACCAGTGCCGTACCGACGGGGGGGGGGGTTTGTGGTGTTCAACTCCCCCCCGAAATTCCGAAGGCCCTCCAAAATCGTGCGTGCCAAACTCAACCCGATTGTGAAAACTGTTAAAAATTGCTGAATTTAGGACGCCAGCACTCCAAGATGTTCGGAAAAAGGCAATAAAATTCTAAAACTACCTAAGTTCGCAATTTCTTTACATTAGCAATGACAAATTCATTGACATCATAAATAGTCCTAAAGTACCAAAAATTAAGAAACTTTTACTATATGAAATGAAATTTCTTGTACCAAATTACAGCTGCCTCCAGAACCCTTGTCTAGGGGGTAGGGGCTACCGCCCCCAGATCCCCGTTCTCTGTCCTCTGTCCTCAACTGAATCTGTTGAAACCCCCCCCCCCCCCCACAAAAATACCTTTTTTCCCCACTACCAACATATCAACCGCCGCCAAAATAGAACTTCCCCCTTTTTTTTTCCCTATTTA
>Ga0123355_10009242_pt1 | contig 14963 bp, 8 predicted proteins | sample TergutEmb28metaG_3_FD_89872 | JGI IMG/M metagenome (GOLD analysis project Ga0123355, IMG submission 89872) | Embiratermes neotenicus P1 segment gut microbial communities from Petit-Saut dam, French Guiana - Emb289 P1 | ecosystem: Host-associated > Arthropoda: Insects > Digestive system > Gut ...
AAAAAAAAAAAAAAAAAAAAAAACATAACTTGAGTTACATGGATCAAAATCTGAAAACAAGAAGTCAGTATGAAAGAGTGCGCTTGCTGTTTATTGATTTCTGATCGATTTAATTTCGCGCCGAAATCTGCTTTATGAAGTTTCGTTGGAAGTGAAAATTCCCTTTAAACCGGAACGAATCGAACAGAGGCTGAACGGATTTTATGAAGTGTATAAACTGACCGAAGTACGTAAAGAATAAGACAGTAAAGAAAGCGCGAAATAAAGAGAAAAAATAAGGTAAAAAGATCAGAAAATATGTACTGGTCACTAAGTGTTGTATGCGATATGTGCTATGCACTTCGGACTCGGTGAAATGCCGTGCGTACTTTACAGGCGTCAGAATATTTTGTGTGTATTTATTGTTTTCATAATTAGATCTGTATGTCCACCTTACCGTAACATATGTTATCACAGTAACACTGCATGATCTATGAACACTTGAATAATAGCTTTGTATTTTAATTTTTAGTCATATCTCGGCTCTACGTTTCCCTAAGAACCGGGTTTGTAATCTGTGTAGGATGAGGCACATGATCCGAGGTGTTGAAGGAGGTTGCCGCTTCTATTTTTAGGGTAAATGAATTTGGTGTAGGTGGATGAAGCTCCGGCCTGAACCACTTATTCACCCTGAAAATCTTTCCTCCGAAATGTCAGAACGATCTGTCTTCCGACGTGTGAAATCCGAGCAGACCGTTACTTGAGCAACATTCACCGCGATGGCTCTTGGCATTTTCTTGTGGTAGGGTTGGGGTTAGCGTTATATGGTTAATTAGAAGGCCAAACAGGACGTTTCTTTCAGCGCAGCCATTCAGAAACTTATGTTTAGCGTATAGAGCAGGTTTAAATTTTCTCACATGACCTTGTAGTCTACTTAATGGTAACTGGGAAATAACCCAAATCAGTTGTTGCACGGCCAAAATTGTTAATATCTCTCTTCCGGGCGATTGTTAATTGCGACAAACATTGATCCCTGTAAATACTCCCCACTATTTTTGTTCATGTTTATCTAAAATTGCCAATACTGCAACTAAAGCATGCAAAGAAATGGCTTTTAAAAGAGCTGGGTAAAAACGGTTATAAAAATTCCAGCGTTTCAGACGTTAGAAAAGGAGATCAGAAATACGACGTCCTTCTTCAAACCGCTGCAGCCCGGACTGCAACTACACTGTTGCTTTCTGCCCAGCACTCAGCCTATCTGCGATGACTTAACGCGCAACGTCTGGACAGGGCGCGGCCCTCTCGCTTTCCGCAGCTCTTGGAGTCAGTAGCGAGTCTTTGAATTTAAATGGATTCATTGTTATTCTTTTAAAGAATGCTCTGTCTCTAACTCAAACTTATATTCAGATATTTAGTTTCATTTTCTCAAAATTTCTGGGTCTGCTAAAGCCCTGCAGCCCACATGGGCGAGCTGCCTCTGGCTGGTATGATTATGAATTTACGTCACGAGAGCTACATCTTAAAATAAGCTCTCTGAAGAACTGATGACTTTCTGTAGGTATCCTTGCCTTGTATTAATAGAGTTTGGCCAGCAAGAATCACAATTTTCGCCCCTATTTTGTAAAAAGGGGGCAACCCACAACATATCAATTTTACAGGAGAAGCAAGAAGCTGGCTGCGTTTTACGTATGACATATGCTGGGAGAAGCAGAATGTCCATATCTTGGTTGTTCCTGAAGATGGAGTCATCGTCTTTTTGCGTGTCATAGAGGACCATAGAATGATCCGCTACACATTTCACTGTTTAGCTGAAATTGGCAGTTAGCTTCTTTTTGTAAAACAGGGGTGATTTATAAATACACACAGCATAGACGCATTCTATGCACACTACCCACTAGAATCTCATAAGTTCAGACTAAGTTACTCTTCCACTATAACGTTACAGTTTCACATCATCGTCATGATTGTAACTGTTAGTATATGAAAACATGATTGCTTGTAGTTTATGTTGGGCTGTTTCTGTAATATATCCTGCACAAAATATTGCCGAATTAGAATTGGTCATCTCTTAAGTTCAACGCAGCGAAAGCTTTCACAACGCTTCAGTGCGGTACGCGTATGCACACCAAATGTAGCCCTAGACTTATTTCTCTAGGATGCGTTTTAATATTTTCTTACCGCGCCTGATTCTTGCCGGAAATTTGTCACCAGAATATTGAATATAGTCTTTTTGCTACTCAACTATGCGTGCTACGTAACCCGCCGATCACAATTTCTAGTAATTTTACACTTTTAAGTTAAAGGTTGCGGGTAAAGTAGGCTAGAACAGGCTACGAAGGCCCAGAGGGGGAGTAGAGGTCAGCTGTACTCTTTTTTTAACCTCGGCGCTACATGGGTGGGTGGTCAACGCCACGCCGCGGCCGCTTTACCCCCGGGAAAGACCCGGTACCCATTTTATAGGATGCTGGGTGGGCCCCAGGGCCGGTCTGGACGGTTGCTGAAAATCTCGTCCCCCACCAGGATTCGATCTCCGGACCGTCCAGCCCGTAGCGAGTCGCTATGCCAACTGCCCTATCCCGGCCCACGAAGGTTACGGGTCCTTAGTTTATCTGGCCCGTATCGCTGGCAACATTGCAGACCGTTTTGCATGGCGGCAGGCAAGTTCAGTGCTCGCCGCTGTTCTATTTTTCCATGGGTCGGAGTCCACGCGTTATGAAATTACTCGTATTGCATAACTTTGCCCTGTTTACTAACTACATGAATCGGTGTTGTTCTTGAGAAGATAATAAATTTCATTATTGTTATCGATTGTTGTAGTAGTAAGAAACGCACATAGCTGCGTGGGTACCAAGTGGTCTTTCGTTTCGCTGTTCATTAAAATATGATTTCAAATCCTGCGAAAATAGAGTCGAGTTACGGCTGGACTAAGTGTAGATCTGACTGGTGCTGCCGTTTGAAAGATTCAATACCCTTATGACACACACCGTTGATTACATACATGTGGATTATGGGATTTAATAATTGGTTTAACGGGTATGTTGTGTAAGTCAAATTACATGGCATTCAGAGTTTCAGAATCTGCCTTCATATATTTTTAATTCGACGCACACAAAGTGCACGCCTCATGCCATTCTAACACAAGCAGTCTTATCCTTTCCTGTAATTATGGCTGTACGCCCTTCTGTATGCCTATTCGGCTTTAATCATTAAAACTTCAATTTACCTTTTGCAGTACCTTTTTTGTTTCTTGCACATACATTTGTGCTTTTCTTGACCTTTCAAAAATTTGTAATGTTGTACGAAAACATAGCCAGAGTTGAAGTCTGAATTATGGATATGTAAGCCTGCCGAGTCAAATTACATGTCATAAATATTAAATTATAGTGCCGTGTGTTCCTAATTTCACATAAAATTTCAGTCCAGTGTCATTTTAACGTAACGAGCTGGTTTTTTTTTTCTCCCGTAATTATCGCTCTACGCCGTTCTGTAGGCCCATTACTATAACTTTTAAATGGGTTGTAATGCTTTATTCTGCTACTTTTATCTCTGTTTGAGTTAAAAATACATAATATTTGTCCTGTCAAACAAGACATGATTTGAAGCCTGGATTGTCAACATTTATGCTTATCTATGGTTCACTAACCCTTCTTGAAGAAACTCTTAGTACCGGGGCAGGCCCACTGGAAACACCCACCCACAGCTGAACAAATTTTGGCCTTCGATTTGAAAAGAAACTTAGCTTTCATTTCCACTATCGAATTCTGGCCTAGAAGTGACATGGTATTCAACTGCAGCTGCTAACAGGCCTGCATTATCTGTCGCTCTTTTTCAATGGCGTCGCATGCGTGCAAGCGTTCTTTTGGGATACCTAGTCGAGTGGTGAGATTACCTGGTTCTCTGCCTGCTTCTGTGACGCCTAAACTGCAAAATGCCTAGAGAATATTCCGTATCATTAGCGATGTTATTGAATGGAGAAAAAAAACAATTTGTTTGATTTTCTTCCAGTTTAAGTGTTCTGGCAGTCCACCGCCATCCGTAATGAAATGTTCGCCAGGTGTTAGATCGTAATATGGCTGGAAACTTCATCTATGCGTGAGGTGTGTATGTCTAGTAAACAAGTAAACTTACTTAACGGCAAACTTATTTTGTGTGTTTGTGCGTGTGTGCGTGTGCGCACGTGCACGCGCGCTTTTGTTACTTGCACGACTTTGCGTCCTATTCTGTTTACTGTGTCTCTTTACTTAGTAGTGCTACACCGTATTGCTTCAAATTTGAGGTAAAGGTAAAGTTTCCCCGTTACAGGCCCGGTGTGGTCCAGAGGGTAGGTAGAGGTATAGCTCTACTCTTCCATTACCGCGGCACTAGACGGGGGTGAGTGGTCAGCAGCACGCCCCGGCCGCACTTTACCGCCGGGAAAGACCCGGTACCCATTGTACAGGAGGCTGGGTGGGCCCCAGGGCCGGTCTGGAAGGGCGGAAAATCTCGTCCCCACGGGGATTCGATCCCAGACCGTCCAGCCCGTAGTCAGTCGCTATACCGACTGAGCTACCCGGCCTACAGCTTCAAATTTAAGACCCCCTGTAATTTAAGATGCGCCCCACTTTTAAAGAGGAATCTTCCGGAAAATAATTTTGGGTTATAATTTTAAAGGAATAAACGTGTTTTATAGCAATTGTATTCGAGGATGAAAAATGTACTTAAAATTAACTTTAATAAGCACATTTGACTGTCCGTACAATTTACTGCTCTCTTAGCGATGCCGCTTGTTCTTTGAGGAAACTTATGTTTTCGAGACTTAAATTAAATATGAGATGGACGGGATGTTTTAGGTATGTGGCAAGTTATTTTAATCTCAGCTGCTCTAGCTGGTGCATTAAGATAATTCAAAATTGCCAATTAAGTCACTTATTCCGCGAATCAGAGGAGACACATAAATACATTGCGTGTGCAAAATGCGAATTTGTTGAATGTCGCAGAATTTAGGCGTAATATTATTTTCTCCAAAAGGTTTAAATTCCATGAATTAGATGTATATATGTGTACATTGGAAAATGTGTGCACTGGTGTAAGGTTTATGTGATGAGGCGATGAATACGGTAGACTGCGTTTGAAATATGATGGCACGCGCAGAAACCAGATTTCGTCTTTCGGCGAAACGGACGAGTCCATTTAAATCGGCGGGGGCGTCAGTTCAGTCGACTACTGGCAGCCGAGGTGTGCGCATCAGCGGTAGTAATGCTCGATACACCATGTTCCGAGGTAGTGTGAAGAGTACTGGCTACCCACTCCATTCGCCAGTTTGCCTTCACTTCCCCTCCCTTGCGTCACCGTGTGCCATCACATTTCAACTGGACTCTACAACACGAAGCTTAAGGACCCTCGACTCGCGGATCTTGCTGCGCTGCTAACGCCGTTCAAATTGTAAGGTTTGTGTCGTCAATGATTTACGTATTTTGTGTCCTTTAATGATAAAATACTGGATGTATTTAGGGATGTGACTGATACCAGTTTACGCTACGGCATACCAAGCGGTACGTCCAATAATCTCCTACATATCCACTGCATACAAGTGGCCTCTGCAGTCAGGGAGTACCTAATGTGTGTTTTAGTTAGTGATGTAATGGCCAAACAATAGCCCGTGGTGTCAGACCGAATTTAAATAATCCATGCCCGATTAGTGGCACCGAACTTTTCGGCTCCTATCAGGAAGAATCCATGAAGCTGACCCGGTATAAATAGCAGATTTATGATGGAACTGATAAGCAATTTACTTCTGGGAATCCCAATTGAAGACCAACGGTATATGAGAAATGGGCTGCCAATGTAAAATACAATAAATCTGAAATAATTTGTCACAAATTTCATTCTGCGTAATATCGGCCCTGTTTTGTGACAAAAGGGACAAACCACAAAATATAAATTTTACAGGAGACGCTAGAAGGTGACTCCGTTTTGCGTATGACATGCTGTGAAAGGTAGGATATCTTCCACCTATTTGGATTATTCTTGAAGGTGCATTTTTCATCTTTTTGGATATCATAGAGTACCATTAGTTGAATGATCCGCTACAAGTTCCTCAGTTTAGCTCCAGGTAACAGCTAGCCCCCCCCCCCTTTTTTTCCAAAACAGGGGCGATAAAGTTTTTCTTTTCACATTTTTATGGGAACTGAGATAAATCAGTCATCTCAGTGACTGGGCTAAGGATCGGACTAACGTGGTAATCGGGCTTCGATCTCCAGAACAGATATTTTTCCGAACACTTTTTTTTACTTGGACGCCATGTAGATTGGTAAATAGTTAACGATGTTTCGTATAAGTTAGGCACCTCCATTTTCAAGGTAGTTCAAATAATCCACCTCAGGACCACCCCGAAGATGGAGGTAACAAGTTAATCTCCTCCAAAATATCGGTACATTATTAAAAATGTACCAACACTTTGTCATTTTCCAAAAGACTTGAATTTCGTCACCTTCGCTGTCAGACTTAGCATTTCCCTCTACTCGTATACCATAAGCGTCTAACTCTTTATAGCAAAGGGCCACACCTGTTATGGAGGGATGCATTGCGGACCGCACCTCGAAGAGATAAAAATATGTTACTGTGTAATTTTTGTATTGTATACATAGTTTACAATTGTGGCCGCGGGCAGCATAATACAGTATGGCGGTGATACAATAATGAAACTCTGGGTTTTCAAAAGAGCACAGCACTTTGTTAGTATTAGTGGTTAACTAAACAACCAGAGGGTTTAAACCTTGGTAGTTGAAGGGGAAAGAATTATGTAACCACCTACCAATTAACTAGAAACCGACCTAACTAAAAATAACCAAAAGAACGGCTTGAAAAGTCTGTAATTTCTCAGTCGTGCTTCCGGCGACTGGGTCATACAGCAGCCATTTTAGACTATTCCAAGCTCTAATATACTATCCTATTTATAGAGCCAGAGAACCAATTCGATATTGTCCTATTTACACCAGCATTTCTCAAGTTGCCTTTTCTCTCCCTCTCCCCCTCCCCCCCCTCTCTCTCTCTCTCTCTCTCTCAACAGTTTTACTAACTACTTTGTTCGGCGCCTTCTCGTTCCTCAATATTACATACTCCATTCTCAGCCTTCTTTGTTCATCGCCGTAGTGATGGCTAATATTTTAACCGTCTGAAACGAGAATTTCTTGTAACAAACATGTAATATGCGTGATTTCAGGCTACCGCCGCGGTGTAAATGCGATCTTCGCTCCTTTGGGACTTTTGCGGCGTGGACTGCTAGTTATTTACCGACGTTTCGGGAAAACCCATTAGTCCTATCTTCAAGGGTCAAGAAGGTGTCGACTTTTGGGACAACTTATCAGTCACATCTTTAAGTGTCAAGCAGTTCAAGAAGACTGCTTGACACAGATGTGACCGATATGTTGTCCGGAAACGTCGGTAGATAACTTTCAATCTACGCCGCATAACATACCAGCAGGGCGAAAATTTCAAATGTGTAAAAGCTGTGTTCCCACCTCAAAGAGAACTCTGTAGTCTGCACTATATAAACAGTCGGTTAATGCTGTAGGCTTATACGAAAAAAAAAAAATCTGTATTTGCTTCGAGAATTGTATGACGCGCATTAATACACTTCTTACAGGCAGAGCACGTTGTACGTAGGGTTGCCAGGGGCTATGAAAGGTTAATAGCCTCCACATTAAATACATAAGAAACGTATTTGATTTTCTATTTTAAATGAGTAAATATGTAGCCCGGCCTCTTATGTATTTCACGTCGTGTTCTGTTCGTCATGGTTTAGTTTTTCACGTGATGCACTGCTCCAGTTCGAGGATTGGTACCGTGGATTTCGTGACGCACTGTTCGTGACTCCGACTGGGGTACACTGTGCTACACCTGCCTACACCCTCACCCCGCCCCCCCCCCCCCCCACCCCACTCGGCAGATCATTGTAAATTTCTGGGTCTCACTTTTGTTGTCACGGTACTTCTGCTTTTTTCTTTGTTTAACAAAACCTTAATTATGTATTTCCAACATTTCATGAAGGCTGTTCCATGTCATGTCGTAGCTTTCAAAAATCTTTACTCGTTATAGGACAGACGTCATCTTCTATGGCTTTACCAACTCCAAATTTCATTCCCACACTGGGGATTAAGCTTTCATTGTAATTATCACAATAAACGCCATATATTCCCTTGAACACTCTGAACGTACGTGTTTGCTGTCATGTGGAAGTAAAACAACCCCTATACAGGCCCAGAGGGTTCCAGAAGTTTGAGGCTCCCAGATTTCAAGACAGGCGGCACATGAAAGTGGTAAGATTGTCAGCCGTACGCACCAGCCGCCTTTACTCCCAGGAAATATTCTTGGTACTCATTGCCGTTAGAGGCTGAGTCGACCTCAGGGTCGGAGTGCGGCCGGAAGGATTATGTCAATTAAAAATTCCAGTGACACCATCGGGAATCGAACCCGCGACGTTACGGCTTGTAGCGCAGTGCCTCAACCAACTGCCCCCGTCTGCTGTCATACAGAAACTGGAATTTTATCTCGTACTTTTATGCATTAGAATAGTTTCTTGTTGGGAACCTGAGCAGAAACGACTGTTCAGTCAGTAAATAATTCTAGCAAACAGTAATTTTGTATTTCGATCGTTATATACGGGTGGGAAGTTTGGTCTGTCACCTAAGGGAGGAAAAACACTGTGGAGAATATTAGTGTCTGTCAGGAACGAATTAACAGGAGGAATGGGGAGGAGTGTCATGGTCCCCATGGTAATAAAATAAGGGATGTGGAGTGAGTAGGACACGTAGCATGCATACGGGAAACGAGAAACGTATAGTGGGATTTTGTCACAAAATCTTAAGACGAAAGACAAGTTGGGATAACGAGGCATAGATTTATGGATACTATGACCTGGATCATAAGTAAATGTTTTTGTGTGTATGAGGGTGTGCGAGCGTGCGTGGACCGAATGTCGTTTGATTAAGGAGAGGGAAACTTCTTGCCTTGTACTTGTGGTTTCCACTGCGTGTAGTCAGTCAGTCTGTCCAGCAGTTAAGTTATTTAGTCATGATTAGTCAGTTCAGAATGTTTTTTCCTCTTATATTTGAAAACTTAAAGCTCGAAATGCCCGAGAAAGTGTCGGTGAGGAGAATTTAGACAAAACCTGCCTATAACGGAACGGCAAGCCACCGAAATATGTTACGCAGCTGACAGGTTTCTCTTAATACAAACACATGAAGTTTGGATCCTTGGGATTCTAAAGGTTGTCCTTAGAGAGAGGTTTCGCTTATGTCCAGGTCACATTTAAGACCGGTTTGACTTATAAAAACGATTATATATATATATATATATGTGTGTGTGTGTGTGTTTGTGTGCGTGCGTGCGTGCGTGCGTGTAAAACTGAAATTAACTGCTGATCATTCGATTCACAATTATGAATAAGACAAACAAATGTTGGGCTACATAAAGGATGGGAAGCACCTTGACAATCTGAGTGACTGTTAGCCTACTGCGGACTCCGCTCTTTGGAGCTAGATATAGGCACAAAATTGCTGAATCTTGAGTGTCATTACCAGACAAGTCTATTTGTGTCGTTCGTGGTGCATCATTTATTGTTTGTCATTGTCGTTACGCCTTAGTTCATGTAACGACGCTTTGCAAGGCACAGAAGTGATAGCGTAAGTCATTGTTTCCCAACCATGGTTCCGCAGAACGTCGTTAACTGCTCCCGCAAAAAATCGTGGAACAGATAAATACAAATTTTGAAATGCCACCAAAAAATTCCAAATATCCCTCGAAATATCGTCGGCAATAGGTTACATTGGAGTAATCTCCATGCGCTACCATGTGCCTCTCTGACTTCTTGTTGTCAATTCGTATTTAAGGCTATACACAGATGTTCTGTGTCTGTGGTCGCTTCATATATCTGCAGAGGCACCTCACCGGTGGCTACAGAAAGTTTTCCCCGTATCAACTTCTGCTGGCCTGTAAACGTTTTATGAGTGGGGGTTGTTGGGATATAAAAAATTATTTTAAGAGTTCCTCCACGGAAAAAAAAATTTTGGGAAACACTGACAGAAGCAACCATAAGCTTATCTAATGTCACTACTTGAACCACAGAAGTTGTGTATATAGCGCTGATTGAGATATAGTCATGACGACATAGAACTGAGGATAGTTGGCCTGAAAGTATAGATAGTCGTAACTGAGAGAATGCGATTTAAATTCTTGAAGTGCCCAAAAAATGCTGTACTGCTACTTCCGCATGTTCAATTCACAGGCTTATTCTACGAAATGAATAAGCGCGAAAGAGAAAGATTGTGGCCTGTTTTAACGAGGGATGGTGACGTACATTGAGGAAATGAGGAAAGCCGCATAACTTATCTGGAGTGTTCTGGCCTTTGCGGCCGTTTAGTCAAACGAATAGATGCCAACATTGTAAGGGAAATTCTACCTCCATCTACAGTTGTAATGTGAGTAGGGAGAAAATGCGGCCAAATTACAATCGAAGGTTGCATGCATTCACACACGGCCGTGGGAGCTAAATGCATGTACTTTGTTGTCCGCTCAGCATACGTTACGGTGTCACACCCCAGAAGTGTGTAGTCTGAATGTACACCACCACGAAACCACAAATCCTGTACCTCATTAGTATGTCTTGTACCATTGATATTTTTAATGTTTTAATTGGCATAATACTAGCCCTCGATAAATCATTTGTTATTCAAGATTAGTTAATTACCCCCAACTACAGTTCTTTGGAAGCGAAACTGGAATTTGCCAAATGACTGAAACGTCCATTGAGCCGCACTGTTTTGATGAAATGACCGCTGGGTATAATTTATTCTTCCTTGCCAGTGCTGAAACCAATCGTCTGCATCAGGCATCCAAGGTTATTTCTAACAGTTTCAACAGTGAAAACGCAAAGAAAAGTGTGTGAGTGTAGGAGAAAAAATATTAGGCTGCTAACGTGTCCCTAGCAATTTTGTAGGGTCCACGCAGAAGACGTTGGTTTTTAATATTCTTCCTCGCATCGCTGCCTTGTTTATACTGCAAAGCCAATACCTGTCATACTGCTAGAGTCTAGTAGCTACTACTGCTATTGATTTCGGAATAGAACGTCCGGTGCTTGCGTTCTGCTTGTCAAGATGAACACGTGGAATGGCGTAACAATGCAGGCAATGTATGGACAGCACAACATTGAGGCTGGTTCGCTTAACCGTCGTTGCCTACGAATAGCAAAAATTATTACGTATTCTTCGTGTGTGCCTGTAGCCTTAGTTACCTATCGTGTAATGCGCATGCGCCGTATTATATTGACATCTGTGGCCTGCCGTGCTGTACCATATTTTCCCGCATTGTCTCATAAAAGGCACGATTTTCGGCAAATACGATATTGAACGTAAAGCGTGTGTTTTGATTTTGTTTGCAACATTTGTCTGCAAAATTTCTCATTCTAATAGGAACTCAGCGCGATAACATCGTAAATGTGTATTGGTGTTCATGTAAAGTGCGCATTATTTTTTGTGAGGTTTCAATGGAACTTGAATTTCGTCGAGAGATTTTCGAAAAACACTCCTATCAAATTGCTTGACAGTTCGTCCTGTGAGCGCCGAGTTGTTCCATGGGGACGGACAGGCGGACAGACTTGACGAAGCAAATAGTCGTTTTTCGCAATTTTGCGAACGCTCCTAACATTGTTTCAGAAAAATCTCCGCTGTATAGAGTGGAAATGTTAGCAGGGTCCGTATTCCTTGATCCTACTCTGATTCTAATTTGGACTCTATCGAATACGAAGGATTGCTATCCACTCTACCGCGGCGTTGTTTGTTCGTTTGTTAGTGAGGTGTGTGATTCATAATTGAAACAAACAGAAATAGCTCATAGAAGAAGGCAACTGGCTAGGAAATCAGTTACCGGGGGTCAATTTGCTGGCATGTGCAGATAGCGGTATTACTCTTTGATATCACGTACATACTAGCATTTGAACCCCAAGCCCCCTGTGGATAGAATATGAGGATATGTACTCCCTCTATGGAGGCGTCATGTTACTGCGAAATTTTGGCACGATGTTCCATCCATGATTATTGTCATTTCAAAAATGAAGGAGAGCCCCTTAAATTAGCGTTTCCCAATTTTTTCTACTAAAGGGACTCCTTAACTAAAAACAAGACGCGCAATTTGCGAATAAACTTAACATCGAGGCGCGTTCGCATAACTATTGTCGTGGAAAACCGGTAGGTATTACATATTCTGAGTGCTGGTGACTGCTGCCTCAGGGTATAGGGCTGGTTGCTTACATCCAAAAGCTTTCAAATCGACGACATTCAGTTGAAACGGAGCCGATAAAGTACCAATGAAGCCATCATTGGTCAGGTTTAGTTTCGTTGTATTAATGGTGGGTTACAATAGCGTGGAACCGTTCAGAAGTACACTGGATTGTTGATTATATTTTTTACACATATTCTAGCTCGTTTGTTGTCGCCGCCACTTTGTGCTGACCGGGTAGTCATCTACCGACAGAACACGTCTGTACCTACCATCTGCAAGGCAGAAGCCATTTTAAAATCATTTTAGCAAATTATATGTAAGCGTGTAACAGAGATTAGAATCCCAGACCATTACAAGCAGATTGTTGTGCATTGCTTCTTTTCTGTGTAGACAACATTTTTTGTTTGTTTCAGTTACTGTGATGACGTGGTATTTTGGAAACGTGTCATTATTTAGAAGCTGCCTGTTTAGGTGTACAGTGTGTAGACCCCATCAACGAATGATGTTTTCAGAGATTGTCTTGGGTTTTGTTTTTAAATGGGATCGTCCTGTGAAACGAATGGTGAAATAATGTGCGGTTACAAAATTTTGGTGCGAAAACCTCAGTGGAGAAGGACTTAGACATGGATTATGGCCTTGGTGAACAACATGTGACCCACGGTCACCTGAATATTTCCAGTCATACAATTTGAAAAACATAATATAATAGTCCTACAGAACGTAATATGGCAACATTATTATCAGGTAAAATGTCCAGCGGGAGCAGATTTGTTCCACGCGAACAGACGGACATGACGAAGTTACTAGTCGCTTTTCGCAATTTCGCGAACACGCCTAAAAAAACATAAACAGCCTCTAAACTTGTCTTTTGGACGTGTCTGTTTCGAAACTCGGCTAAGACACCGGCTATCTTGACGGGTTTCTGTGGTTTTCCTCAGTCCCTGCAGGCAAAATCCTGAATGGTAATATCTCGATTATTCTACTGTCTCTTCCTTCCAAATACTTTCTAAATCCATCATTCACGAGTCATGTTAACATCGGGGCTGTATGGGCCGAGATACTGACAACGTCGCAGTGACCGACAAGAAGAAAAATAAGTAAACGCGTTCAGAACTGTTCAGGAAATGACGCATTGCATAGAAGTGCAAAATAAAAGAAAGCAGCAAAGTATATGTTGCAGTTTCTGCTTTCTGCAGATGAGATTACGAAACTAAAAAAAGAGATAAATATAAACAACAACAGAGATGGTATTGTGAGTTTAGCTATGAAGTCACATTCACTGAGCAGAGGGATAATCCGCTTGGGGCAGTCTCCCTGCATCTTCTTCGAATGCTTGTATAGCCGGAGGGGAGGAAGGTTTTTTTTTCCTCTCGCTCTCTCTCTCTCTCTATCTATCTCTCGTTGTGCTCGTCTGAAGCCAGCCCACTCGCCTTCCTCCCATGCTGCACCTATACTTAACTTCTCTAGCTCACTCGCTTCTGGTGGCTAGGGGCACCTTCCACTCCCTTGCTTGCCTACAATTACGAGAACGAAAGAGAAAGAATGATGACTGCCCAACGTATGAGAAGAACAGAGTTATAACGCGGATAGCCAAACGTATAATTTCATCATGGCTTCCTTGGCATCCGTTTGAAATACAAGGTTGCCACGTGTTTTAAGTCATTGTCGCCTCGCATGTACATACGCATTGCAAGTCGTAGTGCGTTGACATACGTGACGCCGTGGCGATCGATAAAGATAGGAATGCGTCATATCACTCAGAATTGTATCGATTTAGGCTTCCTGTTTACGGGATTTCCAGAATCTTACATATAGACATTTGGTAGAATTCCTTGGACAAAGATTGGTTCGTCTCTCTACCTGCACAGGACCACACAAACACAAGAAACACAGTCGTACGTTGACGTCTTGAGCGGATTTCGAACCTGCGATCCCAAGCGCGTTTTAGACTACATACGAGTGTGACGTCTGGTTGGTCTGCATACGACATAAAAATTACAGGCCAGCGTCTGTGAAGGTTAACTATGTAGCCACGTTTATGCATATAACTGGAATTGTCTTTTGATTGATTATGTGTGTGTGTGTTGTGACATACTGACGCCGTTTCTACGGAAACGTTTAGTTTTTACGTTGTTACACAGGTGGCCGTTCCATGTTCCAAACCGTGCCATCAGGAAGATAGAGATGTAACTAAATTCACGAAAAGCCTGAAGGAGAGGATTGGAGTGAAAGATGAACAGACGATAAATTCCTTCGTTGTATTTCAACGGACCGCCCCGGCCAGTAGAGTCGAAGTAGCTGCTAAATTAATATTTTAAATAAAAAAAAAATTGATATCCAGCGCTCTACAAATTCTAGATTACTGAACCAAATATAAGGAAATTCAATAAATAATTGTGATTACTTGAAAGATCATGATTTCTGTTCAGGGAACTGATTGTTATTGCTCTCCCCGGGGGCCAGAAAAATCTAGCTATGCGACTGTTTATACTGGCATTATATGAAGATCAATATCTGACGGCATACGAATCGAATATTGCTTTATCGTTGTGCGTGTGCTTATGCACAAACATGATTCTTCTTTCTTAATATATATATATATATATATATATATATATATATATATATAGATAAAACAAAAAATTGACACACTATAGACATTTCTTTTGTATATAATAAATAACTATATAGACAGAAAAGGTTATTCAAAAAAAAAAAGATGTAGAAAG
>Ga0123355_10009243_pt1 | contig 14963 bp, 8 predicted proteins | sample TergutEmb28metaG_3_FD_89872 | JGI IMG/M metagenome (GOLD analysis project Ga0123355, IMG submission 89872) | Embiratermes neotenicus P1 segment gut microbial communities from Petit-Saut dam, French Guiana - Emb289 P1 | ecosystem: Host-associated > Arthropoda: Insects > Digestive system > Gut ...
AAACACTTGCATTAACACCGTAGTCATCCTTAGGGTTCCAAGCACTTTACATGGGCATGCAGGCACAATGTTGACTGCATTCCAGTCTCAAGGACATGTGCAGTGTACACGTAACGCGTCAGCTAAAAAGGTGCAGTACGTGGAACTGCAAGAAGACCGCACTTTTCTCTGGCCATTATCTCTGTAACCGTTCAACTTTGGATATAGGTGTTTTGGGTTATATCAGTATACTTTTACATAAGGAACACTCTCCCGAAGTCTGGCACATTCCTCCTGGGACACTCTGTATGTACAGACAGATGTGCACAATCTACCAGTAAACTGTAACTTGTGGGATGAACATGGAAATACCATACAACCAACAATCATATAGGACTATAACAAACGTATAGGATATATGGATGTAGGGGACAAGATGATTTGATACAATGCCATATATATGGGCAAAAAGTCACTACTGGACATGCTGCAAGCTAGTACTGAAAATTTTAACAAAACCTCGTGATTGGTGATAACATTTCAGTTATGTTATTTCAGTGTTGAAACTTTCATTGTAAATACTTGTAAATATGCAAAACTTTTTTGGGGAAACAACCAGGGCAGAGTTAGGTCAGAAACCAATGTTCTGGAGACCTCTTTATCATCATTAGGATAGGTGCAGTGAAATACCATAAGGTGCTGACTTTCTGTATCTGAGTCTAGCAATAGAATGCTTCTTCCTAATTTCTGCAGTGGACAGCTGGAAGGCGGAATCTGATTGAGTGCTTGTACCATGTTGGTTGACTTGGAGACTCCTCATCTGTCAATTAGTCTATGTGTACTGTTGTTCCACCTGACAATCCAAGAGCTTGTGCTTCTCTTTGAGAGCTGTAAAAATATGGAAAATAATGAGACCAACAGGTCCAGAGATGTAAGGAACATGTCTGGCATTTAGGCTGTTACCAGCTGGATAGATCTGCAGGAGTGGAACATTGCATTGAACTAGGCCATCAGTTCAGATTCCAGGATACTAAGGTACTATCCAACCATTGGATTATGTGGATCAACTTGTTAACATCTTAAGTAGCAAGGTTTCCCATCTAAAGAGGGAGTGATATCCAACCAGTCTGATGTATCTGTCCACCTGTTGCTGCAGACATTAATCGTTACATGTGGAATTATTCTCCACATTCAGCAAGAAGATGTCTGATCTAAAGTGGGAGTGATGACAATTCATTTTGAATACTCTGCCCTCCTTTTGCCTGGTACCCCAATTAGGAAAGGTATTCTATTGATGGCCTGATATATACACGTCTATGACTTGTGGTCAGTGGTCATTCCCCACAATGATCCTGATGATGAATGCAGAACAGGTCCCTGAAATATTAATTTTAATGCAACCTTTACACAGCTGGTGACCCAAGCATATTTTGTGTTGCTGTAAGGACTGCACACTGCAGGGAGTATTGCTGCAAAATGACCAGCTTTTGTAGGCAGACATACATACATATTTGAATTTGATTGTTTCCATCCCATTGTGTGTGTGTAACAAATTTATTGAAATGAACCGTCTTTACACAACATACAAATAACAGTTGCAGATCTACAACTGGTTAATTAAGCGACATGTTTCAGCCTTGTTTGGCCATCATCAGGCTTACAAAGAGATGGTGTTAATTAAGGTACATTTGTTCGCTATACCAATGGGATCCCATGGTTTACATTGGTCTTGTATCTTTTTTAAAAATATTTACTATTGGCTAAAACGATATAATACATTAAAATGTAAAATGTTATTAATTTTAGTAATCCTTGCAGGGATGGACGTAAGTTGTGCAGTCGACTGTGGTGACACTTGATAGCCTGGTTGTATAAGAGGTACTCGAGGCAATCGTTCGCAATGTTTTCAGTGGGGCTTAGTGTTTCCTGATTTCATATGAAATTGTACACTTATGTTGTGTGCAGTTTGTATGTATTCCAGTTTTAACATAGTTGACATTTTACATTTTAATGTATTATATCGTTTTAACCAATAGTAATTATTTTTAAAAAAGATACAAGACCAATGCAAACCATGGGATCCCATTGGTATAGCGAACAAATGTACCTTAATTAACACCATCTCTTTGTAAGCCTGATGATGGCCAAACAATTCTGAAACATGTCACTTAATTAACCAGTTGTAGATTTGCAACTGTTATTTGTAAGTTGTGTAAAGATGGTTCATTTCAATAAATTTGATACATACATATGCCTGTGACCTACCATTTATTATATGCCAGTTTTTATATGATAGAACCATTAATGGCAAGGGCTGTAGAATCAGTTCATGAATTGTGACATTCCACATGTGTTCATTTTTTGTGTCTAATCCTTGCAGGAGTCTGCAGTATTGAAGAGCAGTGATCAAGAGCTGTTTAGAATCTGTTACTCGTGCCACTGTTCATATAGGGAGCTGGAAGAATTTGTTAGGTATCTTAAACCTAGACAAATAGAAGCCTGTGTTGTTCCACTGAATATGAAAGAAGCAGATATATTATGGTTGTTGAAAGAGATCAGCAGAGGGGGAGATGGCTTTACAGATGCACCAGTGTTGACGGTGTCAGGCAGTAAAGGCAATGAAAATGGCGTGTTGACAGATATGACATCAGTCTGTAGCAAAAGGCCTACAGAACAGGAAAATACAAGTACCTCTAACAGTGAGACAGATTTAAACAAGGTATATGGGGTTAATGTGCAGAATGAGGGGCATCATGTTAATCCAGAAATATATAGATTAATTGCAGAAGATTTTAAACCCAAAATAGGTGATTCAGATGTGGATATTCGACATAACATATCACTGGAATTCCTGGAAAATGCATCTGGCAAAACAGGTGTCTGGTAAGAGAGAACTGTTAATGGGGTCAAGTAGAAATGTGTCTGGTATAGTAGTTAAGATGGGGGCTGTGTAGGAAAGGACTGAGAGATGCCAACAGTTTGAGAGCTCTTTCTGTCACATATTTTATGTTTTAATGTTTTGTGTAACACGGAATCTGGGTAGTGTGCAGCAATCATCGCGCAGGTTCACATATCCGTATGGTTCTGTCACTTGTTGTGTGCTCCTTGTTCCGTTGAGTGACGTGGCATTCTCTGTCCTGAAAATTTCCTAGTCTATGAATGAATTTTCATAAAATTATTTATAGAGGTTTAATTTTGGTCCAAGAATAACTGTAATATTTTGAGCAGTCTGCATTCTCAAAAGCTCCCTTATTTTTAAAATATTTGTGGTAGTTTGTGTATTCAAGTCAGAACAATTTTTTTTTTGTATTTCAGTATATTTTTATATTTTTTTAAGAATATAAATTTGGGAACAGGTGTTGTTAGTTTAGGTGTAGATGAAATATTTTGATGAGTTTGGCAACTGATGTCGTGGGGGGAACATTATAAGTAATTTTTATGTCTGATGACAGGCACTGTTGTTACATGTAGCATCAAGTTGCCAAGATTCATCTGATTACAACCAACCAGTGTATGAAGTAATTATTGGATAAATTAATAGGGTTATTATGGGCCAGTGATAAGTGACAGCTTTTGCTGTAGCACTGAACCTGCCCAACATTTAAGTGCAGAGGGGTACTAATCAGTTTTCCACCCTTAACCTAATACATGTGTATACTTTTGAGTCTCCCATGTGCTAAACAACTTTTCTAGTGATATCTCAAGTGCTGTTATCAGCTCTCACCTCTCAAAATCATACCTTGTTATTGCTTGAATATTATGCAGTGATAAGCTTGGATTGTTACTTAACTTTTCAGGAACTGTACTATGGGAGGATTCTCTGTCTGGGCATTTACATTTCATAAATACATAATATCTTTAATAACCAGTGAATTTCAGTGTAACTTTGGCACAATATTGACTGCACTGTCTGTTTCATAGGTGTAATTGTGTTGACCTTAGTATCTGCACTGCTGGTGACATTTTTTGAAGCATCATACTATGCATGCGATACAGTATTGGTCATACAGTTTGGTCCTAGCAGTTTTCTTTCCATCCCACTTTCATGCTGAACTAGGATCACCTATACAAGATATGTCCTGCACTTCGGGTTGTCAGTTTCCATTCCGAATGAAATTTTCTGTACAGATAATCATGACATTAGGAGTATGGCATTTATCATTCTTCTGTATATTTTTGTGCAACTTGTCCTTATTTTCTTCCTGTATGGGAGGTAAGGTTGAAGAACCTCATCTTTCCTTCAACTCAGTCATATGTCGATTATATTCCTGAACTGATGCAGGCTTTCCAGTTTCCTGTCTCAGTTTTGTTTTGATCTTCATGTTTAATCTCTCTGATTGTTGCAGTCATGATGTCATTTTTTTGTCATTCTGTCCGAGGATGGATATTGCATCGTAATGTTGGACTGTGAGCACTCCTTTTTTCAGTTTTTTTGTCTTGCAGTTTTCAGAACCTTTTGCTGTTTAGCAGGACAGTTCCATCACAATCAGTTTGCACTAACTTCATAATTTGAGTCATTGTTGGTAGGGTGTAAAAGTTGTCCACATGTGTGTCTCCTCAGCAACTGTGGTTGCAAAAGTGAAAGCACAGCAGCTGATGTCGTTCTGTCCCTCCCAGTGCTTACTTTGGTTCAGAAGTGTGCCTGGTTTATAAATAGTGATTTGTCACAGAAATTGTGAAATTATGCATAGTGAACATGGACTATGTGAAATTATGCATATTGAACATTGACTACCCATCAGAGAATAACCTCTGCATTTTATTGATTAAATTATCAAAAAGTCAGGAAAAAAAATCCTAGCTCATGCAGATAAAGTACCTCCTGGTACAATAGTCATCTCTACGCGAAAGGAGTCTTGAAAACGTTAGATTTATTAGAAACCTTTAGAAACCATTGTGTGGATAATTTTATAAATGGATTATATTCCATGGCATTCACCCATAAGAACCAAACATGACAGGGGTTTTAAAGGCACTGGGTGTTGTGTTTATAGTACTTGTCCTCCTGTGAATATGGGAAGAGCTATGCAGAAGAAACAGGCAGGCCAGCGGGAGTGCACGTTAAGCATAAGAACCAAACGTGATGCAGGGCTAACAAACAAATCCAACTAAATTGAGAAGTAAGGACAGTTTATCACAGCATTGTTTGATAGTATCTTACTGTATAGCTTATTGTAACATGTTTGGAGTTCTTTATAAAGTCATTATCAGGCAAAGTAAAGTACTCATACTCAAGAATGATTTTCACATTCACCATATTAAAATTTTCTTTTTTTGCATTTGAGATCTCAGCTTTTATAGTGCTGTAGGTATTTTGGGAGCCAGACCTAAATACAAACAGGAGGTAACATATATTGAAATAGGTTAAGAACATAATCCCATACCTCTGATGTAAGAGGGTAGCATCATTTGTGCTAATTGGATCTCAAGGGGGACAGTTACGTAAATGCTAAAGTAGAGTCCCAGTTGTGTAAGTTTGATTTCATCATGTCTTCATATATCCCTTGTTAGTTTTTTGTATCTGTACTAAATAAATATTACTGTGTAATATTAAACAGGTCCAGAATAACCCTTATAACTGTTATGCCATCCCTCACTTTTTTTTTTGTCAGAGTCCAAATTTTTTTGGCATGCCTATCCTGAGGATCATAGCCTCAGTTAGAAAGCAGCTAAGGTCTTATGTACTGAATCAAATGGTATATGAAAACAATACAATTAATTGGAGCTATATGTTGTTTAGAACCAGTCTGATAATCCAGTGTAGCGTGGGAATTTTTGTTTTGTGGTCTCCCTCATTTGTAGAGGTCATCAGCCATATTGTGACATAATTTGGCTTTCCAGTTTTACTTCATTTTGGGGTGGTTATGCTGTGGTAATATTTACAATTTTCTGTTTTTCAGGATCCGACTTTCTTAGGAACCTTATTCTTTGTTGGTTGTATGTTCTTAGACTTTTGTATAGGTTTCTGATCGTGTCATTGATTGTTGTATTGTTAGAGGGCTCACGGTATTTGGTTTCCAAGTTTTCACTTCATATTTGTATCGTTTTAAGTCTCATTGTTCTTACTGTTTGGCATGAACATTAGTTTCTGCCTAATTTCGTATGCGTATGATATCATTGCATCAGATTTTCACCTGTCAGTAGGGATATTTTAATTTTTAACTTTTTGTTTTGTTGTTTATGGGTTCTTCTTTTGTGATTATGCGTAATGGATTCTGTTGATATTTATAGGGAGATCCATGTTGTGTGATTCCTGAGAATTTTGGAAATATGAAGTTTCATTAATATGTCACTTTCTTCAGTTATGTCGCCCAGATGTCTGTGTCTAGACATAGTGTATTTTCCAGTGATGGAGACTCCATTTTTCTGAAGGGTTCACTGGATTATGTTCTCCTGCTTCCATTTCTGCTTGTAGCCTGAGACATTCATTTTGCAAAATGTTTATTTGATACACCAGTGGGGAATGGCAGTACATGCCACAGGAATTTGTTGCATCTATTATAACACGACATACCAGCTAGCTATGGGTGTTAGGATTGTCTGTTCAGGCTTTGAACTGGAGACATAAACATGTATAGTTGGCATTTCAAGGCATGGATTTGTATAGTAAAGTGTTATGTCTGGATTGCCATGAAATTAAGATAACGGTGGACTGGGAAGTTTAATTTTTGTTTGTGTTAGACATTCTGGACTCTTACTTTTAAGAAACTACAGGTTAGAGTGGAATATATTTTAACGTGATCATATTTTGATTATTAACCCTCTGTTCACTTTTGATTAGCTCAACCTTGTACACATTTTTGGGTACAGGACTTTTTTGTGTTGATATGATGTTGTGGGACAGGTAGGAAGGAGAAGCATAAGGTGTAGAAGTGGCCTATCAAGGGGATGAGGCACATAAAATGTATTGCTGCAGCAGGAGGCAGTTGTAGATGAAGACTTTTTAAGTATGTACAAGCATAAATTTTCTTCACAGAAGTTTTTACAAATATTTATACATTTCAGAATTTTAGCCTTCATTGTTATTGATGACGTTGACTCTTTGGATGGCTTATTTAATATGGCTGCACTTTAGCACATATTTTTAATAATTAGTTAAACATTGTAACATTGAAGCTGCTAGTTGAAATATGATGCATGCTGGTACGTGCAGATTGACCCATAGATATGGAAACCATGTAATATATTTTAATATCTGGTTGTTTTTGTCTAATTGTATTACTGTGTGTGTCAGCCACACACATTGATTATTGTGAGTGAATGAGGGAAAGAATATGTATAGTTAATTTTGTGTGATTTAAAAATAATAATAAATTGAAACCATAGGTTTTGTGTGTTATATTATATGGCAATTACTGTTTCAGCATAAGGGCTTCTTTATTTACCTGAATGTAAAGGGAACTTCCACTTGAAATGAAAATTAAAAAAAAAAAACCATTACAAGATATGAGGTTCTCACAACAATGTTGCAGAAAAAATTCAAGTCATGTGGGTTATTAAGCCATGTTAACTGGTTCAAGAATTAGTGAGGTTTTGAAGAAGTATCTTATCTTGGAAGTGCTGATCACTGTATACCAGTCACTCCTGTTTAGAAGTATGGAGAGCATTGCTGCCATTCTGAGTTTATAATAGCCGTATGATTTTACAACCTTGGATTTTCAGCCTTTACATCAACTGTGGAGTTCGTAGGCATATTAAAGGATTCAGGGATGTGATCGGAATTTCCCATTCTGACTTTTCCAGCCCAGGATAATCAAATTCCTCTGGTAGGCAACGAACTACTCGGCATAATCCATGAGAAGATTCTGAATAGATGGTGATGATGTTCTTTGATGTTCTTTGAACAGTCAGGCCTTTTTTCCACATAAATGCAATGGTCCATGTAACACTCATCTTTAAGACCTGTTGTGGTATCATGCATGATGTTAACCACTGCCAATGCTGTCATGTGTATTTTCTGTTGTGGAATGGAGTCCATGCTTGAAGTATAAACTCGAGTCCTTGTTCTATGCTTTTTTAACATTCTTGCTCTGGTTCTTAGATGTTTTCAGTGTGGTTTTCGGTCACTCGAATTGTTTCTTACATTTCCTCCCAGTATCAAAACTGCATTTTGGTAATGTCAGTCTCTGTATGCTGCACCTCAGGTGCTGATTTCTTCTGCGTGCTTAATGACCATTGCATTGAAGTTAATGTTGTAACTGCAACATGTCCTCCCATTCATTATCCCCAACACTGTGCATCCTTTCATTTCAGCATGGTCACCCATGATTCATAACATGGTATTCTGCTTGTTTGCTTTTGCATGTATAAATGTTGATGAAATGTGCACATTCATTAAAGTTGGAATGCTCAGTTCAACCTTGGAACAGTGATCTTGTCTGCAACTAGCATGGGACACTGCTGCACTGGTTTTATGGATTAATGCTGATTGGACCCTGATGTTGAAATGCTTGTGACTGCTAATGAAACAACCACTTTGCCTGCCCTGAAAATACTACCTTCAGAACATTGTGATGATATAAACATACTGATGCCAGTGTGGTGTGTTCAAAGTACCCAGCTTACACAAAAATTTAGTTTGTGTTCAGGTAAGTGCAGTTTGTCCTTGTGTAAGGACTGTGCCAGGGGTGTAGATTTCTACACCATTACAGACCCAAACACAGCTAGATACAGTGAACACTCATATATTGTCAACATACGTAATAAGTAGCAAGAGCCACAATTAAGAATTTTAACTAACATTTTTAAGATTTTAAGATACAGATAATAATGTGCTACAGTTAAGGATATTAACTAACATTTTTAAGATACAGAAAGACGAAATATATATTGTTTTAAACATTGTCACAGTATTGTAAATTAAAAAAAAACATCGTATATTTTATAGCAACATTGCAAAAGGCATATAGTTTTTAAGCAAATAACGCAACGCAGTGGTCTCCCAGAAGATGGTGTAACAAACGCTGATACATGTAGAAGGTTATTTGTGATAAATATATATTTATTTGACATATTATGTGCATTTAGTTGGAATAAAAAAGAAGTGGCAAGAATGTACGGTGTGGAAAACTTTCAAAATTCATTACAAATGTACGTGTATACACACTGTGGGATCCCAGAAGTTCACAACAAATATTACAATATACAAGTGTATGAAGTTGTAAAAAAACTGGTAGTAGACAAGTAGGTGGTTGCAAAATTGTGAGTCTTCTAGGATGTGTGATGGTGAAGTTCAAATATTAGGTTGTAGAAATAAAAAGTTTTCAAATAAAATTTATATATATATATATATATAAATAGAGTCAAGTCGTCGGCTGTGTGAGTGGAACTGAAATTCTAATGTATTATGTCACGCCAGAATGATGAATTGGCAGTAGATGTTTAGATATTTTTTACGTTGTGTCATGTGTTTGCCATTTATCCTAAAATTGGTCATTTTATTATTATTTCTGAAGGTCTTGTTAATGTAAGTGTGTAGTGGCAGTATCGGTGTGTTTAGTCATTCCCATAGCACCTGACAGCCTGGGACTGAGAGCAAGGGTATTGAACAGCATGTTAATGGACCTTTGGGTTGCTTAAAATGTTTGTAATTTTGTGACCAGCTGATTAATGACTAGTGTCTCAAAATAGACTGTACCACGGAATTGGGTATGAAGCAGGATATGTAGCCATTGTGCTCTGCAATTGTACTGTGTGTAAAACTATTGCATGTGCTGTATATAACTGACTAAGCAATAAGGTAATTAACTTGATGGGAGAGTGCTTGAGAAGGTATTTGCATTGCTGGTAAGAAATTCATTGTATGACACCTGAAGATTCAGTTCCATGTTTAAAGAAGGCCACCACTCAGCCACGTGAATCAGTTACACACCGACCTTTTTTGAAAGGTATACAGGGCGTTTCGTAGTGTACTCCGGGATTACAAAAATTTATTGTTGGAAAACCGTAGGACACATATTTACGAAACCTGTACAGATAGAAATATTTTCCCAGTAAGTTGTTTTTCGTCGTAGTTCACATTTCAGCCGCTAGGCGATGCGAGTGTATGTAATGAGAAAATGCCCGCTCCTGGGGAAAAGTCGTTTTGTGTGTTGGAATATCACACGACTAAGTCTGTGGCTACGGTGGAACGTGCATTTAGTGCAAAGTACGCAAAGGACCCGCCAACAGACAAGACCATTGGTGCGTGGTATAAACAATTTCCTGAAACTGGGTGTCTGTGAAAGCAGAAATCAAGTGGTCGCCCATTAACCGCTGAAGATGGCGTTGAACGGGTTCGGGCCAGTTTTCTGCATAGTCCGAAGAAATCAGCGGGAACTGCAGCTAAGGAGCTGTCGATGTCGAAAACAACCCACTGTGGCGGGTTCTGCGTTTAAACCATACCGCATCCAAATGGTACAAAAATTGTCGGATGAAGATCACAGGCGCCGGCTTGATTTCTGTTTACAGTTACAAGACTTAATGAGTTCCGTTGATCATTTCCTGGAAAGGGTGCAGTTCAGTGACGAAGCAACATTCCACGTCAGCGGCGCAGTAAATCATCGCAATGTCAGAATATGGGGATCTGAAAACCCACATGCCTATGTGGAGCATCAGCGTTACTCCAAAGCCAATGTGTTTTGTGCAGTCTCCCGTCAAAAAGTGTACGGTCCATTCTTTGCGGAAGAAACCGTTACTGACATGACATATCTGGACATGTTGCAACATACCGACGTTTGTATTCCAGCAAGACGGAAGTCCCGCCCACTTCCACTGTGAGGTTCGTCAGTACCTGAACACAGTGTTCCCGGGACGTTGGACAGGGCGTGCGTCTGGAAATGACCAACCACTGATGTTATGGCCCGCAAGGTCCCCTCACATTACGCCCTGTGATTTTTTTTCTTTGGGGATATGTCAAAGACCGGGTATACGCCCCACCATTGCCACGTGACCTCGCTGACCTAAAGGCACGGATCATTGCAGCAGTGAAGAATATCGATGCACCCATGTTGACGCGTGTGTGACAAGAACTTGAATACCGTGTCACCCGTGGTGCACACATCGAACATCTCTAGTTTGGGGGGGGGGACTTTTCAGTTTTCCTGTGGCTGTGAACAATTCCATTAAGGTAGGTCCTTTGGTTTTCTTGTTTTAAATGTTTGTAATCACGGAGAACATGAAACGCCCTGTATTTTAATATTACCCACCACTGTACACCAAGGTTTCACACATGGTCTTTTCCGGTCATATTTTGTGACTGTAACCCGTATACCAAATGTGCTGCCCATGAGTTCTTCTTGATTTAGTCGCTCCTATTTGGTTAAGAGAGCATTAGCTGTAACAGTGATTTTAATTCAACTGTTATATGTTGCTCAGAGTATGTGATTTTTTAAAATCACTATGCCCTTGTGCTATAGTTTTTTTTTTTTGGTGTAAATGCCAGCCACTTGACGTTTGTGCGGGTTACTCAGAACAGGCATTGCGAATAGTTCGAATAAGCAACAAACCTGTTTTCAGTAGACCGTGATTTTAGTGACTTATTTTTGTCCAATGTCATTCTTACAGCAGCTATGCAGAGAGAAGAAACAGATGCTAAATTCAGATTCCTATGTGCAATCGTAATTTGTCATTAAAGTATTTGTATTGAGCATGGCTTTGTATTACGCTCCCTTAGATATTTTAAATATGTTTTTCAACCATATAGGCAGTCCAGTTGCACCAAAGAAATTGTGTGTAGTTTCCTTAGAACTGGTAAAAATCATTATGTTCCTCACAAGATGAAGTAAGTTGGTCATGGAAGGACTCGTATGAAGGTCATGAACACTGCATATGGAAATTTTGTTACAATCACCTAAGAAATGTGAGAGTAACCTCTCACACGTATGCATTCTAACAGATGTGATATGATAATATTTTGCTGCTTCGTCTCTGTGTTTTGTGAATGGGTATTTTGCAATGTTATGGATTCTTGAAGACCTAGAGCTGAGGTTATTTATGCACAGAACTTTATGTGTGCATCTGTAATGCTTGTGGTGAGGAAAATCATGGCAAAGATGAACTGCATACAACAAGCAGGCAGTAGCTCAGCTAGCCTCACCGCATTTTATGGACCAAACATTCATTACGGTCCTAACGTATGATTGTGATGAGTCCCGAGTCTATTCCCTGCACATCGTATGCAATTTATTTATGGTCTGCTTATTGGCGTAAATGGGCGGGGTGCAGGGAGGGACAAGTGCCCCTCCAGTTGTTTTCTACCGGTGAATTTTTTTGTTTTGTTTTTGGCTACTGAGTTGAAGAGGGGCAAATAAAAGTGGGTGAGTGGGAGGGAGGGAAAGAGGGGCGTATGCATATTAAGGACTGATTCAAACCAAACTTTCCCCTCTTTTTAACCTGACTGCGTCGTAAATTAAAGTTTCTATACACAGGGTCGACCTTGCCCCTCCACTTCCCCCCGTGTTATTAAGTTATGCCTGTTGTACGTCTTCCTGTTGTCTTCATTACTAGTATCTGTTGTCAGGGGTCCTAAATAATCTCTTCCCTTAAATTTTCCCGTTTCATATTTCTTGTTTTTCATTTCATCACTAGCATTTGGCTAACGGTGCAAGTCAGTGAGCCCCTGATTATTCAGTTTGATTCAATTTTGTTGTCTGTTGGCACCTTTTCCTTCTGCACCATATATTTCTCTTATCATGTGCAGTCACGTGGTACGCCTTCTAGGTTATCAAGTTTACGGTTATTTGTGCCATTATCATGAATCTAATTAGCTCACGCATCTTCTTTTTCCGCTCAAGTAACGCACAAGCTTATTATTTCTTTTGTTGCGGGTATGGACACGTTCGAATGTGCGCAGTTATTCTCCTTAACGTGGGGGAGGAAGGAATGTCGCCACTAATCGTTTGCAGGGTGAATAGAGAGAGTAGTGCCAATGTATTCAAGCGACAAACAGAACATGCGCCAAGCAACCATTTTTTATGCATTACCGCGTGGACTTACTTCGATGTCCCGTGGAGGACGCCACTGTGGAAGTTTATAGTGGTTAGTTCTGTAGTCTTGAATTGTCAAATGTGCGTTGTGTTGACTTGTAACTTATTTTGATATCGTGTGCGTGACGTTTTAAGATCTGCTGCAGTAATTCAGTAGTACTTTTTACTGTGAAGTGTGTGCCACTGTTGTTCGGTCTTCGGGTTTGGGCCACTCTTTTAAGTGTCGTTTTAGTTGGTACATTTTAATTCCTTAAAAGATGATAAAGGATTTTAGTGATTGTGAAAGATTTTATGTGGGGACTAATGCGTAAGATGCAGCGTCAGCATCTAACCAGCGAGCAGTGAGCAGTGCAAATAAGTCAGTAACGTTTAAAGAAATGTTTTAACCAGTCAGTTTATTGAAATTGTAAATTGCGTCATACTGCTGTTCGCAATTCATAGCATTACCAGAATAGTAACGTGGCTGTCGAGATGTAAAATAACGCCATACCTGTTACACCTGCAGGAACGTATTTAGCACAAGTGCGTATAACCTTAGTAAAACAAGAGGTTATGTCGTTTTCATAGAAAACCAAAGGATGGGAAACGTGTTTGAAGATAGATCATTTTTATATAATAAGGTGGGGAGAGACTTCTTAATTTGGACTATGTCACTTTTTCAAATAGGGAACTTTGATGTCGAATGTGACGTATCTGACTTTTCGTGTATTGGTTTAACGGTAAAACAGCCACTCCCATGTACGAAGGATTACTGTTGATCTTCAATATGATATGGGTGCATCGAATGCTTGCTCTCCCAGCTTGAGGGTGCAATGACATTTTTTGGGGATTCTGCATTGAAACAAAATTGAAATGGCGTTTAGTGGTTATGTAATTGAAAACATACTCTGGCAAATGTAAATGTACTTCACTTTCAAACGCTTATTTTAATATTATAATCGAAGCACCCTAATTAGAAGTAAATAATATCGAAACCTTTGCTGTTATGGAAAGAGTTACGACTGTTCTCTTGAATCGCGGACTCATGGATAATTTTTTACTAAGAAAGTGAATGAATGTCATTTGTTGTGATGATGTTTAGGGCATGATTGGAAGACACGCAGTAGCGGCTCTGAAGCCTGTTGACTTGAGTTCTTGTGGCACGTTAGTAACCACCATTTAAAGCTTGCTGTAAATGAGTGTCCCATTTGACCATATTTTTTTAACGAACGTTATTTCGGTTATGGTTATTTCCTAAAAACAGAGCAGACCTTGATGAATATACCGCTTGCAGAGCTAATCGTGAAGTTTTTTTATTTCATTTGTCGTGTCGAAGTTGAGCACTTTCGAAGGCGAGGATTATACAGTTCTACATGTGGGTGGCGTACTAACATGTCGACGGGACTATCGGTGAGTACCTTGCCTTCCCCTATGTTCCTGAATCATGGCCAGCTACCTTTCACAATTTTACCTAATTTATACTAAAAGTTTAGTTTCTTTGATGTTTATTCACACCGTTAACTACACGGCACAATCTACATGCTACCTTCTTTCTGCTTGACTTGTATCTGTATTTCTGTGTTTCCTGGTTCAGTAATTATGGATACAGCAGGAGTGGTTCCTTAGGTATTCTTCGCTTATACTAACCCAGCTAAATTAGTGTACCTATGAACATATTTTACCCGTAGGATAGTTGTGCCTATCGCAAATTTTAGGATTAGCTCAACCAGATATATCTTTCGAAAAAACGGCTTGAACGATCTTATAAAACGCCTCGAAATTTTCCTTTCCCATCGGAAACTTCCTAAAGAAATTATGAACTTAAAACAACTACTTGCAGATGCTTTAAGAAGCTGAAGTCTGTTCTACGACATTTTCGTTTTGCTGTAAACTAGTTAAAGCGAGTAAAGAGAGACTAACTTGTTGTCACTTGCTTTATTATTTCTTTATATAATGCTCAACATGTTTCGGATGTTAATACATCCATCCTCAGGAGCTTGCGACTTATGTGTTGAGTTATTTCGTGGGTTACATTGATCT
>Ga0123355_10009244_pt1 | contig 14963 bp, 1 predicted proteins | sample TergutEmb28metaG_3_FD_89872 | JGI IMG/M metagenome (GOLD analysis project Ga0123355, IMG submission 89872) | Embiratermes neotenicus P1 segment gut microbial communities from Petit-Saut dam, French Guiana - Emb289 P1 | ecosystem: Host-associated > Arthropoda: Insects > Digestive system > Gut ...
ATTGAGCATCTGTGAAATATGTAAAAAAAAAAAAAACTTGGAGAGTTTTTCTCTCTCTATCGACGTAAGAACTACCATGATCTGTTGAATAGTTTATTTGTTGCGAATTTTAAAATATTTCACGGACTTATGAATAACCCTGTACAGCTAAATGTGTTAGACTCTTCAACGTTGTCCTTACATTTGTTTAATCCAACTTAAACTTTAAAAATATTTTTGTAGTTTTCACAACAGTAAAAATGCTCCGTGTTAGAAGGTGTATAGAACTTAATAGTGACATTTCGTGTTAGAATAAATTGGATAGATAGCCACAAGTAAAATAAAAACAAACACAAGTCTACTCACGTGTTCAGCATTGTCAGTAGCTTCTGATAGAAGCTTAGCCTATCTCTGCGATGTACGATAGCAGATCTTTTCGGGAATAATAGACGCACTGGATTAGTAGGTATTTCCCAGTTTGTTCCAAAGGTAACGCCGTAATACCAGACAGTTTGAGGGATCAATGACGGTACAGTCAGACAAAGGCCCAACTGAAATATACCATAATATATCATGAGACCCCAACCCAGCCTCCTGCACGATGGATACTGGAGCTATTTTCGGTAGTGTATCCGCCAAGAAATGTTAAAGAAGAGCTGTACCTCTACCCCCATCTGGGCCTTCCTGGCACTTTATATGGTGATATTTATAGTTAACAAAATTGAATTGAAGTGGTCTCGGTCAAAGCTATAAACATTCATGTGGAAATGACAGCACTGCCATACTCATTCTTAACCTTTACACTTTATGGAAGTGATTGTTCAAATTCATAAACTTACAGCTGGGAAATACCCCTCACCACTCACAGAACAAAAACCTGGGTGTGTCCTGAGATAAATATTCTTTTAGATTACTTATTTTTATATGCTAAGTAAATTTTGTGTTATAAGTAGACTTCATGTGATCAGCGTAACAAATTATCAAACGCCAGTGATTCTAAAGCAAACAGTTGTACTTTTCTATACAGATTCATGTAACTCAAGTGACGATAATCTAGTAACACACTTGCCGCAATTTGACAGATATTATTTGTTAATGTAATGTAATGGAACAGTCGCGATAAATATTTTGTACGCTTGCCGAAGATAAAGATTTAGGGACTCTTTGTAATTCGGCATCTTTACTGAAACTAATGAATTCATTAAATATTATTATCATTAGCCTTATTTTCATGAAAGAAGTGTATTATTCGAATTTTGGTCTCACTAAAGCATCCAGCTTCAATAAATAGAACTGCCTTATATTCTGGTACTGTCTGAAGGTAAAGGTCACCAAATGACATCCTGCGCAGGTACAGAGGGGACGCGCACAGCTCCAAAACGTGTGCAACCTCAGCTCTAGAAAGTAGGGTGTGTTTAGCACCAATCCTCGGAAACACCCTGTGTTCATTGTAGAGGAGTCTGAATGGGCCTCGGCGCCGGTCAAAATCTCTCCCAAAAAGGGATTCGATTCCCAGGCCATCCAGTCAATAGCGAGTATCATTCTGACAAACTATACGATTGTTTAATAAAGGCAAATTTGCTGTGCGAATGGTAAATACTTTTCTGCGAAGGATTGGTTTGAAAATCTTGATATTACAGCTGACGTTATTTTTAACGGTTTACATCTACCACCTCATTCGTAAATCTCAAATTGTAGCTTTAATAATTCAAGTTTTGCTTAATGAAATTTATTAATTAAGCACAAGTTTGTCCAAAATATCCAAGGAAATTTCATGTAACAGAAAGAGTCCTTAGTTCCAAAGTTACATCCATGCACGCTTTTCAGTACGTAACTGTAATCACCATACAGCCACGCACAGTAAAATTTTACTTACTCTTCTTGGAATACTTACTTGAACTACGGATCCGGACGGGAATGTAAGGTACCTTTTCTTGCGTGAAAACCCCCACGTGCCTACTTCAGAATCGTCAGGCAGCGTAATGTTGGCAGCACTGCATAGCATGGCTGAACAGATAGAAATCAGGACGCAGACCACAGATATTTTAAATCGCATGTCGTTTCTGTTCTGCATAGAATGATTGTAGCTTTAGAACGTGCGTTAAACTTCGTGGTTTTATGTGAAGAGAAATATAATATTTTGCGCACAACAACTAGAAACCTTCTCTCTCCATAACGCCCAAATTTCCACAATACATTTTCCACGGTCGTAACAAAGCACGATTTTTGCTTTGCGGTGTTTACCCTGTTATGCTAATCAAAGTTTATATGATACAAATGTAACGATTATTTGACATACTCGTTGTGAATATGAATCAACATATAACGAAATGGGAGAGGAATATTATTGTTACTACTGTATTAGGCAATTGGTTAAAGAAACGTATGGGAGTATAGCAATAAATTTGCACAGCGGGACAAAAAATTGCATAAATACAATTAAACAAAGCGTCAAACCGAAATGGTTTCTTGTTGTACGATTATCGACGCCATAATTACAAATGGCTTAATAGGCGATAACGAAACAAGAGAAGAAAAAGAGGAAGTTTAACCGGAGAAACGAAAGGACTTGCATCGATTGGCAAAGCTAGTATCGTCCCGCTATTATCAGAAGACGTAATGCGGCAAGTTGTAATACATGGAAAAATGCGAAGGATTTAGCCCCTCCCCAAAAATTATAAGAAGGAACAATATTACTGAGGAATAAATTACATAACTTTCCTCAAAATTAGACGTTGTCAGACATCTGTAAGGGTATTAAGTCATTTTTGCAGGAATCTATTTAATATTGCGTGAGAAAGCAATAGAAACAGGAGGCAGTTGACGGCATTCTCAGCGACGTCAACAAACCACAAGGAAAACCTTCGAAAATATAAGGTTTGGCCTTCATGAATTGGATTTCTCACCCTTGGTGATGAAACCACTACGTGGTCCAGAAACGACAAGAAAAAGAGACTAGTAGACGGAGCTCAAGGTTCAGAAGAATTTTATTTTTATTTTTAGTTTATTATGAATAAAAAAATCTTTCGTGATCTTTCATTTGGCAGTGCGCGTTTATGAAGGGTAAACACACGAGTGACGAGTGTTAAAATTTTTTCCCGCTTTTTAATAATATGACTAGTAAAGCTTTTAATCTTATGGACATAATTAAATTTATTTTTTTAATGTTTGCCATACCGAAGTGTTTAACACATATATAAATATACAATGATGTATCAGTCAAACAAACAAAAATTATGTTTATTATTGTATTAGGGCAACGTATTTCGATTCTTGTAGAATTATCTTCGGGCCCTTCTAAGATACAGATCCTTACTTAGCAATATTTAAAATGCGCTGTGGGATCCCAAACGCTTATATTCTTATGCATAGTTATATCAAGAATGTAAGCGTTTGGGATCCCACAGCTCATTTTAAATATTGCTAAGTAAGGATCTGTATCTTTGAAGGGCCTGAAGATGATTCTATAAGAATCGAAACATGTTGCCCTAATACAATAATAAACATAATAAAGTTTTCTTGTGTTCGACTGGTACATCATTTCATATTTATAAATGTACATAATTAATTTTATGGCGAAATTATTTCCAAATTAAAAAAGACAAATTACCTGATATGTATGTAACAAAAACACTTTCAACTTTTACTACACTCATGTTCCAGTATACTTCCTGCGCACAATCTTCTGCAGTTATTTCTGTTAATACTATTTATTAAACCCTATATGTCTGCTGAAAGTCGAGGTGACAGTTTCCTTTGATTACTTTAAAAAAATTATATAAATATAAATAAAAGTAATTGTCCAAAGTTGTTTGTTGTTAATATAAAAATTTAATTTCTTATCTTTCCTTACAAAAAGCACAATTTCTAGCACCTCAGTAAAATCAGAATCCAATATGTACAAGTAGTATCACGTATTACCTGTGTACTGCCAGCACTTCCACTTGTACTAGAAACACTTTGTGCAGTAGAAAAGTCATTCACCAAACTGAAGCAAGTTCATCGACATAAAAATAGTTTCCACCGTGCAAATTCTTCCACTCGGAAATAAGACAGTCTCAGCTAAACATGATAATTGATGTTATGTTCCTTGTCTCCCTTTCGGTAATTAGTAACTCACACTTTGTTGCCGGCTGCAAATTCCGTTGAAGCCGGACATTAGTCCAGCTGTTTTTACCGATTTACTAACAGGTTGTCACACTTGGATGTGATGGCTAAGCGAATTTACAATTTTCAGGGAGAAAAATATGTCAAAGCGGCAAGGAGTTGAAAGCAGCAATTGACAGTACAGTCTTTATCACTTCGGAACAATTCACGGCACACAATGTTTGTTTTTAAGTTACCACAAATATATTGCTTTGTTTGTACTGTTAAGTAAGACAAAAAATAAGGCTTATGTATTCTTAAACCTTTCATGTAAGTCCATAACTTTTCACCCGAAACGCTAGATTCAGATATAGGATTATATACCTGCAAGCAATGTATATACTACAGATGAAATACTACAGCCTAGGCCAAATGTACAAAAGTTTATAAAGCTCTTGCCTTAAATACTTTTCCGTATTTCTGCCTTAGTTTCATTATTAGTAATGGTGATATTAAGCACAGAGCAGAAGCTAAAGTTTTTGGGACCTGCGGCAAGTTAGTGATATTGGCCTCCCCCCTCTACCCGCTTTAAATATGATGAAATTATGAACTTTATGTACGCACTTCAACTATTAACCAACAAATGCACCTATATAACTTTCATTTAAAACACTTAAAACCAACCCGACATGTTTCGATCTTTTCAGATCAACATCAGGAAGTTTCGTCATTCCTTGCTAAAGTTATTACATATTCATGATTTAGTTCGTTTTTGTAAACAAGGTGTTGTGGCAGCATGCTGCCACAACATTTGGTGCATTTGTTGGTTAATAGTTGAAGTGATTTTACGAAATGCACGGTGCAACGATGAACTTTATGTACGCAAATCTTAAACGTTCATAAGACATATAATATAGATCTTATTGTAGCACCGTGCATTTTCGTAGAATCACTTCAATTTATCAACCAACGAATGCACATATAATTTCACATAAAATGCTTTTAAAACACTTTAAAACACTCCGACATGTTTCGATCTTGTCAGATCATCATCCGGGAGCTTTGTTCCTTGCTAAAGTTAGATTACGGTATTCACAATTCAATTCGTATTTAATATAGGCCACAATACTATGTTGTGCATATTTTAATTTTCTCTGTGCCCGTCATTTTTTGTCATTTTGGGTCGAGTGTTCCATTAGTCCCCCTTTTGAAGGCTCTGGAAAAATATCTCTTTTTATACAGGAAAATAATTATACTTTCTCCGACACGGGATATTATTTGTGTATTTGAGACTACATTCAAATTTTTAATATTAACTGTAAATTGAATACGTTGTTCTTCCACTTCGTTAATGTCTGCAGAGAGTAACGAAGTGGAAGAACAGTGGCCAGCAAATAGCATCGCCCAAACCACGTACTTAACATCACATACAACAGTATTCGTAGATAAGTTACCTCACTACATTATACGGTTGAAGGCATATGGGATCCCAAATGCACAAAATAAAATTTGTGAAATGTTAAACGCTTCTTAGATCAGCCTGATGATGACTGTCACAGGTCGAAACATGTTGCATTAATGTTATACTTAAATGTTAGTTGTGCTGACCTAAACATATTGTAATAAAGTAAATATTCAGATAACACAACGAGATGACTTCATTCAAATTGTATTTCATCAATTTTTAAACCTTGCACAAGCTGCTAACGGAACATGTTAGTGCAAACGGCAAGGCTTTGACTTGTTCTTGGGAGCTATCCTTTTCGAATCTCGGCCAAAACAATGTGTTATGAAATTTCGTAGTTTTGCAGAATTTTTCATAAAGTGCTGGTAGCATAAACTTAAATTTGCCTAATACACTTAACTTCCTTACCTTTTGCTACAAAATCTTCATTAAGATACTGTCATTTAATTCTACATATTCTCAGTTATTTTATGCACATGCAAGTACAATATTCTCATCGTCAGTTCATCTTCTTAAATTATGCCAAATGACTTGAGAATGTCTTCGCTCGATTGGACGCACTGAGCAGGTTTCCATATAAATTTTATCCTGTAGACAGGGAGCAATGTGTTACCGAAGCGTAGTCTTCTTTTTTCTTTTAAACCATGACAATGATAAAATCTCCAAGGAAAAAGATTTCAAAACTACACGTAAGTCCAGAATACTGTATGGAAAATTTTTCGAAATGTTAACCACTGGTTGTTCAATTAAATCATATCATTATTTTTCTGCTCATTGTTCATTCTCTGCTGTGTTTTTCGTACAAACAATTTTATAGTTTGGGTTTATATACCGTCTTTGTATGACTGCCATTATACCCTGCCACTCACCCTTTATTATTACAGTCCTGAAATAAAACTTTTAACACCAAATGTCCATTTATGAATAAAATCTTCTATGGCACGAAATTTTATTTACATAATACACCAATTAAACTTATGGTATCAGATATTTAAGAGGTATTATGATATATTATGTAATTTCTGTTTCTAGACAGAATATTAATAAAACTCTCGTGGTTACAGTTGACAAGTTACATATTCTCAGCCGGCTGGAGGGACATGATGTGAAGTAAAGAGATAGGACATTCGTTAGCCATTTTGTTGCAGTGTTCAGTCACGTGATAAGGATAAACCGTATGTGCTGCTCCTGCTGGAATCCTGAAATTAAGCAAAATGTTTGCATAATTAGCACATCATACACTAACAAAACACCATACGACAATATGTGCTATTTGTTAAATTTCTCCCTTATGTACAGATGTTAGCAGAATTTTTTGTAGTCAAAATGGCATGTGAGACGTCACGAAATGAGACTTTTCCTACTCTATCTTAAATACAAAGAGCAGACTTACTTGTGATGCTCACAATTATTCCATCTGTACTTTATTGCAGAAGTTGCGAAATATTAAGAAATTTGTTATGTTGTTAAAATGTGCGTAGAGACGTATTTAAAACTCAAAATGAACAGATTTTTGTGTGGGGTTGGAAGTACTATCGTATGTGTGTATACGGTGTGTGTGTGTGTGTGTGTGTGTGTGTGTGTGTGTGTGTGTGTGAGTGTAGGGGGGGGGAGGTAGGAAGGAAAGGTGGTTTTTATTCTTTGAACTTGTCTGTGTCACATTTTATGACGCGCGAATTAGTTTTGTTGCAGTGCATTCACAACAATTGATGATTTAAACATTTTTACCTCTCAAGAACGGTACTCCTGAAGATTTGGGTCTTCAGGGAGTTTACACCGTGGCCACAGAGTAACGTCCCTGAATAACTAAAACATTAAACTACATATATATATTTATATATATATAATGTTTTGCTGACCGTGCATCTCAGTATAATCTTAGTACTTACCAAATTAATGCACAAATTATTTTTTTATAATAAGTTTATTACATTCCTCTACATGTTTCGAGCACAACAGTGCTCGAAACATGTAGAGGAATGTAATAAACTTATTATAAAACAAGAATCTCTGCATTAAGTTGGTCAATTACTAAGATTATACTATACGTTTGAAACTTACGTGAATATGAGTTTTAGCAGCTTTTGAAATAGAGTGTCCGTTGGAATCACTAACTGTGCAGCTTCACACAGGAACCTCAACATACAATAACGTCCATTGAGCCCATTTCTGAAAAAGAAATTATGGACAAGTAAGTGTTATATATGTTTAGATGTTTTCAAGTAAGTCACACATATAACACAAGCCACCTCTCTCTTTCACTCGTAATAAGTAAACGTGGTAAAAATGAAACAAAACCATACACGAACTCCAAGAATGCTGTAAATGCTAGGGATGGTGCATGCAATGTCTAAAAATCTTAGCAGCAGCTTTAAATTCTGTTGGCAGTTTCTGTGGAGCCAAACCATGTCACTGTTACTGGGAAAATGAAAAATCTCTAGCGCCAAAATTCCATACCTGGCACACGAGTGTTTAAAAATTACAAATATTTTTGCCTTTAGTACAATATTAAGTTTTTGATAGATGGGTGTAGGACTTAACTTCAAAGTTGTTGCAGTTTTTATGAAGAGCAGCAGAAAATAGCGGGCTGCCCATTGCGATGACGGGGTCGAAATCGATACCTATTTATGTGGTACCCATCAATTCAAATTTCGCTAAATATTAAAAGTAATATCGCAGGTTTGTTGACTTCTCGCCCCCCTGTCTCTTACTGCATTACAGGTTCTCAAACAAAAGTCTCATTCTCCGAATCACAGAGTAAATGACTGCATGTTAAAGCATCCTGGATTTTCACCGCCGATACGTGAAAAGTAATACATCATAAAATTAATGCTTTATCTTATAGAGGTGTTGATAAGATCGTAGCACGACCAGGAAGAAAACAAGCTAATATTTCTGTCAGAATGGCGTGAATTTTCTTCGGCGCCTTATTTTAACATGTTTATTTAATCACAAGATAGGATCATAAGAGACCAGCCTCGTGGTCTAGTGGTCAGAGTCTCTGCCTACTAATCATGAGGTCCCGGGTTCGATTCCCAGTTCTACCGTGGGAATTTTCCCTGAAGGGGAGGATTCCCGCGGTAACCATGGTCTGGGTAGGTTAGTAGAATTTAGGTTTAAGGGCCCTCCTGGCACTACATCCTCCTATATCACCACTCACATCTTCGGGACAACGTAATCGCGCCTCATGGGTGTCCCAAACTCAGAAGTCGGTTACACTTCTGCCATGCCCAGGAGGGAAGACGACGAAGACATGTGGGGGCATTGGAAAAAAAAAAGGTTCTTAAGACGAATACCTATGCATTCATATGATGAATTACGCATCAATATAAATGTTGGCAACGTTTACTAATCCCACGATTTATGATGTAAGACGAGATCTCGCCCCCCCTTCCAAAATTACCACACATACTGTGTAGTCACTTAATAAGTTCTTTGGACAACCTGATGATGGCCTACATACAGGGCCGAAACATGTAGTTGTATATTATATATTGCTACCAATTGTAATATTGTTGTGTTCATGACTGTATATATATATATATATATATATATTGATATATACACACCACAGCTTTGTGTTACTGACCTAACACAAGGGGGAAGACACACCTTAAGATTAAGCTCGTGTCTCGATGTTGTTGAAATCGCGCGCTTCCCTGACATGCTTCCGAGTTTCTTTCCTTCCTGGTCGAGCTAAGGACTTATCAACACCCCGGTATAAATTACTTAGGTTGTTTTTAATTTTAGTGAGTACACAGATTAACGATAAATATATACATACTCATCTATGATTGTTTCAAAATTTTCATACAGGGCTCTTCGATGTAAACGGAAAGGCCCGATCCTTGCGTCCTCCGGAAGCTCAAAGTTCATTTTGTAGCCTGCAGCATAGGCAAATACTGCCGTATAGGGAAGAGTATTGCACTTGAAGTTGAGACGGACCTGACAAAAGAACAAGAACACTTCGTTACTCTTTTGTGCACAAATGTTTGCAGCGGAAACAAATCAGCTAACATTTCACGTTCTTTTCCTTCCACAATGTTGTCGGACACGTGTGACGTCACTATAAAATAACCCCGGTATATCAAATTTAAATGCTCATTTCACCCTTACTTCTTCCATGTCCGTGCACTACAGATTGTTATATAGGCTGCTTATATAATGACCCAACAAATGCACATTTATAAATTCGCTGAATAACAGATTATTATTCTACCCCAACATGTTTCAGTCACTTCTGTGACAATATTCAGAGTGTCGCGTAATTAGAATACAGTAAGTACACAAATAATTTTACAAAAACTTGTGACAAAACAACTCACCATTACTGATGAATCGAAAAACCAACTAGATGCCTCTAGATATTTTATTATACTCCTTATGGCCTCAACATGTTTCGAACATTAATATGTCCATCATTAGCAACTCGCAACTGTGATGTTGTTTACCACATTTGTCGTTTCGTTCTTGGTTTACTGTGTGTTGAAGGTGAGGTGCGGTTAGGCTGGAGTAGTGTCCGGGTTGCGGGCTCAAGCAAAACCTGTTGTGCTTTAGCCTGGAACCCGGACACTACTCCAAATTAACCGCAACCCACCTCCAACCTACAGCAAACCAAGAACGAAACGACCAATGTGGTAAACAACATCATAGTCGCGAGTTCCTGATAATGGGCATGGTAATGCTTGAAACATGTTGAGCCTATAAGAAGTACAATAAAATGTCAAGTGACATCTAGTTGGGTTTTTTGATTCATCAGTTATCACAATGATGCATAGTCCAATAAGCATCAAACTCACCATTGCGTTTGATATTCTGAAACAATCTTATGGTCTTAAAATATATTTCCATTCTTGTTAAAATACAATAAATAATAATATGTTATGTGCATTTGTTGCTTCAGTATATAAGCATGTAACATTTATTTCACCTTCTGCAATATATGTACGTAAACTAAAAATGCTTCTCCCATTGAACCAGTTTAATGCCCAAAAATTTTACATCTCATGCTGTGCTACTGGAATTTGTGTGGCAGCTTCAAGGTACCGAAAAAAAATGTGTGATTTTATATGCCACATATTAAAAGAGCAGCTTATAATTCATGTAGGTCTAATGGTTATTTTCTAGATGAAATATGAACCAGGGGCTATGATAACAGACAGAAATTGCTGTATTGATAATCGTGGATTTACAGGATAAAAGGGAAATTCTGCTTGAAACTGCCAATCAATTTTCTGTCAAAGCAACATTTCATAAATCTGAGATCGTAAATAGGAAAAACTATCACAATTTCAACCACAGTGATTAATTTAAACATCAGACTTATGACAAATACGTAATGCTTATTGACACACAAAATCTGTGTAAATAGGCAATAGGTAGAAGGACTGATGAACAGTTACATATATTTGAACATGCTAGAAGACGGAGCATAAGTAGTTAGTTGGGTGCTTTGACACTCGAAAAAGTCCCAGCCGCTCGTTAACAGTACGTCATATCGTTCAAGCATATTCGATTGCCATTTTCCGGATAGATAGTTTAAATACGCGACTTGTTTCTTGGCCAATACCGTCATCCTTTCTCAGAGAGATGTTTCTGTTATATTAGGAAGAAAACGAACTTTTAAAACGCTACGTGTTTAAAATAATTAAGTTGAAGGACGCTGAAAATTATAAGTGTTATTTTTCTCTGATATTCGAAAGAAGAACAGCAGGGAATAAATCGCGGCGGTTGGGAAGGACCTACGTCGAGATATAAGGGAATTTGGTGTCAAACTAAGATATTGTAAATAATTAGCCTGCAACCCAGACACTACTCCAGGCTAACCGCACCTTATCTCCAACATACAGCAAACCAAGAACGAAACGACCAATGTGGTAATCAACATCATAGCCGCGAGCTCCTGATGATGGGTATAGTAGTGCCCGAAACATGTTGAGCCTATCAGAAGTACAATAAAATAATAAGTGGCACCTAGTTGGTCTTTTATTCTTCAGTTACAACATACCTTTGCTTAAAGAAACGTGAATGATTTTACATTTTCTTATGTGCTATTGTCGTTAAGTGTGTAATTTGCGGTCTACTGCTACTTGTTTAGGGCATAACCATTCGAAACTTTTACCCTTAAAATCCGTACATCAGAATTATTATAGTTTCTGTAGCACATGTGTGTATGTAATGCAGCTGCAAGCCAAAAACGGCTTCATGAACACGGAATTCATGTCAGAAATGTGTCATTCGCATATTAATGCAACATACATTGAAAAAAACTGTCGTAGTAAGTGTAAGTGTTTTGAATGTAAGAATTGACTTACGTATAAAATACAGCTCAAAGCTCAGTTAATAAAATCCTGCAAATATTAACTCAATATACAGTGTCTGGAAGCGGCCTGTCAGCCATATTGTTGTGAGAGCAACTATTGCTAAATTTGTTCTGAATGCGACCAACATGAAATTTAATACACAAAATGAAGAATAATAAGAAAAAGTAATATTATATGTACATTTTAAATTATCTTTCGGAGTTTGCTAGGAAACGTGCCGAAATCCTTTAGTTGTCTATGTCGGTTTCGCCAGAAAAACAGTTAAATTTTTTTCCCAGTTCGTATATCTCCGCGGGCAACATAAAACTGTGTCGCAAGCAACATGTCCGTGAGCTTTTGGTTGATCGGTTCTGGTCTGTAATAATTTTTGCCGAGACGTCAATTTTTTTTTTTTCATGAAACCATAATGCTTAAAACCTTGAAAAAAAGTAATTAAATTCGTTGTCTTTATTTACACACTTGAAACCGCCATAAAGCTAAGGAAGTAAACCTTCCTAATTTGGCTTCTTGGACGACGTCATTTAAGGTCTTAATCCAAGACTATTTTATAATTTTTCAAAACAAAATTCCAATAAGAATCGTGTGTTCAATTAGTCTGATGTAATTTTATGGCTAAGGGTAATATCTTGCGTAGGTTTCTCTTGTGTTTAAGGTATAATAACAACTTACATTTTTTAATCCTCGAACCCTTTCGCGTGATTTTTAGAATTACACATGTACAAAATTGCACCACATTTTGAAAACAATTTTTAACACTTACAAAAAACTTGCTTCCTTTGATGAACACTACACGTCTCTTAATTCGCTGAATCCGATTGTCACACAGCACATCCGAAATTAGAGTCCCCATTATGATTAACATTAAGAGCAGTAAAACCTTTATATTTCTGTGCATAATTACAATCAGTCTCACAGTGCAACAATTACATCAATCTTCCCAAACTCCAGGTGACACATTTTCGTCAGTAATTAATTATTTTAGTAACAAATTGCATTCATATCAAAACATTATGAAGATATGTAAGTCCAGTAACCAAAGTTGCCAGATGAAGACTACATAATTTGAACCCAAGGAAACCAGTACAATTTCTTTTCTAACTAAACCGTTGTATTTACATTTTTCATTTTGTGTACGCTGTACGTGAGCAGGAATAAGAATGGTGAATGTATTCAACGTGGCTCCAGCAAGAACACGTGTCGGATACTGGGCGCCTCACCTCATTGGCATGTCACTGGAGTTCTGCTAAGTGAAACGTTACCTTAACGGGAAGCTTTGAGTAAAACAGTAAACAACATAAGTCTTTCCTTCTAGCCATTTCCGCAACAGAGAAAAGTGTTGAAACACAACACTTACTTTTACTGTTCATAGGACCCGCTGGCAAGCAGACAGCAGTATCTGTTTGACAAATGCCAGTTGCTGTATGTACAGTCTTGAACTCCTGATGATGGACGGAAAGACTGTCCGAAACATGTAGAGTGTCATTTCAAAATAAAATAAATTTTCTACATTGGTGCAGCTAGTTGGATTTACTATAGAAATAACAACACCTACTTTTTGTTTTGGTTCGAAGAACTTCCATGAAGGGAACTGTACTCCATGATATCTTTGGAGATCAAATTTTTAACATCGATTTATGTCTATTCATATTCATATTCACACCCTTTGAGACAAATGATTTAATTTGATGTATTCCATGGATGTAAACACGATTGGTTCCCAAAGTGTGCATAGAATCTTGTGACTCAAATGACAAAAATAGGCCTGAAGATGACTAATCTATAGTCGAAACATGTAACCTGTATAATTACCTTGAGTAATAAAGTAGTTGTGCTGACGTACACTTTTTAGTATTGTATTACTATTCATATAACTTAGAACTTACGTAAATAACTGCGAACTTAAACTCTCTTTGTGTGACAAAAAACCTGGTTTTTACGTGAAAAGTAATACATTTGTTTCTAAACCAGCATGGTCTTGGGAACTTAATCTTAAACCCGTGCGTGTGCTGGTTATACTGACGATTATTTGTTGTGTCTCTCAGCCATTCGTTGTGATATCGTATCGACATCATTCCTTAACTTCATTAACGTTTACTACAGATAGGTTTATATCTTATATTTCCTCAATTTCTTATTACACTTAATTGACAGTTATTCCATTTGTCCCCGAAAATCGCCTTATCTGATATTTGTGTAAAAATGTTGCTATGAAGAAGTGAATAAATTTACATTTTTATGGATTCCATTGCATTATGCAGTTGTTGAATTTAGTCATATTTCACAGTAACCTTCACAGACCTGTATGATGCAGATGGCGCCCATACACATTTTAGAACCCACATTGTACCTTACATAAATATAACATTCCAATACGGTTTCAAAAAATAGAACTTTTAATCATTTTTGTACTAATTTACGCTCGAAATTTCTGTTTGACCTTTTCACACTTTTACACAATCTACAAATAGAATATACTGAGGTTTCCAAATTATTCTTCGTAACGCACTAACTGCACGTATAATTAAGCATGACCAGGAAGATCTTTTTTTCATTTATACATAAAAAAATTTAACTAATTTTAAAATGATTATCGCTAACAACTTTTACGTCTTTTAGTAGAAACGTTTATAATAAAATTTAATTCAGGGGATGATGTTACCAAAAATTAAAAATTTAATGTCATTAAAAATTTATATTTTCCAATTATCTCGTGTTTCTTTGTTAGATGACTGGAGTTATGTTTTTTTTTCAGAATTCTCAAACACGTCGTGTGTATAAAATCTAATGTTGAGATGTAGTTCATTGAAGTGGCATGGTGTTCAATGCATTCAGGAGAGTGTATATGACTGAGAGAATTAGAAAACTTCGAAAAGACCTGATATAACAGATGTGTATATATACATATACATACAGAGACATATACATATATATACATATATATACATACATATACATATACAAATATATATACAAATACATATACATAAACATAAACATATACATATACATATACATATACATATACATATACATATACATATACATATACATATACATATACATATACATATACATATACATATACATATACATATACATATACATATACA
>Ga0123355_10009245_pt1 | contig 14962 bp, 9 predicted proteins | sample TergutEmb28metaG_3_FD_89872 | JGI IMG/M metagenome (GOLD analysis project Ga0123355, IMG submission 89872) | Embiratermes neotenicus P1 segment gut microbial communities from Petit-Saut dam, French Guiana - Emb289 P1 | ecosystem: Host-associated > Arthropoda: Insects > Digestive system > Gut ...
AAATAACAAGGCCATCATAGAAAATGCTTGCGAAGAGGAGGAGATTTTTATGGCAGTATCGACACTTCAATTGCAAAGCGAAGATAAATACGCAAGGCAAGCCTACCAACGCAGAAAAGACGATGTTTATTTTTACGAAATGAAGATGCGTAGGGCGGAGCAAGCGGAACTTGAAAATGAGCAACTCCGCAAGGAAATCGAGGAACTTCGCGCCCAACTAGCTAGGAAGTAAGTAGACATCTACAAAGATACAGAGAAAGCCCGACAAATGTGGATAGTATAACTCCCATTCGTTCGGGCTTTTTCCGTGTAAAAACAGTCATTGACAACAAAACCCCAATGGGCTAATCCTTGGTACGCCGGGGGTGGGTAAGAGTTTTAGCGTCATTCCAAACAAGTACTCCATTGAAACCCTCACCCAAGCTGACATAGACTTCATGTTTTCGCATATCAATTCCACGCCGCGTCAGACGTTGGGTGGCAAAACCCCTTACGAAACGTTCGGGTTCTTTCTATGGCGAGGACACCGCACAGCGTTTGAATATCAAACAGATTGAGCGTGACAACGTGATTCTCAAGCCTTCGCTCATTTTTATTAAAAACTCAAACTGCGAAAAGTAACATCATGCAATCCCTGTAACACAAACTTCCGGTGGCATATCTTCTTATCTCTACCCTTGAAGGCCTGTGGATGTTTATCTTACATTTCTCAAAGTTGGGGACATCAGAGGCCTGTTTGCCATGTGAGCAACGTTGTTTGACTTACATCACAATACCCTGGTTTGATTGCTTATCATTTCCGTTGCCTTGTCAAAAACCTTGTCGACATGCGCTTTCTGGAACTTTCTCCTGCATCTTTTTTATGCCTTTCTAACTCTGGAGCCTACTTTTACACTTCGCCCAACGAATTAATTTTCGGAAAACACTTGACAAAAATTAAACCCGTTGTGCATGTTAATGAGGCAGTAGAAGCCCCGTCATTGCGCAATGTCAACAACATAACGGCTGACATAGGCCAGCCCCCTTCCATGGAAGGGGGCTGGGGTAGTTTCACCCAGTTTTGATGATACCGATAAAGGCTTCCTCCGGTTTTGTCAATAATGATAAACCTTTTCCGGTTTACTTCAGCCTATTTCAAACCGAAACCCCTATATGGGTGAGTTGCACTAATTAAAAGCAAGAAAATCCCCCATATCATAGGTTTTAATTGCACCAAGCACATAATCTATATCCTCACGTGTTATATCATTGTGGGTTACAAAACGGTAAACACCGTTATCGGCGGTGTTTATTTTTATGCCCTTATCTAATAGGTAGCGGGCAAACCCATCATGGTCAAACTCGGGGCTTGGGATTTCAAAGAAAACAATATTAATTTGAACCCCTTGCAAATCCACAGTTACAAACGGGAGTTGGGCCAGTGCCTTGGCCATGTACATGGCATTTTCATGGTCTGTGTGCAGGCGCTTTGTCATTTTTTCCAGGCTTATAATGCCACATGCCGCCAATATTCCTACCTGGCGCATTCCGCCCCCTAGCAGCTTCCTATATTTCCGCGCTTTGCCAATAAAGGCCGCATCCCCGCATAGCATAGAGCCGATGGGCGAGCACAACCCCTTCGACAAGCAAAACATCACGGAGTCGCTATATGCGGCAATTTCCTTCGGCTCTACATTAAGATGCGCCGCCGCGTTAAAAAGCCTTGCCCCGTCCAGATGAACAGGCAAATTGTATTCCTTTGCGGCGGTGTAGACGTCTTTCATTTTCGCAAGCGGAACAACTGTGCCGTTAGACAGTGCATTTTCCAGGCATACCAGCCCGGTATCGGGGTAGTGGATATTTGAATCGCGTACGGCTTTACGAATATCGTCACCGCTTATTGTATCATCCGGGTTGTTAACCAGCCGGTAGCTGGTGTTAGACAAAACCGCCGCCGCCCCTACCTCATGGGCTACAATGTGCGAGTTTTGGCTAAGGATAATCTCGTCTCCCCGCTTTGTATGGGCCATGATGGCAAGCTGGTTTGCCATTGTGCCGGAAGGGGTGAAAACTGCGGCATCAAAACCTGTTAGCTTGGCCGATATTTCTTCTAGTTTTATTACGGTAGGGTCGTCTGCATATACGTCGTCGCCAACGGGGGCTGTGGCCATTGCATCGCGCATTTCCTGTGTGGGACTGGTTACTGTGTCTGAACGTAGGTCTATAAATTTCATGGTTTATTTCTCCTATCGGCCCATTACGGGGCATATTTATCACCAACCGAGTATGAAAATCGCTTTTGTCGGTATCATCAAAACCGGAAAAAGGTTGTCCATTTGTATCAAAACCCAAGTATGCCTTTGACCAAATCATCAAAACCGGATGGATTCGGTGTTTTCGTATTCTTATAAAAAAAATGTGTCGACATTTCCACCGGCACTTATGGGCTAGAAATTAAACATCTCCGTAGAAGCCTCGTTGGAACTTTCCTCTGCCCGCTTATGATGCTCGAACTGGGATTGTACCGCCGTGCGCCCCCGCCTGTCCGGCCTTTGGTAGGTGCCGTCGGGCATTTGCTCCCGCCGTTTTACGTTATCGGCCAGGGAAATATCCAGCTGGCTGATAAGTTCCTGCTGTAAATCCGTGTCTTCTACCGGAAACAGTACCTCTACCCGCCTGTCTAGGTTGCGGGCCATCCAGTCGGCGCTGGATAGGTAAACCTTTGCCTGGCCGCCCCCCCCGAAAATAAAAATCCTGTTATGTTCCAGGTAGCGGTCCACTATGCTGGAGACGCTAATATTTTCGCTAACACCGGGTAGCCCCGCCCGTAGGCTGCAAAGCCCCCTAACCAATAAGCGGATACGCACCCCCGCCGCCGAGGCCTTGTATAGGGTCTGAATTATCTCCACGTCTGAAAGCGAGTTCATTTTGGCGGTGATTTCGGCATTTTTCCCCTGATTTGCCAGCATTATTTCTTCGTTTATAAGCCGTAAAAATGCGGCCCGCAAATTGCCCGGGGCCACTGCAAACTTATGCCAGTTGGTAGCTTTGGAATAGCCCGTAAGCACGTTAAACAAATCAGAAGCATCCTGCCCAAAGGCCTCACTGCACGTAAATAGGCCGATATCGGTATAAGTTTTGGCTGTGGTTTCATTGTAATTCCCCGTACTAAGATGCATGTACCGGCGGATTGCATCCTCTTCCCTCCGTACCACCAGGCAGACCTTGCAGTGGGTTTTTAAGCCAACCAGGCCGTATACAACATGCACGCCGGATTTCTCCAGCAACTTGGCCCAGTTGATATTATTTTCTTCGTCAAAGCGGGCCATTAACTCCACCAGTACACTTACTTCTTTGCCATTTTCGGCAGCTTGAATTAGTGCGTTAATTATAGGCGACTGCCCGGAAACCCTGTACAAAGTCTGCTTAATTGCCAGCACATTAGGGTCAACGGCGGCCTCTTGCACGAACCGCACTACGGAATCGAATGACATATAAGGATGATGCACAAGCACATCCTTCTTCTTGATTACATCAAACATACTTGGCTGGTTTACAAAATCCGGGGCCTGGGCCTGGGGCCACGGGATATTCCTTAAGTACGCAAACTCTTTAGCACCGGCAAAGCCCATCCAGGCTGTAAGGTCTAAGGGGCCGTTTATCTCGTAGATTTTATCTGCGGTAAGGTTCAAGGTCTTTTCCAGAAGCCTTAGCCCGGGCTTGCCCATCCCCTTTGAAATCTCTACCCGTACGGGGTACCCCCAGCGCCTATCTCTTATAGAGCGGGTCAGTTCGTCCAGTAAATCGTTGCTGTCGTCTTCATCTATTGTGTATTCCGAATTTCTGGTTACGCGCAGCAAGCCGGTGCGGGTAACGGTATGCCCAAGGAACAACCGGCTAATATGGGCCATTATAATATTCTCCAGCAAAATATAGTGATGCTGCCCTTCCGGTGACGGCAGTTTTACTATCCTGGGTACTATTGTCGGCACTTGTACCACCGCATAAAGGGGCCCGAGCCCGCTGTCTTCTACTATACGCCAGCGGCCTTCGTCTTCTACCCATTCTACTGTGTGCACGGGCATGGTTTCGTCTGCCGCAAGTTCTATAAACAGGTTGATTGTGCGGTTATTTAAGTTAGGGAAGGGGCGGCTTTTATCTATCGCCATTGGGGTTAACACTTGGTACAGCACGTTGTTAAAATATTTGTCTACATACGTCCGCTGGGTTTGGTCAAGTTCCTCATATACCAGTAGGCGGATGCCCTCTTTTTCCATTGACGGTATAAGGCTGCGGGTAAAACAGCTGTACTGCCGGGATACCATCTCATGTACACGCCGGGATATGGCCGAAAGCTGCTGTTCCGGGGTAAGGCCGGAAGCGTCCGGGACGGGGTTCTCGCTTCGCAGCAAGGCCGCAACCCGCACCATAAAAAATTCATCCAGGTTGGAGGCGGTTATGGATAAGAATTTTAATCGTTCCATTAGCGGAAGCGTTTTGTCCTGGGCTTCTTCCAGTACCCGTTCGTTAAAATCCAGCCAGCTTAGTTCGCGGTTTAGATACAGGGTATGGTCCTTTAGGTTCATGGGCACCTCCTGGGTTTGTGAGTGTGTAATAATATCATAAATACCTTTACTTGCGGCCAATTTTTGTATATATTGTAGCCGGATAAGTTTGCGGTAAAGCCGAATGTTTTAACACATCGGCACAAGCGAGAGGAGAACTATTATGAAAAACTATGTAATCGTATCCGATTCCTGTGGGGATTTAACGCAGGCAATGGCGGAAGGGCAAGTAATCATTCCTTATATCTACACATTAGACGGCAAAGAGTACTACAATTATCCCGACTACAGGGACCAGTCAAAAAAAGACTTCTATGACACTCTAAGGGCGGGCAAATCGGCCAGTACCACGCAAATCACACCTCAGCGCTATATCGAAGTTTGGGAACCGTTTCTGCAAGAAGGGAAAGATATACTATACATTTGCTTATCCTCCATGCTAAGCAAAAGCTACGAAATGAGCCAAATGGCCGCAAGGGAATTAAGCGAAAAATATGCAGACCGTAAGATTATTACCATAGACTCCAAAGCCGCATCTATGGGTATAGGGCTGCTTGGAAGAAGCGCCGTAAAAGCCCAAACCGAAGGCAAAAGCGTAGATGAGGCTGCAAGCTATGTTAAAGAACTGGTAGGGCGTACCCACCACTGGGTTATGGCTGATGACCTGCACCACTTACGGCGGGGTGGCCGGGTTTCCGGCGCGGCGGCATTTGTAGGCACGATGCTTAGTGTGAAGCCTGTGCTAAGCGTAACAAACGAAGGCGCACTGGTGCCATTACACAAGGCCCGCGGCCGTGATAAGGCTTTCGACTATATAATAGGTAAACTTGCTGAAGCTAAGTATGACCCGAAATTCGGCCCGATATTTATCGCACACAGCGACGTGCCCGACTATGCCCAAAAGATGCAAGACATGATAACAGCCAAATACGGCTATACTTCATTTTTGGTAAACGACATAGGCCCCGTAATAGGCGCGCACACCGGCCCGGGAACTATCGCACTTATTTTTGAAGGTGCCGAGAAGCGGCTAAACTAATAAGATATTCACAGGGTCTGGCGCCGCCTGCCGCCTTGGCGTTCATACGAATAAAATCTAATATGAATAAGAACTTGGGCTGTCATAGGAATAAAACCTATGGCAGTCTTTTTTATGTAAAAAATACATCAAAATTTCAAAGATTATGCAATAATAATCCAAAATATGAATGGCAAACTATATGTTTGTCCGTGAAATATGGAAGTAACTGCCCTTGACAGCGGCACATGTTTGTAAAATATCACAAAACTAACTGCCGGCCTTACCTGTTTTCACCATTTGTTGTTGTTGACTTTTATTTGAACTTGGAGTTACTCTTTATTATGGCCTCGTGCAAATTTTTTATTCATAAAGGGTTTGGAAAGAGGCAAAAAAAAGGAGAGTGATGGTTCCATGTCAGGATGGAAAACAAACAGTAGCGGCCTCCGCCGTCGTAGCCGGGTGCTTCGTGTCATAACTGCGTTTTTGCTGGTTATGTTATTAGCTGTTGGCCCGGTGATGCCGGTTTTTGCCACAGCAATGCCCGAAGTTCTTGAGCGGGACAGGCTTGTGGTGAGTGATTTTACAGGGGAAATTGGACAAGAGTACCTGGAGCCATTTGAAGCTTTGGCTTTGCATGGTGTTTTTGGGGAGGAAGACGGCATATTACTTAGCACCCTTGGCGTACCGCTTGGGGCGGTGGGTTTTGAAGGTGCCTATGCCCTAAACAACCCAAATGAAATGGTAGAAATCGTCGTAACTTTTAGGACGCCCCCATCAGTTGCGCTGCGCTTAATTGACGAAGCCGCAGATGCACATGGTTTATCCCCCCGTATGGCAAGAATGTCTTATGAGGCGCAAGCGTTAACCGGCCACGCCAATTTTGCCGAGCAGCTTGGCAGTTTGCCCGTGCCCTTTGGCGCCAGAAGCGGTTTTCAAATTTTCGGGGAGCATCATACCCTGTTTAACGGTGTGTATATGCGCGTTCCTGCCGGTATGGTAGAAGCCATTGCAAGCCTGCCAGAGGTTTTTGCCGTTACCCCAAATATCACATTCTACGCAATTGGTATGCTTAATGATGAGTTGTACCAACATGCAACGGGCGGCGAATATTGTGATTATGAAGATGACCTGGATAATGAGGAATATGGCTATCCAAACGAAGAAGATGAGGATAGCGAAGAAGACTACCCTTACAACGAAGATGAAAAGGATGGCGAAGAAGACTATCCATACAACGAAGAGGAAAAGGATGGCGAGGAAGACTATCCTTACAACGAAGATGAAGACGACGAAGATAAGCCTCTTTGCGAATACGGCGAGTACTGCGAATGCGAAGAATATGAACTTCCCGACTATTTGAACTACCTGGTATACAGCATCGCAGTAACCCCAGGCGAGGCCACAATGGAACTGGGCGAGTCGCTCCGGTTTGAAGCAGCGGCCTACAACGCATTGGGTTATTTTATTGATGACGCTGATATAGTGTGGGGCAAAGTGGATAGCATGGGTGAAGAGTTGGCCATACCCAACGTGTATTTAGTAAACGGCTGGCTGGTTCTGGGCCCGGATGCGGAATTGCCCGAAAATGAATTGTTTATTGTAGCGGCCTGCGCCCAAAACCCAGAGGTTTATGGTAAGGCTGTTGTAACTGTTGCGGATGCTGTAGAGCCAGCATACCTGGGCTTTATGCCATTATCCAGTATTGGTGACGAGTTTAACCTTGCCGCCTTTGAGTTAATGGATATAGCCGCAGTTCATGCAATGGGACATACCGGCAGTGGTGTTCATGTATCTGTACTGGATACAGGTATTGACTATTATTATCATCCAAGGTTTATACCTTTCCAGCAATCTCCAGGGAATTTCCTTGGTGCCGACTTTATTGGTGACCGTTCACCTGGGCATCGCTTTTATGGCAGCCCACAAGAAACCGGCCCTTGGGATACAGACAATACCGGCGTACACACCAACCACGGCAGCCATGTAGCCGGGACGGTTATTGCCATGGCACCGGATATTACACTGTCTCATGTAAGGGTACTTGGCCCCGGAGGCAGCAGTGTTGGCAACTCTGTAATGTTGGGTATCGAGTGGGCATATAACAATGGCGCAGATGTTATGAATCTGTCCTTGAGTGCACGGCATAACGTACCTTGGATGCCCAATGCATACGCCCTTGATATGGCAACTTTGGCCGGTATATTTATATCTGTTGCTGCCGGGAATGATGGCGCCGGAGGCGCATCCCCCATTTTTAACAGAGGGGGCTGGTTCTCTATTGGGGTACCCAGTACTTCTTCCCTTAGCATGACTGTGGGCAATGCCATGGCAGGCGGGCTTCAGTTCGAGGATCATCCAAATGCCACAATCAACGGGATTGAGGCCGTTGTTCGCTTGCATGGCCGCAGCCCGTTAGTGCCTAATAATGTAATGAATATGCGAAACAATGTATCTTTTGCATTCTTTGGGCAAATTGAATTACCCGCTACCCTTGACGCTGCTAATAACCCTTTCCCACCAGGAATCATTGCCGTTGAAGACATTGCCAACGACCTGATTTCCCAATGGGGCAACGACTTATCGGGATACACCGTTATTGCAAACCGCGGGTTGTCTAACTTCGCGTCTATGATGTACTTTGCGTATTTCTTAAACGCAGATGCGCTAATTATCAGAAACAACCTGGCCCAAGGGGATGTATTCTTGGTTCACCCAGGGTTTAGCGCTATAGGTGTAACCGGCGTGGACCCGGATATTTTGCTTCCTGTGTACTCTATAAGAAATAGCGTTGCGGATCCTATTTTTGGCCCCTTTACAAACCAAGTGCCCATTGACCAGCCTGAAATAGGCACGATGAATTGGGAAAATTTTGCCCGTACCCATTTAGAAGATATTCTCAATGCCGGTTCTGCAGTTGGGCCTATTAGCCAAACATTCCATTTGAAGCCGGACATTGTTGCGCCCGGTACTCAAGTACTGTCTGCTATGCCGGTATTTATGACAGGTAACCCATTTGACAATAATACATGGGACGAAACCAATGCCTATAGCACAGCATCAGGCACATCTATGTCTGCCCCGGCCATAGCCGGTATTGTAGCGGCAATGATGAACGCATTCCCAAATGCAAGTGTTGCCGAAATTAAAGCGCGGCTTATGCAAACCTCCAGGGACCTAACAGGTTACACTGGTACGTACAGCGTTTTACAGGTAGGCGGCGGGTTTGTAATGCCATATGAGGCCATTACCAGCACAGCCTTTGCCATTGTGGAGCATGAAGTTCCTTGGCTTATTGACGGTGTTTGGGACGGAGACGGCAATATTATAAACAGCACAGAAGGTTGGGCTGTCCATGATATGGCCTCCCTTAGCTTTGGCCGCGTAGAAGTGGATGAAGATTTAGGCGGCGAAAGCGAAATTCTTACAATTGCCATTGATGGCGGCAGTGGTTGGACATTTAGCTATGCCTTTGTCAATCCTAGTCAGGCACTACCTACACCACCGGGGCACCCGGGTTGGGGGCGGTTAAGATTCCCCGCAACCGGCATCACCCTGGATATTCAGAATGTTGGCGGCAATGTGTTTACCGCGCAAATCAGCCATAACGGCACTGGCGACGCGGGCTTTGCACAGGGCTATGTAACGTTTACAAACGGCAGCCAAACCTTGCGTGTTCCATTTGGCGTTTACATGGATATTTTTGTAGAGCCTGAGCCTATAACCGCAAGGCCCGGTATTGGAATATGGCGCCCGGTTATCTCCAATTTCTTGACCCCTCCGGGTGGGATTCCCGAAGGGGTAACTGACCCGCGTAGTGATGGCACAGCCCTTTTTGGCGCCAATTTCTATTTGGCTGCCCCATCCAACATCTCTGCTGTAAGCATTGGGTTTGATGATGTTAGAGGCCATACCAGAAATGTGTATTGGTATGTTGGGCCTTACGGTTCTGAGTTTGGTGATGGAGATGTTGTTCATTTCTCAACAACTACAAACTTAGCGGCCAACGCAACATTTTTTGTTGGCAATTTGCTAAGGCCGTTCCTTTCGCCGGCCTTAACAATTACGGGGCAGCCTTCGCTGTTAGGCACCTTTGACGGTGAAGTGCTTCCGGCAGGAGTGTACTCGCTATTTCCTGTGCTTGGCCATCGCCCGGGGGACTATCTTGATACAGACACTGTTCTGCCCCCCATGCACTTTGTGGTTGTAGATGAAAGACCCTTGATTCACTTTGACTCGCAAGTTTTTGCACACGCACCCGGGGCTGAAAACGTAACCATAACCGGCCGGGTTGAGAGTTTTGGCCATGATATGGCAATCCTCCATGATATATATGGGGCGATTGGTACAAATGGGCTTCCCACAATTAACGAAGCAGGTGTGTTCGATTACGCTGCAGCTTGGCTGATGGTAGCAGGCGGGCCTGCTGGGCCGGCCAACCCGGACGGTAGTTTCTCCTTTACCATGCCTTTACCGGCTGGAACCTATGCCGGCCCTGTTCCTGTACACATGCAGGTAGTTGACGGCGACGGGATTGGCGTTGTTGCCGGCAGCCTTATACCGGTTGGCGCTCATGCCTCATTAGTGGCCCAGACTTATGTAGTCCATGAAGACTATGTAGACATAAGAACCGTAACGGTATCGCCAAACTCTGTATATGTAATACAAGGCGAAAACCGCTGGTTTTCTTCCGTAGTATCAGGGCCGAATAATCCGCTGCAAAGTCCGCTGCAAAGGGTGACTTGGAGTGTAACGGGTCATGCTGGTGCAAGTATTTCCGCTGCTGGGCTTTTGACCGTTAGAAACAATGTACCAATTGGCGCTGTGCTTACGGTTAGGGCAACTTCTGTATTCGACACCTCGGTATTTGGTACGGCAACTGTAAGGGTAGTAGAGCAAATTTCTGTACCCGCGCCACCGCCATCAGGGGCAACCGGAGTTGGGACGCCTACACCTACACCCGAGCCTGAGGCGACCCCTGTGCCTATACCACGGCCTGAATTAATCCCAATAGAAGTATCCACCCCAGCCATTGAAAATGGACTGGACGCCGCCGCCCCCGTTATTGAGTTCATATTAGACCAAGCGGGTAACGACCATATCTACTTGGGCGTGGAACTTGACGCGGATGCTTTAGAAGAACTGATAGAGCAAGACGGTTCTATTGTTGTGCGCGGTAGTTTGTTTAATATGTATATTTCCAACGAAGAACTGGCAGCATGGGATACTGAAGGTGTATCTGTTATAACAATTCTGCTGCACCTGGAAGACGCGGATATGAGTGAGGAATTGGCGGATCAAATTCTGGCCCATGACGACTTTAACAGCTTCTTCTTGGATAACCTGCATTTGTTTACCGTATTGGCAGATGATGATAACATCGCCGCCAATGCGACTATTACAGCTAACTTGCCTGCATTAGGCCTTACAGTTGCGCAGCAGATTATGATGGCAGCTTATGCATTTGATTACGACGGGCAAGCTTATGCATTAATACCCAGTACTGTATCCGAAGACGGCATACTAAGCTTTGAATTCAGCGGATACGGCGTTATTGGCGCAAAAGTACACGTGATGCCAAGTACGTTTATGCGCTTAAACATTAACAGCCATGGGTACAGCCTAAACGGCGAAGCCCTTACAAGCGATGTGGTGCCCTTTATTACCCAAAACAGGACAATGGTGCCGCTGCGTATTATTGCCGAAGCTTTAGGCGGCGTGCCCCGCTGGGACAGCGCCAACCGTACGGCCTATATCTACCTTGGGGATACAACCCTGCGCTTACCCATAGGCGAGGCCCTGCCCGACAACATGGGAGCGCCCGAACTTAGAAATGACCGAGTTTTTGTACCAATGCGTTATGTATCTGAGATGCTGGGCGCAAGGGTACGCTGGGATGGACCCAACCAGGCGGTTTATGTTTATCGCAGGTAGTATATGATTGAATAGGGTAAGGGGTAAAACCCCCGACAATAGTATTCAGGAAAAAGACACGGTGGCCAGCCGTGTCTTTTTCCATTTCAATCACCATGACTTTCTGCGCAAGGCACAAAACGGGATGAAACCGTATACCTCATACCAATTCCAAATTTAAACCTATCTGACAAAGCGGCTGCGGGAAACGCGGAGCAAGCGCTTTTCCGCGCTTCGCTGCGGTAGACAGATAGGGCTTAAATTTGAATCGGTATAACACCACATATCCATTTGAAATTGGAAATAAAAAAGCCCTGAATCATTAATAGATTCAGGGTTAGACTGCGCGAGAAGGGACTTGAACCCCCACGCCGTTGCCGGCAGTGGATTTTGAATCCACCGCGTCTGCCATTCCGCCATTGGACTCTCAGAACCCTTGAATCTATCGCGTTTTTTATTTTCCTCGTAGGACATTTGCGTATTTCACGCATGGGATTAAGTTCAGTATACAAATGTGATTTTTGCCTGTCAAGGCGCGTATTTTCAAATTTTTCTAAGCAATGATATACTGTTCATATGGAAAGGGGCTGTGCAAGATGGAACATGATTTATGGGTAAAAGAGGTTAAGGATTCTGCATTGAAGCCACTGGATGAATGGCGTGATGATTTATATGGCTACTGGATGGTGTTTAGCGATGTATCATACAAAAACGGTGAAAAGATGGCTATTGCGCGTTATTACGGCACAGATAAGCTAAGGCTGTATGAGATATATGATGCGCTTCATTCTGATGCAGAAGATTTAACAGTGGGGATTATTCAAAACAAGCGTAGCAACTGGATGGGTGGGGTATTTCTTGCTAAAACTGAAAGTTGATTTTTGGAAAACTTCACTTGATGTTCCTGTTGTTCTGCCACGTAACATTGGTGCAACTGGCAAACCCGATGAGTTGCTAATGACATTTGACACAGGCGCATATATGACGGTTATAGACAGTTTTACTTTGAAGCGGGCAGGGTATGATGTAGAAGCTGGGCGAGATGCACGGGTTGATACTGTGGGCAATTCTGGCATAAAGGCAAAAGAGATAGTGTTGCATGATTTGGAATTATTGGACATGACAGGTCTACGTATTTCTCTTGGGCCAGTGCTAGTCTACGCTATAGATATGTCTGACACGTTTACGACAGGTGTATTAGGGCTAAATGTGATACGTGAGTTTAAGACAAGCATTAAGTTTGGCAGTCCTACTGTTATTGAACTTACGCCTACTTTTGATATTTATGCGCCTGTTAAACTTGATAATTTCATGCCTTATGCTTCCAGATTTGGCACATGGTCTAGGGATAGCATATAGATGTTGAGGCATTTAAGCGGAAATATTTACAACTGATTTAATCTTACAGTCCGATATTAAAATAAATGATTATATGAATTGTAACTGCATGTAAACCGCCATAATTGGGGCTATCATCTACTATACAATCGTATAATTATTCGGCAAGCGTATCGGTGAATCCCATTTCAAAAGTGCATACACATGTATACACGGGTATTTATACAACGGAGGTGATTATCGTGTCGGCAAGTGATAAACGGTATACAACACGGGTTTCGGTCAATCTAACCCTTGATAAAGATGTAAAGGATTACTTGGATGCACATAGCAAGGAAACGGGAGTACCAATATCACGTTACATTGATAGGCTTATACGGTCACAAATGGCAAGTGATAGTACATTACCACAAGATGCTACTGCGTCCGAAGATGAACCAGTTGATGATGCAAATGATTTACTAACCTCATGTGATGATAAGAGTCTCATACTGGAATACCCTACGGTGGGACTAATTGATGTTAGGAAATTAACAAAAGATACTTTGCATCATAAACTTTTAGACGCTGCGGTTCCCAGAGGTGCGCCCAAAGATTGGACGTATTACGATTTGGACGGACGTATAGAAAAGGCATTATCCATATATCGTACAGAATCAAAAGAAAAAATAATTAACCTTTGGAAGATGCAAGGTAATGACTACCCCTATGGGGGGGCTTGACTGAACAACCCAATATCCTGTTTCAGTCATCATGCACTATAGAGGAGTAGGGGGTGAAGCCCTACCCCTTATAATCATTTATTAATCTGTCCAGCGTTGGTCTGCTGATATTCAGTTCCTTGGCTAATGCCGACTTGCTAACCTCACGCGCCATATAGCGGTCATAATGCGTACTAAAGTTTGTTACTGATACAGCCTTGCGCCCTTTATATTTGCCTTGTTTGACGGCTAAGGCTATCCCCTCACGTTGCCGCTCCAAGAGGTTCTCACGCTCAAACTCGTTAATCGCGGCTATCATGGTTAGCATTAGCTTCCCTGTGGGGGTGGAGGTATCAAGGGCTTCTTTGTTACTAACAAGGCCAATCTTCTTGGCTTGTAGAAATTCTACAATCTCTAGCAAGTCTTTTGTGGAGCGTGCCAAACGGCTAAAATCATGTATAAATATCATGTCACCTTCACGCGCATAGTCTAACATTGCCTGTAGTTGTGGGCGGTTGGTGTCTTTACCACTAACTTTTTCAGTAAACCATTTATCTATGTTACGTCCCTGTAATGCCTCCACTTGACGTTGTTCGTTTTGGTCGTAGCTGGAAACTCGTACATATGCTAAATTTGCCATAGACAAAAATCCCCTTTCATGGTTTGACATGTATGCAGTGCATAGGCTATGTAAGAATGAAGTCTCGAACATTGCCTACGCCTTGTAAAACAATTTAAAAATAGATGCTATTTTTACAGGTTTGACATGATGCCCCATTGTAAAGATAGAGTGTACTCTTGGCTTACAGTAGCTTTATGCATTCGCTACAGCCATAGTTACGCGCTTGTATGGTGCTGTGCCTATAGTCTGGGAGTTGTACATCTCCCTAAGTTCATCCATGCTGTACTCTTTACGGTTGCGCTTGCGGTAGTCCTCTGGCGCAAGATACCAACAAACTTTTTTAGTGTGCCATTTGAAGCGCATACTCTTTAAATCTTCTTTATAGGGTTTTGTATTACCAGATACCCAAAGAAATGTACCTATTACCTCAATCACAATGTTTTCCATACGGATTAGACGGTTGATTATTTCTATAAATTCCTCTGGCACTTCGTCCGTGTGCTTGTGGTATGCTTCACCTTCTGCATTTACGTGTACATTTTTGAGTTTAGCAAAGAGGGCTTTATACTCTGCGTTGATTGCTTGCATAGCTTGGGTACAGCCACCACAATCTGGATGATGCTTGTGGGCTAATGCCCTGTACATCTTTTTTAGTTCCTCACACGTTGTAGGAGTTGGGGAGAAATAGTTCATAATGACACCTGCCTTAGTTTGTATTCGCTACCCTTGAAGCGGGCTTGCAAATGCAGAATACAAATTTATTGGCGTGGTCGTCAAAACGGAAAAGTGGCTAAAATTAAGGCTTTGCATGGGTTAGAAGGGGATG
>Ga0123355_10009246_pt1 | contig 14960 bp, 9 predicted proteins | sample TergutEmb28metaG_3_FD_89872 | JGI IMG/M metagenome (GOLD analysis project Ga0123355, IMG submission 89872) | Embiratermes neotenicus P1 segment gut microbial communities from Petit-Saut dam, French Guiana - Emb289 P1 | ecosystem: Host-associated > Arthropoda: Insects > Digestive system > Gut ...
ATACTCATCCAGAGAGTAAAACGCATTGTCTATGAGGAACCCTTTCATTTTCCTTTTGTACGATTTGTATCTTTCTTCCTGTTGTATATATTTTGGCAACTTATTATACAGCCTAATCCCCATATTTATTACACTTTTTTTTTGGAGATTTATTTTACATGCTATGATATGTAAATGTTGACTTCCCCTAGTATTATGAAACAGAGTAAAAGTTATAGTAAAGTTCTGAAGGATTTCAGAATTAATTTGACAATGTTCTAACATTGCTCCACTCTTCAGTTTTCATAAGATTTTGGTGGAAGTATTGGAGAAAACCAGAACAAAGCAAAGGATGTTATCAGAACCATGAATTATCTTGTTAAACAGCTAAATGAACTCTTTTGAATTCTGAAAACAAAAGAAACAAGGTATTGTTTTCTGAATAAACTGTGCAAATTTGCAGGTTGTATTTTCTTTGTAAGATTCACCAGGGTTTCTGTATTCATCACCAGTGTTTCTTAAATAATATTAGCATCTGTTACATTTACATTGTATTACTTACATCTAAATATATCATACATTTAGGAGTTACTGAACTTCATAATTAAAGTAATAATGTTAATGATACTAATTGATGACATGGTACTTCTTGTTCTGTAGATTACTGATCAAGATGCTATGATAAATGATCTCCAAAAAATTGTGAGGTCATCCCAAACTGAAGTGCAAATGCTGAAAGAAAAGTGTGAAAAATATGTAAGTGTGAAAGAATATATAAGTGTTAAAATTTGTGTTATGGATGAATATTTCTCAGGGGGACAGCACATTTGACACTACACTGATTAGGACATTAAATGGTGGGAAATATAACACTCTGATAATGCACCTAGGGTCATTGAAATTTCGCGTGAAATTAAGAATTATTTTAAATTGAGTACCATTGGGTGGAGGGGCCATTGCACTGAGGTCCAATTCTTCATTGTGCCTGTCTAGAGACCTGTGGTTTATATTTCTTTAAATGATGATGCCACTGAGTAATAATTAGTTTATCTAGCCTTCATTTTGGAGGGGAGGAGGAGAGACAGGAGAGATGATGTAAGGGCAGTGGGATAGATATAGTTAGAGGTGCTTGACATTTCTTTAAATGTGTTGTTTGCCAGAACAGCTGGTTATTCTTTGTCATATCCAGTACATGGCATTGGGCTTTGGTTATTGTAGAAGTGTAATTGCTGAGTGTGGGAACCTTACTTTAAATGGCTGAAAAATGGAAGAACATGATGCTCACAATAAAACAGAAGCTTAAGGTGTGGAATTTGACATTCTCACACCATTTTTGTTGAAGTTTCAAGTCTTCTTTGATGTTGTACTATGTAAACTGGTGAATGTTTGCTGACATTTTGGAGAAGCACGATGCCTCCTTCAAGCAGTCCAAGAAGTCCTCTTGGACTGCTTGACCCTGAAGATGGAGACACTATACCTCTGTGAAATTCAGGTGTCTATTTCATAGCTGACATGGCAAAACATCCCAGAAGCCTTGAATCTTCAAAAGCTGTGGTTACTACAAAATTTAACAAATGCATAATCAACAAAGCTAACAAAAGATTATTTTATTGGTCTACAAACTGTATTTGACATTAATGAAAACTAAGCTGGTTGGATTTGGAGTATACCATGGTAGTGATACTGGACCTTAAATTGAAAGAGCACAAAAATATCATATTATGAAACATTTGGCGCTGCAACTCTTAAATGATTCAAACAGAAAGAATAAAAAGAAACACTTGTCTTTGGTCTCATGTTTGCATATAAAGTGATATTTTTTGCATGGAACATGAGGATTGAAATTTAAGATTGGTGCCTCAGCTGGCCAGCTGACCAGGTTTAAGTAATAATATGGTGATGGCCTAACGTTACTGCTGCAGCTGTAGTGGCACTACTGATGTGTGCCCTTTTTGTTTTCCTTCCAGGAAAGGAGTGCTGAAGCTGTCCAAGAAGAACGTGAAAATTTGAAAACTGAAATGGAGAAAATGCAATACAATTTAATGTCAAGAGAAAAAGTTGTATGTAATATAATGGTCATTTTTAAGTAGTAGCATACTTCTTCCCAGTTTTTGATGATTGATTTGATATGTGCTATGTGTGCACTTGCAAGATTTAAAGGTCTTACAGTGGTGTTGCTAAAGATTCAGGTCTTTTGAGATGTGATGCTGTGTTGTTGGGAGAGTAGTTGTAATATTTTGAAGGGCCCAAAGCCTTGACCTTAAGGTCAAGCAGTCCATCTTCAGAGTGTAAGCGAATGGGGTGAAGATGCGATCAATTTATGTAGGCAAGATGACTTGGATGGTGGTCAGTGACACCTACAAAAGGAGAGAGGAAGTGGCACCTGGTGAGATGAATAAAATGGTGACAGGGAATTTTGTGAGAAAGCATGCCTCTGCCTCGTTCCTTAAAAGGGCTGTTTTCACACTTCCTTCCATGCACCCCTCTTAAAAGGCCTGTCTTCTGACAGTTTTCTGTTCAGTGTTCTTATTGGCATCCTCACCTCCTTCAGTGGTTGTCAGCAATCACATCTGTGTCAGCTTACCTCTTAACCTGACCACTTCCAGATCGTACTTTGAAATGGAAGATGGTGGCAGCATGATCCTGTGAAACTTTTGGTATATGCTTATAGGACTGCACATTGTTGCTACTCAGAAGCTGGAATCATGAGCAAAGCTGTGAAAACCTAAAATCTCACCTCTTGTCCATCAGTACGTGCCACTAACCAGTCACGCAAATGCCAATGCTAATGCTTATATACAATGATCCTTGAGCTCTTCTTGGCTATTAACCCTGGAGGTCTATAGGCATTTTAGTTCTAATACTGCTGTTCCTTACTGTATATAAAGTTGACCTCATTTATGGATAAAGTAAGAATGAAACAACCAGTTATTTAATGGAGTACAGTGTAGTTACTGTCTGTACACATTTGTGTGAAATACATATGAACACTCTTTTGTCACGGTGCGCAGTTGGTATTGTTTTTGATTGTACATACTTGTGCCGCTTGATAGTACACATTATATGGAATGGTAATCATTTGCATCACAGTTATTAATTTTAAGTTGTAGGATTATGATAACAGGCTCAGAGTTTCTCTGTTATCTACAGTACTGCAGTGTGTGAATGGAAACAATATTACGTGACTGTACTGTGAGTTACAGAGTTTTATGTTCTTTGCTCCCTGCCACATAATATTAAGCTCATCCAGTAAAGGAGTGTCGGATGGAGCATGTAGCATGTATGGGAAAGAAGGGAACGGAGTACAGAGTTTGGTAAAAAAAACTTAAGGAAAGAAACTACTTTGAACGTCTGATCATAGATGGGAGGAAATTATTAAAATTGATCTTAAACAAATTCATTGAGTGTGTGTGTGGTCTACATTTATCTGGCTTAGTATACAGACCAGTGGCAGGCTATTGCAGGCACAATATTGAATAGTTGAAAATAAAATACCAACTTGATGTCACTTGCTATTTTATTTCACTTCTTATGTGCTCAACATGTTTCGGACATTAATATATCCATCATCAGGAACCTACGACTATTCTGTTCAATTACCACATTGGTCGTGTGTTCTGGGTTCGATGTGTGTTGGTGTTTCGGTGTGGTTGGGTTGGCGTGGTATCCGTGTTGCAGGCTTCAGCCTGCAACACCAACACACATCGAACCCAGAACACACGACCAATGTGGTGATTCAACAGAATAGTCGCAAGCTCCTGATGATGGATATGTTAATGTCCGAAACATGTTGAGCACATAAGAAGTGAAATAAAATAGCAAGTGACATCAAGTTGGTCTTTTATTTTCAACTATTACAATGATGCACGGTCCAATAAAACATAAGATTCACAATAATGAATCTTCAGATTCCATAAAATGCAGGATATGTCTTCAGTACCTGAGGAACTGTCAGCTTCTGAAGAACAACTTTGTAGAGGTTTTTACTTACAGTTAAGTTTACCCATAATTTAATGCATGCCAGTATAATTTGCAATATGTCTTATTCACTCCATTGTTATGTATTGTTGAACAAAAATTAGTAGTCTGGATACGTGTAGTATAATTTAGTATTTAGCATTTGAGAGTAAGACAGATGGAAGAGTTAGTGAGTGAGGGTTGTGACTGTTGACATCTATTGGCAGCTACTAAATTACATTTAGCAAGTTGGTTCAAGCAATGGCAGCTCTGACTTGTATTCAGGAGGTGCCTGATTTCAGTCTCAGGTGGGTCACTTGACTGCCATGACTGAGGTTTTCATGGCTTTCCTCAGTCTATACCGGCAAGTGCCAGGATTTTATCATATTTTGCTTGTTAGGCCACAACTGTCTAGTCAACTGACACTATATAATTTGAATTACTGACTGTGCCATTTGAACAAAGTACAAACAAACAAATTTAAATGAAATTGTTGTTATTTTCAGGCTGCAAATCAAGAAGAAATTATAAATATTTTACAGGATTCAGTAAATATTGCTCAGAAGGAACAGCAGGACCTGCAGCAGAAACTGAAGGATGCCGTAAGTTCATATAGAGCCAGTATTCTTGGCACAGTCCTTCAAATGCCATGTGATTCTCCATGCTGAATTTACTGTTGAACTTCTTTTTGTTTCAGGAGGCTGGAAGAGAAAAATTACTGAATACTTTACAAGAGGAAAGGAAGAAGGTAATATACATTGTTATGTTCATACACAACAGAACATTATTCTCAAGTAAAGACAAAAGAGTACAGTGACTACATGCACCTGGCAGACATGGATAGTATAGTTGTCTCATTAGAATTTAATTGTGAACTGTTTCTTTACTGTACTGTGCTTGTGTGGATTTATGTGGTTGGTAGAGGTCACTGTGTCTTTTTTGTTCTTTGCATCTGGATTCTTTTGTGTGCCTCATCTGTTCCAAATGCAGTATATGCCTGCTGTGTTTTGTTCTATGATGTCCTTCCCTTAGTGAGTGTATTTATACTATTCTTACCTTTAGAGTACAAGGGATTTAAATTTCGAAGTGGCTGCTGATGGCCGCGTTACTGTTCACTCTCGATGACCATTTTTGTACATGCTGATATTAATCCACTGTATTTTGTACATTTTTAAAGATAAAAACTTGAAATAAAGAATACAGTTTTAAGAATGAACCCATCTACCCGATCTGCAAGTTTGAAGAAAATCTACCCATTTTTATGCAGCTTAGTTGAAAGCCATTTTGTATTTTGTTAATTTTTCACACCTTGTTTCATTTTCTAGATTTATTCTTTTCAGATGGCTCCTGTTGTGATTGGAGAACCTGTGCTGTAAAATTTGGAGCTGACCATACATGCCATCCCATTTCTTCAGATGTTGTGTAGGTTTCAGGCTTATGATGGTTGGGTTTTGTGGTAGTGCTGGCTTATCTGGGTGCTGTGGCCATTGAATTCATGTGCAGTCAGTGGGAGAGGAAAGGAATGATACAGATGTTTATTTCTGTGTTTAGTGCAGTATGTGACCAGAGGACAATGTCCTTCATTATCCTGTAAGGGTTTCTTCCTGACTGTTTTGAAATGTAAGTAAATGCATATGTCTGTCTTGAACTCAACACTTTGAATCCATTCCTTGTCAGAGCAGTAAACTTTGACAGACCAGGCAGTGCAGACTCTTGAATCACTGACCTACTGTACCAGTAGTCTGCAAGTTTGCAGGAGGTCCCAGTGGGTTACAACAAACAGAGGCACCCCATATCTGTAAACACTCTTCCCCACTGCGTGTTTTCATGCTCTTCTTTTTTGAAATTATACAACTGTTTGAAGAGACAAATAGATATTAACACCAGTACTTGGACACTGGATGAAGGATGGTCCCCATTGCCCAATATGACTGTTCAGAAAATGTGTTTGTTTTTGGCAATTATTGTGCAGATGGTGCACGACCAGAGGGACACATTGAAAGATTGCTGGTCGACACTAGTGCAGTATCTGACGGCCTTTTACAGAAACACTATGAAACAAGACAGACTCTTCCATATGCTTAGATTTGTACATTCTAGTGACAAAAATGAACTGGACAAGACAGATGATAATGATGACTGACTGTGGAAAATGAGAGCTATATTTGACAAGCGTAATGATTCATATGCTAAATATTACAATCTGACCATACATGTAGCAGTTGATGAAATCATTATGCTCTTTGAAGGTAGAGTCATCTTCAAACAGTTTATCCAAAGAAACACAAGTGGTTTGGGATAAAGCTCTACAAGTTGTGTGATTCTAAGGGATATACTTACAACATGACTGTGTAATTAGGCAAAGATAGGAAACGTGCGACTTCTTCCATGACAGCTACACATGCAAATGTGACAGGACTTGCTGCAAGGATTGAATATGTGGGACACAAGTTGTACATGGACAGTTACTTTTTGTCTTCATCGTCATTTGACGATTTACATACTAAGGCAGTAAACTGCTGTGGGACTGTTAGACCAAATAGAAACAGGATGCCAAAGAATTTTGGACATAAAGTGAATATGAAGAGGGGTGATCTAAAGACTAAGGTGAAAGGTAACTTGACAACCATAGTGTGGAAGGACAAACAAAAAGGGAACACATTGATGAACATGTATTCTCCACAGTTGGAGGGTAACTTCTTTGGTAAGCATGGAAAAGCCATGCAGCTGGCCATGATACAGAACTATGATAGACACATGAGATTTGTAGACAAATCTGACCACATGATAAAATGTTACTCTATTAGCAGATGGACTTGGAAATGGACGAAGAAGCCAGTCTTCCATCTTCTGGACCTTACCATCCTCAACAGCTTTATCATTCTCACCTCCCGTGGTTCAAAATTATCATACCGACAGTTTAGTCTGACATTGGTGAGGGCCCTAGTACAAGAGGCAGGAAGGGTGCCTCGACCTCAGACAACAAGACCAAGAAACTCCTTCCATGATCCAAGTACAAAGACTTGACTCAAGACACAACAGACACTGGCTCATGCAATGTAAGAGAATTCTGTGCCATATATGTTCTACCAAAAACAAATAAACAAAAACAGAATACAAGTGTCAAGAATGAAACATAGGGTTGTGTGCTACCCTGTGTTTCGAAATATATATCACCAGACTGCATTTCTGACAACCAACTGACACTAAAATTGAAAAATGGAACACACAGTTGTGAGTAATATTACCATTGTAATTACTGAACTGAAATTTTTCATTAGCACCTTCTTGATGAAATAATGGGGATGAATGGTGTGCAACATGCTGTCCCTTAAAAAATTCAACATTGTAGCTGGCCACTTCTGGATCAATGATGAGCCCATAGCCATAATATATGTCTGTGTACTTCCTGTTGAAGAGAGCATGTGTGTGGGATGAAAGACCCTCCCAAAATGGATCTGCCAGTTTGGTATTCCAGTGTTGCTCCAGTAGCTCCAGTTGTGTTTCAGCAAGACCCTGGTGAGCAGGGAGACAACATTGAACCTGACTGATCTATCTTATGTTGTGTGTATGCATGATATGTAGGTTTTGGATGAATGACAACAGTCTCATAATTTTATGTTCTGGAAGTCCTACGAAGGCACCTAGCAGTCCTGTAAGATGCTGCTTCAAATTGTTTGTAGGTGATTTAGTACAATTTGTTGTAGGTCTGAGTGGGTTATTCTGCATATGTTTCTTCAATTGTTCATAGGATCCAGGTCAGGCTGAATTACTGGGTATTAATTTCCTGACCATTTCTTTTGCTGTGCCTGATTTATTGTTGAGTGCTTTCTTTCTGTTTTTTTGATGGAGCAGTTTATGCAAGTTCCATATGTATACCCTCATTGTATGATAACTGTGGTCATGAGTGCTGCTGTCTTGTGTATAAATTGTGCCACAAAAAAAGGTGCTCATACTCGTTGACAACAGACCAAGTTGCAAATGCCCCTCATCTTCGTGTGTGCACGCATATACAGATTTGTTGAAGTTTCACGTGATAATATTGTTTCTAGTAAAACAATGAATTAACATCTGTTTCTTTGGGTTTGTTAAATTATCACATTTATCTAATGCTGGTATGCTGCATTGGTGTGTATTGTCACAAAGAAACAATACAAGCAAAAACTTACTTATCACCTTGGCACTGCATTTTTCAGCTGGAGGTATATTTAGGTCCATGTCCATTCTAAGGGCCATTATTGCATCTATGCCCAGTTTCTGGCAGTATTTCTTTTGCTATCTTGGTGATCAGTACAGTACTGCTGTTGCTGGAGATGAGGCCTCTCAAAACAGTGGACTTAGGTTCTGGATTGACACAGCTGGCAACCTGAAGAAATTTTATTCCTTCTTTTGTGGCCAGAATTTAAGCTGTCTTGTTTTTCTTCTCTGGGGGTGTCCCATTCCATATTTTTTGTTTTATTGTAGGCAGAAAATCTGCAGGAAGCCTTGGTGATCACTAAGCGACAGCTAGAAGACCTTCAGGGGAACAAATACGAAGTGAGTGTGAATTCTGGCATGTCATGGGGATGGTCACACACCAGCAGAAATGGTCATGTTAACAAGCGGACTGTGCATGACGTCTGAGTTTTATGGACAAAATGTCCATCTTCACGTTATTGGCTGCCATCTGGAATATTAGGTGTGATGTGAAGTAGTCTGATTGGCTTTACAAGTATGCCAACTTGTTGTAGCATTCAATATTGCTTATGATTTTTGACACTAAAAGGTACATTGAAATAGGTACCCATTTTTAGTGCTTCATTTATTCAGCCATTGTTCTGATTTTATTTACTCCCAGCCCTTTAAATTACAAGGTGGTTCAAATATGACCGGGACTGTTTGTGTGTAAATCTGGCGACATCAGTCCCGGTCATATTTGAACCACCTTGTACATACAGTCATTTGAAAGATTTATGAAAATAAGGATGGAAGGTGTGCTTTTATTTGAGATTTTATCCAAAATTAATGTTTCTTACAGTTTTTAATTTTTATAAGAAATGGAAGTGGTTTTACTTCATTCAGTATCTATATTCATTGTAATATGAACACATTGACTGTTACGTTAAACAGTAAGTGCAACATAAGACCATAATTCTCTGGAAGGAAATTTTATCTGTGTTTTATAAAGTGGAACATTTAATTCTGTCAATATTTTGTATTATTTTTATGAAACGCATTTTAAAGTGGGTACGTTATTGAAGTAATGTTTTGAACAGCAGAAACAGTGGCTCATTAATGACTGCTTGTGTATGCAGTGTTTGTGCAAGTTTTATATGTGAGGTGGTATGCATCGGTGAACCATGATGTAAATATCTTGTTTATATGGTTATGTGGCTGGCATAATACCAGGTTTGCTGTAAGGTTTAATAATCTTAACTGAGGATCACCACAAACATTTCTATATTATACACCAAACACTACTCCTTGCAATATGACAAACAAATATGTAACAACAGACCCAGGTTCTCATTCCTTCTTACCTCCTTCAGTTTATGCTCACTCTTCCAGCTCTTCAGTTTTTGTTGCTCAATTCTGCTTCCTCCCACATTTCTTCATTTACTCTTTTTTCCCACTGCTTTGTTCCATTCTCATTGCTTCTAACTGGCTAACCAACGACACACTTTGCTGGAGTGTACTTGTTTTTGAGTGGGATAATTTAATGTATAACAAGACATAAATGACAGAAGTAATTTCTTTGGTGTTAACTCTTGGACATGCAGTGTCTGTACAGCAATGTTGAACTTGCATTCTGGTGCCATAAATACTTTCAATTTTCTTCATTTTCGGAATAGAAGTTTCAGAATATCAAATCTGACATTTTAAATTTAAGAGAACGATGTACAACACTTGCCATTAATTCAGTTTTTGATATCATGTAAATATTCCACCACTGCTCCATTGTCATGTGTAATTTATCTACTACCGACATTTATAATCTTGGAACTATTAACTAGGACATGTTAGGTGTCATCACCCTGTTGTGTTTGTCAAATCTGTATCGATTATACGGTCTGAGTAACACAACACTATGAATATCATTTATTCATTCTACTAACTGCAGCAAACTTTATACAGCCATCAGAACATTCCCCCTCACCCTGGTGCTTCATCCTGATTCCGTGTCATGGGCTCCTCTTAAGGGGCTTTGCCATCACATTCCTTGGACACACCACAGTTGGTAGGACTCCTCTGGACGAATTATGAGCTGAAACAGAGACCTCTATCTGGCAACACACCACTCACAAACCCACACTTCAAGCAGGTGAGCAGCTGCAGACCCATGCCTTAAACCACACAGCCACTAGGATTGGCTCTATCAACAGGCATTCATACAAATACATAAAAAGGAATGTATTTTAGAAGGAGGCCTCCACATAAATACATTCTTTTTTGTGTATTTGTAAGGCTACCTGATAATGGCATTATAAGTCAGCCAAAACATATTATAGGTAAAGCAGTCCCGTTACAGGCCTGGAGTGGCCCAGAGGGTTCCAGGAAGTTAAGGTTCCCAGATTTCATGACAACGGCACAGGATAGTGCTAAGGTTGTCAGCCTTACGCACCGGCCGCCTTTACCCCCAGGAAATACTACTGGTACTCATTTCTGTTAGAGGCTGAGTCGACCCCAGGGCCATAGTGCGATCGGAAGAATTTTATGTCAAAGAAAAATTCCAGTGACACCAGCTGGGATCGAACCAACAACCTTCCAATTTGTAGCACAGCACCTTAACCACTGTGCTACCGCAGTCCCAAAAACATTTTATAGTATAACTATAATGAATATATGATATTCATAGCATTGTATTACTCAGACCCTGTAACTGTTATTAAATAGAAGAGTTGAGCTGTGAGCATTTGAAGCATGTATGTGTTTTGCTGTCTGGCACTATACACTTCATGCATTGATGACAATTAGGTGCAGATTACCTGTGTACCTGTATCGCATCCTACTTCACATCATTCCACATCAACCAGACATTTCATATTTTCTCCAGTTTGCTTTGTTATCGAAGGTGACTAATGTTATTTTAAAATATTGTTAATATATGAAAGTATTTAGATAGGAAGTACTAATACTTTTATATACAACATATTATTTCAGGCCCAGAATTTACTTGCCAATTAAAGACCATTTTGAATTAGAGGGCACAAATCTATGTTTACTTTGTTTTGGGGATGGAAGATATAATTTACATGATGGTTCCTATTTGCATTATGCAGAATAATTCCATAGCGAATATCGCTTGCATTGTGTGACTGTAACGTTGTATTATTGAACTACTAATGGTCATTTGTTACTAACAGGTGTGACAGTTCAGTACCGTATGATTTGCATTTGCTTGGTGTGTACTTGTGTGGAAGGATAAATGTCATGTATTTACAGCTTGGAATATGAAGTAATTTTTTGAATTGCATTTTTTAAAACTAATGGAGTTGGTTCCTATACAAAATCACAGTGTTACATTGCAGGTCTTAGTGTGTGTAGTTTTGTACCCAAAGTCATCTTAGGCCTAACGTCTTGACTAGCTGTTTTGTGAGCGGAGGGAAAAGGTATGTGACATACTGTGTAAAGTCTTATGATATAAGAAAGTATTGAAATTGATTTAGTCAGTAATTTTGGGACTATAGACTTTTGAGTAAACAATTTGGGAAAGAGTAGTTGTAAGTCGTAGCTTCAAGTCCATAAGTATAAACTCAATGATTTGGCTCACCAGAAAATTAGAATTATAGGATTCCAGCCTTACTCATTGGCTATTAACTGTTTTGCCTACTGGGTAGATGATTGATTGAATTCATACCTGGGTAACAGCAGTTTTACATCTCTTGGGTGTGGACCTGAATTGTTGCATGTCTGAGTACATTGGTTGAACCAGTTATGATTCCACCGTTTCAAATAATTTTTCCAATACAGGACTGAGTTGGTATTATTCTGCATGTTACTGCCAGATTGAGATTACACTTGTGTCTTATAACTTACTGTGCTGGGAAGTCTTATTGCAAAGGCGCTCAAGGAGCTTCATTTTAGTGTCTATTTGAAAAAAATACTCCAAAATCAAAGTCATTAGTTCACACATTTTTATGTTGGGGCATATGATCGTATAATTAACACATTTTAAACTCATGTATATATTTTTATTTGACATTGTATGTATAAAAATGATCTTGATGAAGGCTGATGTCTTCTGGGATGTCACACCATGTAATCTGGTAGAAGTATATCAGCTTTGTAGAGCAAGATCCTCTGACTATCAGTACACTGCTGCCAGACTATGTGGAGTCATATTACAGAAGACAGTATTTCTCATAGTCAATGCTATGAGAACTTAATATGTCACAACCATGATGACGGCGATCAGAGTTGCGTGTTACAGGCTGAAATTCAGTCTGTCTGTGTGCCTTCCTTCATTAGTTTCAGTCCCCAGTATGCTACTTGGCTTAATACCTAGCAGTCAGTATACTGTGAAGATAATTGCATCTTTCTTTTGATGCACCCATAAGAATATAGTTATGTAGTCTAGTGACACATAAAACTAGCACTTGCTAAAAAAAATTGGACTGTTTATGTTGAGTTAAAATATCACTTATAAATCTTCTGGGCCCATTCTTTAATTTTTAGAATAGCCAGTTATTCTTTCGGTGGAAGAAGAGTGTAACATTTTGCTTTACAGGTTTTTAAACAGTAAAATGGCAGGTATGCCAGCACATCCCATGACAGTTGCTGTGCTTGGAAGTGGTACAAGAGAGACACTCTTATTTGTAAGGGCTTAATGCATATTTTCTTTTACCACCGACATCTACTAGATATTTTTCTCTTAGAGTGACAGTTATTCAGAATATTATTTATTTAATTTATATGTATATATATATGGCTACACACACCCACAAATATATATAGGTTTAATTATATATTTGTTCATATGTTACATACACTTATGTATGATATGTGACAGGCTATATTAATTTCTTCTGTGGTGGTCTTTTCTGTTAAATATAAATGGGGGTTACATAGTACTACAGATAACAAACATGGCCACAGATTGTTATCTCATGTACAGTAAGGTAGCTGAGAAGTTTAAAAACATGTCAGCAGTGATGACATGAGATGCTGCCTGCACAGTTCTAATTATCTGACTGAAAAGTTTAAATGCTGGCCATTTGGATTTTTAAATGTACACTGCATAAATATGAATATATTTTTGTGGCAGAGTACATTGAATGCTTATCTGAAAAGTAACACTCTTCCATACTTGCATTAATTAACCATGATGAAAATATTCAGTTTCAATTTAGAAATGGAGCACTATTTTTGATGCAGCACTTTTATGATTTTGTGATATTTTAGTCTGAATTTGCCTATGTACAGGTGCAAAATATTTCAAATACTTCCGTATAAAGCATATTGACAAAGCATTAAAGTATTACTTATATTTTGCAGTCCTGTGGCATAGTTATGGAAGATGACGTATTGTGTTATTTATGTTGGTGGACGTCATACACTGTTGTTAACATAAATTATTTGTGATTGGTGAATTTGATAATCTTATTTCACATTGAATTATGGCTTTATAGCTGGACCTTCTGAAAATTGTTAGATGTTAAGGTTACTTTATTTGGTGCTCAGAATGTAAATAAGTACTATACTCTGATAAATCTGTATGCACATCACTTCTTACAGGGAAGTACTGTATATTATACCTGTAACCTGAATGCTAATACTGTGGGCACAGTTACTGTGAGCGACTAGTTTTCTGGTGTACTCCACAGATTTCATATCATATAACCATTTTTAAATAATTAAACCAACAAAGTACTACAAGCCATATAAAATAGTTGCACATTTCAGTCTCCAGATATCTCGAAAGATAATGTCTTTAATATCTCTTAATATATTATGCATTGTAGATGTTATTTATTTACTGATGTATTTTCAGGGTTGTGCATTGAGATGTACTGTTCTTTTATCATTTATCATAACATTTTTGCGCTAAGCATTGTTGTAATCTACATAGACCAACAGCTCCCACTGTAAGTTGATTAAATTCACATTACAAGGACAGGCCCCTGGATTGTAAGGCAGTTCAACTGTACTTGTAACAAATTGGTTCTGAATAGCGTTGCCAAATGCATGGCACTATTGTGGCATCCCAATTGTGAGACAATAAGTACAGATGTTGCTGGATGTTTTTACAAGGGGTTTGAAGAGTACTGGTGGTTGCAAGGTCTGTTTTGAAGGTTTTGGATATTGTAGTTCCTTCCATATTTCTGTCATAGATCATAGGTGATTGTTGGTTACCATATGGGAATTTTGTTGTAGTTGTGATATTTTATTTTTCCCTTGTGACGATGTTCAAATAACTGTTATTATCTGAATTAAATTTAGTTCTATTTTAAAGATATATATATATGTATACTTCACAAGTATAAGAGTGTTATTAGAGAGTATTCATATAATGTATTTAAATTAAATATTATTTTAAAGATGTTTATGTATACATAAGATATAGTGCAGGTAGGATGTTCGGTGGCTGTGCTAGGCATAGGCATATCCTTGCCACTGGGCATGCTCACAATCTTACTGGAGGTTAGAAGTTAATTGGTAGCTTGCACTGCTTACCTTATGTATCTATCTGTATAAAACATAGGACCCCCAGTCCAACAAACACCTGCTTGTGCATCATGTAGGGGAACATAATGCATAAGATGGGAATTTATATGCTCCTGTATCTCTTTGTTCAGCTGTTCACATGTGTGTTAGAATGAATTATAGCCTGGCATGGAAATAGTGTCAAACCTGAGACCAGGACTGTTGCTGTGAATTGGTGATAATATGAGTTACTGAAATTACTGGATCACATTGCTGTGAAATATGGATAGCTTCTGTTTTGTAAAGCCCAATTTCAGCAATGCTATTACACTTTATGCAGCTTTGCTTTGTGTTGTTGGACATTGATAAGTTGATATAATAAAACATTTAATTGGTATTAA
>Ga0123355_10009247_pt1 | contig 14959 bp, 8 predicted proteins | sample TergutEmb28metaG_3_FD_89872 | JGI IMG/M metagenome (GOLD analysis project Ga0123355, IMG submission 89872) | Embiratermes neotenicus P1 segment gut microbial communities from Petit-Saut dam, French Guiana - Emb289 P1 | ecosystem: Host-associated > Arthropoda: Insects > Digestive system > Gut ...
TCTCCCTCACTGTACAGGTACAGCTATGTATATTTACTATGTACAAGGCCTAGAGTATTTTGTATTAATCATTCTATATGAATAAATAGTTTTGTGTTGTGAACGAATCATCTGCATTTCAATCATTTCTTACGGGAAAATTCACTTTGATATACGAGTGTTTTGGATTACAAGCACGTTTCTAGAACGGATTATGCTCGCAATCCAAGGTTCTACTGTATTTTAATAATTATAACTTTAGCAAAGCACAACAATAAGCTCCCTGATAATGGTTTTTGTAACCGAAACATGTAGGAGCGTTTCAATGTAAATTTTAATGTAAGTTTTAACATTTTTCTAGAACACTCTAGTTGTGCATTCAGTTGGATAAATAAAAGACTTGATAATATCAAAATGCATGGTACAACTGTGAAAATTAATAATGCCATAATGACAACACACAGAAACAAAGTCTCCATTAGTATGTTACGAGGCTCAAAAACCTTCATTAATATACAGTACAATTGTTATAAAAAAATGATACAAGTAATTTATGGTTGTTTGACTTCATTATTGTCTATAGTGAAATAACTATACTAGGCAACTGCAGCATGTCAACAGATGTGGGGTCACATGGCACATGTCAAGTGCATGGCTCTGCTCTGCTGGCACAACCGTCCAGCCGTAAATTAGTAGGTGTGCATGACAACAACAGAGCCTGATTGCAAATTGAACATACTTAAAACAACAGAAGGCCTGTTTGTGCTATGTTTGAACATATAATCAAGGAACTTGGTAGAAGCACACCTGCATATTTAATGTTGTTCTGATGGAACTTTTTGGCAGGACAGAAAAAAAAAGTGCAGAATCAGTGACAATGTAGATTCCAGTAATATAAAATAGAAGGTTCTCTGTATATCACTTTACATAATTCACAAGTAACTAACTGACCATGAAAACCAGTTGTCCAGATGCCAATCACACATTGTGTCCAACTGTAACTGCTGAGCCTACGAATAGTCCTCCTGATCTGGATCCTCCTGGTTTGACTGCTGCATGGAGACCATCTGAGCTGCTGCCTGCAGCTGCTGCCACTGCTGCTGCTCAGCTGCTGCTTGTTCTTCTCGTGCCTAACGGAGTGACAGTAACTGACTGACAGTATCATTACAAAATATTCCACAAGTAAGGTTCCCTAAACCATGTATCCCATAAATCCAACCCCTCGTCCATACCTGAGGGTTACATGGATTCATACTCTACTCTACCCTGGGTCACGAGGGAGGCGGTAACAGGTGTGGAAGGTGTACCCTGTTGAGGGTTATATCACACGCTGGCTAAAGAGGCTCTGATCTACCCAAGCATAGGTGGAAGGTATGCTGAAGGCTAAAGGCTATATGGCACTGGGGTAGTGATAGCAGTGTCCTTAATGATCATCTTGAGGAACAAGGCTGCACCCCATTGTATGTAAGCCTTCCATCCGCGTGGGGCTCTGTGGACGGTGACTGTATGTTTTCCCCTCATATCATGGGAAGGCTCCTTTTTGGGGACTCCAACAGATATAAATTAATGAATAAACCATTGGCTCTGGAGACACAGCACCTCTCTCCATAGAGACTCTGTTGGAGGAACATAGAGGGGGTTCCATTACTGGGGACTTTGAGGGTTTTTATTTTGACATACATATCTGGGTTACCTCTTTTTTGAACCTTGAGGATGTTGGGAATTTAAGTTGTGGTACTGAGGAGGAAACCTCAGTCCACATTCTGTGTGAGTGAGAGGCCTTGGCCTCACTCAGACATGCATATCTGGGTTCCTTCTTTCAGGAACCTGAGGATGTTAGAAAACTAAGTATAGGGGCCAACTGGAACTTTGGTAAAGGAACAGGGCTCCTTTAACCCAGTATCAGAGAATGGGGTACAAAGGGCCCGTTTTAAGGCCTAGGTGCAGTAGGCCCCCAAGGGCTTGAACTCAAATACTATTCTAATTCTAATTCTTCGCTTTACCGTCAAATTGAAAGTATGAGGCTTATTCAGAAAGTAAGTACCATTTTGCTGTTTAAAAAAAAACCGGGTAAGGTTTCGTACAAAATTTAATTGTTATCAGATTCTACGTTCTTCAAACTATTTTTCCACATATTTGCCGCCATTATTGAGGCACTTATCATAGCAGGGCACAAGTTTTTGTATACCCTCCTCACGGAATGCGGCCGCCTGCGATGTTAGTCACTACTGACAATGTCATACTGTAGAGTCCTTGAAATCTGAGGAAAGTCCAGGGACAGATCAGAAATTGTGAAATGTCTGTCGTCACGCACTCTTTCCTTGACCTTAAGCACCAAATCATCATTCACCAAAGATGGACGCCCACTTTGCACCTCATCATGCACGTTCTCTCGTCCTTCAATGAACATCTGACCCCATTTCCTAACCACGCCATCACTCATCGCATTGTCACCATACACTTGACAGATCTGGTGATGAATCTCACTTGGTAGCACATTCCTAGCGTTCAAAAAATGAATTACAGATAATATTTCACAGTCGGTGGCCTCTTCAATTGTCTTAAACATGTTTAACGCACAGGAACAAACATAAACATAACACAAATTTCACGAAATGGTGTCTTTGACTTCTCAATTGATGGAGGAAATCACTGCACATGCGCAAAGTGACAGTCTCGAGGATGCGCGAGAGATATGTGCAGATGGTAATTACTTTCCGAATAACCTACGTATAAGTCACTACAGCATTAAATATAGCTCTTTCTTCCACTATTTTTCAACACAATTTCCAAGCAGACTGGCACATCCATCTTCAAAATTCTGTTGAGGTAGAAATCAGGCTCTTGCATTTGCAGTTGTTTCTTATTATTGCTGAATGTGCCAAGATAGGGTAAATGTTCAAAAGTAACTATACTGGAGTGTCATAATGACTCTTGATCTAAGGTTTATGAGACACCCCCCCCCCCACACCATCACAAGGACACTAAGTAATTTATAATTTATTTTCCTCAGCAGGTGCTAGGTGTTTCAGAAACAGACAACATCTCACCGAACAAATATTAAGCAAAAAAGGATTTACACATGTGCATAAAGTTGTCTGGGTGTCATGCTGAGATTCTTGATGTTTCAATTTTTGAATATGCAGGCCGTGCATTCCTACAAAACGTGGCCAATCAACAACACTGCTGCTCTGTATAATCCATAAGACCTGATCCATGACATAAATGCTGTGAAAACCCAAATATTAAGAGCTAATTTCGTACATATAGCCTTGATGCAGCTTAGTCATGTTTCAACACAGTTCCAGATCTACCACACACACACACACACACACACAGCACACACTGCTAAGCCATGCTGAAGACTTTGTGTGCCTGCAGTGTTGATATTATTGGCACGTTTTACAATTTTCATTTCACTCGCCCTAATATTTTGCTGCTTCCTGCAAAGCAGTGCTGAGTGTAACCAAAAAGATTTGACCCCAGCACATGCCTGGAGTGTCTGAGGTACACCACAAGAAACATACATAATGAAAATCAGTGTTTTGGCTGATATTTGATCTTTTAACTTTCTAAACACATGTCAAAGAGTTACTGCTTCAGCCAACTTGTTTGTAATCCCTCATGTTACTCACAACTTGTCTGTGTAAAGTTACTCCATCACGTATGGTGCTACTGTGTTACAAAGTGTCAAACAGCACACAGCACAGTTAAGCTGCTTAAAAGCACCAATATGTGAATATTAAAGCTTTCACAGAACTGCAGTCGAGGTGTGGTGTTGCATCAGTAGATAACAGGTTCCTGATGATGCAAGACAATAAGGGTTGAAACATGTATGAAGAATTCTTCCCAGATATTTCAACTCTTATGGATGAGGCCACAGCGTCATCTCAAAATACCAGGCACCAATTACCCAGTGACAAAGCACCAGATTCCAGAAGCAAAGAGACACCAACACAGAAATAACAAAAATTAACACTCCCAACCGCAGGGCAGATGGTTTGCTGAACTGCCATGCAGGCGATATGTGGGAAAATTTACAGAGCTGTAGGCAGGGATGATTCAGAACACCCAACCATTGGAGCAGTTTTGTACTCTCCTGAAGACAAAGCAGCAAGTGTTTGCTGTGGTACAGAAGGCAATCTAATTGAAATAAAGCTCTCTTGGGCAACCAGCCATCTCATATGGTTAAATGCCAAACAAACCAATGTTTACTGAGTGACCTCTATCCCCATCATCAGGAAACTAATGACAAAGATGAAAATGATTCCTGAAATGTTCGTTTGCTCTTGTTTAACCACCTGACATGAATGGCAGCCCAAGAGAGGTTCACTGAACTTTGGGCTCTGTGAAAGTTTCAGGGATTTAATTGTTTAAAACAACCATAAATATTGTGTTTTACATTTATGGACAGTGAAGTTCAGGTTAGTTGATCACATACAAGTGAAATCACATTTGTGAACTCACATATGCCAAGGTGTACCTTACAGTTTTAGTCACATTCAATACCATGCAACAGACAGCATAATAATTATAAATATCAATCAGTCAACAAACCTTTGCGAACAACTCCTGCTGCTGTCGTAACAGTTCTTCCTCTGGTATACCCAAGTTTTCTAACCGAGTGCTCTGTCTCCTTCTCTTCGCTGCAACAGCCTTACAGTCTCTCAACACGGCCTCTGCATCAGCTCTGTAGTCACCAAAACCCAGCCGGTCCAATGCTGCAGGTCACACCACATCCACATCATCAATGTCCCTAACAGTGACAGCAGCATCACAATATACATACAACAAGATAACCCCATGTCACTTAAAGACAGAGATTGTGAAGAAATTATTGACACCTACAGAATGCCCTCCAACTACCATGTCTATGACATGCCCTTGCACCCCCATGCCTGTGATATGCCCTCAGATGTCAGTGTCCACAATAAGCTCTCAGGCTCCCAAAACAGTAACTTTTATGTAGTCTGGAGGGTATCAAAATACCTTTATATCTTAATATGAGCACATTAATTGCAAAACTGTGGTGTACCTTCAGATCTGTATTCTTCAGGGTATGGCAATGCGTCATCGATTCCCAACATCTTTAGTTGACATGGGTCTTATTTCAGTGATCAAAATGTTCGCTTCAACATGTCAACCCTTGCAGATGAAACTACCATGTTGCCTTATAACAATGCAAACCAATGACCCAGTGACTTGGAGCCACACTGCAGAAGAACAGAGACCTCAACCACGCTGCTGCTAATGCCTAAGAACTCACTAAATAGTACCTTGTAAAACATGTTCAGCATTTATGGTTTTCTTCTGTTGATGATTGCAGATATCATTTGCTTCTGATGATATGAGATGAATAAATTCCGTACAGCAATTAAGAATCAATTCACGTGAGTCATTTGCGACACGGATATTTGGTAGAATTTCTTTGATCATTTTGTTGATTGAAGCCCGAGGCAGGGTAAGTTCTTCATCATCATTCGCCGACATTGAACCCGAAGATGCCATTCTAATAGGACAAAGATTCAGAAGAATAATGTGAATATGACTAGCAGAATAATAATCTCAAATACAATCTATTCTTTTCTAGATCTCTGTCTCCATCTTCATAGAATAATGTAATGCATATACACAGCTGTCCCTATCTATACCTGCACAATTTCTTGGTGAAGACAGATTAAGTTCTCTGAAATGTTGCACTTCGACTTCGAATTCACGCGACTAGTTGCGCGATATTTTATATTTTCAATAAAGGCAATTAAAATCGCCTACACCCTACATGTTTCAGCAACACACATTTGTCATCTTCAGGGGTGTCTCACTGCCAACATGCTAAAACTTATACGTCACACCACTACAATAGAAATAATGATACATAAAAATTTCTGCCTCATTGCCAATATCGTCTCTCCATACTTCAATGCACACAAGGATAGATGGAATAGGTACACCAAGTTTTAGGAAATTCAGTGTTTGACGGCTTTCATGGCTTTTTATATGCATGTAATGTGTACGTCGGTGATGTAAAACATTAAGCCAAAACATGCTACCTCTGCTATGGCTGCAATTCGTTAACACAAAAAGCTGAATATGCTATCGCGTGGAGATATTTCCGAACTATAAGAATACTTCAATCACACAGAGAGTGCTTACATATATGTATGACACATTTTTACGACTGATAAAATGTGAAATAGTATAACGCATGACTCAACTTACCTCTGCACACACTCTCCCACTTTCCCCGTAGTTTTCGCGTAACTAAACAAACAGCTGTTGAAAGTTGAACACGAAAAGGTCGCACACAATATGCCAATTGAACAAACACAAATGTTGTTCTTGTACGACACAAAATACGAAAAGTAGTTTGCAATGGAGAAGTGAAGGGATCAACACATTTATCTCAAAATGGTGTATATGTGGTAAAGTGTCAACCACAAATTTCTACCTGAATTCGAAATATCAAACTGAATCTACGTTTCATCCTATAGAATATGGTACAATACTTTAATTTGTCTGCCGTATGTGGCGCTGTTTTTCGCGTGAGTGCTGCTGCAACGTTTAACAGCCAGTAGCCTTCCCATGCACTCCCTCTTGGACGAGTGATATTATAGTACCGGTACCATTGGACGGTCAACAATATCGTTCAATATACTGAAAATCTGTGGAGATTATTGCGTGACATTCAGTTACCGTCTCTCTGCCGATCAGTAAACGCGTCTCCAGCACAAAAATTCTAGTCGATTGAGACGTATCACTTATGAATTTCAGGTCTTAAGCCTTAATTCCAGTGGCCAAATAACATAGCTTATTGGATAAGCACTGACTGTGAGAGCGTCTAGAAGGTTAGTATTTATTTAACAATTGTAGGGCTAGCAGCCTTGAAAGTCCGATCAAATGACAGACCGTCGATTCACACAAGAAAAAACCCGTTTGTCTCAGTTCGCCATGAGATTTTCGTGTGTGTATTGTGGTCTTCTTTTGTACCTGTCTTTGATCCTGCGGTAATTCTTTTCCTTTTTTAAACAAGGGACTAAAATACTGGTCATACTAGCAGCATATCACTCAACATTATGATCGTTCCAACCACGAGCAAAATGATATACTGAACAATAATACTGAGTCTTCTAGGGAGAAACATATTGCATAATATCTATTCAATTGAGCAATTATATTTACCGTCTCTAGGCCAGTATAGTCATTCGGGTTTGTGCTAGGGTCCCTCTCTCCCTTTCTGCTGCGTTGTTTCAGTGTTATTATAATGCAAATCTATAAAAGGCAAACACTTCTTTAGAATTACATTAATATTTTAATCCGTCAACTCCTACATGTTTCGGACCTCACTGGCGCATCATCAGGCAGTGCACAGTCGCATAAATCAATCGTTTAACTTTTACATTATCTCCAGTATGCAGTAGAACAGTCGTAATTTCATCAGTTTTTGATTGATATTAGATGAACACGTGCACAGGAATTGGAGCAGCTGGTTTGTTTGAGTGTGTGCACGGTACTATTTGTTCCAGTGTCTCATACATACATACACACACATACATTCCACTTCAAAAATCTACAACCCGTTAATACGGTTGTATATAAACATGTCAACAAGAGCACGAACGTCTTGCCCTAGGACGCGGCCCGGTCCGGCCGTCACCAATGAGTACCTTCACACAACACGGATTACTCTAGTCGCCATATTGTACCACATTCTATATTAGTTCTATACTTTCCTATCGACACTGTGTCGTGTACCCGGAGACTACAAAGTTGTTAGTACAGCCACGCGAACTCGCAATTCGATCCTGTTGATACTGTCGATGTTTCGTTCGTGTATCACCGAATATTCATTTTAATGCAGCGCCGTATATCGTAATAGTACATGTTTCGGTTAAGGCACGTCGTCTGCTGTGATATACTGATAGATGGAAAACAAAATAGCGTTTTGGAGGTTATAGTCCACCTGTGATCTGAAAATTTGTGTAATGTGTGTGGAGTGTTTATAGTGTAGGTTACCAAGAAATATGGAGCTGACAGAATCACGAAGCTGCGTGTTTGCTGTAAAATCTACTGCAAACAGTCCCAGCTGCCCACATCCACGACTTTCACAATATAAATGTCGCAGTAATTCTGCAGACCAACAGGCAAGGCGACTGCGGCTACTTGAGGAACAAAAAGAGTGAGTTTTCGTAAATGACACTAATTTACATAATACTCCGAATAAGAACTCGTGGCCGCAACATATCGGTGTTTACTATATAATAACATTCCATATATACACCCACGTGCATTTGTTGGTCTCTCTGCAAAATTTTATACATCTGATTAATACACAGAACATGAAACATAAAAAGCAGAATATCTGTTGCTTGGAATTGGGATACATTTTAGGGTGTTTGGAGATTTTGTAGGTACTTATACGAATTTCTTCCAGAAGTTTTATTCCCTATCACATGCATTACCTGATATGAATTTTTATACCATATATGCTAGGAAAACTTTGTTGTATCAAGTCTGATAGAGAATTTCCAGCATTGGCTTGAAGTTTCATGGCAAATTTGTCTTGAAACATCAGGATCTGGTTACCCAGTGATACAGTGTCATATTCAAGACAGAATTGTTAGCCACACCACCATGAAATCATAAAAACTTGCAAAACAAGCTTGTTAAATGCATTATAATTTATAACATTTGAGTTCAAATGTCCATCAGAATGAAGATAATCAACAAGTTCATAACTCTGAACAGTGAGTAATCTTAGCAGTCTGTCAAGTGACTGATTGTAACTGGATGACCTGCTTTTCATTGCTTCTGTTCGCCACGAAATTCAACACACCTTTGTGGCCCATCCCAGCAGTGGGTACTAGGGGATAGAGCGGTCACAGCATGAAGCTGCTCATTCACGTTCTACCACCAAGACATAATGTATGGTCAAGAACCTTGGGGTGAAAAACTGACCCCTTAATGGTCATTTTACTGATTTTGGCAACTACACAAAGTTGCCCATATGATCAGTAACATGTGAGCTCCCAGAGCTGGTCTGGATATTTTCGTGAAGAGTAAAATATGTTGGCCCTGCTTGTGAAGCCCATAGCCCGTGCACTGTATTGTCTAGATGATCCCAGCCCCCCCACTTACCCTTTGAAGTGAAGAGCCATAGTCACTACATTCTCTGTGAATAAATGTGAGTTGTTCTGTGTGAAATTATGCTTTATTAATGGTTGTTCCTACTTCACCATTTCATACTTTGTAATTTGAAAAGGTGAAGTTGCCCCTGTCCATTTGACAGAGGCACATAGCTCTATTTGTTCTTAACTTTACACTAGATGGAGTGGTCAGCCTTGCTCCCCAACTGCTTTACACCATGGGGAAAAGAACCCTGGTACCCACTCAATAGGAGGCTGGGTGGGCATGTCCCAGAGCCAGTCTGGATGGTTCACAGAAGACAGTTTCTTGCCGATCAGAATTTGAACCCTGGGCTATCCAGCCCATAGCTTGTGACTGTACAACTACACTATCCCGGCTTCCTTGTTTGCAAGTTAAAGAAGATGAAAACATTTTCTGATTTTTCCAGAAATTTTTTATCAATATTCAGAGCATGTAAATTTTGGCAGGAACTGTACTGTCCACTCTACTGAGCTGTGGTGGATCACTTACTGCTAAATTCCATTTTATAAGATACATGTAATTGACTGACAAAGCTTACCTACATTTGTACAAACAGGAAACGAAATGAATTATTCAGTGCAAGCCGAGGACTGATCGAGGAACTCCATACTTTACATGGGGAACTTGACATGGAGTGGAGAGCCATAAAGGTAAACTAGTTATAATCAGGACTGAATAAAACTGGTAGTAGCTGCAACTCACAAAAGTCACCTAAATCTAACGTAAATCCATTAAATACATTGTACATTTCATGAGCCATTCAGAAGATTTTTTAATGTTAGTGGTAAAACATGCAAATGTGTGTCTTTGTTGAATATTCAAGTCTTCAGGGTTGTGATGCTGTTTCATGTCTACAGTACCATCCCAGAAGATGCAAATATTCAGCAGCATTGCTACAAAAAACATCAAATCTTGCATGTTTGTTTGTTTTCAGACTAAGCCAAAACAGCAGAAAATTTACAAAGAGAGACTGATGTTGTCTGAATGGTTGGTAGATGTACCAGAAGATCTGGCAGAACTGTGGTACTTGGTGCCATGCCCCATAGGTCACAGAACTTTGGTTGTGGCTACTGCAGTGAGTTTTAAAAGTTACAGACATTCAGTTTGTGTTCACCTTACAAGTGTTCACTGCATCATGTTATGCAGACTAACTCTATAAGGCAGAGACCTCCTTGAAGACTTAATAGTCATTTAGGTTGTCAACAAATTTAATGGAATCTGCAGATTCATTACTTAGTTTGTAACAACCACTATTGCTTCCTGTCCTCAGCCTATAAGATCAGTCCATACCCTCCCTTCTGTTGATATTAATGCTTGCCTTTAAGAGTCATGACGGCCTTGTTCAAAGCATAGAATACATTAAGTGACTGAAGGAATGTCCCATCCCATAAAGCACAAAAGCAGTCACCTCACTTCAAGAAAGAAACTGATTCAGCAATAAAAGGACAGATGGGACAGACTGCTCAGCCAACAGGGTCTTAGCTACAAAGGCTGAAATTCCCAACATCGAAGTTAACAAACATCTGAAATACTGTGTTTATAAGTACAAGACCCATGTGCAAAGATGAGGTTATTATGCTTAGCAGCCTTTGGATGTTCATGTTGTTTAGGATTACAGGGTGCAGGACTTTTTCCATTATCCAATATTGTGAAAAGCGCATGTAGCAGAAACTGATTTGTTCCTCCTGTGGTGGGCAGGCAAGGAGGCACCTACCAAGGCAGTGCCATTAGAAAGGGTTAATATCAAAACAATCACTGGACTGTTTTATGAATTTTTTTGTATTACTTAAAGACACTCAGTTGCTGTAATTATGTACCACCAGTAATAGATGGAGTACTGGTAGAATGATATTGATAGGGGAGAACCAAAGTACTGCCCCTCTGCCACACTGTACACCATAAATCTTACAGAGTGTAACATGCAGTTGATCCTGGTCCTCCGCAGTAACTGCCTAAGGCATGCCAGAAGCACAGTAATTCCAAGTGCAGTGTCATGTTACCATCGATTCACATTAGATATGTAGTACAAAAGTTGCTGTCCATTTCAGGGGAACACACAGGCATATTCGAAGAGTGGCCGTCATATGGCAGCATTCCAGAGTAACCTCCCAGGAGGTAGCCATAATGATTTCAAGGGTTGCACCATTATTGATTGTATCTGGAATGCTACTAATCACAGCTACTATGTGCTGGATGTATTAGCATGGAATAACCAGCCAATGCTTGACTGTGAGGTATGAGAAATATGGTTTCCAAATGCTGACACTACAAACAGATGTCACTGTAGCAATGCATAAGTTTCTTCCATTATAACAATCACTGCAGGTTTACCCACATGTACTTAATATTAGAGCTGATAGCAGTATTTTGTAAGTTAGATCGTTGTGTCTTCACACAAAGCTTGGTATTCCTAGGTCGAATTGTCTACCGTTGTTATCAAATTGAAAATTAACGAATGTTTTCATGGCACCCCTGTTGTCTGCCTTCTACAAAAATAAATTACATTAATAGATATATACAGTTTTTGAAGATTTATTACCAGACATCATTTCAGTACTCAACTTGGCACTAGTATTACTATGACATCGCGAGTTCAAATGTTCCCTGTCTCGGTATTACTGACTGAGCGTAAATGGCATTTCAGTCAACCATGAAAATTTGTCACATGGTCCTGAACTTGAAAGTAAGGATGTATGGTGGCTCATCCAGCCGTTTCTCTTAAGACAGAAAAATTTGGCTAAGAAAGAATATTGAGTGAGGCAGTTGGTGTATGAACTGGAGACAGAGTTACATTGCATTCCAGTACAGGTGACTGTAACTCTTATACTCTACATAAGTTACTCAAGATCCCAGCTCCATCAGCCACTCCAATACCAGCTCAGCACAATACAGTCAGTGTAGTGAATATGCTACAGGCTGAATGACCCAGGGTTTGATCCATGACAGAGTAAATGTGCTTTCTCTTCTCCAAAATGTCCAGATTGGCTCTGGATCCTACCCAGCCTCCCATTCCACAGATACCAGGGTGTGAACCTGACTCCTCACCTCCACCTAGTGCTGAGGTTAAGAATGAGTGGAGCTGTATCTGTTCTCCCCCTTACACCTTAATTGCATGAACCTTCCAATACAGGCAGATGCACACCCCAGAGTAGTGGTACTGCAGCATGTAAGAGTGAGTGTAGTTGGGCTCATGTGGCAAGTCTGTTTGTACATTAACGTTTTGTTGTGCACAACAGGCAGAATTTCGATTCTACTGGCTGAAATCAAAGATGGAAGAAATGTCATGTCTCTCAGAGCGCTCAAATGACAATGCTTTTATCTTTCTCTCGCTTCCGTATCATCAATCTAATGTGTCCACAATGACTGCTGTCATGGCTACAGAGAACCTCTTTGGAAAAGACGGACCTGCTGTAGATGGGTTACTATTCTATCACTCTCAAGCACATTATATTCCTGGGAAAACACCATTAGTTGGGTGGCTGAAGCCACATATGATGTCCACTGTACTGGGCATACCTGTCGCTCCGGTGCACCTTCACAATGTGGAGAGTAAGAAGAGCAAGAAACACAGGAGATTCCGTAATCATCGAGGAAAATCACAGGTAAATTTTTCTGTGAAAGTATTACAGTGTTGTAATTTGGACTGCTAGGTCCTTCTACTCCACACTCTAGAATCTGGTCCAAGCACCAGCCACCTCTGTAATGATGTTGTCTCATGTACAGTGGTTGGAACTGTACCTGCAACATCCCCCATCACATTACATCAGCTGCTGCTGGCACACTCTGCCAACATAAACACAGGAACATCAAGAGTGACACATCTTGCCATCATGTTGTCAGCTGACAGACAGTACATGTAATGTGCACAGTTGTAGATTTAGTGTTCACTAAAATGTATCCTGTGCTTACATAGGCCAATTAGCTACCGTCATTTCTACATAGGTTTACACAAGTAGGTTTTCTAGCTTTCGGACAAACAGTACCCGAGACAGTGATTGACAAGATGTGTATTACAGAAACAGAACAAAACAGAAAAGGATCAACGCTAATAGTATGTGTATGAGACATCTCACTGACATACTGACAATGTATCTATGTGTAGACTAATTAGAACAGGATTTAGAATGAGTGTGTACTTATGTGTGTCTCCCTAGGGACGATCCTGTACGGTCTGCAACATGTTGTACGTTCTAAATAAGTTCTGTTGACTGTTATGTGGTATACCTTGGTGATCTGGTGATTTTAAAACCTAAAATTAATCTTTAGAATTCATGTATTAAGGGAGGTAATGGATGCAGTTCGCTCAAGATAGGGTCCAGTGGGAGGCTTCTGTGAGTCATGGGGTTGCATACAAATGGGACAGTGCAGGCCAAGGACCAGCCTTTAAAGGAATCTACTACAGGGGGGCAGACAGAAGTGCTTTAATTTTGTGAGACCTGAGGCTCTCACAGCAGGGTTCAAGATGACAGTCCTCTGGAATGTCATGCTGTGTCCAAGGGCTATATTCTTTCGACTGTTGACCCTAAAGGTGAAGGCACAACAACATGACAATCATCCAGAATGCTGGGATCTACTTGGTCAGACCCCAGATGACTGCCATCTTGTTCTTTAAATGTGTCTTCATTATTGTGTGTGTCATTGCAGGAGGATAAGGATCAGTGTGATGCCTTCACTACAGAGATGGAGGTACAAGTTCCTGATGAAACAGAAGATAGTGACAGTGACACTCTTGGAGAGATGGAACCCAGCAACACAGAATAACTTGATAGTGATACGATATGTCTTCCAGGATGTGATCAGTGGCAGAATGAAGACAGCAGTACATAAATTTTGTGCCAGAGTCATTCCATGCTGGATACATTGCACAATGCAGATCAATGTGACACTCTTGCTCTTAATGTAGGTTTTCAGGTTTTTGCTGCATTGTTCAAATGATAGTGATTTTGGGGGTTTTCACAGCATGTATTACAAACTTTTTGGGGCAATGTATTACCTCCTCTTCATTGTGACTGAGACTGGTCTGAAGTAATGTAATGGACACTTCTCTTCCTCCAGATTACTTCAGCATCCACCTGACCCAGATCTGTCACCCTTAAGATGGAGGCAGTACATTCCTCAAATAATGGAATAAACCTCTGCTACAGGGTGTTACAGCCTGAAAAACAACCATATCTGAACTTCTGCTCTCTTGACATGTGTCTAAATCAGGCTGATAAACCCGCTTGCTTCTAAAACTTGCCACAGGTTATATCTTGTTCAAGGAACAACAAATTCATTACAGTCCATATCTGTAATGTGTGGTGATGTATGTAACTGGCCCAATTCAAGGGAAGTGTTTATAGTAACAGAATCATGCTACATTTATACACCATCATACTTGGCAGTTCTCCCTTTAGTATTCATTTTTATACATTAAGTAATGGACAATTATTTGCACATATGAAGGAGGAAAATTCAGTAAACTAACCTAATAGTTTCTGTGAGCATACAAATGTGAAATGTATTATTTGTGTTCTTTGATTCCTAGTTATGGAGACTATTTAGTTGGATATTACATATTACCATCCATACATATAGCTGCTGATAACACATACAAGAGTGCAAAATAAAGACGTTTCTGAAAATCAGTTCTATTCGCCCCCCCCCCCCCCCCCCCCCCCCCCCCCCCCCCCCCCCCCCCCCCCCCAAAAATAAAAAAAAAAAAAAAAAAAAAATTTATGCCCCCCCCAAACCCCCACCCCCCCGGGGGGGGGGGGAAGGAAAAATTTATTCCAAAAAAAAGGGGGAAAAAGCGGGAAGGGGGTGTGGGGGAAAA
>Ga0123355_10009248_pt1 | contig 14958 bp, 11 predicted proteins | sample TergutEmb28metaG_3_FD_89872 | JGI IMG/M metagenome (GOLD analysis project Ga0123355, IMG submission 89872) | Embiratermes neotenicus P1 segment gut microbial communities from Petit-Saut dam, French Guiana - Emb289 P1 | ecosystem: Host-associated > Arthropoda: Insects > Digestive system > Gut ...
AACACACATCGAACCAAGAACAATACGACCAATGTGGTAATTCAACAGAACAGTCGCAAGCTCCTGATGATGGATATATTAATGTCCGAAACACGTTGAGCACATAAGAAGTGAAATAAAATAGCAAGTGACATCAAGGTGGTCTTTTATTCTTCAACTACCACTGTCATACTATCTGCGCAATTGATCGTACTTGTAATGAAGCACTTTTTGCACGATTCTTACACTTTTAATAGTACGCATCCTCCGTGCAGTTAACATATACAGGTTAATTTATTTCGAACTTATTGCACTAGTTCATATATAAAGGTTACTCCAGTCTGTTTCGGCCACAACACATGTTACACAGAGATCATACACAGTCAACTGATAAATGGTGAAGTACAAATGGAAGGGTTAAATAAGTTTTACTCCTCAATCTATGTTGGTAAATGATACAATATAAATTGAAGAGTCACTCTTAAATTTATATTGTACCTTAGTAATTAACCAAATTACTAAGATTATACTGCAATGCACGGTCAGCAAAACGTCAAAATTAGATTTTACCATTTACCCAAGACTATGTTATATTTTAATTGCATTTGCCTTTTGTGTAGATGTACCCCCTGAAGATGATAATAAGTTGTGGCCGAAACATGTAAGAGTGCCATTTACGTATAAAACTAGTGCAATGATTTGGGAACGAATTCACTTGACGTAAGCTGTTTTTCCTACAGTGTTCCAAAAAGCGGCCGAGACCCATCCTGCAAGGTTTGAAGCAGGCAGTATTTGATTATATTCGATTCTGCTAGTAGAAGGTTTTTCCAGATAGCAACAGAGCCTCGCATTTATTCCTTGAATAATCTTTAAGCAATATACTAATTGCAACAACGAGTGGTTGAAGTTGGCTTGTTATTGCACTGCGTATCACAGCACAGCCACAACCCTTCCTCTCAAGTTTAGCCCTTAGTAAGTGTGCCCTCAACAGTATTCAAGGAGTACTGGACGTTTTGGACTACGCAGGGCCCCAGGACATCTTTCCGGACGTTTTCACCCATCTTCCACCAATCCAACTGTAAACCATCCATTTTTTGTGCAGGCACAACGACTCTAAGGAACGTACATTCTTAGGACAGAACAGGCTCTACTGGACCTAACCTTGACAGTTCATTATTAATAATAATCGTTTTTCCACTGAGAATAAAGTATCGTGGAACTTATAACCCACAGCATCACCGCCACACGCTCTCTTTCATAACATGTGCTTCTAAATTTAACTTCCTTTGCACCCCGTCTCGTCTGCATTTGCGATATGCTTAAACGCAATGCTTTCTCTTCCTTCATTGAGTGCCGCGCCAAAGGCAGTCAGCAGCTTCTCTTTAAATCCTGCTGCAATCTTTTGGCATACGGATGTTTGATGTCCGAGTGACAGTCCTTCATGACGCATTAATCTGTCGCACGAACCTCGTCCAGCTGTAAAATTTTCTATTCCCAATTAAACCACACGGCCCAACGCAACTTGATTTACTGGAAAAGCGAATGTCCTGAATTTCCACAATTAAGCTACATGTTTCGACCTTGGTCATGAAATCAAAGTAGACTACGCAAGCTACACGCGTAGTAGGTAGCACGCACGAGGAAATTGGGAAATTTAAAGACAACTGTGGCGAAAAATCTGAAAGAAAGTTACCACAACTTGGCATGTATAAAACTCATAGAGATGTCAGCCCAGCGTTCCAGTCCCGGAAGGGGCAACAGATTTCCTCTCATCCAAAACACCAGGACCGGCTCTGGGGTCTATCCAGGTGCCTACTCAACAGACACCAGAATTATTGTTCAGGGGGTAAAGCGGCCTGAACGTGAAGCGTCCTTCTAGTGCCCAGGTTCAGACTGAGTGAAGCTGTAATGGCACAGACAAGAAGAAATTTGACATTTAATTTTACTTGGGAATTGTCAAATGGGCGCAGGAAGATGTGGAAATATTGCACAACGTGCTAAATAATAATTATAATAATTTTACTTGTTTCAGAACAGGGCGCTTTGGTTGCTTGAATACAGCAAGACATGACTGACGTGTCTTTAAAGCCGGTTACTTGTTAACCACGTGAGTGATAAAACAAGTTTTCACGAAAAGAACCCCATCATGGAATTTTTTCAACTACCTGATGCTATCTCACTGGAAGAGGACACTTTTGTGGCAATTAATTGTCACCAGCAGCCAGCGTACTTAGGTCTTCATGTAAGCTGGACGACATATTTGCCCAACTTTAACAATATTTCGACAGATCTTCATAAAAGCCCTCCATATCAAATTTTACGGAATTCGGTCCAGTGGGGGCCGCGCTGATATGGACAGATGGAAAAACATGAAGAAGCTAATAAGCACATATGCGGCCATGCGAAGGCACCTAAATATCATAGCTATAAGTGTTCAGTACAAAACGGCAAATCTCCTATTTGGGAGTGCAATCTTGTATTTTAAGCAGGCTAAAACATATTTACTGGCGGACACCAAGTGGATATGAAGGTTAAAAGAAAAAGAATTTTTCCCCGTCCACGACATGAAGGCACATAAGGGGCGAAGCGTCATAGCTCCATTCATTCTTAACCTCTGCACTAAATCGAGGTCAGTAGTGAACTTCACATCCCAGCTCCTTTACGCCCAGGAAGTAACTTCAGTCCCCGCCGAAGAGGAAAACTGGAGGGCCCTAGAACCGGTTTGGACGTTTTGGAGATGACAAGACTCTCTAGCCTCTGCCGGCATTCGAACCTTGGTACATCCCAACTGCAACACAATCACCTTATCAACTACGCTGTCCTGGCTAAATAATGTAGCTCTACACTAAGTGGTTCTTCGGACAACCATTACGTTCTACCGCCTACACCCGTCTGTCATGTAACACATCAACCTTCGAAGTACTTCTGACAGTCAAATGCCGCAAGCTGTCCCACTTGACGTATAAGGTCCAACCGTAGTACCTATCTAAAACACAGTAATCCAATTTACTGGGTAAGACAGAACTGTGGGTTTCAGGGATAGTAAACGTTAAAAAGCGGAGACCAAATTCTGTGACGTATTACGGTACACCGGGAGGGGCTCACAAAATTTCAATCCGGTTCGTAAAGAAAGTCATTCACTAGTAACATAACCCTGTAAAAGTTTTCTTAAAATGTGCAGGCATAACAAAAATCTATAAGATGTAAAGCTGTCTCACACTCCATAAAGGCACAGGGGGAGTGGATGTATACCTCCACGCCTACACAACCTCGGCACCAGATAGGGGCAAGCAATCAGCTTCATGCTGAAGCCGCATTACTCTAGGGGATACAGCCCTCTGTGCCCATCGATTAGGAACTTGGATGAGCTCTAGAGCCGGTTGGGACGATTATATGAGTAGAAACATTTCTTGCTCCAGCTGGCAATCGAACCTCGTTTCGTAGGTCGACCAGCATACAGCCGAATCAGTATACGGACAACCATCCTAGTTTCTAACAAAAAATTTTGTAATATATGTAAACATTAAATAAAAATACAGTGTATACTGTATTCAGAATAAAAGCCTCAATCCTTTGTATCCAGTAAGAGTAAAATTTGTGTTTTATTACCACATCGGAAGACGTTTTGGGATGAGTACATGAATGTCTTTTAGTTCGTAACCGCTGCACTGGGTGAGAGTGGCTAGGAGCTTTACTTGACCCATTTGACAAAAGGCTGGGTAGGACCAATTGATATGGTACAAATGAAAAAAAAATCCCTCTCACAGGCGGGAAATTATGGCCGGATGTATAGTTCGTAGAAAACACACGTGTCTAATGTTTTAACCGAAATATGAGAATCAAATAAAGGAAGTGCGTATTTACCTGAGAACACTAGACAAGATGTAGAATATTTCCGAATTTTAGATCTTTCTATGTAGCTGTGAATCGCACTCGTGGTGGCACAGTTCATTGCAGCTCTCCGTAACAATTTATAAAGTGCTGTAAACATCTCTCGGGGAATTTCCAACCAGCTGTCATTTCGGAACCCTCGCCCGTTGCAAAATTAAAAATATAAATCTAAAGATTACAGCATTCTGGGATGTGACACCGTGTAGTCTTGTAGAAATACTCCGAAACGACGTTTCGGAGAAACCCACGGACCGAGTATGAAGGCAGTGAACTACCACCGAAAAGTCTGCTAATTTCTACCAGACTAAGAGGAAGTCACAACGATCTTCACAATTTGTGTGAAACAGCTTTACTTTAATGGTTGTCTTATCTTCTGTATCTTAGCTTGGGTAATTTGTGATGGCTAGGTGCAGGAATTATAAATCTCACCTTACGGATGTTCGGTTCAATATATTTTCTGGTTTCAGCTTTCCCCTAATCATTCTAGCTTACCACGGCCAACTACACGTCGTACTGAGAAGCCGTTTTATTTAACGTCAGGTACTGTTTCATGCTAAAGCCGCAATACGGTCTGCCGGCAGCTACTATCAGTTGTCAACGGACTACAAAAACAAGGTGCCGCATGGGTTAAACAAACACCTGTACATGCAACATGAGTACTGGCACAAAACACACACACATTCACTAACAATAGTACGGCAATTAAGTACTCAGAAGTGCAAATCGTATAGCTTTACCTGATGCAATCCATGTGAGGGCACTCCAGGAGGCAAGCAGCCAGCAGGCCATGATGGGGCCCCGAAACCCCGCCAACCCTCGGGGCCGGTGCCTCTGCCGGTGCTGCTGCCCCCAACACCACCAATCCCGCCCCTTTGCCACCTCCAGACTGCTAACGAATTATTTCTTCCCCTTCCGACAATTCAATTATCAAACATAGAACCACCATTTTGATTCCTTAGTACCTTCTTTTTTAATGCATTGAATTATTTACTATCTTTCCCCAAATATATATTTCCTCTTGCTCTCCTATATCCAAAATATAACACTGCAATATCACTTCTACATAACACCGTATTATTTTAAAAATAAATTCTATATATTTCAAATACACTGTCAGGTTATCACTGCACTTGCACTTTGTATGACCGCGAACAGTCTACTGTTACTGAAATGCACGGCATGGCTCTGCGCTCGGGCGACAGAGAGCCAGCTACTGCTGTAGACGACAGCAGCGCCTCGTTGGTGAAAAAGAAACACCCAACCGAAACGATCTCTGAGACCCCTAGCGGTATAATGCATATTCTCCAATCAATGTTGCTTTTGGGCGTCGGATGGAGAAAAGAGGAGAGCCGACATCGGTTTTGAAGGGGATAGAGGGGGGAGCAGTCTAAACTACCCCCTTGGATTAGCAAACCACTATCTCATGCTATTATTATAATCATAATGGGATCTTGTTATATTCATAGCTAATAGTCTGTAATGAATTATTGTTTGCAAACGTAGCGAATATGTAACAATGACAGAAAGAAATGCAGAACATTTCTTCTACTAATTTTCAAACGAATTAAATGTCAGTCACATTAGAGTCATTAACGGCATAACTGTTTACACGTAATACGTTCCCATGCTAATAACCATGGTGCAAATGGCACTCTAAGTTACTAACGCGGTTTTTTATTGGAATTTAGTATGCAGCTAAAACCGAGTCAGTTTTAGAGATATTGCACAGCAATTCCCCGCCAGCCGCGATTCTCTATTTCAAATATCCGCAGTTTTACAATCGTACCTTTTTTTTTTTTTTCAACAATTGCATTTGTATACTGGAGGTTCTGAATGGTGTGCACAGGGTAAAAATAAGCGCATTCGTAACATCAGAACCATATTTCCTGCCGGGAGGAAAGAAGAGTATCCGAAATAAATTTTCTGACTTAAATATTATTTATCAGATACATATTTTTGTGACCCCTTTTATGTGTAACGTCGAATTGCGTTTTAAGTTTGTTGTTGTCTACAGCACATTCAGTGTTCAGTGAGGGAACAGACAATCTAATCTTGTATGGTTTTCAATGAGCAGAGGGCCCCCAAATCTGAATTTCCCTTATAACCTCGGGTTTTTTTCCAAGCATGGTTTCTCCAATCGCAACCTCCGCACATAGTGAGGGATCGTTGTAATTTTATCAGGAAGGTATCCGGGTCGAATCCGAACAGTCCCGCCGTGGTATTTCTTAGTTTCTCCAGGCTACTGGAATATACCATGGTTACCCCATCTCACTGCTTACACAAATACAATTAATGACCTTTTTTACATATTATTCGACGCTATATAATGGACTAACACCCTGCGCAGAATATTTCCTGAATAAATTTTGAGTGCACTGTCAAGCAATTTCCTGCCCTTACAGAAACTGGATTTGCACCAAAATGTTAAAAAGCCGAACATCGCACTATCACGTGCCAGTTGAAACCATTACTTCTCCTTACATAAAATTTCTATAAAATCCATTTTAATATTATCCCCCTGTTTACGTTTGGACCAATCAATTGGTCTCTTTCCCGACCCTTTTCTCTTCACTAAATTCTGCACAATTTTCCCAGACGGAATTCATTCACCAAATCCGAAAGGGATATTGCATCTTGGGAAGTGAACATTAAATTAACCAGTTTAAAAGACAGCTGCATTTTGTACAGCCCACAGGTTCATTACCGGCCCACAAGAGCTCACCACAGCAACCAGTCTTGCCATTGTTCAGTTCAGTTCACATCTTCATAGAGGCCTAATATTTGCGAAAAATTCATCATCATCATCATCATAAACATCGAGGATTGGACCTTTTGATCCGTTCCGTCTCCAGAGTTACAGCTGCTCGCGCCAACGCTTCTTCGACCTTCCAATTGTTCTCCTTCCTTGTGATCTGTAGTGATATGATTTCAAAGGGATTCGGTTTTGTGGCATTCTACCTTCGGCTAAGGGAGCACACCCCTACAGAAAACGCGCATGTTTGGAGGCCCTGAGTTTAGCTACCACCAAACATTTTCAGCGAGAGACTGGTTATCCATCCTGAGGACACCCTGCCCAACTCAGAATCTCCAGAGGAAGCACAGGACTGATTCACAAATGACAACTAAGGCGAAAAATTCACACCTTAAAATTAAACATGTACGTTTATGAAATAAACATCCTGTTTTTATTTTGTCTGTGTATCCCCTACTTCAACTTTTGAGTAAATTGACCAATTTTCACAAAATATATTACACATATTAAGTCATTGGAGGCCGCAAAAAAAAAAAATTACCTGATTTTCTAAGATCAACAACAACAGTCGAATCTTCGCAGGTTGGGTCAACCCTTGCTGCCACTACTCAGAACATACACAGAAATACTGCAATCTGGACATTTTTCTCAAGAAAATACATGGACACTTTAAACAAGTGTTCCATGTGGTATTTAAAAATCCGTCTTCCATGCCCATTGCACATTAATGATAAAAGGACAAACGTAACAGAACTTTGTAAAATTACTGACATTTTCTGTAACAGATATTTCCATCAGCAGCATCTATTATTGCAAATAAAAATATAAGAATTTCTGTAGCAAGGAATAGTCCTGCGAAGATAAATAGTATTAGACATTTCTTACATACTTTTGTGCAGATATTAAGCCGAATACTTTATTTCTCTTGTGATGATGATGATGGTGACAATGGTGATTATGATTATGCAGTCTCCCATATTTTCGATGCAAATCAAATTTGTTTTGCCATTACAGATTATATTTCGACATAAGATCTGAGCGAATGTACATGGCTGGGGAGTGAGTTTTAAACTTCGACTACCGTATCCGGATCCGAGTTTTGAACACTGGGAATGTGGCAAGGAGAATAGAAATAGTTGAAGCCACTTCCGGCAGTGCGCATGCGGCAATATGGCGGAACAATGGAGTTTTCCACGCTGCGCCGCACATTCTCCACCTGTCGACTTTGTGCAATGAATCAAACTTAATCTAAAGGGCCAGCAAGTTAAACTCTGAAGCATCCGGGGTGGAATTTGTGGCACAATAGAGTAATGGTACCCTTTTCGCGAAAATGTCGAGACAAAGCCAACGAACAGAAGCGGAATCCTATGAAATAGGTTATAGGGTCTCTCTCAAAGCATAGTTTCATTGATATTACATAATAGCTGCTGCAATGCAGGGTATATTTTTCAGAGGTACCCCAGTTTATCTCTCCATTCTTAGCAACCTGACTGCATGGTATGAAGCTCTAAGTCAAATAATTTCTGCTATAATAACACTATTTTGTTCGAAGAGTATGCTGAAAGAATACTTCAAACTTCGCATAATGAAAAGGAATGGAGAGAAGCCCCTTCTAAGTTCAAAAGCTTCCATGTCTTATTGCTGAGACATGCAAAGTAATTTTCCATCCTCTCTCTCTTCTACTGTTCCTCTTTCTCTGTTCCTCTCCCCGAATAGTGTTCAGGAAAACTGGGATCGGATCGATGAAAGCGATTGAACTCTTTCTGTATGTAGTTCCAAAGAAAGAGAGGAACCGAGGCTGATAATATAACTGTGATGTCTTTCCCTAAGTCCCAGTTCTCTTTCTTTCTTCTATTCTAATTTATGCTCTTATCCAGTAGGCAAACTCTTTCGGTACGAAAAGTCGTAAGGCATATTACATACGAGATTCATTGAAAATGTGGGAAGCTCAGTAGGTAGAGTGACTAGGGTACTGGCTAGGCGATCGTGTAATCGTGGTTCGATTTCCGACATGCTGAAGAAATTTCTTGCTTCTCCGAAACATCCCGCCTCTTATGTAATGGGCAACGGGGAACTCTCTCCCTGAAGTCAAAATAACCTCAATGTAAAGTTAAACATTAAGTTTCATGTAGTGCCAAGTTTAAGAAGGCGTTATGATATGCCTCGGCTCCCGCGACACACACACTTCATGCTGTGCAAGGAGACGGCTTTACTCTTAATTATAGGCATTAAGTTCGCTGCCACTGAAATGCTAATACATCAGCCTAATTACGTAGCTAATGCCACTTCTTTGCGTATGATCTCAGATACGGATCCATCCGGCTGTACGTATTAAGACTTACAAGTGTTTACGGACCTTGCCTTGCAATGAGTTCGTCTGGTGGTAGTTCTGCTATCCTGCATCTCCGTAAAAAGAAACATCCCCCGCCCCTTACTTGGAGTACCAGTAAAGACATACGAACAAAGTGAAATAAAAACAAGTCTTAACAACGATATGACACATTGAGTATAATGTAATAAACGAGTACGTCAATACTGCCCTCTCTCTCCAACAATATTTGATACAGACCTATGAAATACTCCAAAACGGAACACAGAAAATATGAAGGGAAAACAAACAACAAGAAAGAAATACATAAAAACCCTCCTTTTGCAGATGATCAGGTAAAAATACCAGAATATGACACATATTAGAGAGGTGTGTACACAAATTATACAATATAACATCAAAAACTGAAATAATAATATAAAAAACTAAACTACAACGATGGAATTCAAAACAAGAGGCCCTATCAGAAGAGAGAAGGTAATTAATAATAAAAAGTAGAGCAAATAAAAATGTGCAACCACATGGAATGCACACTCGTAAGATGATAAAAAATACGAGAATCATATTAGCAGAATTGTTAGAGAAAACTCAGATAATAAATCAAATTATAGAACCTTCCTATACCCAGAAGAAAACAAGAAAGCAAATACAAAAACATATGAATAATACCAACCATACTGTATGGCATGGCATTTTGAATACTAAACAAAACAAAATAAATAAAAAATCAAAGCATCGGAGGTAACATTTTTTAGAAAAAAGCTCAAAATACATGCTCTTCTTCCACAAATGAAATATCGATTTCTGGAAGAAATTAAAAACCAAATTTTTGGGCAAAAATCAATAACTACAAAGATAAATGGATAAGAAATATACGTAGAATTGACAAACTCAGCCTCAGGCATGAAACTTATAAAATACCAACCAGCAGGGAGAAAGGAAAACAAGACTCCTTTGAAAAACTTTCCGGATTTTAACACTGCGAATGAAACGGGCCACGAGGCCTAAGTGTTCGAAATGATGACGATTACAGGCCCAATTATGATAAAACGTGCTTCAGCATTTGGCATTGTCTTCAGTTGATTCCATATAATATACAACCACTTCTAGATATAATAAACAGGCACTGTTTTAACATAACGTCGTGTTGTTCAGCCTGCATGCATTTTGATGCAACGCTAGGATATTAAAATTCATATATCTAACAGTACAGTAAAACCTTCCAAATTTGAAACATTTTTCTATCTTTCGTTATTTTGAATTCTATGTGAAAATTAATTGCACAATTATTAAATCTATTGAAAAAAATTTCTGATAATTACTGTACGTAATTTATTGAATTGTATATAATCTGCTAGAAGACTGTATTATTGTCACTATGTTACAAGTCTAGTCCTCAGCTGCTGAAGTGGTGACTTATAACACGAGTAATGTGGCAAGTACCCACTTAGTTTAAACCTGCTCGATTAGATTTAGGCAAGAATCTTCTTCAATTGTGTAGCTCTCACTATAATAAATTTCTAAATTAACTGTAGCATCTGTCAAAATCCAAGAGCCTGTGTTTATTCCAATAAATATCTGAGTACAATCTTAGTAACTGAAATGACTACTGTTGTGCCACGTCTCGACAGATTTAACTTTTCTCCAAGTCCTTATTATTATAAAATAATAAGGAACTAACGACACACCTAATACTCTCATGATGGAATACATCTAGTCACGTTTCAGAAATTAATTACTATGTTCTTAATATGTAATATCGTATAACTAATACCGTTCATTTCCCCTGCCACATGTTTCGGTCCTGTGTTGAGATTATTTTTAAAGTCTGCCAGTAGATCATTTCTGACGCCACCACACGTCAGTTCATATTACAACTATTTTCTCAGTGTATATTGTAACATTTCTCTCCAATCTATGTGTATGCCTGGAACGTAATCTCTGATAGGGAAGAGCGAAGAAAGAAACGAAGCCGCTAACATGTTATTTCAGAACGGATGGAACTGGTGTTGAATGTGCAACAATGTAATTTCGAACGTGGTGACATCGCGTGTCACTAATATTCGCACAGCATGACGTCTAGCGCAGAGATACACGATGCCATGGTAACTGTAACTATCGTCCTACGGCTCCGGGTGATTTATAAATGTTCATGCTGACACATTCACACTGTCGCGCTTTTTCATTTCAAACTGTGAGCGGATTATATCCGGGAAATGTCTGCTGAATTCATCTCTTCCAATATTTAATCAAGGACCGTGAAAAACCTAACAAATAAACAGATCAATGTTCCATTCATGTTCAAATTACGGACATATTAAACTTTGAAAATGATTGCTAGCATCCTGCTTGTCTCCTCTGTGATACAAAAACCTGGATAGTAATAAGCTCAAATCATTAATAGTAACAAATCAGTAGTTCATTCAAGAACAAATTGAAAACAGATGAAACTAGGAAAACGTTATTTTTATGACATCCTGTCTAATAATATGCAACCAAAACAACCAATTTCCATTAAGTTCCATCACACGGAAACATCAGCTTCAGCATTAACACCAATGTCAATCTTAATTCCAATGAAAGCATGAAATCCGCCAACCATTACTTACGACAAAGAACATCACAAATTTGATGTTTTGCTGACCGTGCATCTCAGTATAATCTTAGGAACTAACCAACTTAATGCAAAAAATCTTGTTTTATAATAAGTTTATTTTATGCATTAAGTTGGTTAATTACTAAGATTACAAATTTACTAGTTATACGTAAGTATGAAGACTCGACGTTAAGGCACGAATATGGAAGAGGGGCTATGGGAAAATTTGGTCCCACGTGGGAATGAGTCGGAGGACGAAAACAAGAAAAGTAACGAGAAGCTTCATAGAATAGCAGACTTACAAGCTCGCAACTTTTACTCTCAATCTAAAAATATTAAGGTTCTTAAATGAATGAGGATAATTTTATACAGAAATTTTACTGGCAAACAATAATGTAAGGAATGTTACTTGTACTTGAGAGCACAACATTAAACCAGTCTTGTACAAATTTGGCATGAAAGGTTGGTTCTTTTGAAATAGGCCTATCTGAAGATAGGATCGAATGACAGGTCTCTGAAAATATGGCGATGAAAGTTTCAGCCTTATAAAAGTAGGTAATTTCGTCTACAGTTCACCAGTTACCACGAACCACAAAAAAATTCAGTTGACTGTTCCCTTAGTCTTTTCCCTCACAACCCGGTGACCTCAAATTAATGTCACCACTTCACACTCATGTCATACTTATAAATGAGGAAGTTTTATAACAGACAGTGCTTATTCGCCTCACAGACGTCACTGTGTGCAACACTCACAGGCTCAGATCGAAGAGATTATAATATAGAAAACAAGTTTTTTAAATTATAGAATTTCTGGAAAACACACTGACCTTTCTTTATTTAATTAATACACCAACAAGTGCACATATATTCATTTAATGATCTAAAATACATATTAAAACACTTAAAACGCTCCTACATGTTTCGATCATAAGATCATACTCAGGGAGCATTCATTGTTCGTTGCTAAAGTTGTAGTTTAAAAACATTCAGTGATTTATATCGTTACGTTGAGTTGGTGCTGTGGCAGCATGTCTTGTGTATTGTGTGTGAGTCGTATACTGTTCAGAATGAGCCTGGCTATGGATAGCCAGGCTCATTCTGAACAGAATACGACTCACACACAATACACAAGACATGCTGCCACAGCACCAACTCAACGTAACGATATAAATCACTGAATGTTTTTAAACTATAACTTTAGCAAGGAACAATGAATGCTCCCTGAGGATGATCGTATGATCGAAACATGTAGGAGCGTTTTAAGTGTTTTAATGTGAATTTTAGACCATTAAATGAATATATGTGCTTTTGTTGGTGTATTAATTAAATAAACTACAGAATTTACGGTGCAACGATAAAGACACTGAGCTTTCATCACTCCGAGGTGGAATTGGCATGCGAGTGCACGAATTTGGGATTCCACTTTTCTAGTGAATATTTGAGCATCTGCAAAGAACAATAATAAGCATAAAGGCAGTTCTTAATAGAATTAAATAAGACTAAATTTAATGATTTATTTCTAATATACGATTAAAAATAATGAAACAGTTATATTTCAACATCATTGAAACTCACACACATTCCCACGATTGACAGAGTTCCCACCTTTCGACCGATAATATGACAAAAAAGATGACACTTTCCGGTACTCTTCCTGCACAGTACTGACCATCTTAAAACATTATGGGTAATGTCCTGTCATTATGGCATTAGGAAATAGAAGGACCAACTGACATGATCACTACTCAACTAACACCTGTCATTCCACGTCGCGGCAGTGGCTTCTCGAGCTGAATACTCCCCCGATACTCAGAGCTCCGGAACGGAACCTAAATAGGCTATATCAGCTGTAAACCTTGGCTTCATTTACCATGTATGTCACATGCCGAAGATCAGTATCGGGCATTAGTTTCAAAGAATAAGCAAGTAAGTAATTTTAAATCTAACTCCTTCAATCCAAAATATTTTGTAAAAAAAAGGCATTTTTATATGAAAACAACAACAATAATCTGTATTGTTTTGGAACTGCAACTGATGAAATAACAAGAAACATCCCCACACATCATCGCCAATCATGGAAGGAGAACTGGATCTGAAGGCGAATTTTCTCTTTCGTGGCACGTAACAGTGATCTGTACAATTCACTTCCGCTAAGTTGCAGATGTGGCAACTGGACTGCTTCCATTCAAGATCTGTTCTTAGGCGATGATATCTTCACAGACATCTTGTATAAATCCTTGGATCGGGGGTTGGTTCACTAAAAATCTTTTGCCTACACATACATGGCCATACAGAAATATTCTGGCATTAAAATATGTTCCCAGCGTTAATCAAATCTACCATTACAGTCTGTGAAAGAATCAACACAGTAGACGTTCCAGACCGCTGGATTACTAGTGAATAAAACACAGGGTCCAGCTTTGTTTTATACATCACACATTTCCAACATCTTTCATGACGTCATATTTGTAATCTTGAACAACAAAGCTGTTCATACAGAAAGTGTTCCTATGTTTCTACTCTCTGTCCGCACAAAACTTGCATCGCATTCATACACAAAGCATTTTAAGTTACCTTATATTTTAACAAAAAGGAACTGTTCAAATATAATTGGGATCCACAAACTGACTTCGCAATTGTAAGTGAGGCTTCTATGTAATCACGAACTTTTACAACACTAAAATATATTCCTAAAAGTACTGTTAGAAATAATCATTATAATTTTCAGTTCAAAACATTGTCTATAATCATGCAGTGTGAAATTTGTATAATTTATCTGCATATAAATTTCACAGTCCTTGATCCAAAATTTTATTATTTTTCTTCACCGCATGAAAAGAGTAGTACATGTGGTCCAGGGGACAATAAAAATAGTCCACTACAGTAATGACGTTACGTAGCGTAAATTTTATATTTATCATCTCGTTATTTTCACACCGGATATAAAAACATAACATACGAATCATCCATTAATAATAACTGACTGTTGAACATTTTAACGATTTAAATTTGCTACTTTATGTTATAACTATCATAAAACAAAATCTGAATGTCCAACATATAGTGGTTGAATTGTAAAACTGGGATCCCAGTTACTAATTCCATCTAATGTATTTGTATATAAGATTTTATATTAATGGGCTGAAGATGACTGAATTAGATCAAAACATGTTGACATAATAAAGTATATGTGTGTTGGAGTTTCGGTGTGGCTGGTTGGGGTGGTATCCGTGTTGCAGGCTGAAGCCTGCCACAGTGATACCACCCCAACCAGCCATACCGAAACTCCAACACACATCGAAACAAGAACACACAACCAATGTGGTGATACGATAGAAAAGTCGCAGGCTCCTGATGATGGATGTATTAATGTCCGAAACATGTTGAGCATAGAAGAAGTGAAATAAAACT
>Ga0123355_10009249_pt1 | contig 14957 bp, 9 predicted proteins | sample TergutEmb28metaG_3_FD_89872 | JGI IMG/M metagenome (GOLD analysis project Ga0123355, IMG submission 89872) | Embiratermes neotenicus P1 segment gut microbial communities from Petit-Saut dam, French Guiana - Emb289 P1 | ecosystem: Host-associated > Arthropoda: Insects > Digestive system > Gut ...
CTGATAGCGGCAACTCAAACACAATTGTAGTGACAATTGACTATAGAGGCAATGCAAGCAGAGCACTAACTATAAATTATCAAGCGCGCAATACCCCGATAGGTATGACAGTGACGCTTGATGGGGCTGTGATTGCAGCCAACACAGCAACATCTGTAACCACGCACAATATAGAAAGTGGCGGTGCAGTATCACTATATGCAGGGAACGTGCAAAACCAAACATTTTTAGGTTGGATGAGTGCGGCTGAACTTGCGGCGCTACCGATTAACGGAGCGGGTCAGCAATTTGTACCAGGATTTACAACAGGGGCAAATCGCACACATACCCTTACGATGCCAGAGCATGCTGTAACAATGATAGCGGTTTGGGGCAGTCAAAACGGTGTAGTGAGCCAATATGACAACTTTGCTATTCGCTACAATGCGAATGGCGGCATCAACCCTCCCGCGGCACGAGAAGGACTGATCGCTGGAACACATATATTAACAGCACCATCCTCTACGATGACACATTCGGACATAATAGTAAACGGCGAGCCACGACCAGTAAGGTTTATGGGTTGGAGCTTGACTCGGGTGGATGAGATTTTTGCGGCATCTGACAGAGATTCATGGCCTGCACTTGTCACATCTGTTACTATAGCAAATGCAGACATAACCGTATACGCTGTTTGGAAATTTGTAAACATTCTAGTCGAAGCAGACTACGGCGATAATGGCGAGATTGAAATAACAGTAAATGTTCCAGACGATGAATATGATACAATAGTCGACGAGGATAAGATAACAGTAATCATAAGGGACACAGACGAAGACGATGTAACAGTAGGTGTTCCAAATCCCGATTGGAATTATAATAAAAGTCAAGATGGCAACAATGTAGTAGTAACAATAACACCACCACCTGGCTACTTCTTAGAAGAAGACGAAGATGGTGACGGCAATACAATCATAGTAATTTATCATGACGTAATTTTCAATGCAGGTGCGCATGGCACATTTGCCGCGAGTGAGCAGACAACACTGAGACTACGCAGAGCGACTGTGCTTGGGTCAAGCCACGTACCAAATGTAACATATAGCACAAATCGTCCACAGACTGGTTGGACGCCAAGAAATCCTGTAGGACATGAAGTATTGGCGACAATCACTTTTACAGCTATGTTTGAAGGGCAAATTATTGTCGAGGGGCGTTATAGCCCAGACGGCAACGAAGTTTTGATAAATGTAAATCTGCCAAGCAGTGCATACTCAGTAGACGTAAGCGGTGGCAGAATTACAGTAACAGTAAATAATACAATCGAAGATGATGTAAATGTACTCTTGCCGAGTCCTAATTGGAGATACGAAAAGAGACAAGACGGGAATAACGTAATAGTAACAATGATACCTCCCGCAGGTTCAGGTTATGAGATTGAAAGACAGCCTGATGGAACAATTACAATACATATTACTGTAAGGTTCAACGCGGGTGCGCATGGCACATTCACAACAGGTTCATCACAGCAAACGACGACATTAAGAGTACTCCGCGGAACAACTCTGTCAGCGGCTGTAATACCAGCAGTGAGAGCAAACAACGCAAACCGTCCGCATATAGGATGGACACCAAGCAATCCAAATGCGCATGTAGTACTTACGGCAATAACGTTCACAGCAACGTTTGCGCCGCCACAACAACCACAACCAGCATCACCGTCTCAGAGCCCTAGCTTCCCAGATGTATCAATGCGCCAGCTAGATTCAGGAGACGATGATACGCAGGGAATGTCAGGACTACACATGCACCAAGCATTCTTAGTCGGATTTGAAGATGCTACGATAAGACCCAATGATTTAGCTACAAGAGCGCAAGTAGCGACAATATTCTTCCGCCTTATGTCGGACGAAGCACGTGCTGCGGCTTGGTCAGTACATAATCACTTCCCTGATGTACAAAGTAACGACTGGTTTAACAATGCAGTATCTACTACTGCAAATGGCAACATATTTATTGGAATGCCTAATGGCACATTCGAACCGCAGCGCACGATAACAAGAGCAGAATTTAGCGTGGCAGTTGTAAGGTTTATGGGCATAGCACCTCAAAGCGGTGTGGCAATGTTTAACGATATTGACGGACACTGGGCAAGTGCCTATATTAACACAGCAGCAAACTATGGTTTGCTCATGGGTGTAGAAGGTATAGGCGGAAGATTTATGCCAGACCAAGAAATAACCAGAGCAGAAGTTGCAGCAATTATTATACGTATATTAGGTCTTATGCCTGAAAGCCATGAAGACATGCTAGAAAACATGCTTACATGGACTGACAACGCGAACGTAGGGGCTTGGTACTACTTGTATATGCAAGAGGCGACAAACTCACACTACTATGTAATAAACGCAGACGGAGTACATAAAACTTGGATAGAGTTAGCTCCATTGCGTGATTGGAGGGCGCTTGAATCACCAAATGCTCTTCCAGGAGGCACTATCTAAACACTGCAATTGAAAAAGCAACAGAGCATTTCAATTGAAAAGTAAGGAATTACAAAAACAGATCTGCCGTTGGGTAGGTCTGTTTTTATGTGTATGAATTATTTCGCCAAATCTGTAAAGAATATACATCAAGCAACAATGTTAAAGAAAGGATTGAAGCAAATTGCGAAAACATGCAGAACCTCACCTGGGCGTAGTTTCTGTCGGGGTGCAGACAATAGAGTCGCTAGAAACTCAAAAAAATGGAATCAAGGCGAACCTCTATTACAATCCCTATGGCGAACCCCTACAAAAGATTATGGCGAAAAGCTTTGTTAATTTGGCTGAACAGGAATAAATTATGAATTGAATAAGCAATGCCCATGATATATAATAATCTCGGATGGGTAATTGCTTATTTACTGTTTCGTAATAATTAACGGAACAATGATGGAGGAAAGTATGACACATCAAATAAGCGATTATAAAAAGAACTGGCGTGTAGCTTGTTATATACGTCTATCCAAAGAGGACGAAAAATCAAAAGGGGGGATGCGAGAAAGCGAAAGTGTCGCGAATCAACGTAGTTTGTTGCAAAGCTATATTAAAGATAACGACCTTGCGTTTGTAAAAGAGTATATTGACGACGGTATAAGCGGAACAACCTTTGATAGACCTCAATTCAATGCCATGATAAACGACATAGAAAAAGGGTTTATCAATATGGTTATCACAAAAGATATGTCCAGACTAGGCAGAGACTATATACAGTCAGGACACTATATTGAACAGTATTTTCCCTCTAAAGGCGTTAGATATATATCCTTACTAGATAATATCGACACGTATTTAGATAATAGTAACAATGATATAGCTCCGTTTAAAGCAATCTTAAATGACATGTATTCAAAAGACATGTCAAAAAAGATAAGGAGTGTATTAAAAAGCAAAAAAGAGCAAGGACTTTTTATCGGCAGAGCAGCACCATACGGATATAAAAAAACGTTGGATAACAGACACAGACTAGAGACTGACCCTGTGGCAGCATTGGTTGTGGAAGAAATTTTTCAAATGTTTTTGGACGGTTTTGGTGTTTGCAGAATTGCCTCAATATTATCGGAGCGAAGAGTCCCGATACCAGCTGTGCATAATCAAATCAATGTCGGAAATATGAGTGAAAACTTTGGACTTTGGACTCATACTGGGGTTAGACGCATATTGCAAAATGAAATCTATACCGGCAAATTAATTCAAGGTAAGTATAAAAAATTAAATTACAAATCAAAAAAAAGGATAGAAAACGAGAAAGAAACATGGCTTGTAACACTAGATTCGCACGAACCCATCATCCCACAAGAAGTGTTTGACAAAGCACAGAGACTATTTGAAGCAAGAAAAGGTATAAGACCATCAAAGCATAACTATCTGCTTTCAGGTCTATTTAGATGCTACGATTGCGGTTCATATATTTCTCTCTTGAAAAAAGATAAGAAGTATGGACAGGTCTACGGAAGGTGCGGGAGATATGTTGCGTATTCTAAGTTTGAAGTTTGTACGACTCACTCGTTTAACTATACGAAGTTTGAAGAGTATGCCCTTGATTTGCTAAGAGATTTATGCGATAAGTATGTAAGCTCCGCTGAAATGTCTCAAATTATTGCGAAAGAAAAAAGCAATAAGCGCGATAATGAGGCAAAAAAGCTGCTAATTGAAAAAGAGATATCAAAGATACAAAGACGGATAGATATTCTCTATGAAGATAGGCTAAATGGCATAATAACAGCGGATAATTTTAAAAGAATGTCCGATAAAGCAAGTGCCGACTCACAACACCTCAAAGCTCAATTAGAAGCTTTTAAAGAGAGTCCCAAAGCATATCAAAGCCAGAAAGAGCAAGAAAAAATAATCAAAGACTTTCTTTCTCTCAAAGAACCGACACGTGCGCTGCTTTCTTTACTAATTGATAGAATAGAAGTTCATGAGGGTCAAGAGTTTGATATTTATTTCAACTTCCCTGAACTACAATCGATTATGGAAAGACAAGTAGCAAAAAATGGTAACACAGGACAAACACATGGGTGATTGCTCCTACCAATTTATCGTTTTGGATTATTGGACTTCCGCTCATCCCTTGGACTATTCCGTTTGTTTTATTCAGTAAGTTATCATCTGTTATTCGTATAACGATTCCCTTTGAGTTATCGCATGAGTTTTTATTGAGTGACTCAATAACTACCTCGTAGCTTGAAACAATATCTGAACCTATATTTGTCAGTATTGTGGCAGGACCTGTCACAACATCGCTCTTTGAAGCAATAGGGATGGGTTCGTTACTTAGCCACTGGGCATCTGTATCCATTGTTCCATATAATCCGTAGGAATTGTTCATCTTAACTGCACCTAAGCTCTCGCCTATTGCGATATCACCGACAAGCTCTCCAGGTGCGCCACGTTTGCCTTTTTTTATAGTCTTAACATCAGCATCCCATACTTCACCGCCGCTGACAGTCATCAGTTTCTTAGTGTCAATGTCCATTATTCCGTGACCGAGTGCGCCAAACTTCATAGTAGTTGGATTTATATAGGTCAATGTTCCTATGCCCTGTGTCGAGTCACGTACCCATGCGCCTATCTTGTTTTCGTTGGTGTGCGAGCATATTATTGGAGTTATTGTCCGCTCAAGAAGCGCATCGTCTCTTTTTATGGAAAGTTCAATAGTATCCGTTGAGTTTAAAATCTCACTTTGAAGTTCTTCTGTGCTAGTTATAAGTCTGCCATTTGCAGAGATGACAAGGTCTCCCGGATGAAGGATATCCTCAGAGGGACTATGAGCCTTACCATTTGTGTCATTTATATAGTCAGCGCGCACTACCATAACGCCGCTTGTATTTATTCTAATGCCTACTGTCATACCGCCGGGGATGACTTTTTTTATAATGGAATCCGTGAGAGTTTCTTCGGTTGTCAGTTTATTTAATGGTGGTATGAATATATCGTCCGAATTTACATAAAATACGGGCAAAGAATCTATGTTATTGTTTTCTGGAACTGTTTTTGCATATGTCATTAGCGGGATAATAGCGCAAAAAAACAGCATGAAAATTGTGAGTTTTATAAGTTTGATTGCATAGTTTTGGTGCAAATTCAATTAAGCCACTTCCTTCTTTAAACTTTAAAATTCGCTCCGTATTAAGTTATCCCATTTTAAATAATATATGCCGCGCAATTTGGTTCAACTTTTTCCACGGTAGGGATTATCTACGTGTGAATTTTTAGCAAAAAGATGAAGATAGCGAGTTCACTTACTCGGCGTAATTTCGACCCCTTCAAGCTTTAAAGTTTCAGTGATCCTTTGAACAAACAAAAGAGCACTTGGGTTATCTCCGTGGACGCAGATAGAGTCTGGCTTGACTTTTATCAACTTACCAGAAGCCGCATGTACAGTGCCTTCTTTTAGCATTTGTAAAATTCTTTGAATACAGATATTTTCGTCATGGATAACAGAATTAGGTGCAGCTCTTGAGACAAGCGAACCATCATCTTCATATGCACGATCGGCAAAGACTTCGGAAATTACGCGGAGTCCAACATCATTAGCCGCAGCAATCATTTGACTATTTGCCAAGGCCATAAGTGCTATGTTTGGATCTATTTCAAAAATAGCCTCAGCAATTGTTCGTGCAATATTATAATCAGCCGCGGCATCATTATACATAGCTCCGTGCGCTTTAACATGAGCGATTTCAAGAGCGCTACTTTTAGCGAATGACCAAAACGCGCCTATTTGATACTTTGTGTACGCCTTAAGCTCATCCGCCTGCAAAACCATCTTGCGACGCCCAAATCCCATAAGGTCAGGATAACTTGGGTGTGCGCCGATGGCGACACCGTTTTTTTTGGCGAGCTTTACAGTCTTTTCAATAACAACAGGGTCGCCGCCATGCCAACCACATGCGATATTGGCTGAGGAGATATATTTTAACACCTCTTCATCGCATCCTATGGTATATGAGCCGTAGCTTTCGCCCAAGTCGCTGTTTAAGTCTATTCGTAGCATCATAATACCTCCTCGATTATTGCTCTGTAAGTTTTACCATTTAGTGTAAGGTCTTTAGTGTGAGAAGAGACCGCACTGAATCCGTGGGACAGTTCTTTTTTGATAGCGGTTATTTTTTGCTCATATTCTCTATATAAACTTTGCGCTTCATAAACATCTACTTTTTGGAAGCGCACTTTATTTCCAGGTCTTGCTTGAGAGAGTTTTGGTAAATCTGGGCTTATTACAGTTGCGATTTGTGCGTAGCCGCCTGTCGTTTGCCGCTCCGCCATCAGTATTACGGGCGTTGCGTCGTTGGTCACTTGTATACTACCCATTAGTATAGCAGAAGACAAAATGTCTGCCGTTTCGTTTGAAAAAGCAAGCGATAGACCTTCTAAAAAAATACCCATCCTATCACTCCTTGAGCCTATGGTGTATTCTTGTGTTAAGAATGTATCCAACCCTTCTTGTAAAAAACACTCGCAGTGAGGTCCCATAACTACGCGGACTACAATGTCACAAGGGTATGTGTTAATATGCGAATCGTGCATTTCACTTATTAAATACTTGTCCGTATAGAAAGTGTCAAGTACATCTCCAGGCTTTAAAGCGCGCCCCAAAAATCCACCAATACCGCCTCTAATATAAGTCGAATAGCTGTCCATCAAAAGAGGAACATCAATGCCTCCCGCAAAAGCGATATAAGTTCTTAACCCGCTTGCAGCATGGTGCAGTTTTAAAACATCACCTGCATTCACCAAATAAGATTTATGACTTTTGATTTTTACTTCGTTTATTTTGGCGTTCATATCAGCTCCAGTTACAGCAACTAAGTTCTTCTCTAAAAACTTAATCTCAGGGCCTAACAGTGCGGCTTCTAATAGTGCGGCACTTTCGTGATTATCGACAAGCAAATTAGCACAACGCGCGGAGTAATTATCCATGACACCACTCATGGGCATACCCATTTTTTGAAAAGACGCTCGTCCTAGGTCTTGAACGGAAGTTTGTACTCCGCTTGCTAGTATCTCGATTTTCCCCATGATTTCACCTCGTATGTATTGCTCTTTACCAACTCTTGTATATGCTTAAACTCAGGCTTGTCTATAGCTCTGTACTTTATATAGTCACCTGCATTATAGTATACCGCAGGTGATCTTTCGGGGTCATATAGCTTCACTGGTGTTTGACCGATTAATTGCCAGCCGCCAGGTGACTCTATTGGGTACATTCCCGTTTGGCTTCCTGCAATGCCTACGCTGCCAGGCGTTATTTTTTTACGCGGTACTTTTAGCCTTGGGGCTGCAATACGCTCATCCATACCGCCCAAATAAGGAAAACCTGGAGCAAAACCAAGCATATAAATCAAATACTCCGCAGAGGTGTGGATGGAAATGATTTCCTCTACAGAAAGTCCGCAGTGATTTGAAACAAAGTCTAAATCTGGTCCGGTTTCATGACTATAAAGAACAGGAATCTCAAAAACAGTATCATTTGTTATATCATTGTCTGAAGATTTTATCAGAAAACTTGACAAGAACTCCTTTAAAGCGTCATAATTTGCTATACATGGGTTATATACGACACAGACGCTCGCATAGGCAGGGATGACTTCTATGACAGCGGGGTTTTTACTGTTTTCAATACTTGTTGTGATATGACGTATCCGCGCCGATGTATCTGCGGAAATTATTTGTTCAAACTCTATTAGTATTCCTCTATCTCCCATGGGCTTGAATTGAGACATAAGAACTCCCTTTCTAACTGTTATTACCTCACCAACTAAGTTAGTATGAGTATGATTTAGGTACCTACAGAATAACTATATAAAATAAGTATACATTAAGTCAAGTTTTTTGTTAAGAGGTGTTTAAGTGGCTAAAAAAACCATTGTGACAATTTGTGTTCTGTGTATTTTTATAGGACTGTTTTTTGCATTTGAAAAAATGAGTCAGACGATAATCTTGTCAGAACACGAATTGCAAAGAGCAGAGAACGAATCAAATCAAGCATCTACATATGAGGACTTGTCAGAAGCCTCTATACTTCTTGAGTCTAGGTTAGTGCAACTAGAACTGCCATCTGTGCCATTAGTAGTTGCAGCAGCACAAATAACAGAGACAATAAACGAGATAACAGAGCGGATGAAAGTGCTGTCCATAGCCCAACCAAGAGATGATGTTTCAGTAGATGCGGAAGGCTTTAACATATTCGGTACAAGCCATCCTGAAAAAGGGTTGTATGTAAATGGACACCCTGTAACCAATCGTGTTAGAGAAGGCTTTTTTAATGTATTTGTAAGCCTGTCGCTAGGGGAGAATATTTTTGTGTTTTCGCAAGAGGGGCAGACTGATGTTACAGTAAGGATAGTTAGAGAAGCCGCTGTTATAGAACCGCCATATCAAGTAATGGAGCGAGTAGGGATAATGTCAGTTTTTCCCGTACGCTCAGAATATGTTAGAGTAGGAGATACGATAGTTTTTGAGGCAATCGCACCAATCGGCGCAAGTGTTACAGTAGAGTTTAACGGCGAGGTTCTGATGCTTGTACCCAAATATAGAAGTGCAAGTTCCAATACAGGGCAAATTTATGCAACGGTATTTAGCGCTTCATACACCGTTCCTACAAAGTCAGAAGCAGCAGGAATAATTGACTTAGGTCGACCATTGTATTCGATGGAGTTTGGGTCTCAAAGCATGAGTGAGAGTGGTGCAACTATACGACTCATAAGCAGCAACACACCGTTTTATGCTACAGTGACTCAGGACTTGGCATGGGCATTCCCAAGGGCAAGCTTGGCAGGAGGTACTGAATGGAGCTTAACCAGAGGGCAGCGTGCGTTGGTTTGGGGCATATCTGGTGGCGGCGACTGGGTCAGGCTCGATACAGATATGTGGATACAAAGGGAAAATGTGTCACTAGCTGTTGAAGCGCAGATGGTATCAAACGCTCTTTCAAACGGAAGATATGTAAGAGGCGAGTTTAGTGATTCTATAGAATGGGATGCGTTATATAATCCAGCTGCTAGAGTCAATTTTGACGCAAATGTGCTTAAAATTTACTTTGCGATGCAAGAGGATGTGCCTGAGATTGAGTTGTTAAACCTTGAGATGCAGGACGTGTTTTTTAGTAATAAAACAAGCGGGGTGTATAATGGAGTACCTTACTACGCATTTACCATCCGTAGCGAGGTTAATGTTGAGGGTTTTTATACAAGTTTTGCAGATGGAGTATTTGCCTTAAATGTGAGGCGGCGAAGAACACTTGCAGAGGGAGCTTATCCACTCAGTGGCTTCAGGTTTGTTATTGACGCGGGACATGGTGGACGCGACTCTGGCGCACTTAGCCCTATGGGTGCGTACATATCAGAAAAAGATATAAACTTAATTAATTCACTAAAGCTCGCTGAGCGCCTTGAAGAGTTGGGTGCTGTAGTAGTTCTTACGAGAAGTACAGATGTGTTTTTGACATTGCAAGAGCGTACGGATATAAGCCGAAGAGCAAAACCTGATATGTTTATTTCCATGCACGCAGATAGCACAGTAGAGACTAGAGATGCAACTCATGTACACGGAATATCATTTTGGTATAGGAATCCAAATTCAAGAGTACTTGCTGAGCATTTTACAAGTGAGCTGCATTATATAAACCCAAGAACAACAAGGACACAACAGTCAAATCATGCAAACTTCTTTGTGTGTAGACCTACTTGGGCGCCGTCTGTTATAGTCGAGGCTAGTTTTATGAACAATATTCACGACTTTGCATGGATGATAAATGCAGAAAATCAGCAAATTTTGGCGGAGGGGATAGTAAACTCTATATTATCTTATTATTACAATATACGATGAATCATTGACGCTGCTTAATAGATATAGTAAACTGACTGTATATATTGCTTTATAAAATAAACTTTGACAAAAGATTAGATTATCTGAGGAGGATTAAGTATGAGACTGATTACGGCTAAGATAAACAAAAACAATGTTTTAGGTATTGTAAATTCTGAAAAAACTCATATAGCGGCAATAAACTCGCTTGGGTTTAATTTTGCTGACATGCTTGACTTGATAGCTAAGATTACACCACAAGAGTTTGAAAAACTCTCAAGGGTCGATTTTTCATCTGCTAAAGAAGTTTATGCCCTGTCGGAGATAGAGTTCTTGTCTCCTATACCAAAGCCAATGCATGACATTATATGCCTCGGTGTAAATTATGCGGCACATGCGGCAGAGTTTGGTAGAGAAGCGCCTGCTGTCCCTGTTTATTTTGGGAAAAGGGCAGCGATAACAACAGGACATTTAGAGACATTCGATGGGCATTTGGAAGTAGACACAGCCCTTGATTATGAAGCTGAGCTTGCTGTTATAATAGGCAAAAAAGCAAAGAAAATAAAGCCTGAAGAAGTTGAAGAGTACATATTTGGTTATAGCGTGTTTAACGATTTAACTTTGCGCGATGTTCAAAAAAGGCACAATCAATGGTTCCTAGGCAAGAGCGTTGACGGTTTTGCGGCGATGGGTCCTTGGATTTTGACAAAGGATGAAATGCCGATGCCGTTCTCACTGTCGCTTAGCTCTCGCGTAAACGGCGAATTGCGCCAAAGTTCTAATACTGACCTAATGGTGCATGGTATAAATAAAGTGATATCGGAGATGTCGCAAGCTATAACCCTATACCCAGGAGATATAATAGCGACGGGGACACCTTCAGGTGTAGGCATGGGATTTGACCCGCCTAAGACACTAAAAAAAGGCGATATTGTGGAATGTGAAGTTGAAGGCGTTGGTGTTCTTAGGAATACTGTTGGATAAAAATACCACGAAAAAACGACAAAAATTTTGCGCATAAATATGGCATAGGTTGAAAGTTTATGTTATAATAATCAAACGTGTAAATGCGCATAAGCTTTATAGTTAGGAGAGTGTTGATGTCGAACCCAAAGGCAAGAGCTAATAAAAAAACAAAACAAAAGCAAATCAGAAAAAATCGCAGAACAGGAATATTTGTTGGAGTTGGGGTATTAGTGGCGACAGTAGTTGTTTTTTCGGCTGCGGCCCTTGGTGCTCCTGCGATGATTGCTGAGATATTTAATACAACGTTGGAGGAAGTGTCTTCGGTAGAGGCTGAAACACCCTCTGCTTGGTCTGCAGATAGTGGAGCTATTGCAGACGGTATTTTTATTGATGGTGTTAATGTTTCAGGACTTACAAGAGACGAAGCACTTGAGAAGCTTGAGAACGAGGTAAGAGCGGTTCAGCTTCAGAATGAGATTAGTTTTAGGCATGATGAGTCTGTGTTTATACGTAGGTTTGGTGATTTTGATATTACATATGACTTTATGCTCGCGATTAGTTTCGCCTACACCATAGACCGTGACAGGGAAATATCAAGACCGTTAGAACTAGTTTCGGAAGTTACATATGACTATGAAACAGTTGCAGATGTACTTAGTTGGATATCGAATATAATAAATATTGAAGCACAAAATGCAACAATGGTGCGTGAAAATGGAGAGTTTGTTATTACGCCTGAGGTTGTTGGATTTGAAGTCGACCATGAACACTTGATGGAAGACTTTCGCGCAGCATTATACAATCGTGAGTCGACGGAAATTGTGCTTGAAGTTGTAGAGACTGTGCCGGAGCTTACCGAGGCAATATTTGCGAGAAGTACAAATAGGTTAGGAAGTTTTTATACAACAATATCAGGATACGATCCAGGGAGAAATCAGAACTTACTCAACGCATCGTATAAAATTAATAATTACATAGTTATGCCAGGCGAAATATTCTCAACCAATAGAGCCTTTGGGGAAATGACGTATGAAAATGGATATAGATTAGCCCCTGTCATAGTGAATGGACAGCTTGTTCCTGGAATGGGTGGCGGAATTTGTCAAGTGTCTTCAGGTTTATATATAGCTCTAGTCTTTTCGGAACTGAGAATAGTAGAGAGGCTAAATCACTCTATGAGAGTCGCATATGCTGATTATGGCTGGGATGCGACACTAGCGACAGACCTCATAGACTTGAGGTTTGAAAATGATACGGACTACCCAGTTATGATAGTAGCATACATAATGAACAACAGGTCATACGTACATATCTACGGACATGAAAGCAGACCTGCAGGTCGCAGGCTAGAACTTTTTAGTACTGTGACAGAGCGCATACCTGCGCCTGAAGAGACTGTGATTGAAGTAGCTACACTTGCACCAGGTGTGAGAGAAACGATATCTCCATCACGTCAGGGCGTAGTTGCTGAACTTCATAAAATTGTTTTTGATGGAGACACAGAACTATATAGACAAAGAGTGAATGTTAGCAGATATCGTGAAAGAAGTGCGATAGTTCATGTCGGCGCGGGTGCGATAGAGCCACCAGCTCCACCAGTAGAGCCGCCAGTTCCACCAGTAGAGCCACCAGCTCCACCAGTAGAGCCACCAGCTCCGCCAGTAGAGCCGCCAGCTCCACCAGTAGAGCCGCCAGCTCCACCAGTAGAGCCACCAGCTCCGCCAGTAGAGCCACCAGCTCCGCCAGTAGAGCCGCCAGCTCCACCAGTAGAGCCACCAGCTCCGCCAATAGAGCCGCCAGCTCCACCGGTAGAGCCGCCAGCTCCGCCTCAGCAAGAACCTGATTATTACGATGAGCCGCCTCCGATTATAATTGACTAATTATAATTATCAACTAAAGCTAAGCGGGGTTGTATCATTAAGATTTCTTGTGTGAATATGTATACAGTATCCGTAGGGCTGTCTTGCTAAGAGGAATTAGCAAGGCAGCCTTTTTAGGTTTGATGTATTATAAGCAACTATTTCCAAGCCATTAAATGCTATAAAAAAGAAAAATTGGGCATAGTAAGTATGATCAGAAAACATAGCGTTTTAGTTATGTCGTGCTTCTGTCAATTTTAGCGCATGCTTAAAGCACTGGATTTGAATCTTAGGCTTTGAAGTGTCGCTTATATCACAAAAAGTTTCATAGTTTGCTTGAGGAAGGCTACAAGCATAAAGGATGTGTCCGATGTGCCTAAGCGTGAAGTTTATAAAAAACGAAGAACAATTGCACAAATGATCCCTTGCTTGCTATAGAAAGGGGCTGTTTATTGTAGTGAAAAATTCTACTAAAAAACAGTTCGGTAAAGTTATAGGCTTTGCATTAATGACGGTATTGCTCTTTGTCAGTGTTCAGGTGAAGATACACGCGGAGGATTTTGAAACACTCAAAATAATCGAAGTGCCTGAAACACTTGAAATATCCGAAACAGTAAATGAAGTTTTGGTCATAGAGTATGACGATAGCGCAGTAATTGAAAATTACACTAGTGAAAGAATGCATCAAAGGTTTATATATGGTTTCCCTGATGGCAGCGTGAGACCCGATGACTCTGTAACAAGAGCAGAAGCTGCAACGATAGTTTTTAGGCTGCTTGAAGAAAACAACAAGTTTTATCCTACGCCACTTTATTTTAGTGATGTAGATTATGATAGTTGGTACTCTCAAGCCGTGAATTATCTTGCGCATGTCGGTATCTTATTGGGTTATTCGGATGGTACATTTAAAGCTAATGATATGATAAGCAGGGCGGAGTTCAGTGCGATAATATCGAGATTCACAAAGTCAATGAGCAATGCTCAAGTTGATTTTTTAGATGTGGATAGTGGGCATTGGGCGACGCCGTACATTAGCACAGTCGCTGAGAATGGATGGGTGCTTGGTTATACTGACGGGACTTTCCGACCTGAAAACCAAGTCTCAAGGGCTGAATTTATAGTTATTATGAATAGAATCCTTGGCAGGGATACAAGCCCTGATACTATCCATGAGAATTTGAGCGGCAATCATAATCCGAATACTAATCATAGTCCTGTCTTTAGCGATATATCGACCATGCATTGGGCATTTTATGATATTATGGAGGCTTCCATAACTCATAGCTATGTAATAAATCAATACGGCAGAGAAGAGTGGTTAAGCCTATACTTGCCGACGGTATTAGTATATTGATTAATAAACAAAAGTGTATCGGTGGCGGACTTTACATCCGCCCTTTTTTATGCTTGCACTCAAACGTTTTATAATATATCATAATTAGTGAAACAATAGATTAGCGGAGGTAATGATAACAATGAACCAATCTGATAGGACAAAAAACATAATCAACCTAGACTATGCCTCTCATACTCCTGTGGATAAAGTTGTACTTGAGGCTTTTATTCAGACAGAGACTATTTTCCACGGCAATGTTATATCCGCACACAAGCTAGGCAAAGACGCATACACACAAATGGGAAAAACCACCAAAGGTATTGCAGACTTGTTAGGTGTGGACGCTAACGAAATCATTTTTACATCCGGTGCGAGTGAGGCTAACAATCTAGCCATAAAAGGCATAATAAAAGCGTACGAGCATGTTGGCAAACATATCTTGTCGACCTCTTTAGAGCACCCTTC
>Ga0123355_10009250_pt1 | contig 14957 bp, 12 predicted proteins | sample TergutEmb28metaG_3_FD_89872 | JGI IMG/M metagenome (GOLD analysis project Ga0123355, IMG submission 89872) | Embiratermes neotenicus P1 segment gut microbial communities from Petit-Saut dam, French Guiana - Emb289 P1 | ecosystem: Host-associated > Arthropoda: Insects > Digestive system > Gut ...
AGATCGAGGTTCTACTGTAGAATATGGAATCAGGAAGCTCACGGTCAAGATGTTGGGGAAAGTAGGGTTTTTGAAGTTTGGGACAGTAACATATCCTATGTAACTGACAGGACAAAAGTGTTTTCGAACATATTACCATAAATATAGTGCCCTGTGATTATTGCATGTCTCATTGACTGCATCTGTCCTCAGAGGAAGTAGTCCAATTTTAGGCATGTTTAAAAAATTGTTAAAAGCAACTGTTAGCATCATATGTGTGTGTGTGTGTGTGTGTGTGTGTGTGCGTGCGTGCGTGCGTGGAACAACTTGGCTCCCACTGTACAGATTTTATGAAATTTTATATTTGAGGATTTTTTTGAAAATCTGTTGAGAAACTTGAAGTTTGATGAAAATCTGACACGCATACTGGATACTTATGAAGACCTAAGCACACATATGATAATATCTCATTGAATTTTATTCAGAATGAGAAATGTTTGAGACAGAGTTGTGGAGAAGATCAAAAAGAACACACTTGATGTTCAGTAACATATTTCCAAAATTTGTGCCATTTACGAGATAATGTGGAATAATGTGGAAGAATCAGACAAGCCACAGATGACAATATAATGTGACATGCAAAAGGCGTGATTTGCTTGTCAGGTAACTAAGGCAAGAATACAGGTGCACATTCATAATATTTAATACTTACTGTTTCATCATTGACTAATTTTGTTTGATCTCATGAAATGTTTATCTGCAGCACTTACAAAGACTGAGAAACTGCGCATTGACTTATGTCATTACAATCGGTTTCGCCAAATTGTATGTCTGAAGAAGACAATGAGCAAATGAACATTCTTTTGTTTCCATGCAGCATCAGGCACTCTACCTGAAGACCTTTATATGTTTCATTTTTGCCAGCAACATAAATTGGCATAAAATTATGGTTGTGCAACACACAATATTTTTATATATTTGACAGTGTCGTGTAGTTCGACAACAAGCACAGGAGGCATTGTTTTATTTCTACCGCAAGAATGAGTAAGTGAACGTGCCACAATGCTTGTTGTGTGTCTTGTGTGACATGACATGAATCTGAGACTAGGTCTTGACACATGTGTGTTCAAATTGAAACTGATTTACATAATGTTCTTTTGTTTCAGTTAAAAGATATTCTGAAGCTGGAGGAGGACATTCCTCATGTAAGAGAAGCTGCCAAAGTGAAGTAAGCATGTTGGTCCTCTTTATGTAATGCTTTTCATGTTTGAACATTGATTGCTATTTGTCAGTCTGTGGAAAGAGTTTGTGTGCCAGCATTGTTGTAACATTTTTTTTTGTGACCTCATTAGTGAAAATGATGCACACATAAATTGATATTGGTAGAGAACAGATTCAGGTACATGTAAACGGTAAGTCTGACTGCATGAGAAGTATTTAAAATAATGTTATTGCTGTGGCTTATTTGGCTATATGTGAGTGATATATTAAAAATGTGCAGTATGGGAGAGCTGGAAAAGGACATGGGACTGCTGCGCAATGGTCTGAAAGAGGTGGAAAGGGAGATTGAGTTCCATCGGTCACAACCTGTGGCTATGGGAGACAGGTTCCTGCCAGTCATGAAAGAATTTTTGTCTTCAGCAACTTGCTGTTTCTCAGAATTGGAGGACCTTTTTCAGGACATGAAGACAAGGGTCAGTCTGCTTTTATTTCTGTGTACTGTTTCATAAATTGCTCTCTAAAGATTAATAATAACTGAATGTTGTTGAATTTATTTATGTCCTCTTCTGGCCCGGAACTGGGGATGCATTTAGAAAGTACATTATTTGCATATATTTCAAATGCCGTTGAACACCTGTAAACAGGACAACTTTGTTCTAAGTTTTTTATTGCAGAAAATAAATTTTGTTTAAAGAAGGGAGAAAAAAAGGTTGTATCTGATGCTTATACAGGTAGTTTCTTTCTTATGATGTTGAGTACATGAATTTTGATTTACTTTGTTCATTAAGTTAGGCATGTTCTCAATTTTTGCATTAAAAATTTCTACATTTATGTGGTTTCTAATGAAGTCCTAAAGCATAATGTAGGAAATTCTTGCACTTTGATCACAGTGGTGTAGAAGTGATGATACAATGAAGTATTGGCGTGGTTGTTGTTTATAAGTGAGTCATTGTACTTGTATTTCATCTGAAATATTTGTGGGGTGTTACAGATTAGCAACAGTTTTGAGGATGTGTTGTGAAAATAGACCAAAAGTGACTTCTACTAGCAGAGGCTGCCTTCTTGTCTTATTATAGGAGAGCAATGTAGTTGCTTGATTAATAGTCCACTAATTTTATAAATATTCCTTTTTATTACAGTGTACTCTCAGTTATGTGTGCATGGAAATCTGCTTTGTGGATTATCCAAGCACGATCATAAGTTTCTAACGATAAATGATGAAGGTGTGAAATAACGTGATTTAGGGTTGAGTGCTCGAACAAGATCTTCAGTAAAAACATAATAGGCTATTGATGTAAACAATAAGCATCTATTCATAAACTATATATATATATATATATTATATATATATATAATAAATAAATTACAGTTTCATTTTCTGTTTGTGGCTCAGTATACTGTACGTTCTAGATTATCAATTTGTCAGAATTATCCGTGTACCCCGGATAACTGAGATTACACTATTTCCAGCTTTTGTGTGTCATCCAAGTTTCTCCATCAAATGTATCTCATCCCCAGTTATTTGCTATGTTCCTTTTTGTAACATCTAAACTAACTTGCTATTTCAGGCTTGCTTTTGCCTCTTTTTTTTATTTGTATGTAGTTTTCTGTTCAGAATCTCCACTGGGAGACTGTCTTTGCTTGTGTTTAACACATGTGAAAGCTATTAATGTTAAAGCTTTAAACTAAAACAGTGTAGTAGGCAAACTATGATAGAAGTTGTTTGCTGTACCAAGTAGAATGAGTGTACTTGGATAACCAAGGTCTGTGTAATACCAGGTGCTATTGGCAATAAGATAAATCGAGGCCTTATTGAACTTTTTATAACAACTGGCTGTACCAGACACTTATCTAAATGAGCCCTGTACATAAATGTGCTGTACTCCTTTCAACTCAGTGATGACAGTACCCAGGCAAACATTTCATATGTATGCATTTTAAAAGGTTTAACAAATGGGACTTGATCTGTTTCAATGCTGCAGTTTGACTGAGCTGTAAGACTGTTGGTATGATGAAATGTTTTAGTTTGATCGAGCTGTAAGGCTGTTTGGTGAGGATAACTCAACAATTCAACCAGATGATTTCTTTGGAATCTTTGATACATTCCTGACATCATTCAATGAGGCTCGCCAAGATAATGAGAATATGAAGCGTCGTCGAGAAGAAGAGGAAAAGAGAGCTGCCCAGGAGGCAGAGGTGAGTCTGAGGTTTCTTCACATCCCCTGGTTTGTGACTTAGACTGTTAAATGCTGAACAATGAATGCCAGTTACAGAATTCACTAGAGAAAATATTGCAGTTTTTATGAAGTGGCATTGTTTTTATAAGTTTTAAAAAGTGGTACCAATATTGCAGTTGCATGATGTAGTGACAGGATTACATTTAGGAGAGCATAGTAAAAATATTGCAGTTTGCTGTGTTTGGTACAGTAATGCAGCTCGTGAGAGCTGGTACCAGTATTTCAGTTTGCACAACATAGGACCAATATTGCAAATTGAGTTAGATGGTGTCAGTATTTCAGTTTTCATAAAGCAGTATCAATATCTTAGTTCCATGAACTAATACCAGAATTGCTGAGAACTGCTTTAAATTGGGAAATGTGTGCTTGTGTAAGAAGATGTAAGAAGTCCATGGAGTATGGTGTCCAGATAGATTAGTGTGGTAACTCATAAATGGCAATACACATAGAAGTAATGTTGTTATCATGTCATTGGTGAAACTATTTTCAGAACATCTCCTCCTGTGTAATGAAAATTGTTTAGCAACATGTAAGCTATTTAAGGCATGATAATTAATTTTCATGATGTCCAATTTTCTCATAATACTTTAACATTCATAGTCATTATGCAAATTACTCTTCTAGACAGTTTTTTTAGTGCTATGTAATAAACTCCTGCAGTTCTATAATATTTATTCTGTACGTGTTCATGCGCATGCACACACATACACATACTTTTAATTCTTCCTTCTTATAGACTTTAGGCATCTGTCGATGTAGTTATTTGATTCTCTTGATAACCATTTCTTTCCCTTTCTAAGACACCTTGCAAATCATGCTCACCCTTTTGGACCAAAGGCAAGGAAGTCATGCTAATCCATTCTAAAATATTTTTTACCTAATTCTGAAAGGCTTCAGCTAAGTCCTGTCAAAATATTTTCCTTAAATATAGCTTCTGACTACTGTGGAAGTGCATTTTTTATTCCATTGATGGAGTAGTTTGTAGGTACTGCAGGATCATTGTTATAAGTGGCACATACTGAATACTGTGCAATGATCATTAGAGGTAGGAAAGTGTATGGCAACAAAAATATGTATGCATGAATGCATTTGTGTGCATGTGTGTGTGTGTGTGTGTGTGTGTGTGTGTGTGTGCTGGAAACAGATGGGTGGTAACATCACACAAATATGTGTAAATTTGGTACATTAGTGATTCATTTCACTGAAGTATCATTTAATGGATGATGATGATATCTTCTACAGAATGTCATGCTTTAGTCATCAGTGCTCATGCTTCAGCTGGTAAAAAAGTTTCTTGGTATATTTCTCAGTCTCTCCAAACAAGTGCTATGTAGTATCTCGAAAGAGTCCATGACTGCTTCATTTAATGCTGTTTTTAACTTGCCACATTTGGTCTTTGTATCTTTCAGTGCCATATAAAGTAGACAGTTTAAAATGTGTTTTTATATAAGAATCAACCAGACATCCCATCCTCCATATTTAGCTTATGCCACAGATTTACTGGTGGTAAAAATTGAATGTGAGTGGTGAATCGTGTGTAACAGCACAGCCATTGGTTGTTTCCAGATAACTGTGATGTCATAAATTATGAAAAGTCTTACGGTATATTATTATGCTTTTGTTTTTAAGTGTTTATGTTATGGACATACTTTCTGTTAAGATCATAGATTGAATTAATCATGTTTTGTTAATAATAGGTCTAAGTGATTACACTGACCATACTTAATGTTATCTGCCATACATACATTATCTGCTAGAAACAATGCATACCAGCTCTAGGACCCACCCTGTCTCCTATCAAATGTGTACTGGGGGCTGTCCCTAGGAGTAAAGCAGTCAGAGCACTACTCACCTCCACCTTGTTCTCAGGTTAATAATGAGTGGCTCTCTGTCTCTGCAGCCCCCCTGTATCTTCATGGTGTACAAAGGGATAATTTTACTTCTGCTGCCATACAAACTGCAGAGATCAGTTTCACATGGTACATGTGACCTTTTAAAGTTTTTGGTTTCATATTACCTGTGTACAAGTACTTTTTAAACATTTATATTATTCTTTACCCATGCAGCTGAAGAAGCGTACAATGGAGCGGAAGAGCAGCAGGGATGGAATTCTTGCCAAAGTGGGGAACAGTCTTAAGAATGGGTTAACCAATGGACTTTCAGCTGGAGGAGGCATCATAGTTGGTGGTGGTGGTGGTGGTGGTGGTGGTGTTGTTGGAAGACATGAGAACACTGGCGATGCCAAGGGAGAGTTTGATGACCTCATCTCTGCCCTGCGTACAGGGGATGTGTTTGGGGAGGACATGGCAAAGTTCAAACGTAGCCGCAAGTCCAGAATTGCTAGTAATGGGAATTCACCTCCTCGGATGAACAGTTTGAATCGGGAAGATAGTCGAGAGAGAGTTCTCAATAACAGTAAGCGAGGACAGTAGTTTCTTGAGTGGTGTGCAGCGTGCAATTTATTTGAAATATATCAGTTTTATAGAGACTTCCATGAGTGACTGATAGTCTGATATGTTTTCATACAAACCTCCCTCAGTGGCTGACACAAGTTGCATACTAACTTACATTGCTGACTGATATTACTGTCATAGGGGCCTCTGGTATTGACTGATACAAGTTTGATACAAACGTCTGCCCAGTTTTTGCAGACCTGCATCGGCAGCTGATATTAATTGCATGCAGATTTGTGTTAGTGTCTGACGCTGGTTTCATGTAAAACTCATTTATTGACTGATCCAAGTATGGAACAGACCCATCTTAGTGACTGATACTATTTTCATAGATGCGGGTTACTGACTGATATTTGTTCCCTACACAGCATTATTACTGACTGGTACCAGTTTCATACAGACCTCAGTTATTGATTGGTGTTAGTTATATATAAACTTTGATTTGTAACTGATACAGATTTTATGCATACTCCCCTTAGTGACTGGTATGTGGCTGATTCCACTGCATTATGATGAGAGGTGGAGACATTGTCAATTGCACTGTGCATGTTTCAGAGTCAGGGTGTTGCTGTTTCTTCACTGCTTGTCTTCATGTGATATTTTTTTATTTGTTTCCATGCATTCCTGCATTAACCATTAATAGTTTAAATACATACCTAATTTTTCTGAATTTTGACCATAAACTAAACTACATCTGAAACATACCAGTGTTCTGTGAAGTATACAAAGGGGTCTCACTGCACACTTTCACTTAACACTCTTTCTCTGCATTTACTCTCATGTTGCATGTCAGTACTTGCTCCATTATTCCAGTTGTTCTTATAGCCCGTCCTGTTTTATTGCTGCCCAGCTATCCTTCTCTTCTTTTTCTAGGTCATCTCATAGGTCCTCTTTCCATAATTATAATGTGCTTATTACTGTTCTGTCTATTCTGATTACATGGGCAGTTGTTATAGTCATTTAGTCATTATAGTAACTCTCTTACCAAGTCTTGTGTTTTTGTTTTGTGTATCTTCTGTGAATTCGCCATAGTGTATTTATAGTCAAATATGAAGTAAGATATGAGCATTGTCTTTAACACAGCCAATCATGTTAAAAATTCACCACACTCTACGTTTGAGATGTAGTTCAGTACCTGAATGAATTTTAAAGGAGACATTGTTCTTTATTTTAAGAACTCATGTGTCATTTTGAAATTTACCCTCCTTAAATATGAAATATAAAAGTTTTTATTTATTATTAGAAGTTTTATGTTCACTTCCATGTTGCTAAACTTGTATATGTTACATAATTGTACATATTCTGCCGCTAGTATTAATAATAGTATTGTTCCGAAGACTCTGATTTGTTTATACGAATGTACAGACAGTTTTGTTAGGACACAAAGTATTTATTATTAATTTGTCTGAGTGAAGTACAGTGCAGGATTATACTATGGCTCACTGTACATCTTTCTGTGGGTTACAATATGCTCCCTCTTTCAGGTTTAATGATACATAACAAAGAAGTAATAATTTTTTATATAAATTATTGCAATTACAGTGGCCCACTCTATATAAATATCAGCAGTATTCAGATATGACTCAGGATGCATATGCTATAAACATGTCTTTGATAATTAAGAATAGCCTTTAGTTTGGTTGACAGGTACCAGTGTTTCAGAGGAACATACTTTCCACATCTGCAGGGTAGAAGACTTTAAGTCTACCAAACTACATGGCATCACTTTATACATTGGTAATGTTAATATTCATTGCTTGAAAATGTCAAATCCTGTGTGTTTCTAAAATAAAGTTAATGTTTTGGTGTTCCTCGAGCTGTATGTTTGCAACAGTTGGGAATAAAATGTGATTTATCAATAGTCCACAAATTTTGCTGGTGCCAATTTTTGTTCAGTGGTTGCTGCCTCAAAATTTTACGTATTTATTGTATAACATATGTAACTGCACTTTTCCTCAATAAATATTTTTTAATTTTTATAAAAGTATAGTTCTTGACAGAAGTACACTGCAAAGTATTTTTATGTGTTACTGTTTCCAGATTAAACATGGTTTTCAAATATGTTTAGTTTTACATGGCAGTGTAAAGACCATGTTTTATGTGTGATTGTCAAATTTTAGTTGTTCAGGTTAAAGTTGTGTTTTATGTATGATGATCTCCTTCCTTTTTCTATATTCTTTTCATATTCTTTTGTGTGTTGTTTCTGACGTTTTTACTGTTCTATTTTCTTCCTCTGTCCCTCTCCTTGTGTTGCAATAGTGTGGGTAAATAACATTCCCAGGGTTTTAGAATTACATAAACTGTTGTTGTGTTATTGAGGCTATTAGTTAATGTCATCTGTCTGATATTGGGAGTTGTGACACACTTTCTGAGTGTTATCAAACCGTAACTAGTTTTTATGAATATTATTACATCATTTAAAGCTTCTATAAATTTGCTAAAGTGTCAGATTTTTTGTAGGTAGTAATGTGAAATGTGCCATGAAATACTGAACTGTACTTACATGTGCCAACACATGATAGACTTTGCAGAACACTGGTGTGTGTGTGTGTGTGTGTGTGTGTGTGTGTGTGTGTGTGTGTGTGTGTGTGGGTGTGTGTGTGTGTGTGTGTGTGTGTGTGTAATTGTAATTGTAATAAAGATGAATTATGGATGAAGAGATCAACAGGGTATGTGACACACATGGGAAAGAAAAGAAATGTATATAGGGTTTTAGTGGGGATAGCTGAAGAATGGAGACTACTTCTAAGATGTAGGTGTAATGGGAAGATAATAATAATAGTATGGATTGGAAAGATGTAAGACGGGAGAGCATGGACTGGATTTGTGTGGTGAAGTATGGGAACACACGAATAAATGTGGTGAACATGGAAATGAAGCTTTGGTTTTCATGAAATTCAGCCAGCCCTTGACTAGCTGAGAAAATGTAAGATTTTCAGTAAGGAATCTGCTCCATAAGTTAGTTAACAAATGCATTTTTTATATAGGAATTATGTAATATGTATAGAATGCTGCTGTAGTACTTCAGAATGTGGTATAACAAATGTGGCATCAAAAGGTCTTGACATCTTATTGTTGTGTACTTGTGGCTAACATCTTATTGTTGTGTACTTGTGGCTAACATCATTCTTCTAAACAAATCTGTATACTGACTGACTGACTGAGTGAGTAACCAACCAACCAACGAACCAACCAAATCAATGGAGCAGAGCCCTTTTGGAAAAGCTAATATTTCCTGATCTAGTCAGACATTTCCTGTGTTGTATGGAACCCAGTATTCATCAACATGTTCAAAAGAGCCTGCCACCTGTCCCTCTCCTGAGCCAGGTCAATCCAGTCCATGCTACCTAGTCTATTTCTTGAAGTTATTTCTAAATATTATTCACCAATTTACACCTTTGTCTTCAAAGTGATCATTTGACCTCAGGTTTCCCCACCAAAACCCTGTATGCACATCTCCTTCCTCCATATTTGCTACATGCACGTACACCCTTCTCATTCATGTGTAGAGTCTGATGATAATTAAATGCAGCTAAAAAGCAAATATGGCTGTATGTAACCCTGTCAAAAGCCACATGATGTGTAGGATGGGAACTTACATTAGCATCTGCAGGTATTTGAAAACCTCACCATTCTCAAGCGTGGAACATCAGAATACGAATTAGTGAACTTCAGAACATTGCAGGTGCTTGACAAGCTGTTGCAGTAATATCTATTAGAATACTGTAAGAGAAAAACACATTTTGACATATCCATTAAGTTTTTGGAGCTGTCTAAGAAACTGGTGGTCTGTACTCTCTATTTAGGTTTAGAGTTTGGTAACTTGTGAAATCTGTCTGTGGATATCTAATTTCACAGATTCAAAATGTTACCTTTCCCAAATTAAAAATCTTCTATTTGTGAAGTTTTCTAAGACTCCTTCTGGTGCAGAGTCCATGTTAAGCTGTGGGTCCCATCTACTTACTGCCATGCTCTTGCACTTCCTGTCACTGGGGTTAGAGTCTCTGTCCTAAGGTTCCCTCACTTCAGCAATGGACACCCCACTTCAGCAATGGACACCATACCGTTCAGTACAGGAGCAGAAGACACACACATACATGCATACACACATACACAGACAAACACACACACAAAATACATATATACATGCATACTACACACACACACACACACACACACACGAATGCGCGCGCACACACGTGTGCGTATATGCATGCACTTGCCCACACATAACCACAAATAGACAAACAAACAAGCACACATTTGAATACATAACCTTTATATCATCTACAAAAAAGTCTCTCTCAGGTCAATAATAAAGGATGACTTTGACAACTTTTCTTCATTCTGTGTTTCTAAAAGGAAAACTGAGAGAGAAGAAGGGAAGAAACACAAAAATAAATAATTTGTGATTAGTTATGATAATGGCTGCTGCACAGTGTTTAAAATTATGCTGCAGATAGAAGTCCCATTTATCAACAACCTCCACATTCCACTCAAGCCATTACATTTCTCCCCTCCAGTGTATGTGTGTTTGCTTGCCTCCTAATGTCTAATCGTAATGTTCACACAAATCTGCTAGCAACAAGTACCTATTTCTTCTTGACATTACCAGAGGCTCTGGAGGGAATTATAGAGAGGAGGAGAAAGTGCTAGCCATTGTTATCCTCATCATTCATGTGGCTTCTGTGGTCCTGGTTCAGTATTTTTTTGTTTTTAACCCCACCTCCATAATAGTATCAGAATTGAAACTAAATATGGGTTTTGGAGGAAGGCTAGCTCAGAATATTCCAATAATTTAGAAAATATTGAATACACACACGGTACCGTGATTGTGTTTAGAGGTTTATGAAAATTCATAAACCCCAAAACAAATTTTGGATCATGACTGTGCCCTTTTAATAGTAGACTTTTGATACTGTTGTTCCTTACTACAGGTCTGGCTATGTAATTTCTGTAACAATTTTGAGGACTGAAAGCTTGGTGCTGTAAAAAGAATGATTTAATATTAAGTAAATCTTGTTTAGTAGTTAGTTAACAGATGTCAATCCATCATATTAATTTTTAGGGTTCTGCTTTACAGATCTGATACATACAAAACTGTAGTCACTGGTTGAATATTCAGTTTATTCAGAGTTTATTTTATAAGTTATAATTGTATCAGTGGTTTTCTTGACCAAATGAAGAATTAAAAAAAATTTCAAATGTATCATTTAAAGTACCTAGTGAATAATAGGCAAAGATATATTTCACTTGTGCTTTCATATTTAGGAATGTGTTTCATTCTTGTATATTCTTAAGCTGTTGTATCATTGTTAGTGAAATGTTCCACACTTGAAACAGTATTTCATTAAACACAACTAAAAGTTTAATTGCAGTTCTGACAATGATGGAAGAGCAGAACTCTCAGTTTATACTGAACAATAGCTGTTGACATAAAGGCATATCTCTTGTAATGGATCTTGCCTTCATGTAAGTGAAATACATTACAATGAGCAGTGTTATTATAGTGGCACTGTCTGTGGCATTGTCTAAACATGGTTTCAGAGAGAAACAGGGATATCTTAACCTTTACTAAGGGTCCAGCATTATCTGTGGCTTTTCTCTTTCTCTTAACCTGCGAAAACTATTTATTACTTCATACACTGAGCAGAATTTTGTGTTTTACTAAAGGGCATATTATGAACAGTTGCAATTTTTTTGGATGTGACATATAGTTTTGTACAGGGTACTATTACTTCAGAATAAACTGCTGCCTGAATCTGGGAAGTAAAGCTCTTTATGAAGGTGACTTCTATTTTTAAGATGGTAATACCATGTTTCTCCAAAATGTTGGTAAATGTTGCCATACTACACAGACTCATAACTCAGTAAGGCCCACAAAACCCACAGTATGTATCTTCAGTATTGTGGTATGAAAATAATGGTAAGAACATCTGCAGCAGGGACAACCTGTCCATGTAGGTTAACTAGGTGACTGCTTATTTCACCAAGTTAAGTGGTGCCCCAAATTCAAGGTAATGTACCAAATTAAAAAAACATACTAAATTTTTCTCAATTCTATAGTGCTTCAGTTAGGGCTTGTATACTTCTTGTCTTGTGTGTTGTGCTGGCTCACTGATCACCAAAATAAGGCACTGCTTGCAGGTACAACATCCACTCAGTACTGCTAGTGGTTGGACAGACAGAAAAACCAAATAATTTTGCTTTAGTTTATAAACACATGTGTTTAAGAATATTAAAGAAGGAATGGGTTTTAAAATATTTCCTCAGCTAAGATCTGCCCTTTGGTTTGGGGTGGGGGTGATGAGGGGAGGTGAAGTGTTGGCTTCACCTAGTATGCCACTTCTTAGAAGCTAATCTAGGACTGTACCCTGATCTACAGCAGTGGTGACTTATGAAATTGAATTTGACAAAGTGTAGACTGTGTGTATGATGCCACAGAGATGCCATCACAATCACTGGACATGTATGTTGCACAAAATTTTTAATTCATGTTTAGTGAATGTCCTAACATTTATATAAAAACTGGATAACACATGCAGGAATTCAATGTCAAATTTGTTTTGAAATTTGTCTGTATTTAAAGACAGTACATAAAAGCTTTTTGTATTTTTGTACATATAAATGTGTACAATGTGTGACAACTAAAGAAATATGTGACACAAAGGAATGGCATTCTTTCTTACATCCAAAATATATAAGAACAGAAATTTCCTGTTTCCTGTCTCAAAACACCGAAACGTGTTAAATTTGCTTTGTTGTCTTGCAAGTACGTATGGTATCTGTGGCTGTTAAAGTGATATGCAAGTATTTCAGTATATTCGTTGGGTGTGCTTTTAATCCTTACTTGAAGTATTGTTTTAATTACATTAGCAGGCTTTTATTTCTTGATTGAATGTCATTTCAGCTTTGTGACTTTCATGTGGAACCTACATCCTTGGTGAAGAATGGGTACATCTAGTTCTGAATGTCACAACTTCACCCAAGATGCATTAGCATGTTCCAAGGTTACGTTTGTACATACTCTCATACCTTCTCACATGATCAATATTAATTAGTTCCCCAAAGGGCCAAATGTCTAGCTTGACATAACAGCCATGATTTATCTGTGATGCTGTGATAAGTTATTCCCTTTGTAATTTTCTCCCATCTACACTGTGTTTGGTTTGGGCAGAAAATATTTTCCTCATTTTTGAGTACATTCCCAAACACTCCTGAAAATATGCTTGCAGTATCATTTTCTGAAACATAAATATAGTTAAAAACACATCACCTGTTCATACGCCAGTCTCATGATAAAGCAGTGATGTTGTAGAATTTATAAGATTAGACACAGAACACAAGCAGGGTGTTTACTTGAAACTTTCTTTCTAAATTTTGTACATAATTTGAGCATATTTTGAAGATGTAAATGCATTTAAGCAGTGTGGGATAACAAATGAATTTTGATGTCATTCAGGTTTCTTTTTTGTTATGTGTTTTGACATAAGTTTAATGAAGCAATGTGTGAATTCTGAAAATTATAGGGTAGGTAAATTCTGTTGTACAGTGCCCAGAAATATTGAACATACTGAACCAAAAATACCTTGACTCATATCACTAAGATGGAGGCATGTGGAGGAGTGGATGTCTACTCCACTTACAGTTAACCCAGCACCACATGGGAGTGAGTGTTCAGCCTCACACCATAACTCCTTTACCCCAAGCAAAGAGTCTCCGGTACACATTACACAGAAGATTGGGTGAACCCCAGTGGGTGCAATAGAGAGTAAATTACCCTCTTGTTTCAGTGGGGTTCGAAATCTGATTACTTGGACATCCCAGCCTGTAGCATAGCTACTTTGGCACATGTTGTAATTGTAGAACAAGTGTGTAGAGTCTTGCCTAGAAACTGCTGTTGCCTTAGCACATATTTGCATGAAAAATGTGTTTAAAAATGAGCCGGGAGAGCTCACTCACTTGTTATGGTGTGTAGGCTACGGGGTGGACGAGTTAACTTCCTGCAGAGTCCGAAATATTTCTCTTCACCACAGCATCACACTGGCTCTGGGACCCATCCAGCGTCTTATCCATGGGGAAGTGTGCTCTTTTCTGAGCTGTTAAATGGCCTGAGCGTGTTGCGGACTAAGTAACTTTATCTAATACCGAGTTTAATGCCTTGAAGATTGCGACATCTCAAATGCTAATGTGAATGTGGTACTTAATGAACTACGGTTTTAAAGTCTGAAAATGAGTGGCTTAATCGAATGCCCCCCCCCCCCCCCCAAAAGGGGGGGTGGACAAAAATGAGAAAAATTCAAAAAGGAGTGTTTTAAATCGTCCCCCCCCCCCCCCCCCAAAATGGGGGCTGGACACAAATGACGAATAATCCAATGCAATGCAAGAAGTGTGTCTTTATAATGAGCTGTACAACTTTGAGCTCTATCGGCAATAAATCAACATAGAAATCCCGTAGTTACATGTTTGTGACCTCGTTTTCGAAACACTGCTCCGCCTGTGTCGGGACTTTCTACCAGGAAGTGACGACTTCTCTGTTACAAACGCCTCACTTTCGTTAATAAACAGCCTCGAGCAGTTTATGTAGCGGAGAGAGCGAACTGCTGGTTGAGGTATGGATATAAAATTTTTATTGTATCAGTTTTGTAATTCTCGCAGTACGGCCTTACTTTTCATAAAATCACAGCAGAGTAAAGAAAAGTTTTTTTCTTCCCCCCCCCCCCCCGTTGTAAAGTAGTTCCCCCTTTTTTCTTTAAAAATTGAAAATCTTCCTGTGTGGGTGTGACTTTTTTTTTTGTATCCGGGCCTCATAGTTAACGTGATAAGCTTGCATAGCACTTTCCCGCATTTTTGTACATAACTTGTGACTCTAATTAACAACCATCTTCCATTCCACTCTTATTTTTCTCTAATTATACTCAGCTGTTTACCCTTACGTCAGACGTTTTAATATTGACTTTATCGTCAGGGAAACAACTAAAAAAAAAAAAAAAAGCGGACGTGTAAGGGGTTTCTTGAAAAATGAGGAACTTATTCCGTATTGACTTGAGGTGTGGGGGAGCCATGA
>Ga0123355_10009251_pt1 | contig 14956 bp, 8 predicted proteins | sample TergutEmb28metaG_3_FD_89872 | JGI IMG/M metagenome (GOLD analysis project Ga0123355, IMG submission 89872) | Embiratermes neotenicus P1 segment gut microbial communities from Petit-Saut dam, French Guiana - Emb289 P1 | ecosystem: Host-associated > Arthropoda: Insects > Digestive system > Gut ...
AGTGTTTTTGTAGTTCAATTTAATGGCTTTATGTCACTCACAAGCTAGTTTGATGTTAAGTACAGATATTAACATTACAGGAACCACATATTCCTGCCAGTTTTAATATGTATTTGGTAATCAATAAGTGTGTAACAGCTGTCAAATTTTCAAACTTCACTGGCCATTATCTCCGTAACCGTTCAAGTTTGGACATAGGTGTTTTGGGTTATATCGGTATACTTTAACATAAGGAACACCCACCCGAAGTCTGGCACATTCATTCCTGGGACACCCTGTATATATATATATATTTTTTAGTATTATTTATATGTATATGTATACTCATTAACACACAGTTGGCAACATGTTTCGGTTCCAGTGAAACATCTTCAGGCCAATTCTTAATATATAGACTTGGTGAGTTCAGTGAGTGAGCACATTACCGGATTCCATATTGTTTACAAATCATTTTTGTTTTAAAATCCAAGTTAAAAATCTATTGGCCGATGTATCATGATCAATGTCAAACTTCGTATTGGTACCAACTTTGTTTCTTTACACCTTAAAACAAAACTGCAAAGGCCAATGAGATTACGCTGAGACTTCTTCCTTATAAATACTTCCCAAACCCACAAAATTACATCTGTTTTCTCAAAATCATAAATTCTACTTATATCACTTACATTTTCGTAAATCCATTTGTTACCCATCAAATATGGTGAATATAATTTTAGTCACAAACACTACTATTTAGTCATAAACACTACTATTTAGCCACAAGCGCTACTATTTAGTCACAAACTCTGATATTTAGTAACAAACCCTACTATTTAGTCACAGACGCTACTATTTAGGCACATTCGTTACTATTTAGTCACAAACGCTACTATTTTATCACAAACGATACTATTTAGTTATAAGTACTACTATTTTAGTCACAAACGCTATTATTTAGTCACAAACATTGCTATTTATTCACAAGCGTTACTATTTAGCCACAAATGTTACTATTTAGTCACCAGCTTTACTATTTAGTCACAACAACAACTATTAATCACAACAACTACTATTTAGTCACAAACACTACTATTTAATCACAAACACTACTATTGACTGTACCATTAAGTACTACCTACTGTCTCGGGTTCAAATTAGTCATAAAGGTGGATAGTCTGAAATATGTTTTTCTTTACCTCAGCCCCTCAATTCCAGTGCCACAACAATACCTCAAAATACTCCAAAATCCTAATTACAATTCATCAGTAACCCTGCCATTTTAATAGGGTGTTAGTGGAGTACTTTGAGATATTTAAGGTAAAGCTGTTCCAAAACTTTACTGCAGCGGTTGCTGAAACCCACACAAACATGTGGACAGACCACCCAGTCTCGGGACTAAAATCAAAACCTCACACGGCTTTCCGACTTGGCAGCAACCGAAAGCAAACACTGATACTCCGTACGTTTAAGACTGTTAACAATTTATAGGGACGAAGGCGATAGAACGGAACAAGTTTTAGTGCTTATCTATTTCCATCTATTCACAGTAGTAGCAGCAGCAGCGTAACTACGACATTTTGGATTACGGCACCATAAATGTATTTTAGTGTGTAAACAATGTTAGCTAATTTCAACACTCTTAAGTGTCCACACTACTATATCTTATACCTGTCGTACTGTAAGGTGTTCGACCCACACAGTTTCCTAAGTAAAGTATATTATTATTGTTGCTAAACAACTTGCATTTTTATTAATACACAAAGACAACAAAGTGTCATTTGCGTGTAGTTATATACTGGTCACGTTCTTCATACACAAACAGCAATTTAACTTACACATTTATTTTATACAGATTTTGAATGAAGAAGGATTGTTATGCTATAAGCTAAGTATATTCACAATACGACTAGAGGCTGTACACACAGAACTTAGTATACCTTGTTATTATTTATGTACGTTATTTATTTTATATTTTATAAATTATTTATTTAATTATTTTTATTTCACGACTGTGTCAGCACATCAGATCATGTAGTGTCGTCGAATTAACCTAAAGCTTCATTAATAATAGGCTAATAACGAGGAATTATGGCATCTTGAACGAAGATAGTATCAAATTAACGATCCTGATACTGGCTCCAGAGAATGAGGAAAAGCGTGAAAACGTCAGAGTAGAGTCACCACTTAGCCGAGTTTCGAACTGCCCAACTCCCGAATAAGTTTCAATCGCTGACTTGCTGCATAAGTACAATATATTACAAAAAAATATAATTTATTTTATAAATTCTCTTCATAATTCAACTATGCACAACAACTGGTGCATGTGGGTGTATATATGTATATATATGTCTGTATAAATATGTACACATACTTACTTACTCACTTACTCCATGGTGCAGAGTCCTTCTTGAGAAGCTAACTAGTTTGCAGCTAGTCAAGAAATTCCCCGCATTTCACGGAACCCGAAGGTTCATTACCGCACTCACAAGCGTCCGCCAGCTGTCTCTATCCTTGGGCCAGTCCAATCCAGTCCATATAGCCACATCCCACCTCCTGGAGACCCATCCTAATATCCACCCATCTACGCCTAGGTCTCTCCAGTGGTCTCTTTCCCTCAGGTTTCCCCATCAAGACGCTTTACACACACCCCTCTCCTCACCCATACGCGCCACATGCCCAGCCAATCTCATTCTTCTCGATTTTATCACCCACACAATATTGGGTGAGGAGTACAAATCATTTAGCTCCTCGTTATGGAATCTCCTCCATTCCCCCGTTACCTTGTCCCTCCTAGGTCCTGATATTCTCCTCAACACCATGTTCTCAAACACCCTCAGCTTCCTTTCCTCCCGCCGTGTCAACGACCAAGTTTCACACCCATACAAAACAACATTCATAATTATAGTTCTATATATCTTGATCTTTCTATTTTTGGATAGCAGCCTGGAAGTCAAAAGATTCTGCACCGAATAATATATACACATATAATTAAATAAATACTTATAGGGTATTGCGCACTCTTTGCACGTGCATGTGTTTAAGCACGTGCGTAATGTATAAACTGCAGGAATTAATGGATGGGTAGTTTTCGAGCGACTCTTCTTCACTAACGTATGTTTCCAAACACCACGAAACTCACGGTGTCTCCTAATGATGTGTGTACAAGGAATCCCACCGTACGCCCCCGTTTAAAAATGAGGCACGCTCTTACAATGTATATTCTTTCTTCAGACGTTACGAGATAACGAGGCTTATTCTGGAGCAGGAGAGACACGATAAAGGGAAGGATTTGTGCGATTCGCCAACTGTTTGGAACATCAGAGAGTCCTAGGTTACAGACAATATTTGTATAAGATGTAACTACGGTTCGGATCCCGATACGACAGAACGAGTTTTACAGGGTGTTTCAAAGGTGAGAGGTTAGACAAAAACTTTCTACTCTCTCGTTTTACTGGAAAATTACTGTCATATGAACAGAAGTTATGTGACATGAAAACAATACTTGAATCATTTGCATGAATTCTCTGGGGAATACGTGTAGGAGATACCAGTGCTCTTATAGTGTAAATGGTTTTATGAAAACCTAAAGTTTAAGTAATGCTTCAGAATGTTTTGGTATGAGAGTGATAGAATTCTAGAAATTTTTTAATGCGAATTGTATTTTAGATTCCTGATAAAATTTTTGACTTCCTACAATAGGCAAAGGGTAGATTCCATCTTATAAATATCACACCCTAAACCTTTTAACTTTTAGCGTCCAAGTTTTAAGACCAGCTTGAATTCATAATACACAAATAGTTGATACGGATGAAGAGGGAAAAGCAGAAAATAATATAAGAAAAAGGACACAAGAACACAGATATGATTAAAGACAAAATAATATAATTTTGAAAGAAAATTAATGATGAAATAACAGAAAGAAAGAATTAAAGGAATGAACAGAGTAACCAGTGAATTAAGAAGGACAAAAGAAGCCGAAGGAGACGCGGCTGACAATAGAAAGAATAACACGATGAATAAGAAGAAAGTAAGGAGAAAAATAAATTTAAAATGAATCAAAATAAAAAGAAATTAAAGAAAAGACAAAGAACGGAAGTCAATACAACATACGAAGAAAGAAATTAATTATAATAAATGAAATAGAATACAAAACTGAAAAACAAGGAATAAACAAAATAACACATATTAATATAAAGTTGAAAGGAGTATGTAGTCAAACACAACAATGTCAATTAAGGTGTATTTAATGGCTATACAAGACAACTACATCTTTCAGCCTTTACTGGCCATCTTCAGGTTGTCTTCCAGAGAACTTAAGATCCTACCACATACATTGTGCGCGCACGTGGTGTAGAGATCTCTACATACCGGCCTTATTGCGTAATGTAATTTCTATATGTGGTGGTATGCTCTGACTAGAGGCATGTTAGTGCTAGTGGCTAATGTCAAGTTTGAAGGTTCTGGTCCGCTGGTATTATGAAGAGGCGTGTTTCCCTTCCTTCCTCTTAATTGACACTAACCACTAGCACTACCATGCCTCTAGTCAGAGCATACCACCACATATAGAAATTACATTACGCAATAAGGCCCGTATGTAGAGATCTCTACACCACGTGCGCGCTCAATGTATATAGTAGGACCCTAAGTTCTCATGAAGAAAACCTGAAGATGGCCAGTAAAGGCCGAAAGATGTAGTTGTCTAGTATAGCCATTAAATACACATTAATTGACATAGTTGTGTTTGACTACATAGCCTTTCCAATTTTCACACACACAACGGGGATGGCACACTTCCTAGATTTTAATATAAAGATTTTAAAGGTATAAGGGAAATGTCGCCAAAAATAATACAGAAAGAACAGGAGCAAGTAAAGTGATGAACACGGCTAAAGAGAGATACGAAGAAATGAGTAGGTATAGTGAAAAATAAGGAAAGACAGGGAGTTGAGAACGTGACCTGGATGAACGAAAGAGGACAGAGGGCGAGAGAGAAAAACTATGAAAAATGAAAGAAGAAATGGCAGAAAAACAGAAAGAAAAGCAATCTAAAGTAAATGGCACGAAAACAAACAAGGTAGATAATGCAACGGAATTAGATACATAATTTATGATACGTATAATATGCGGGCAAATAAACCAAACTATAATTTGAGATACCATAAAATATGTAGCCCTTATGATGCCATGTACTGTACATGGTTAGCTGATGCTGTAAGATGCCACTGGAAGTCCAGCTACTTTACTAGTTTTTGCAAAACATTCAGTATATCAAAGCTACGTGACATCTTTATGTGCGCTGTATGTAGCTCCAGCTTCCCTCCAACAATGTCTTGAGAAGCAGGCAGGCCCTGTTATACGCCTCAAGGGAAGAAAGGCCGGGCAACAACCTCAAAGCGGGAAACCGATTGCTCTACGCTATTCCAAGTAGAGAAGAAGAGAGGGAGCCGGAAAATATCCGCAGTCTCTCTGTTGCCAGAATATTGAACTCAGCGACAAAAGTAAATGTGCATACAATAACAACAATAATAATAATAACAACACGCTGAGATTAATGTCCAAGACAATTGAACCCACAAAGCAAAACCGTTCCTGACAAACATCAAATCTATCAAGGACTACCATGGGCCCCCTCAGTCCTAGTGCAAATTTGGAGTTGACCCACAAATTCCAAATTTTGCTTTTTGCTGACCGTGCATCTCAGTATATTTATCTCAGTAATTAACCAACTTGATGCACGAAATTTTTGCTTTACAATAAGTTTATTTCATGCCTCTACATGTTTCGAGCACATGTGCTCGAAACATGTAGAGGCATGAAATAAAATTATTGTAAAACAAAAATTTTGTTTATCAAGTTGGTTAATTACTGAGATAGACACAAATTCCAAATTGCAATGCAGGTTTCTAATTCACGTCTACAACATCATCTTCAAAATTTCCGCCCAAACGCAGCCCTTTTTTTAATTATCAAGACCTTACCATAACGCAGATATACAATTACAAAATTTAAAATAAACAAAACACAAAATGTATTCCAAAAGCTCCATTTTCTCTTCTGTTGCATAACAAAATAATCCACTTCCAATTAGCTCACCTCCTTCAATTCCCAAACCCCCACCTTTACGATAAGGACAAACGGGCAGTGCCTGGGAAATTTCAAAGCTGTAAATTTTCTCCTACCTCATCCCCTTGTAATAAATACGGAGTTCTTCACGACGCCCTCAGTTTTGATTTATTTCAGGTCAAGGTGAATCTTGTTTCTAAGTGGTGGACGGAATTACATTGTCATTTGTTATTTCGACGTTGATTTTAATATCGGCATGAAATTGGATTTGATTGTAATGTTCTGTTGACTATTCTCGCTATAACTGGTTCTGAGACGTGCACACGTGGCCTGCTAGTGAGTGACGTCGTGACAAAGTGGTTGTACCGGAAGGTGCGGTTGGAGTGTTTATGTCAGATTATTTCTATAGGCCGAGTTTTCATTTACTTTTTGTCTAGTCAGTTTTCAAACGATAAATAATATCCTGTCACCTAAGCATTCGTCTTTGACTCGCTCTTTAAAAATGTTCTACTAACTTTCATTTGCATGTTTATCTCCCCAAAGCCTACCACCAGCCTCGTCCATCTCATTTTATTGTCATCACCTATAGCAATAGGCACGCTGAATACATACGATAACCATCGGGCTTTACATTTAAATTATTGGAACTGCATATTTTGAGTACGTAAGACTAAAATATGCCGGTCCCAGTGGCCGCGCGGTCTAAGGCGTAGGTCTGCGGTCGCTCGCCTACTGGGATTGTGGGTTCGAATCCCACCGGGGGTATGGACGTTTGTCTGTTGTAAGTGTTGTGTGTTATCAGGTAGAGGTTTCTACGACGAGCTGATCACTCTTCCAGAGGAGTCATACCGACTGTGGTGCGTCGTTGTGTGGATCTAGAATCCTAAAGAATGAGGAGGTCCTGGTCCGCTTTGGGCCGCTGCGCCGCAAAAAAATGGACTAAAATATAACATCGTTGTGTTGACGAAATGCAATATGACGTTGTATAATGAATTTATGTAACTTGAGACAGAGATTTTGCACAATGTGATGAACGTTAATTTTACGTATAAACAGATAAGCAACTGTCAGTTTATGAAGAAACCTCTGTGCCATCTAGGTGGTTATATTTAAACGTCTTAAGTTTATTAATGGAGACCCTCTTCGACTTAAGAAATAGTCACTTTCGGGAAGGTCCAGAGTAGGTCTAATTTTGCATAACTCGGAACTGATTGAGCTAAATACGTACGTCGTATTTACGAGAGGGACCATTTGGAATGCAGACTCCAACACACTGAAAACTAATGGGACATATCGTGACCGTCCGGCCGCCTGTGTTATCGCCCACCAGTATTCTTCTGCCACCTTCTTCTATTCGCTCTTTCATCGCAGCAAGGAAGATTAAGGCCCGCGTTTCAAAAATGTTATTTCATTTTTTAATTTATTAACAACTGCGTAGTTATGAAGAGATTTCTCCGCGGAGTTGGTGACAACTGCCCTCCTCTGGGCTATTACGTAGCGAATAGTGCCAATTCCTTACCGACCTATCGGTAAGGAATTGCCACTGTTCTGCGTTAAGTATGAAGTTGCCTAACTTTAAATTGCTTAAGTCGGCAAGTATCTGTACTTCATTTCTTGTAACGTTCGAAGGGCAAGGCCATTCACTATGTTAGCCACACGTAACGAATTTACAATCCCGTCTTGTCTAGCTATCAGCCGCCAAATTTGCGGTTCCTGTTCCACATTACCTATAGTCACAAAGAGTGTTCACAACCTCCACCTGCACAGGCAGACAGCTTGAACAGATCACATGTTATACAGTCGCGCGGAGAGCTGGAAATCAGTTTCTAATTTCTACTCACCCCTCACCACCTTTATTTTCAGTTTGAATTTGTAATAAAAATGTGGTTCGCTACTTCATCTGGTTGATGGGCAGCCTTCGGTTAGCTATTAGACAAACAACATCAAATCTAAATTTCGTTCGGATTGATCGAACTCTTTTCATACTCATAACAAATGTTTAATAGTTACTTAGCAAAATTTTTGGAAAAACAGAGGATACAACGACAGCGTACTTGTCGCCTTTCTCCTCAGTTACTTTATTTATTTGTTCCAACAGCAATGGAAAGTAATATGCACCGTCTGCCTACAACATGCAATTCTTCTTTAGTGCAAAAAGTGAAATAGTTTTAGTCGACATGCGGCAATAAGTTAAGCTATATACCTCAATCACCGCGGTAGCACAGTGGTTAAGGCGCTGTGCTACAAATCGGAAGGTCGCTGGTTCGATTCCAGATGGTGTCATTGGAATTTTTCATTGACAAATTCCTTCCGTTCGCACAATGACCCTGGGGTCGACTCAACCTCTAACATAAATGAGTACCAGTAGTATTTCATGGGGATAAAAAGCGGCCGGTACGTAAGGCTGACAACCTTACCACCATCCTGGGCCATTGTCACGTCAACAAGGAACCTTAACTTCCTGGAAACCTCTGGACAGGTCGGGCCTGTAATGGGACTGATTTACCTTTATATCCCTCAATTAAAACGCCCTAATAAACGATTTTAATTAATTCACTTCCTCGTGTGTCATCAAAATTATGTCTTTTTGGACGGCTAGAAGCTGAAGAAGGAGGCAGCACGCTTTTCAGAAACGTAGATAAATATTTACTAGTCGATGCAGCGTAATTATAAAGACTTGAATCTTCATCAACACCGCTACGGAAACCACAAATCTATGAAAACTATGCGAACTTATTTGTTCTGATGTGGGTTACATATGTCTGTTTCTGAGTAGTAGCAGTAAAACAGCTGTTCGAAATCCTATTGTAAGGGATTGTCTAGAACGGAGGAATTATCTTCACAAGACAGCGAGCCTTGTCTAAGAAATCTGCTGCAAGCTAAGGATTGTTATCCACGCCACACAACTGCCGAATTCCACCACACACTGAAGCAAGAGAAGAGCACAGCTGTACTCTGCTGGCCTTTCAACCAGACAAGTCAGGCTCGATTTGAGCCGCGCTGTAACTCACAACCGCGCCTTAATCCACTGATACTTATTACTTCAGTCTTTCGAGTATGGTATTGCCAAATTTGACATTCAGAGGGCCGCGCATCGTGATATATTGCTTTAATAACACCAACGAGAAGCACTAATTTCTCAAATTTATTTTTGGAATAGGACTGTACATATTTCGGACAGTATCTCTGTCCATCATCAGGAGTCTAGCACTGTAAACACAGCAATAGGTATAGGTCATACAGGTTTTGCTGACTTCTTGCTAGCGGGATCAGGATCCCGCTAGCAAACAGTTAGCAAAACCTGTTGACATACACTTATTTCTGCGTGTACATTGCTAGACTTCTGATGATGGACAGAGATACTGTCCGAAACATGTAGAGTTTTCTTCCAAAAATACATTTGAGAAATTAGTGCATCTCGCTGGTTTTATTACAAGATTGGTACCGCCCTTTAAAAGGGAAGAGCGGTTCATCATCACAATTACGCGGCACTTCTGTTGCACTAGCGAGATTCTTCACTCCCTTAACAGATTTTTCCATAGTCATAACTTCTATGTATGCATATATACTCTTCGTATATTTTATCATTATATTATATTAAATTTATTACTGCATTCTAGTATATGCTTACTCCCATATTCTGTTATTCTGTTCACCGTCGTGCGCCTAATAACCTGGAACGTTAGCCCTTCAGCTCTTTGACTTATCATTCACGTCCACTACAACGACATTCTAATTTTAGTTAACTTATACCTGTTGCCAGCATGTGTTATTACGACTTAATTAGTTAGTTGTGAAGGATCAGTGAAATATTACAGATTAATAAGGTATAAATAATTATGTGTTATGAATCCTAGTAAAGTACACGCTATATTGGCTCGTGTGCAGTCTTCGCATAATCTTTCTGCCAAATTTCTCACCCAGAGGTTTTACTTTACCTGCTTATTTCAAATTCTGAAAAGAAATATACGCGGGGGAGTCAAATGGAAACTTAGAAGTGCAATAAAAATTCCAAACACAGCTCGATTGTCTTGTAAGTTGACAACAGTGATACTCATGGTTTTGAAAGTGGCCGACAGGTAGCGGTACGATGCAGGAATGCAACACGACGGCGCAGTAGTGATGTAAAGATGGCGGCCCAGCTTGTAACATGCACCACAGAAGAACAGCGTTTAGTCATCTGCTTTGAAGTACTGAAGGTTTGAAACCCATCGAAATTCATCGACGAATGAAAGTTCAGTACGGCGATGCATGTCTGTCACTACAGCAAGTGTACAAGTAGACTAGAAAGATCATGAACAGCATTAATTCTGTAACAGACTCCTCGACCTGGTCAGGCACACCGAGTAGTGACACCAGAGGCCATTGCAGCAGTTGAAGCCATCGAGAAGGAAAATCGCTGCTTAACAGTGAATGAAATAGCCGCACATCTGGACATGAGTCGTGGATCAGAGACCACATAGAAAAATGAAGTCAATTTTTACCTTTAGTTTTCAATAAATTAGGAGATAAAAAATATTTAAGGTTTTCATTTGACTCATCCTCGTATTATTGTATAATTATATAAGAATAGCTGAAAACCTTCCGCAATTTAAAATCGTCTTGTATTGAATAGGATTTACTATGTCGTCTCTTCACTGACATTTATTTCCCAGCGGCACAGATTTAGCCTACAACTAGCCAAATAATTGAGGCAGATGAATGAAGTCCACGACAGGTTATTCCCTGAGAAGCTGAGGAACTATCAACTACAAGCGAAAGACAACTGACAATGAAACTAGTGAATGTGACAGCAGATAAGCTGGGTGGATGAGTACCTTTCGTGACGGTGTGTTCTGTGTAGTGTCTGAGTTCAGTAGGTGCATGTTTGGAACGTGAGAGAAGTGATAAAATGAGTGAGAGGTGAGGCGAATCTGTGGGTGGGTGGATGGATGGGACAGAAGAGTGGGTGGTTGAGGGTACTACGAGTTATTTGGCGATGTTAAGTGCGTGGGCGGCTGAATTCAGGTGAATGGACACGTGGGTCAGTGAGGGGGTAGCCAACTGGATGAAAAAGGGAGTGACACAACAGTAAACTGAGTGCGTGATTTACATCACCTGTGGAAGGTTGGTGTAGTAGCATGTACATATTAACAATGAAATGAAATATGTGCATCGCACGGCTAATAGGCACATTACGTTTCATAAAGCAGCGTATTTTCCCAAGTGCACTGTGAATATTAGGCATATGTTCCTTGAAGGGAGAGAGCCGACATTTTAACTATTGTATTTTTGGGAGGTTAGTTCTTGCTTTAGTATACCTCTGTAACTACAATTGTAAATACACAATACGAAATATTCTTCACAAAAAAATTAATTCTAAACTTCAAAAGAAATATTATTCTGTACTTTTGAATATGTGCGGAACGTTACATAAAAGTGTAAAAATTAATGTTTAGACAAAGTTGTATGTTTTCAGTATCATTCTTTAAATAAAAAAAACTAGATGCACTAATTTCTCAAATTTATTTTGGAATAAAATTCTTCATATTTCGGACAGTTCGTCTGTCCATCATCAGGAATTTTTCACTGTACACACAGCAATGGTGTATGTCATACAGGTTTGCTGACAGCTTGCGGGCAAGCTGTCAGCAAACCTGTATGACATACACCATTGCTGTGTGTACAGTGAAAAATTACTGATGATGGACAGAGGAACTGTCCGAAACATGGAAAGTTTTATTCCAAAAATTAATTTGAGAAATTAGTATATATAGTTGGTTTTATTATAAGAATGTATCAAGATACACGGTCACCTGAACTTCAAAATTTTCAGTACCACTTAACATACATTTACAGTAATACACCAAATAATATTTTGCATAAAATCATTGTGATGTAGCAAACCATTACAGCACAAACTATTTTCTTCCGCTGTACCAGTCATAGGTTTAACTTTAAATGAAAAGTTATGGGGCCATTTAGAGAAATGGCTCCTTCGTGGCACAATACATAAACACTGTCACCCACGGCGAAAACGACTGTGGCCACAACAAACATAAAATTAGGAAGCAACACCCTGCAAAAATCTCATACTGCTGAAACAAGTATCGTGAAAGTGTCAACTGATGGGGTCACAAAGCATATGTAAATGTCTGTGAAGGTAGTATCACGTCACCATAATTATTTCTCATACAGATCAAAATATTTCAATGTCCAGGTCCATGATGTTTTATTAATATAACATAAATATGAGAGTTCCATTCTGCCATATACCGTACTCACATGTGAAGCAAATTGATAACAATTCAGGGCTTATAATTATCAACACAAAACGTTTTCCGGTAGCTATAGACTTATTTGTCTTTTTATCGAATTGTAATGAGTACAGTCTATCCTATAAAATACTCAACTCATCAAAATATACTTTTTTTCTCCGAAGTTTTGAAGCTGTGTTAGTTTCCTTATAAGAATATAACAAAATATCTGCCTTTTTCTGAACCAGAATGTTAGCTAAAATCTTCGCAAGGCCCGGCAATTGAATCCTATTTATTCTAAATAACGATTACGGTACTTGAATTTACTTACATTGTAAATCGTTCCAATATAGCAAGATCATTTCTGTACCAATTATCAGAGAATTTATGCTTATGCCTTTTCTTTAATTAATATTATCTCCTCTCTGAAAAAAAAATCAGTATAGGTAAAGATTTCTTTTAGTTTGAATACCACAAATGTCATTGATGCTGTTTTCTAAAATTCCAGACTTACAAGCTCAAGATCTGGCGTCGGTTATGGCACTTGTAAACAGGAGAACAGGAGAAGGAACTTGGCTTTGACAGTCTGTGCATGATGATCCAGAGATCCTTTGGAAGCCTCGGAAACTTCGAAGCTAGGAAGTAATGGATTTCATGCCGTTTCTAGGCAACCAAACAGATGCTGTAATGCCTAAGGCGTATTTATCAATATGTTCATGCAGCTAATAAAGATGCGCACGGTCTGCTGGCCAAAGAAAACATAGGAGGCTTAACTCAGCCACATCGTCACCCTTCTGCAGCAACGCGTCCTTCAGCTGATTTCAAACAAGCTTTTAATCCACTAGATACGGCTACATTTAAATTCGATACACTCCATTTTATTCATTAATTACGTGGTCTGTTCTGCGCATGTGCACAGCTTCTACCAAAGCCAGTTTATATCAGACACACGTAAAGTTCAATGTGCACTATACCTGAGTTTAGAGAAACTACTGTGCACATATGACCCAGTAAATCCAAATAATCTGCTTATAAAGGAGGTTCCTCCAGCAACGCTTCTGACTTGTATTTGGTGGGTACGCGGCTCTAACACAGGCCGAAGCACCGACTATCATTACTAACAATTTTTAGTTCCCTCAGGCCATCCAGCCAAACAACCTGAAAGACAGAGCAACTGCTTCCTAACTAATCATTCAAATTCACATAACGTCAGCATTCCGCTTTATAAATCGACAATAAATAGTAGCTGTAGTTCATACAGCGTCGTTATATAACCTGCAGTCCAGCTAGTAAGCCAAGCGTTCGGAACATCCTTACTTCACCCTAGCTCGTGTATTTCAGACACAGCACCAGCCATGCAGTTCCATGCTCCTTATAAACCTGCATTACTTTATCTCGGACTGCAGTTACTTTTCTTCGAAGAAACATTTTGTCGTTATGCCAGCCTGTAGAAATGTCTACACATCAGTCACCATAGCGAATGGAAATCTAATTCAGTATTCATTTTTTCATGCCAGAGCCAAAAAAAAGTATTTCGTTACAATAAATGATTTATACAAGGGCTTGCGATCGAACGAACAGGGACACAAGCAACACGAACAAAGCTATGAGAAGACGAAAAATAAAGATAACCAATATAAGGAAAATTACAAGAAAGAATCTCCTGGTCATATCCTCTTAAAGCAAGTTAAAGGCTGATAGATCTGCGAAATAAACAATGAATCGCCCTGCAGTACCTGCTTTCAGCACCGTCATCATGCCACGTGTCTTTTTAAGTGCTCGCGGGAGTCTTCTTTGACTGCATGACCTTGAAGAGCGGACCAATATGTAGCTCCGAAACGTCGGTAAATAACTGCCAATCTACGCCGCGTAATATTCCAGAATAGCGAGTACCTCAAGGTTTTTTTATTCCGCCTACTGCCATTAACATCAAGATATATATATATATATATATATATATATATACATATATATATATTGACAGACAGAGGGAAAAGTGCTAACAGCCGGTGTAATGACGTAACAATCGCCTGGTCAATCAAGTACAATCAGTGCCCGAAACACTGCTTTATTCAATCCGTGACATACTTCCATTGGTTGGGTCTACATTTATCCTTCTCCTGCACAAATTAAACTGCATGCAACTGCAATTAGCGTCCAAGCATTATGTTTAGACAAATTATTTCCTCGTTGGAATAGAATATGCACGTGCCATGCAATTCAGGAACGTACTGTATTAGTACAGATGTATACTTTAATGATGATGAGCCAAATATTTTTCATCTTCAAGCAAGCTGGTTTAAATTTCACCTTGACTTTTTTAGAAAAGTGTGTAAAATTGCTACACAATCTCCAAAAGAAATGGCTCTATTGCAAAACTTGATGTCCTCACACACGAAATGCTAAAGGTGTAATCCGTCAGAAATATTCCGCTGTGTCAACTAATAATCTTGACCGCTTCACCCATACGCGCTGTGCTTCTCTGAAATACCGGTTACTATTTACCAGTAAATGTGACATAACACCCTTGAAGATAGTTGAGTAAAGAGAAAACAAACTTTATGCCACTTATTTTATTATTTTATTCAATGTTCATTCAATGCTCAACATGTTTCGGCCGTTAATACGACCATCTTCAGGAGCCTGCGACTAATTGGTTGTTATTTCATGGGTTGTAT
>Ga0123355_10009252_pt1 | contig 14956 bp, 5 predicted proteins | sample TergutEmb28metaG_3_FD_89872 | JGI IMG/M metagenome (GOLD analysis project Ga0123355, IMG submission 89872) | Embiratermes neotenicus P1 segment gut microbial communities from Petit-Saut dam, French Guiana - Emb289 P1 | ecosystem: Host-associated > Arthropoda: Insects > Digestive system > Gut ...
CGTTACTTTCTGGCTATGTTCAGCCCTTCATAACAATCAGCAGGGTTGTACTGCAGCCGTTACTTTCTGGCTGTGTTCAGCCCTTCATAACAATCAGCAGGGTTGTACTGAAGCCGTTACTTTCTGGCTATGTTCAGCCCTTCATAACAATCAGCAGGGTTGTACTGCAGCCGTTACTTTCTGGCTGTGTTCAGCCCTTCATAACAATCAGCAGGGTTGTACTGCAGCCGTTACTTTCTGGCTGTGTTCAGCCCTTCATAACAATCAGCAGGGTTGTACTGCAGCCGTTACTTTCTGGCTATGTTCAGCCCTTCATAACAATCAGCAGGGTTGTACTGCAGCCGTTACATTCTGGCTGTGTTCAGCCCTTCATAACAATCAACAGGGTTGTAATGCCGCTGTCACCGCCTTTGCAACATTCGACTCAACATTGTCAGTAACCGTACCTTTATTTGTGATCTACTTAACGACGCTGCCAGTACTGAAGGTTCTACAGCGCCGTATGGTAGAATGATAAACGAAAAACTAACTGGAAATGAACTGAACAGAGACGGTCGTTGGTACCATTCAATTTCCGGCACAGACTGAGGAAAACTAGGGACCTCAGTCTGAAAACAGGCGTCGCAGCCGTAATTCGAAACGGCCACATTCTGAACACAGCCGTTTGGTGCCAATAATGGCACTAAGACTTGCGAAGCATATGCAGTGTTCCGTTTCACCTACGTCATCAAATAACATGTAGCACATAAACGAACACCATACGAATCCCATCTTGAAGCACGACTAACATAAAAATTGTGTTTTTACATTTTTCACTCCGTGCGTTGTGGTATAATTGTTACAAATTATACCAACAGAATGCACACACTTTCATATTACAGTTATTAATTTTATGAAACTGCTACATGTTTCGGGCCTCACAGGTCCATCATCAGGGAACGCAGGTGTACAAAACAATTGCTAGTGAATGTAGGAGTTTCGGAGAATTAATAATTATGACGTTCAAATGTGTGCAATTTATTGGTCTAATTTCTAACATTTATACAAATTCGTGCTGCTAAAGTTTTTCCTGCACCTTCAAAGCGCACGAGCTTACAACACTAACACATCACGCCCACTATCAGACGCAGTTCCAGAAATTTAGAATCACAACAAAAAGAGATAAAGCCGGATGAGTAGCAAAATAAACGAATCAAGATAAAAAATAGGCTTATCTAAATACTTGGATCCCGAAGCCTAACACAAAAGTCCTCGGTAGAATTCGGAGAGTAATTCACCAAATCACATTTCGGTATAGTGTGCAGGTCTTAATGATTTGATGATGGATCTTAGAGGGATTTCGTACGTAGAGCGATACGAATTTCACAGACTTGGGCGGTCGATGAAGACATTTAACCGAAACCTGGTTTGAAGGCTGTTGTCACGCGACTCACATCCTCCTGTACTGCAGTGTTTAAACCCTTCTATATAGGCTACCTCTACCACTAAGCCGCCCTACCCTCGTTATTTGTTTCGAGTCAACAGAACTTACACGAGGGATGCTGGCTCCTATCTCAGATTGTTGTCTGACCAAGCAAACGACCGCTTCACGTCAGTTGTGATCAACGTGGGGCAGAGGCAGATTTTACGCTCAGAGCGAAACGATACCAGTGTCTCTCGTTTGCCAAAATAACCGTGACAGGAAGCATGATATGATGAAATAACCTTCGTGTTTGAGCCACTTAAATACAGCGATTTCTGGTTCGAATTGCGATCGAGGAATGTATTTATGTTCCTGCTTCTCGAAATTTTCTAGTAATGTGTTAACAGGGGTCTGGCGAACTAATGTGCATAGTTTCAGAATAAACTCTCAAATGCCACTGGCTAAACAGCCTAATCGAGTGTTTCTCAACCGCTGGGTCGCGTTCCCAGGCCCAGCCCAGGCATCGATTATAACGGGCCGCGCGAGAGGTTCTCCATGAATTCGTAATTTTGGTTTTCTAAGCAATTTTCATGAATAAAGGTTTCATAGTGGCAGTATTCTGAGGAGAATAATATTCGTGAATGTGTCGTAAAACTCAGACCCAGATGTTGGCCTGAGAAAACTAAAATTTGCTACAACGTTTCATTAGTCCAGTGATTGATATATGATTTAAATGTAATTTCGTATTTGTCAACATGCCACACCGTAAAAATGAATGTACTAATACTCTTTATGATTATGCCATAATTAATTATCAATACTTATGTTAGTTTAATGTATGAACTTAAAAGAAATGGAAATGTATTTACAAGTAAATTTGTTGGGACCGGGTACTCGTCTTATGAAAAAAGAATTTACCGGGCCGCGGTCTCACAAAGGTTGAGAAACACTGGCCTAATCGATCAGAACTGAGAAATAAGAATGGACTCTTAATGGTTGTGATTTAAAGTTAAAATTATTGAGAGTCTTCTCTCAACCTGTGCACCGCACGGCCACCTACAGAATGTGATGATACCAGATGCTGTATAATACAGTTTTGACCTCCTGATGATGAGCACATAGTGCTCGAAACATGCAGAGGCATGTAGTAGGCTTGTTGTAAAGCGGGAATTTGTGCATTAGGTTGGTTAACTGCTGGGATTATTGACAATGTCCCATCAAAGTGTTACTGTGAGCAACTCCTAAACACCTAACTCCATGCGGTAAAGTCCTTCTTGATAAGCTAACCTGTTCTCATCTAGTCAAGAAATTCCCCCCATTCCATGGAACCTGAAGGTTCATTACCACATTCACAACAGCCAGCGCCATGTCCCTATTCTGAACCAGATCAATTCATTCCAAGCCCCAAACCACTTCTTGAAGATCCATTTGAATATTATCCTACCATCTAGCCCTGTGTCTTTAAAGTGGCCTCTTTCCCATAGTTTCCCCAACAAAACCCTGTAAGAACATCTCATCTTCCCCATACGTGCTACATGCACCGTCCATACTGTGTGCAAACTGACTTAAAAGAAAGTGATCCTTATTGTATTCAGAAGGCATATGGTTCGGATATCAGCCAGGACATGCTGACTCAGATATTTTGTGTATGTCCTCAGTCATTCAAAGCAATTCTGAAATTAGGCCCACTCTATATTCTTTCCATATCCTTTACAATTAATGAAGATCATTCGAAGATAGGCCTACATAGTCTGAGTTACTTGCGATGTCAACAACGTAGCCTGATATGTATAGGGTTTAACTGAATGTTTTTTACAAAATTCCAGGTGCTGTTAGGAGTAAACAGGGGTAAACTTGAGAACCAGAACATGTGGTCGGACCCGTCGCCTTCATATAAAGAAACAGGCTTCGACAATGCGCCTGTTGAGGTAGGCAACCCACCAGCCCTTAATTTTGAAATCAGTGCTCTTATTTAAAATTTCAGTTCAGTTTTCATAAATTCTTATTGTTCGCTAATTGTGTGTAGAATTGTGTGGAATTGTGTGTAGAATTGTGTGGAATTGTGTGTAGAATTGTGTGGAATTGTGTGTAGAATTGTGTGGAATTTTGTGCAGAATTTTGTGTAGAATTGTGTGCAATTGTGTGTCGAATTGTGTGTAGAATTGTGTGGAATTGTGTGGAAATGTTTGTAGAATTGTGTGTAGAATTATGTGTAGAATTGTGTGCAGAATTTTCAATAGCATTACTTCCAGTTAATTCACACGAGCTCTTCAAAGTGACGGCCACCCACTTCACTGCAGGTATTGCAGTGTTGCACCATGTTCTGCCCCCACCCATGGTGTGTACCGAACAGTTCCACATGCTGCTCAAGTTCTAGCTACCAGACCATCTTCTGTTTTCACATGGGGAACTCATAAACGAGACTCTTACGGTGACCCAGGATTAGCTGTACCACTGCAAAGAGACGTTTTCGACCACAGGTTCACCGTTTCAAATTTCCCCACCTCTTTGACCTCAGACAACACCTGAAAGTGAGGAATAAAAACCAACTAGATGCCACTTATTATTTTATTGTACTTTTTATAGGCTCAACATGTTTCGGGCACTACTATGCCCATCATTAGGAGCTCGCGACTATAATGTTGATTACCACATCGGTCGTTTCGTTCTTGGTTTCCTGTAGGTTGGAGGTTAGGTGCGGTTAGGCTGGAGTAGTGTCCGGGCTGCAGGCTGAAGCACGACTAACCTCCAACCTACAGCAAACCAAGAACGAAACGACCAATGTGGTAATCAACATTATAGTCGCGAGCTCCTGATGATGGGCATAGTCGTGCCCGAAACATGTTGAGCCTATAAGAAGTACAATAAAATAATAAGTGGCATTTAGTTGGTTTTTATTCTTCAGTTATCACAATGACGCACGGTCCAACAAATATCAAATACTTGAAAGTGTGTAAAAACTATTCTGTTACACCCTGTATAATAACAAAAATGTTACGGCAGTGAGCTATTTCTCACCTTCAGAGACTTGGTACTGTGACCCTTGCAGATTCACAATATTTTTCTGCTTGACAGTGGGCCAACAGGATACTACGTGTCCTGGCATTTGTTTGGATAAAACTGAAGAATTGCATGAAGAACCTCAGTTACGACAGTTGTCCCGGTGGCGATTCGAAATGTGAACCTCCCACGTGCAAGTGTAGAGAGGAACCGCTTTAACAAACTGCTCAGTAGATTCAGAAGAAATTGTAGAATACTGCATCTTACGACATTTGACAGTACCTAGTACCATACTGCATCCACTATTATGTCGCTGAAGAAGACCAAACAACATAAAACCACGACACACAGCCCTGCGTTACAGTTGTGATATCCTTACAAGTCTTAATATCGACGACACTGTTGCGATTGTAAATGGTCAGTGCTTGCGTTGAATTTTGTGGGGGGGAGGAGGGGGAGGTGCCTGAATTAACTAACAATACCTAAAAAAGCTAAAGGATTGTCCACAAGTTACAGTATGCGAAGTACATGGCCTTTAGTGTATATTAAATTGTTTCGATTATAGTGAAAACGAGAGTTAAGTGGATTAATCTCAAGTAATATAAAGTAAATGACTGAACACCACAACTTCTATCTGCGATGTTAAAAACACGTTTAATATTAGAACATACGTCCATTCCAAAAGTTCATAGGTCACTGTGGCACTGACAACTGACAACACACGATATTCCATCCTTAACAAATTCCACCCTCTTCCACTCACCTCGCAGTCAGAGGAAGCCTAATGCGTCGGTCACACAGAATAGGCCATGGCTGGGACAAGAAGGAAACTGCGTGTGTATGTGGGGGTAATCAGCAAAAGCATGCCTCGTTACGCGCCTGGGAGACCGTGAACAGTTCTGTACACTCAGCGAAATTAAACATCTTCCAAGTTTAGAGGCCCTCTTCACGTTCTTGTTTCCAGCTGTTAAAGTCTGAAGGGTCTTAGCTTCCACAAGAATAGGACCGCCGATTCATTGCAGTCTTCTCGTATCTCACAGGGCCTAAATAAAATGGATATTGTAGCAATTTAGAGCATTTCGAGGAACACGCTGTTTCTTTCTTCAGAAAAATTTACGGAAAAGTGGTAGGCCTATTTCTATATTCTCCTGTGCTACAATCAGCCATATTAAGAATCAGGAGGAGGGAGCAAGATTCCTAAGAAATGTTGATTTTTTTACAATTTCTTCATGGTTTAATACCAAAATCACTATTCAATGATACAGCAGCATAGCCGCGAAAAACTCTGAAGTCTTACATGACATCACCAGTTGACTGTAAACTGTAATGTTCAAATTCCGATGTAAGGCCTACAGGGAATATGAAAAATAAATTGAGGAAGTTAAGTGTTGTCACGGTGGCACTCCTTCTGGGATGTGGAGCCGTGGAGCTACGTACATAAATGGATGTCAAGGTTTAGGAGGGAGATGATGAAAGAAGCGGCATTCTTCCGCCCTGAAAACAGAGACAAAAGTTTCCTTCGAAACCATAGTATCTATGTAACAAAATGCATGATGTCAAATCCTAGAAGACCGTAGTCTTAAAATAAGGTTACAGTAAGGGTCGAGGTCACGGACTGCAGTAGTGTCTCTGATGAGATAGTGAAAACCTACGAAAATGTATCAAATTTCGGCCCCTTGACTGCACTATGAACACCAACAGTACAGAACACCTGCACATAACTAATTAATCGACGTACTTAAGGGACCAAATGAGCATTTATATATATATATATGTGTGTGTGTGTGTGTGTGTGTGTGTGTGTGTGGGTCCTCTGACAGAGCTTCCAGAAGCATATAAGAAATATATATATATATATATATGGGTCCTCTGCCAGCTTCGAGAAGCATTATATATATATATGGGTTCTCTAACAGAGCTTCGAGAAGTATATAATATATATATATATATATATATATATATATGGGTCCTCTGACGCAGCTTCGAGAAGCATATAAGATATGTATACATATGCGTCCTCTGACAGAGCTTCGAGAAGCATATAATATATATATATATATATATATGGGTTTTCTGACAGAGCTTCGAGAAGCATATAAGATATGTATATATATATATATATGGGTCCTCTGACAGAGCTTCGAGAAGCATATAAGATATGTATACATATGCGTCCTCTGACAGAGCTTCGAGAAGCATATAATATATATATATATATATATATGGGTCCTCTGACAGAGCTTCGAGAAGCATATAATATATATATATATATATATATATGGGTCCTCTGACAGAGCTTCGAGAAGCATACACGTACAAAATAGCTTCCGTAAAACAGCACGTTTCGTTCATTTCGAATCATTTTAAGCACGATTTCAACAACGAAATTTGCGAGTTTATGTATTCGTATTTTTACCTACAGACAAACTTTGATAAACCATCACATTACGTAAACATACAGTCCTTCTGTTGTGCGAGGCCAAGCACAAATCATCTTTTAAGTTACTTATTTCGAGTCATGTCACACATTTGCACAAACATGTTACACAAGACAAAGTGTACTGCCGGACTCTCTATTATGTACAGACCTAATTCACGTCCATTCGTTCCAAACCTTACCTTGCACAAGGCTTAAATTCGTTGCACACTTTTCGCTCATTATCTTGAAGCTTTCCAATCCGTGCATTGTTTCTTAGAGTATGTCCTCAATACACCAACAAAATGCACGTACACATACAGGGGTGCTGATAAGTCCTTAACCCGACCAGGAAGGAAACAAGTTAATGTTTCTGTCACAATGGCGTGAATTTCCTTCGGCGCCTTGCCTTGCGGGGGACTTGATGACAGCTCGCGTCTCGATGTTGTTGAAATCGCGCGCGTCCCTGACATGCTTCCGAGTTTGTTTCCTTCCTGGTCGGGCTAAGGACTTATCAGCACCCGGTAAAATAATGTACTAAGTATAACCTTTTCTCCTACATGTTTCGGCGTTTATTTTGCCATCTTCGGGGAGAATTTTTTTAAAAAGTGCATTTTGTTGGTGTGAAAAATACATAATGTATTTCGCTCAGCATTTACCTGAGAAAGTATCGAAAAACAACATAAGACGCATACGAAGCAACTCTTATGCAAATCTAATACAAAACATTAACATAAGAACGGCGCTTGCTAGAAAATAATCCAAGAGGAAAGAGTTCATTCTGTGTATATAAGCTATGGGTTGGACGACCGAGAAACTGTGGTTCCATTCCCGGCAGGGGTAAATTAATTTTATTTTCTCCAAAAACCTCAGAATCGTCTCTACGGCCCACCCAGACTCCTATTCAGTGGATACTCTGGTAAATTTCCCATGGAGCAACGCGAAGGGTGCGTGACGATGACCGCTCCAAACAACCCAGCTCGAAGCAACGGTGTTTAATTAAGTACATCAGCAACTTTACCTCTACTTTACCTACAAAATGATAGCGTAATAACACCTATCAATTGTCAGTCATCGAAGGCGTTTCCCGGCGTCGCTATCGCTCTGCCACCTGCCTGACTTGGTCACCAGTGTGCGATTACTTACGCTGCATAAGGGCTAACTGAACACGAAACAGACTAGCATGCAGAGGAAACGTGTCTCTGCCGTAAATAATGTAATTGTAATACCAATAACATGCACACTAGTGAAATGGTTATTGTCACACTTACTGTAAATAAAACTATTTCACTAGTATGCATTTTGTAGGTGTTACTATAATACTACATATACACGTATTCAACTAATCCAAGCATCGTGGATCATGTAAAGGTGATAAATGACCAACAGGTCAAGACTACATATTCCTAAAAGAATTTACTTACTTACTCGATGGTGCAGAGTCCTTCTTGAGAATCTAACTGTTTTGTAGCTAGTCAAGAATTTCCCCGCATTTCACGGAACCCGAAGGCTCTTTACCGCACTCACAAGCGTCCGCCACCTGTCTCTATCCTGGGCCAGCCCAATCCAGTCCATATACCCACATCCCACCTCCTGTAGATCCATCCATCAATTAATTCACGCATTACGGACCATGTTGGAAGATGGTCGTGAAGGAGGCTAAGGTCCTACAAGGACTGTAGAGCCATGGAGTAGTAATAGTAGTAGTAGCATTAGGGACCATGTAAAGTTGAAATGTGTCTTGTTATTGCCACCAATAAGGGCGCACTTATTGGCTCTTTTCTGTTTCACGTATAAATTTCGGAATAAGAAGAGTGTGAGAAAAATGCTTATTTAACGACGCTGTCAACTGCTACAATTCCATATGAGTGAAAAAAAAAAAATATGGAGATAGACATCTGCCCCGTAACACTTTGCGAAATATCTGACACGGATCGACTTATATCGACACCGGGCTGTTACAAGATGCAGTATAACTTTCCGACAAAGTCAAAGTTAAAAAAAATTAAAACTTGTATTATTTTTGTGGGTGGTACTTGGAAAACACCCAGTTTTGTGCTCCATTTGCCGGTACGAAAATTGATGCGTCATATAGAATGAAGTAAAGAACTGATAACGCTGAGATACGCCAGCCTGTTGTTACTTTGCCAAGAACTCCTAAATGAAAATCTGTTTATGGCTTGTAAGAAGTACCGTGACTCAACACAGGATGCTCAGACGTGGATGATTAATATGAAGAAAAGAAGATGAAACTACTGAATGCATTACAATTGTACTGTACAACCACAGAAACAATACTTGTATAGACCTATATGAACTTACATCTCCCCCCCCCCCTGAAAATGTTGGACAGTAAACTCCCTCGCCATTAAAATGCTGAATTTGACATAAGAGTTTCAATCAGAAGACCTAGCAAGCTGAGCTATTGTTCAAAAATTAATCGTCTTGTGCACGAGCGAAACGCACTACATATTTCACTATTAACTACACGAGGGGACGGAAAGGGTAGTAGGGGTGTTGAGGGGGGGGAAGGGGTTAAATGCCAAATCAAATGTGTCTCCGCACGTCGCACCGTTATGCGTACTGCCAGCTTACCATAAGAAATGTACAAGTTAATTACAATTTTGCAATACACATATTCAGGTACAGGATCACATACATATGACGTAATGTGCACAACAGAACGTGAGAAGCTTTACACACAGTGTACTATGATAGGGAACTTTACAATAGGATGGAATATTCACTGGAGATTCTTCTTAGTAAACTGAATTTCCTTTTCGGTCAACAGTCAGTCGGTAAAGAGAAGAACTTATCAAGATGGGTCACAGGAAGCCACAGGCAAGTAGAACACTAAACAAGACAGGCAATGTATGTATAACTCAGCATTGAGGCGCGTTCGTCTAGACATTGTTGCAGTGGGAAAGCAATAAATATTACATATTTTGGGTGTAAGTTTGTAGCCTTAGTTACCCAACAAGCAAAGCGCATGTACAGTGTTATATTGCTACTTGTGGCCTATACGCCTCTACCATATTTTTCCACGTTATCTCACAAATGGCACAGTTTCGAAAAAAAAAAAATATTGAAAACACGTGTTTTAATTTTCTCTACAACTTTTGTCGGAAACATTTCTCATTCTAAGTAGAATTTGGCCTCACATTAGCATAGATGTAAATGGTTCTTCACGTAAGGTATCCATTACTCTTGTCAGATTTTAATGATACTTGAATTTCATGACAGATTTCCGAAAAAATACTGATATATCAAATTTCACAAAAATCCGTCCAGTGGGAGCCGAGTTGTTCTATGTGGACTGACAGAGGGACGGATAGTCGCTTTTCGCAATTGTGTGAACGTGCCTAAATACTGGGTTACACAATGAAGTAAGGTAAAGATAAACTTGTTCCCATGCACGCCACGACGGCATATGGGGGGAGGGGGCGAAGTAGAAATATAGCTCCACTCATTCTTAACTTCAGCACTAGAATAGAGTGCCTCACGCCACGTTCGCTTTACCCTCAACGAAACAGCCTCCGGCACCCCTAAATAGGATCGGGATCCTGCCAACAGCCAGTCATCATAACGCATGACATATACCAACTGCTGTATATACAGAGTAGTACCTCCTGATGATGAGCTGCAAGCCTGCTCGAAACGTGTAGAAGTTAATTACTGAAATAGATTGAAAGTAAATAGTGCATCCTGTTGATTCATATTGCACGAATAAATTCTTAAGTTGTCTCCTGCAGTTTCATTCTTCAGCTCTTAGGATATTGCGCAAAAATACGTGATCTATTTGAGAAGTTCCATTTACCTCCACGACAGTCACCTTACCACCATCAAGAAACAATATATGTATTTTCCGATGACACACGTTTATCCTGCCAGATATATTTCTCTTTTCTATCCAGCGCCGACGTTAACAATGCGTGGAGGAACGCCTCCAATGCTCCACAAGTCTTAATGACATTTGCTTAATTAAGCATAGCGACAACTTTACGTTACTTCGGTCTGCCACGTGCATTTCCAATGCAACAGAACTGGTGACCGGGTTCGATACCAGGGTAGTCCACGTGGTATGTGTTGTGGGCAAAATGGCAATGGAACTTTTTTCGGAATACGTGGGTTTGTATCTTGCCAGAGTCATTCTGCCAATGCTGCAGACTGATATTCATTCGTCTATTACCGACGCTGTATGAAGCGCCCACATCAACCCGTCGTCCGCAAGACGTCTGAAATGAGAAAATGTCTTCTAGCCCTTTCCCTGGTAAAGCCGAGATAGAAGGCCGAAGCAAATTTAAAAACTTTTGAGCTGTTTATTTATGGAGACATTCATTACACTGCTAATTCGTTTTTGTGCCTGAAAATTCAGGGCCGCCAACACGAAGTCTCATCAACGTGCACTACCACATACCATGCCAGCAATAACGGAACACGCTGTATCGTCTCGCAGCATCCAGTTGGTTGCTCCTTTAGCACTCGGCTCGCCGTAGAAAAGGAGGGTGTATGGTCTTCTGTGACTCACCACCCATAGGCAACTAAAAGTTCGCCTGTCCGCCTGTCCGTCCGTCCGTCCGTCCGTGTCTTTCCTGTGATGATAGATCCCTGACTTTTGTCGCACCGATTAAAAAATCACGTTCCATTCTAACCCCTTTCCTCTCTCACCCCTACTCCGCCCACTCCAACAACCCTTTGGAGAGAGGTAACTTGTTCCCACAGAAACACATGCACAATCCACCCCTTTGGTCTTGCACCTCTGCTCGTACGCACGTAGCTATGTAAGGTCTGTAATTACTCAAAGGGGTGGTTTTTGTGGCCAAAGGAAATTATAGTTTGTGCGAAATTGTGATCGACCTGCGTCAAAGGAACAGCGCTGTGAGCTACAAAGTATTCTGACAACCCTTACTGTGCTTTTCAATTAGAACGTACAAGACAGACTGTAACAGAAAGTGTGCCACGACGCTTTTAATTTTTGGGTACACGAAAAATTAATAGACGTGCTTCCCGCATCCCAGGCGAAAACGCCCTTTCCTTCTGTGCACAGACGACGACTTTGAGGAAAGGGGAAAGGTGAGAAAGTTAGATATGACATAGATAATATGTAAACAGCCGGCCTACGAATAGAAATAAAAGTATGGTGATTACGAGGGACTTACTGATGTAGCAGCAATAGAAGAAAGTGAAAATAAAAATAAAAATACAAGAGAATTACAAAAATAAACAAGAAATGATTAACAAGTCAACAAACAAACAAAGAAAAAAGACAGGCGCGCTGTAAGAATAGCTGGAAATTTTACTAAAAACTTATCAAGTGCAAACACGAAGTTGGAGTCTTTGTCACCCTGAGTCTCTCAACAACAAGAGGCCAGTCTACGATCTCCGCCGCAGGTAGACACGTTGCAGTCGTACGAAAAGGAAACTGCACAAAAACTATTCCCGTGACTGAGTTTCCGAAAGTTGGAATTCATTTCCATTGAACGAGACTATACAACAGTAGTTTAATTAATGACTGAGAGAGGCAATGTATTGTATCTATGCCAGCGCATGCTGCTCTAATATACCAGTGATAGCATTAATTGGACAGCACTCAAAAACCCATCGTAATTACAATCAACCTATATGAGATGACAGAATTATGGGCACAATGCTTTGCACAAAACTAAAGGTCGCCCAAAAGAGCAAATGCAATTTTGTCTTATGTGCTGCTATAATATACTTACACTCTAAAAAAAACCACTGGCAGCAAATAATCTAAATATCCCGCCATGCTATTAAGCTCATCAAATCACTTCTGATTGTGCTTAAACGTTACCAAGCTGGCCGTCATGACTGGAAGACCGCAATCCTAAAATGAAATGAAATCCACGTTCACAAGACCACAATGATCGAAACAAACCACGAAGATAGCATTGCTAGCAAATTTCATCAGTGTTTGTTAATTTGGGTCCGAATACACATATTTTTATCCCCCATAGCGCAACAGCCCCAGTGGACCACGGCCTCCTCCTTATCGAGAGTTCACGATCACACTCAGACACGCCACACTCGGTAAGACTCCTCTGGACGAGTGATCAGCCCGACGCAGAGACCTCTACCCGACAACACACAACACTCATTAGAGACAGACATTCATACGCCTGGCGGGGCTGATCCCTCAATATCAGACAGCGAGCGGCTGCAGATTCACGCCTTAGACTGAATACACACACAACAGCATTTTTCTTTCGAACGTGATTTTTCCAATTATCAGCTGAACCCTACAGCAAGAGTAAGTCAGGACGGCGAGATTTTGAGACGAGAAACCGTACTGGATTATTGGCTAACTTAGCGTCACCCCATCAGTACATCATTGCGGTTACCTAGCTATCTGTGTTATGGTAATATTATAACGGATCTCAAAGTGTGCACAGCTCCGAGCCTGGTTTAAATGACAACCGTCAGAAGTAGCGGTGTTAGGAACACAGTAGTCAGAAGTAACGGTGTTAGGAACACAGTAGTCAGAAGTAGCGGTGTTAGAAACACAGTAGTCAGAAGTATCGGTGTTAGGAACACAGTAGTCAGAAGTAGCGGTGTTAGGAACACAGTAGTCAGAAGTAGCGATGTTTGGAACACAGTAGTCAGAAGTAGCGGTGTTAGGAACACAGTAGTCAGAAGTAGCGGTGTTAGGAACACAGTAGTCAGAAGTAGCGGTGTTAGGAACACAGTAGTCAGAAGTAGCGGTGTTAGGAACACAGTAGTCAGAAGTATCGGTGTTAGGAACACAGTAACAAAATGTCGCTTTCCAGCAAACGCCGAGGAATTTCTTGATGAGTTGTGCAACTATCGGCTTCTTGCAATGAGCTCTACGCCATGAAGTGAATTTGCTGGATGGTTAGGTAATTAGTGACGTAGTTAATCAGGCAGGTAAAAGAGTTGAATCCTCCTTCCATGTGACACTTTTACCTCATAATTCAGTGTGTCTCCGATTAACTGGGCAAATTCATTCGGATAAGAGGAATTGCATTATACGTAAAAATGAATGGACAGACAGATGAATAGGAACACACACACTGCGTCCCTTCCCACTGCAATCTCAAATGCTAATGTCCAGCCAGCCTGCCAGCCAGCCAGCCTGATTCCCAGCCGACTGAATGCCCAGGGACGATGATGGAAGACCTAGCGTTTAGACAACGATTTGTTTCGCAGCGTAAACTAAGTGCACCCCCCGCTCCCGCCGGCAACTGCTGTTCCAGAGATGTGCTTTAAAGAACACGGCCCATTGCTAGTGCAACAGTGGCACTACTCTACATGTATGTGCCGGAATACGGGCCATTTGCTGGCATCGAACACACACACACACACACACACACACAAAGACACTGAGGGCATATTAACATTAAACACATGTGCTAATCAAATGGTCTAACCATGTGCTTTAGCAAATGTTTCTGTTTGCAAAGGTGTTTTACAACAACTATTAATATGCAGCATTATTATCAGCATGACAGAATGTTCTAAACGTTGTGCATTGTCCGAACACAATGTATGGTATATGTATACCATCTGGAAGACTGAATTTGTCTGTTTCTTTACTCAGGTATATAACAGTACCCCACCATCATGAACTATCTCGCTGGAGCAGAATACCGCCCGAGCAGACGACTACTCGGTTACTTTACGTATTCCTTGCTTTTATGGAACCCGGTGTACACGCTCACCGCCTATGTACTATTTATGCCCCTGTCTAGCTCAGTATAGTAGGAGAGACGTCTTCCGGATGCGGGTGGGGTTCATCGAATCTGTGGGGTTTTCTGTTGGTTACAACTGAATTTTTATTTTATACCATTGTCTTCCTGTTTATGGAGTCCGGTTAATTGTTTTAGAAATTAGATGGTATATCTATGGATCACTATTACCGTTTACCTGTTAATCTCACTAAACACCCGTCCTACTTGCCAATTAATTATGAACTACACGCAGATTCTTTTGAGGGCAACTCACTGTGGTACATGGATGTACGCTACAAACTGGGACTGCTTACTTAATATAGAGTAACGTTCCATCCCAGTAAAAAAAAAAAAAAAAAAGCGGGCGCCAAACTCAATTGGTTATTTAAGAAACTTTCCTTTCCCTTAATGAAAAGGGTGAAAATACTC